>Ga0209021_1001810_pt1 | contig 20097 bp, 15 predicted proteins | sample PinacodermFT_FD_187299 | JGI IMG/M metagenome (GOLD analysis project Ga0209021, IMG submission 187299) | Host-associated microbial community of the marine sponge Aplysina aerophoba from Gulf of Piran - sponge pinacoderm, lysed by freeze-thaw... | ecosystem: Host-associated > Porifera > Sponge >... | reverse complement strand
ATAAAGTCATAGCCAACAATGGTTTTCGTGATTTTAACGATCCATAGTGGTACTAGTTCGGGATGTAGATCGATGAAAATGGGGAATATAGCTGTTATTGCGAGAGCGCAGTATGTCGAAAGTGGAAAGAATGTTATGTAAACCGAAATCATACACTAAACACCCGTTATCGCAACATTCGTATAGAATGTATGTTGGGGTGTATAATGAAATAGGTGGCGTTTAATAGATCATAGAGGCAAACAGATTGACAATCGGGACCGTGGGGTATATAGTAGGTATATGAGAATGGCCCGAGGTGTAGGGTACCTCGGGCCACTGAAAATTGACCGACAGTGTTCACTAGTCTGAGGGTCTTTCCGTAATATACCCCTCCCTCGCGTTATAATCAACAAAAAAGTGACCCTGTCTTAAAATGGAGGGTCGTACTATGCCCAGGATTCGAAGGAACCCTGTGCGCACGAGACGTGTCCCTGTCCGTGTAAAGGTCACCCGTACCTACACGGTAAGGACCACGATTCGTACACGACGGATCCGAGTTAAATAGACGGTCCGTAAATCACAGTCCCGTCGGGAGGCGGGGCCAGTTAATTCATGCTTTTTTTGGAGGATGAAATGCCGAACTACTATCTCAATCAAGAAGATACCGACGCAGACGGCGACCATGAGGTACACCAAGACCCGTGCGCGGTAACTGTGAACTTCTACCGGATGGAGTCCTTGGGGTGGTATCCTACGTGCCGACCAGCCGTTGAAGAGGCGAAGAGACGGCATCCATATATGAGAATCGATGGGTGCAGAATTTGCTCTTCTCCTTGTAACGATCACTAATAACCCAGGGTCTTGCAGCATTTCTCCAATCTGTCGTGGAACTCTTGCTGCAAGACCCACAACCTTTCCTTCGTAACACTCATCATTCACACTGATACACTACCTACCGGTCAGATGCCCCGTTTACCCGCTAACCACTTCATCAGACCCTCCGCAGGCAATTCGGATTTCAGGATCCGCGTCCGCACGCCCTGGGTCCGCAGCAGTGCTTCGGCGCCCTGGTAACCGCTGCGCACCGCGCTCTCCATGGTAGCCGGCCAACCGGTCTGCACCCAGTCGCCGGCGAGGAAGAAATTGGAAAGGGGACTGGATGGACCGGGGCGCAGCGCGTCGCAACCGGGATTGGGCGCGAAGGTCGCCCTGCCCTCCTTGACGACGATGGCCTTGAGCAGTTCGGCCTGGCGTACGGCGGGCAGCAGGGACCTGAGATCATCCATGGCCTGTTCGATGATCATCTGCCGGGGCATTTTCATCCATTCATCGGAAGCGCTGACCACGAGACCGAGATAGGCGCCGGCGTTTTCCATGGAACTGGCCCCGGCGTTTCCCAAGGTGTTGGCCCCGGCGTGCCGATTGGACTGGTTGAATATCCACTGTATCCTCCTTCCGATGACCGCGGCGTAGTCCAGTTCCGTCACGGGCCGGTCGAACCAGACGTGCACGGCCGTGATGGGAGATACCGACAGCCCGGCCAGCATCGCGAAGTAGGGATTCGAGGCATGGCTTTTCGGCAGCAGGCGGCACAGAACGTCGAAGGGCAGGGCCGAAAGGTACGCCCCGGCCTCGACGGTCGAACCGTCCTGCAGCGAGATGGAAACCACCCTGCCGCCGTGGACGGAAATGCCGGTAACGCCCCGGTTGAACACGACGCGCCCGCCCCGCCGCTCGATGTAATCTATGCACGGCGCGTACAGGTCTCCCAGCGGAACGGCGGGCAGCCCCACCTCGTACCCGCGGCGATTAAGCAGAAAGGCGCGGACGGCCGTTCCGATTCCGTAATCGGCATCGATGTCGTCCAGCTCATCGTTGAGCGCGCTGATAAGGAAGGGTTTCCAGAAGGCTTCGACGGACCGCTTCGTTGCGCCGTGGTCCAGGAGCCAGGCGGCCATGGAAACCGGAGACGGCTCCGCGGCGTGTTGCGCTCCGGCGGCCTGATGCGCTCCGGCGGCGTGTTGCGCTCCGGCGGCCTGATGCGTTTCCGGATAGCCGGTATTCCGTGATCTCATGTCGTGGCGAATCATGCCGGCCACGGTGCGGACGATCGACAGCTTGTCCCGGATTCCCATCGTTTTAAGCCGCAGGAAGGATGGAAGCAGGTGAAGGGGCGCGGGGAGACCCGAGGGCTCGATGACCGAAACGCGGTTGGACTCGTCGATGAACGGAATGGTCTCTTGAAAGTCGATATGGTCCGCGACGCCGAGACGGCCGTAGAAGTCGAGGAGGTTAACGCAGCAACCCAGGAGCACGTGCTGGCAGTTGTCCACCCGCTCGCCGCTCGACGGATGTATGAAGGAGGTGGCGCGGCCGCCCAGGATCGGACGTCTCTCGTACAGTTCGACCTCGCAGCCGGCATCGGCCAGCGCAACCGCGCCGGCCAGTCCGGCCAGCCCGCCACCGAATACGATTACCCGGCTCATACGCGCCTTCGGATCAGCGCCCGGGCCGTGATGGAGATTTTCTTCCAGGGGGACAGGCCGATGCGCTGGCTATACACGTCGTACTGGCGACGGGGGATTTCTTCGAGACACGCCCGGTAGATGCCGATCATGGCCGCCAGACACGCCCGGCTCGAGGATTGAACCAGTGGAAGGAGCGGCAGCGCAGCGTCATAGTAGCTTCTGGCGCGTTCCACCTGGAATTCCATAAGGCGCCGGAACGAATCGTCTAAACGTCCGCTCCGCAAATGTTCCTCCGGGTATCCGAAGGCGTCAAGGTCCTCCTGCGGCAGGTAGATACGGCTCATCTCCGCGTCTTCCCGCAGGTCGCGCAGTATATTGGTCAGCTGAAAGGCGATGCCGCAGGACTCGGCGTACTTTTTGGCTTCCGCGCCATTGAACCCGAAGATGTGTATGCACACCAGTCCGACGGCGGAAGCCACGCGGTAGCAGTACTGGTAAAGGTCTTCGAAGGTGGCGTAACGCGTCACCGTAAGGTCCATTTGCGCGCCGTCGATAATGGCGTCGAAGTACGATCTCGGGATGTCGAATCTCTCCACCGTGTCCCTGAATGCGGGTAAAAGGCTTTTGCCGTCGGCCGGTGATCCGTCATACGCGCCAGCCGTCGTTCCGCCATATGCGTCGGCCGGTGATCCGTCATAGGCGCGGTCCAGGTACTCGCGACAGGCGTTCAACCGGTCTTCCTTGTCCGCCTCCCCGGCTTCCTCGTCGACGATATCGTCGCAGTAGCGCATGAAGGCGTAAACGGCGCACATGGCCCGTCGCCGTTCAGCCGGCAGGACGATAAAGGAATAGTAGAAGTTCTTCGCCCTCGATTTCGCGATTTCGCGGCAGAAATCATAAGAGCGCTTCAACGATTCCGAATCTGCAGATTGTTTTTTCGCAGGATTCATGACAACGGCGTTCCATCGTTACGTACAACGCGCACGGTTCGACGCGCACGACCCACTAAGGGTTTGCGGACGGTCCGGTCCGGTTCCAGATCCGTTTCAGTGCGTATTTCACAAACAGGCCGGTTTTTCGGGCGGGCGACAGGGTGGGCCGACTGGACAGCACGTCGTAACGCCGTTTTTCGATCTGGTCGAGCAGGGCGGAACCGCAGCGGTTGAACAGTTCGATGTCCAGCCGGACCCGTCCGTCCAACATCCCGCACAACCCGAGCCCCTCATCGAACAGCGCGCGCGTCCTGTCCACCTGGTACGCCATCAGTCTCCTGAAACGTTCGTCGACGACCCCGGCCTCGAGGTCCGCCTCGGTGTAATGGTACCGGTCCAGGTCCTCCTGGGGCAAGTAGACCCTGCCTTTTTCCAGGTCCACCCTGACGTCCTGCCAGAAGTTGGCCAGCTGGAGCGCGGTACACGTAGCGTCGGAAAGGACCTGGCGTTCTTTGTCCCGGTAGCCGCACAGGTAGAGCACAAGGTGGCCCACCGGATTGGCCGAGTACCGACAGTATTCGAGCACATCCGCGTAGGTCCTGTAACGCGTTACGACCTGGTCTTGCCGGAACGCGGCCAGCAAGTCTCGAAACGGGGTTACAGGTATCTCGAATCGGTCTATCGTCTCCCGGAGGGCGATGAATACCGGATGCCGGGCGCCACCGTCGTAACAGGCCTGCAACTCGGCGTCCCACCAATCGAGCAGTTCCAGGGAAAGGCCGGTATCGCCGGTTTCGTCGGCGAGGTCGTCGGACCACCGGCAGTAGGCGTAAACATGGTAGAAGTGCTGCCGCAGCGCGGTGGGCAGGAACCGGGAAACGACAATGAAATTCTCGTAGTGCTGGCGTGCAAGGTGGCTGCAGTACCGGGTGGCGGACGCCAGGGAGGCGTCGCCGGAGCCGGGCAGCGCGTCGAGGGCGAGGTGATCGAACCGGCGCATGGCTTCCGGCAGGTAGTCGGGTAGCTGGGACATGGCCGGTTCGCGTACCCCTCGTTCTCGTTCCGGCCATGGTTCAGCCGGGATTACGCCGCCCTATCCGCCGCTGCAGGCGAATTCCAGTACGAGTTCCTCTTCGAGACGGTATTCGATGAGGTCCTTGATTGTGGCGATCTTCAGATGATGCTCGTCGGCGATTTCTATCAACCGGGGAAGACGGGCCATGGAGCCGTCCACATCCAGCACCTCGCACAGGACGCCCGCGGGGTAAAGGCCGGCCAGCCTCATCAGGTCGACCGTGGCCTCGGTGTGTCCGTCCCTTTCCAGCACGCCTCCGTCCCGTGCCTGCAACGGGAAGAGATGTCCCGGCCGTTCGAAGTCTTCCGGCGCCGTATCCGGGCTCACGAACAACTGGGCGCTGATCGCCCTGTCATGGGCGGAAATGCCGGATGTCACGCCGTTTACGGCATCCACGGACACCGTGAAGGGCGTGTCCGCGATCGACGTCTTTCCGTTGACCATGATCGGAATATCCAGCTCTTCAAGCCGCTGCTTCGTGGTGGGCAGACAGATCAGTCCCCGTCCATGCCTCGCCATGAAGTTGATGATTTCGGGCGTGACTCTCTCGGCGGATACCATGAAGTCGCCCTCGTTCTCGCGGTTTTCGTCGTCGATGACGATCAGTACCCGCCCCGCCCTGACTTCTTCCACGGCTTCGGGAATGGTACAGAAATGGGATAACATGCTCCTACCCCCTTTTCTCGGGTTCAATAAAACATGAACGATACGGTCTCACAATCGGATTCGCAACCTGGTGGAAGATTAGACTTATGCTCATAGGGGAATTATATTCATTACTGGTATGGAATGCATGAGGTCCCCGTGAGTATTCTGTGAGCAATGTGTGAATACTTCGATTTTCTCATCGGAATCCGTCCACTGAGCCCCGAATGACGCAACAGACCGCCGCCAAAGGCTTCCGGTTCGACGACTTCGTGCTGGACGTCCAGAACCGCCAGGTTCGACGGAAAGATACCGTGCTGCCCTTGAGTTCCAGGTATTTCGACGTACTGGTGCTGCTGGTATCCAATGCGGGGCAACTGGTGGAGAAAAACCGCATCTTCGACGAAGTCTGGGAAGACGTGATCGTCAGCGATACGGCGCTGACCCAGTGTATCAAGTCGATCCGAAAACAGTTGAAGGACGACGCGTCGAACCCCCGATACGTCAAAACGGTGCCCAAACACGGATACGTCTTCATCGGCGACGCGGTGGCGATCCCGGATGAACTTTCCGCGCCGTCCGTTCAAGGCAAGCTGCCCCGTCCGTACAAGTTCCTCGACTACTACACCGAAAACGACCAGGGCCTGTTCTTCGGCCGCGAGGAGGAGATCGAGAACATCTGCTCCCGCATCCTTGCCCGGCGCTCGTTTCTCCTCTACGGCCGTTCCGGCGTCGGTAAGAGTTCGATTCTACGAGCCGGCGTCATCCCCCGGTTGCACGGCCAGGGGCATAAAGCGTGCATCATCCGGAGTTTTACCGACCCGTTGCAGCACATGCAACGCATGGTCCGGCGGCTCGTAAGCGGTAACGGCGAGGGCGACGTTGATCCGGACGGTGATGCTCTCCGGGACTTGCTTCACCGCCGATGGTCCGGTTCATCGTCCCGGATCGTCGTCATGCTGGACCAGTTCGAGGAGTTTTTTCTCCTGCTCGATGACGGGGGCCGGCAGGCGTTTATCGATGAACTCGGTGCGATCATGGAGGACGACGAGCTGCCGTTGCAGTTCGTATTCGTGATGAGGGAGGACATGCTGGCGGAGATGAGCCGACTCAAGCCGGTAGTTCCGGAGATCTTCCACCATGAGTACCGGCTCGCACGATTAACGCCCGAACAGGCCGCCCGGGCCATATCGGGGCCGGCCTGGCGGGTAGGTTGCCGGTTTGAAGACATGCTCGTCGACCGCCTGGTGGAGGATCTCTCCGACCAGGACTCCGTCGACCCGCCCCACCTGCAGATCGTGTGCGACACGCTCTACGATCAGCGCGATGAGAAAAACCTGATCATGGAATCGGCCTATGACCGTCTGGGCGGCGCTTCGCAGATCCTGGCCGATTACCTCGCCCGGGTGCTTCGCCGGTTCTCGGCGGCCGACCTTTCCGTTGTGCAGCAGGTGCTTCTGGCGCTCATTTCCGCGGACGAACGGCTCCTCGTCGTGCGGGAGGGCGAGTTGCTTTCGCGAATACGGACCGGCGACCGGTACGACGCCGCCGCCCTGGGGAAATTGCTCGGGGAACTGGTGGACGCCCGTATCGTCAGGCGGCGGAACCAGGAAGGGGAAGGATGGCTCGAACTCGCCCATGAATGCATGATTCCGGAGGTGTCCCGCTGGCTGACCAACAGCGTTTACGAGGCGAAACAGGCACGCAGCCTGCTCGAGCGGTCGGTGGAGAATTACCGTACCTACCAGCTCATCATGGACCGTGAAAGTCTGGATCTGCTTTCGCCCTACCTGGAAGAGATCGGGGTTTCCGGCCATGAAGCGTACCTGCTTTGCATCAGTCTGCTCAACAGGGACCGGCCTGTGCCGGGCTGGCTGGTTGAAAAGGTGCCGGACGCGCTGAACGTGATACTGGATGCCACGTACAACGATCGCCGGGAAGTACGCCAACGGGCGGTTGAGTCCTCTCGGCCCGTGCGCTGCACGGCGCTGAACAACCGGTTGAGACACCTGGCGTTGCGGGATCCCGAGCTGCAAGTGCGCAGGGCGGCCAGTATCGAGCTGGCGGACTGGTTCGGCTCTGCCGTGGAATCGATCCTGACCCGTCCCACGGGCAACGAGTCCGTGAGCCGCCTGCAGCGCGCGGTCAGCCTGGCGTTTCTGCGGGAACAGAACCGTTCATTCAAACTTTCACGGCTGTACCGCGTTATGGTGATGGCCGGTTTCATATTGATGCGCCTGCAACAGGGCGGGATCGACATCATGCAACAGGGGATCGGTGGAACGTTCGGCGGCGCCGTTTCCGGCCTGCTTGGCGGGCTTCTCCTGGGAACTGCGCTCGCCGCGGCCGGTTCCGGCCTGCCGTCGGAAGCCCTCTCGCCCATTTTCGTCCTGGCGGGTCTGGGCCTGTTCGGCGGCGTTTTCGGCGGCGCGGGCGTATCCTTCGGCATGGTCGCGCTGCGGCGCGTGTCCGGGATTTACAGCCGATGGCTCGGCGTATTGGGCGGCGCGCTGGGCGGCGGACTGGTAGGCGCCGCGTTCAATCTCTACAGTTCCGATACCCTGGAAACCCTGTTCGGCCGGCATCCCGCGGGTCTTACCGGTGGCCTCGAGGGCGCCCTGATCGGGACGGGCGTAGCCCTCGGTCCGGTCGCCGCGTATTACCTGGCCGGGCGGCCCGGGCAGTGGCGAAGCTTTCTCAACATCGTCTTCTGCGCCCTGGGAGGCATGATCGCCAGTATCGCCCTGACCGTGATGGGCGGCAGCATGTTCACGGCCAGCCTGGAGACGCTGCGGCAGTCCTTCGAAGCGTCGCAGATACGGCTCGAAACCATCGCGACTGTATTTGGAGAGGGAGAGTTCGGCCGCACCACCCAGGTAGCCCTGGGCGCCCTGGAAGGACTGCTCTTCGGCGGCGGCGTTTCGGCCGGCATCGAAACTTTCACCCGCTCGAGGGAGCGGGTCGGGGGGCGATTCGTGAAGAGCGGGTAGCCGGATGGCGGGTAAGAGGATGGTACCGTAAGAGGATGTCGCGTAGGAAGATGGCTCATGGATTCGCGCGTCAAGGCCGCGGCCTCGCGAGAAGGAATGGATGAACCGTGAGAGCCTGAATACGCGCGTCAAGGCCTCGCGAAAAGGAATGGATGAACCGTGGAGAACCGGAAGGAAGGCACGGGCCTTCCCACCGAATTCGAGTTGATCCGCCGAATCGGGCATGCGCTGCCCGAGCCGGATCCGAGCGTCATTCTAGGGATCGGCGATGACGCCGCGGCCGTGGAACCCGGACCCGGCATGGCGACCCTGCTGACGACCGACACCTTCGTGGAAGGCGTGGATTTCGACGTTGCCTTCTCGTCCTGGCGGCAGATCGGATGGAAATGCATGGCCGCCAACTACAGCGATATCGCGGCCATGGGCGGCGTCCCCCGGCACGCGCTGACGACCCTGTGCCTTCCGGTTCAACGCACCGTGGAGGAAGTGGAGGCGCTGTACGCGGGCATTCGCGACGTCACGCAACACACCGGCCTATCGGTGTCCATCGTCGGAGGCGATCTGAGTTCCACGGACGGACCGACCGTCGTCTCCATCACGGTAAGGGGAGAAGCGGCAGCGGAACGCATCACGGCGCGCCGCGGCGCCCGTGTGGGAGATATCCTCTGCGTCACCGGACACTTGGGCGCGAGCGAGGCCGGCCTTCGCCTGCTCAAATCGGCGCGGGCGCATCCGGAACCGGGGAGACCGGCGGAACGTTTCGAAGGCGCGCTGCGCCGACACCGCACGCCCGTTCCGCGTGTCCGTGAAGGCGGCATACTGGCATGCAGCGGTTGGGTACACGCCATGATCGACGTGAGCGACGGGCTCAGTTCGGATGCCCTGCACCTGGGTCGTAGCAGCGGAGTGGGATTGAAACTGGATGGGAACGTCCTGCCAGTCGCGGATGAGACCAGGCAGGTCATGGAGGAGCTTGGGATCGATCCCGTAGAGACGGCGCTGGAAAGCGGAGAGGAATTCGAACTGCTGTGCGCCGTTGCGCCGGACAAGGTGGATCGCCTGGCGGCCGAACTCCTGGAGCGTACCGGAACGCCCCTGACCCCCATAGGCGAATGCGTATCCGTGGACCGCGGATGCACTGTTACAGACCACACCGGACCCCGGCCCCTGCGTCCGGGAGGGTACGAACATTTCAGAGATTGACGGCTAGACTTCTATTTCTACGGCATCGCCGGTCACCCGGACCGGGAAGCAGGTGAGATTCTCGTAGGCCGGCGGCGAAAGCACGTCACCCGTGGTTATGTCAAAAGACGCGCCGTGGAAGGGACACCAGAGATCGGTGCCGTCCAGTTCCCCGTCGCTCAGGGGCGCGCCCATGTGGGGGCAGAAATTATCGGCGGCATAGTACTTCCCGTCCACGTTGCACAGGACGATCTCCTTCCCATCGATCGAGACCATTTTCATCTTGCCCGGACTCAGTTCATCCAGGTCCGCCGCCTTGACGTATCCCATGTAAGGATTCTCCTTTCTCGGAATTTCGAGCTCCTGGTCCCGGGTACCGGACGGTCGCTGCGGCCCTCGGTCCGCCTGGTGTGATAATCCGCCTGGTGTGATAATCCGCCTGGTTCAATGACCAGCCTGAAATCATGGTCAGCCTGGTATGATGATCCGTTGGCCGATCCTCAACCGGTTGGCCTGTACATCGGGGTTCGCCCGCATAAGGGCCGCTACGGTAACCTTGAAGACCCGCGCGATACGTGAAAGCGTATCCCCCGAGCGGATGTCGTAGGTCACCGGACTGCCGACCGTTCCCCTTCCGCCGTCGATCCCGTTCCCAGTAAGGCGAAGCTCCTGGCCGGGGCGGATGATGTCTCCCCGCAACCCGTTCGACTGCTTCAGCGCGGTAACGGATGTCCCGTAATACCGGGCGATGCGGGTCAGCGTGTCGCCGCGCCGCACGGTATGCGAAGTGGCGTTCTTCGGTGTACCGTACGAAGGCCCCTGGCCTACCCATGTCTGGTTATTGTAGCTGCGCCCGGGCACGCGGAGCATCTGGCCTATGCGGATCAGGCTGCCCCGGATCCGGTTCATGCTCCGGATTCTGCTGACCGACGTCCGGAACCTGCGGGCGATATGGCCGAGGGTATCGCCCCGCCGCACGCGGTACCTGCTTACCTCGGGAGGGGGTCTGAAATTCGACTCCGGAAGCTCGTCGAGACTGCCGAGCAGGGTCGAGCCTGCGCCGAGGGGCACGCGCAGCGCATACCCGGTGGGCGGCGTCACGCCATAACGAATGTCGGTATTCAGGGCCTTGAGATCGTCCTGCGGCATGTCCAGCGTTTCGGCGACGTGCTGCAGGGTGACCGACTTGTCGAGTAGCACCTCTTCGAAGAGGTGGGGATGGTGGGTCTCCGGCCATTCGACGCCATATTTCTCGGCGTTCTCTATGATATGCACCACCGCGAGGAATTTGGGTATGTAGTTCCGGGTTTCCCTGGGCAGCCGCATTTTCCAGTAGTCCCGGTTCCCCGTCCGGTTGATCTCACGGAGTACGCGATATTCGCCGCAGTTGTATGCCGCGAGGGCGAGAAACCAGTCGTCGAACATGCCGTACAGGTCCTTCAGGTAGGCGAGTGCGGCCGGTGTGGCCTTGTGGGGGTCGAAGCGGTCGTCTACCCAACCGGAACGGCGGAGCCCGTACCGCTTGCCGGTATCGAAGATGAACTGCCACATGCCCGCCGCGGCCGCCCAAGAGTACGCCCTGGGCTTGAAGCCGCTTTCGACGATCGGGAGCCACTGAAGTTCTCCAGGCATTCCGCGGGCGGCCAGCTCCTCGCGTATCATGGGGGTGTATCGCCCGGACCGCTGGTACGCGGCCTTGAGTATGTCCAGGCTCCTGCCCTTGAGAAACTGATTGATTTGCAGGGTGACGCGGCGGTTGAGTTCTCTGGGAATCGAACCCCTGACTTCGGCGGCCGCGCGGTGTCTGTCCTGGATGCGGTCCACCAACAGGCCGAGTTGCCTGAGCAGGTCGGCCTGCGCGGGGGTCGCGGCGTGTTTCTGGTCGTCGCTCAGAAGGATGAGCAGCCCGAGCACTTCGTCGACCGCGTCGCGCGCGGACGTGGTATCGGAACGCTCCAGCGCCGCGAGCGCCGCGTCATAACGCAGCCTGGCATCGGCAAGAAGACGATCCGGATCCTGTGTCACCAGGGAGTCGGCCAGGGTGACGTGATCGAGTGTAAGATCCTGACCCGGCATTTGTTCCACCGCGACGGCCGTTCCGGTGGTGTCCGCCGTCTCGGGAGCGGCCGTGGCGCGCGAGCCCGGTTCGAGGGTCCGGGGGCCGGCGCAGCCGGCGAGGACAACAAGGCCTATGAGCGGGAGGTATCTTATCATAATCTGCGTCAAGCGAATCAGAAACCGATTCGGCTTCCGAACGTCGATCCATCGATCGGCACCGGTCACCGCAGCCGTCTGAAATATACCCTTAACCGTCGAGTAGGCAAGGGTTTTAAAAAAACCTCAGCCTGGTTCGTAGGCCATTTGTCGGGCAGCAGGCCATTCGTCAAGACGCTTCGCATTCCGCGAGCGCCTGGTCTATTTCCTCTATTACCCACGGATCTTCTTCGGATTTCCTCGCCTGCTCCAGTACCGCGAGCGCCCGGCCGCCGCCGACGTTCCCAAGCGCCCAGGCCGCATGCCCACGGACCAGCGGCTCGTCGTCGACAAGCGAATCGGCGAGCGCGGGTATCGCCTCGGGGTCCTTCGTGTTGCCCAGGGCAACCGCGGCGTTCCGCAGCAGGCCCCGCCGCTTGGTCCGTTTTACGGGACTGCCCCGGAATCGCGTCCTGAACTCCTCCGGCGTCAACGCCAGCATTTCGATCAGGCCCGGCGCTTCGTTCCACGGACGGGAAACGAACGCCGAATGGCCGGTTTCCGGCGCGCGGCGGTTCCAGGGACAGACATCCTGGCAGTCGTCGCACCCGAACACGCGGTCTCCCATCGCCGCGCGGTACTCCAGGGGGATGGCGCCTTTCAGTTCGATGGTGTGGTAGGAAATGCAGCGGCGCGAATCGACAACGTAGGGCTCGACGATGGCTTCCGTGGGACAGGCCTCGATGCACCTCGTGCACGTGCCGCAGTGGTCGGCGGCGGGCCGGTCCGGGTCCAGGTCGATGTCCAGGAGAATCTCCCCGATCAACAGCCACGAACCCACGCGCTTGTGAATGAGATTGGTGTGCTTCCCGAACCACCCCAGGCCGGCGCGGACGGCGAATTCACGTTCCAGCACGGGCCCCGTGTCCACGTATACCCTGCCCTCCACGGGACGTCCGGCCCTTACCCGGATGAATCCGAGCAGTTCCTGCAGCTTCTCCTTCATTACGTCATGATAGTCGTCGCCCCGGGCGTACCGGGCGATTTTCCCGCGGTGCGCGTCTCCAGGAGTTCCGCGGTGCGTGTCTCCAGGCGCGCCGCCGGGGACGGGGTCCGGGTCCGGACACCGGTAGTTCATCGCGACTACAACAAGGGACCGCGCGTTCGGCAGGATCTGTCCCGGGTCCTGCCGTTTCTCGATCTGCCGGCCCAGGTAGTCCATCTCGCCGGCCATGCCCTGCTCGATCCATTCGGCGTAGTAATCCCCGTGACGAGGTGGCTCGGCAGTGGTTACGCCGGATAGGTCGAAACCGAGATACGCGGCGCGCGCCTTGATTTCTTCGGTAAGAGACACGGGTATCCACTACGCGGCGAAGCTATCCCGCCGCTTGTCCGCTGGGCGTCGGAGAATGACGCCGGTTCCGGTTTCGTCCGTACGACCTTCGACGTCCGCCCTGTTGCTGGTCGTCCCGCTTGTTGGTCATCCTGTGGGCGATTTTCTCCCGGATGACGGTCACCTTGATGTGCCCGGGATAGGTCAGATCGTTGCGGATCTTCTGGGATATTTCGGAGGCCAGCAAGTGCGTCCGTTCGTCGTCTACCTGGTCCGGCCGGACCATGACCCGGATCTCACGGCCCGCATTGATGGCGTAGGCGTCGGCCACCCCGTCGAACGCCCGGGCGAGTTCTTCAAGCTCCACCACCCTGCGGACATAGTCTTCGGGGTCATTCCTGCGGGCGCCGGGCCGGGCGCCCGAAATCGCGTCCGCCGCGGCGACAAGAAACGTGATCGGCGAGGTGATTTCCTCGTTCTCGTCGTTGTGATGGGCGATAATGGCGTTCTTGACTTCCTCGGGTTCGCCATACTTCTCCGCGAAGGCCAGTCCGATTTCCGGATGGGATCCCTCCATCTCGTGGTCCAGGGCCTTGCCGACGTCGTGAAGGAGTCCGCAGCGCCGGGCGAGCAACTCGTCCAACCCGATCTCAACGGCCATCATACCGGTAAGGAACGCCACCTCCTTCGAGTGATCCAGGGCGTTCTGGCCGTAACTGGACCGGAACCGCAGTCGGCCGACCAGTTTCATCATCTCGGGATGCATGGGTTTCAATTTAAGCTGGTTGACGGTCTGCTGCCCTTCCGATAACAGACGGCTGTCGATCTGTTCCCGTGCCCGCGTGATGGTTTCTTCTATTCGGCTCTGGGTTATCTTGCCGTTGGATACGAGATCGGCCATGGCCGTCCGTGCGATTTCCCTGCGGATGGGATCGAAACAGGAGATGACCACGGCTTCGGGTGTATCGTCCACCATCACCTTGACTTCGCTGGCCGCCTCGAAAGTCCGTATGTTACGGCCGTCTTTTCCGATAATACGGGCTTTGATCTGGTCGTTTGGCAGGGGAACCACCGCGACGCTCGTCTGCGTGGACTGATCCACCGCGCACCGGCTGATCGCCAGCGTGACGACATTTCTCGCTTCCCGGTTGGCATTGGCCTGCGCGGTTTTCAGTATGTCCCTTACCCTGTGCTCCGCTTCCTGCTTCACGTCGTGGATGAGCTCATCGTGAAGCTGTTGCTTGGCTTCCTCCGCGGTCAGCCGGGCCAGGGATTCCAACCGGTTGCGGTATTCAGAGGCCGCTTCCTTCAGCCGGACTTGCTGGGTGTTGAATTTCTCTTCCAGCTTTTCCAACTCTTCTTCCCTCAGGCCGGCCTGATCTTCCCGATCCTTCAGGCTGTCGAGTCGCTGTTCGCACTCTTTCTCCCGGACCATCATATCCTGCTCCTGGTTGTCCAGGGCAGACTGCCTGCTGTTGATTTCCTCCTCCTGCGCCTCCCGCGCATCATGCCATTTTCTCTTTTCCTCGAGCAGTTCAGCCCGGTGCTGCACTTCCATTTCCTTGAAAAGGCGCTGCGCGCGTTTCTGGGCTTTTTCCTCCATTTCGCCGGCTTTGCTGCGCCGCCAGAGCATGCCGATTACCAGCCCGACAAGACCGGAAATCACGGCCAGCGCGGCCAGGGGCAGCAATAATTCGTTCAGGTTTTCCAATGGGAATTCCATAGAACACCCCCTGCTATGAAAACAGCTTATCCCTCAGTAGCGTCGAACCAGGGCTTGATTTCGATAAGCTGGCCGCTGCCGATCCGAAAGCGTGGCCGGGTCGGCGTATGCCGGCAGGGGAGTGTTGCTTACGGGCGAGGAAGGTATGGCACCCGTGTTTTTCGAACCGTTCCGCCGCGGTGGTGTTTATGTGCGTATTCCCGACGAGCTGCCGTCGAGCGTCTCCAGAGTTGTCCGCTCAGAAATATCTTAGACCATTCAGCGTCGAGTAAATACATGCACATTTCCGCGAATCTCAATCTGTATTTGAACAGAACCGGATACCATCTGTTTGCCTGGAACGGAGTCGGCCATATGTTGTGCTTGCCTTATTCGTTTTCCAAGGCGCCCGGACTTCCTCGGGAGCGCCCCCACCCTGCCTATCGAGTTGCCAAATCAGGTCATACAGTTACCAAATCAGGTCATGCATTGTTAAAACACCGGTGCATGATCCGGGTTAAAGCGTAGCAACATTCGACGCGGATATTCTATTGACCCTGATGGTTGTGGGTGCCGCGTCCATGATCCTCACATGGTCTTTCAAGCGATCGAATCCCGGGTCCCGGGCACTTGCGCGCGAGGTTCGCCACGCCCATCTCGAATGCCGGTTTTCCTTCCGAATCGATCCGGGAGCAAGAGGACGATCGTCCCCAGCATGAGCAGCGCCGTACCGATCCAGACCCAGTTTACTAATGGATTAATGTAGACCTTAAATGTAGCTACGTCAAGCGTTTCGTTCAGTTCGGCGAGGACCACGTACAGGTCTTCATTCAGCGTCGACCAGATGGACACTTCCGATGTCACCTGGTCCTGAATGGGGTAGATACGTTTCTCCGGAGCCATCATGACGACGGGCTCGCCGTCAACGGAAAGTCGAAGCAGGCCGGCATAGGACACGTACTCGCCCATGTTGGTCTCGGTGAGGGAATCGAAGTCCAGCGTGTAGTTCTTGATCTGGAACGACTCGCCCTCCCGGACCGCGAAGTTCTCTTCCCGGTCGAAGGCGGCCCCGGTAAATCCCACGAACAGAAGCACGATTGCGATATGAACGACGTAACCGCCGTACCGGCGCTTGTAGCCCATGACCAGGCGGTAGAAAGCCGCGGGGTAGGATTCATCGTTCGTTGAACGGCGCGCGCGGACGCCGCGGTAGAACTCCAGTCCGATGGCCCCTACGACGAAGGCGCACATGCTGAAGGAAAGCAGGGCGTAGACGTGCCGGATGCCGATGGCGAACAGGATGCCGCCCACGGCGAGGAAGCAGGCAACGGGTACGGTGAAGTGCCGCTTCAGGCTTTGCACGGACGTCTTGCGCCAGGCGAACAGGGGTCCCGCTCCAGTAAGGAAGAGCAGGAAGATGCCCAGCGGTATGTTGATCTGGTTGAAGTACGGTGCGCTCACCGTGATCTTTTCGCCGCTGACCGCTTCGGAAAGCACAGGGAAGATCGTTCCCCAGAGGATGGCGAAACATATGCCCACGAGCGCCAGGTTGTTCAGCAGGAAGCTGCTTTCCCGCGAGACGAAAGAGTCGAGTTCGTTGCGGGCCTTCAAGGCGCGGCGCCGGCTGATCAGCAGGCCGAAGGACAGTACCATCGAGACGATGACGAAACCCATGAACATGGGTCCGATGCCCGAAGTGGTGAAGGAATGCACCGAGGAAACGACACCGCTTCGCGTGAGAAAGGTACCGAAGTAGACCAGGCCGAAGGTCAGGATGATCAGCGTGAAGTTCCAGATCTTCAGCATGCCCTTCTTCTCCTGGATCATCACGGAGTGGAGAAAGGCGGTGATGGTCAGCCAGGGCATGAGCGCCGCGTTCTCCACGGGATCCCAGGCCCAGTATCCGCCCCATCCCAGTTCAACGTAAGCCCACCGGCCGCCCAGAATCAGGCCGAACCCCAGGAAGAACCACGCGTAAAGGGTCCATCTGCGGATCGTCCGGATCCAGGTGTCCCCCAGTTCGCCGGTCATCAGCGCGGCCATGGCAAAGGCGAAGGGAACCACGGTCCCCACGTACCCCTGGTAGAGTATGGGCGGGTGAATGATCATCAGCGGCATCTGCAGCACCGGGTTCAGGCCGCGGCCTTCGCTGGGCACGAAGGGCAGCAGCTCGAAGGGGTCGGCTACGAAGATGAGCAGGGCGATGAAGAACAGGACCGCCGACATCATCACCGCGTGGACGTACGGGATCAGCGTCTGGTTGCGGTCCCGGTTGGTCAGGTGCACCACCAGCGCGAAGAGGGCCAGGGTCCATACCCACAGGAGCAGGGACCCCTTCTGCCCGGCCCACAGCGCGGTGACGCGGTAGAACTCGGGCAGGGTGCTGCTGGTGTAGGAGGCGACGTATTCCACCTGGAAGTTGCCGGTGTACAAGTGGTACACCAGCACGACGGAAGCCAGCGTCAGCAGGCCGAAAGTGGCGATGACGCCGTGGGCGCCGCTGGCGATCATCTGCGGGTTCCGCGCTCGGGCGCCGACCACGCTGGTCACGCCGCCGTAGGTTGCCGTCATGAAGGCGAGCAGCAGGCTGAAGTATCCGATTTCATTCATTTTTAGACTCGGATCGTCTGTGTGTTCGGACTCTTGCTATGCCGCGAACCGCGGCGTCCATTGAATTGAGGCGGCCGACCTCTGTACCGGGGTGGCTGTCCATTGCACCGCGGCGACCATCCATTGCACCGCGGCGGCCGTCCATTGCACCGCGGCGACCATTGGACTTAGGCGAACGGCCTTACCGGCTTTCGCTCCTTCGATCCACTTCGATTCGTCCCTCGCCGGAGATGCTCCCGATCAGAACCTCGGTGGCCAGTCCGACGAAAAGACCGTTCTCCAGGATGCCGGGTATGTTGTTGAGCGTGCTTTCCATTCCGACGGGGTCGTCGATACCATCGAAACGGGCGTCTACGACCATGTTACCCTGGTCCGTGATGACCGGTCCGTCCTTTTGCGCCGCCATGCGCAGCACGGGTTCCCCGCCCAGCGCTTCGACGGCCCGCAACACGGGTCGAACGGCCATGGGAAGGACTTCCAGCGGCACGGGGCACTTCGATCCCAGCCGGTCGACCAGTTTCGATTCGTCCACGATGACGATGAACCGATCGGCCATGCCGTCCACGATCTTCTCACGAAGATGGGCGGCGCCCCGGCCCTTGATCAGGTTCATATCGGGATCTACCTCGTCCGCGCCGTCCACGGCGATATCGACCCGTTCCACGTCGTCCGGGGTGATCGTGGGAATGGCGTTTTTCCGGGCCTGCACCGCCGCGTCGAAGGAGGTGGGAATGCCCTGGATTCGAAGGTCCTCGTCCCGAACGCGCCGTCCCAGCTCCTCGATCATGAACACCGCCGTCGAGCCCGTGCCCAGTCCGACCACGTCCCCGTGCCGGACCATCCGGGCGGCCTCGACGCCAACGGTTTGCTTCATCTTACGGGTCAGTTCTTCGGATGGCATGGCCTGGTTCCCGGAATTCGAGCCGCGTGAACGACAGCGTCCCAAGATAAGCGGGAACGCCGGGCAAAGTCAACTGATTCCCGTTCCCCTGGAGTCGAGTCCGAATGTCGGCGGGCAGGAATGCGCGGGATGGGTCGGCGGGTGATACCCGGCATTGCAGGAGCCCGTCCGTGATGCCGGCCGGGAAACGGGCGCGGCGCTTCAATCAGTCGGAACTGCGTCGGAAGGCCATCTGGTTACCGCTGGGGAAGAAGATCGTGAGAAGGTCTTCTTCGATGGTAATGGCGCAGGGCTCGGAAGGCGCGTCCTCGGCGTCCTTCGGTCTCACCTTCATCGAAAGGTCGCTGGCCTCGAAACCTTCGACCGCATGGCCGCCGGAGAGGTTGTACAGGTGCCGGAAGGTCAGTTTGTCGCCGTCCAGGGTGTAGGTTCCCCCTTCTCCCGAACCCCGCCGGGGTCCCTCGTCGGTGACGATGAAGAAGAGGACCGACCAGTCCTTCCCGGTGAACGTGATCAGGCCGGTCACTTCGTGGACCGGTCCGGACTTGAGCCGGTACGTTTCCGGTTTCCAGGAGCCGCGGATATCAAGCGGTCCGGCCGCGGATTGTGCAGGCGTGTTTGCGGTGGCGGTTGTCTCGGCCGCGGATTGTGCAGGCGTGTTCGCGGTGGCGGTCGTCTCGGCCGCGGATTGTGCAGGCGTGTTCGCGGCGGCGCCCGTTACGGCGGCGCTCGATACGGCGGCGCTCGATACGGCGGCGCCCAGTACCAGGAACGCGGCCAGGGAAATAAGTAGTCTCCAGCGCATGGTTGACCTCACGATTTCCCGGCCAGGTCGATGCCCGACCGATTCAGATAGTCTTCGATGTACGCGAGAAGGTCCGCCTGGGCGTTTCCCTGGTCCTGGAAACGCCTGAGGATCTCCTCGACCACAGTGCCGAGTTCCAGCGGGACGTCGAGCGTCCTGGCCAGACCGACGCCCAGGTGCATGTCTTTCACGCCCAGGTCAACGGCCGAATACAACGGCTTGCCGTCCAGGAACCGTTTCAGGCACCGTTCCATCATCCGGCTCTGGCCCATGCTGGGCCGGATGGCGTCGATCAACGCATGCGGATCGATGCCCGCCCGCGCGGCGATGGCCATCCCTTCGCACGCGCCGATGAAATTGATGAACATCATGAGGTTGTTCACAAGCTTGGTCGCGACGCCGCTGCCTGTGCCTCCCATGCGGACCACCGTCTTGCCCACGCCGCGCAAGAGGGGTTCGTACCGGTCGTATACGGCCTGCTCGCCTCCGACGAACACGGTAAGGGTGGCGTCCCTGGCGCCGAAGACGCCGCCGCTGATGGGCGCGTCGAGCACGTCGATCCCCCGCGCCGCGCCTTCCCTGGCGATCCGCCGGATGTGTGCCGGATCGCCGGTGCTCGTGTCGATGTAGACCGCACCGCGGGAAAGTCCTTCGAACACGCCGTCGCCGCCCAGGACCACCTCCTCCACCGCGGCCGGCCCGGGCAGCGAAGTGACGACCGCGTCGGCGTCCCCGGCCGTCTCCCGGGGAGATGAAGCCCACGAAGCTCCGGCGTCCAACAGGTTGGAGGCCTTATCCTCGCACAAATCATGGACCCGCAGGTCGTGCCCTGCCCGCAGCAGGTTCGCGGCTATGGGATTGCCCATGTTGCCCAAGCCGATGAAACCCACGTTCATGGCCGGTCCTAACGCGTTTCGTCGATGGTGGGAAAATCACCCGGTATGGTGATCTCGATCACTTCAAAGTCGTCCGAGAATTCCATCAGTTCATGCTTGACGCCGGGTGCCTGGTACCACGCGTCGCCCGCGGTCACCTCGATCTCGCCCACGTCCTCCAGGTCGATGCGCGCCCAGCCCTTGAGCAGGTAGTTCATCTGGAATTCGAGTTCGTGGGAATGATAGCCCATGGGACCGTCGCAGGACTGTGCCGCGCGGATGACGTGGGCCATGACCCGGCCTTCCGTCGCGGTCTTCATGCCCAGGTCGCGGTACACGAAATAGGGCCGTAGCCCCTTGACCCAATCGGCGCCGTCGGACCGGGCCGCGAAGGATTTGGACGT
>Ga0209021_1001807_pt1 | contig 20137 bp, 12 predicted proteins | sample PinacodermFT_FD_187299 | JGI IMG/M metagenome (GOLD analysis project Ga0209021, IMG submission 187299) | Host-associated microbial community of the marine sponge Aplysina aerophoba from Gulf of Piran - sponge pinacoderm, lysed by freeze-thaw... | ecosystem: Host-associated > Porifera > Sponge >... | reverse complement strand
CCGGGGATGCTCTATACGGCCGCCGCGCGGTCGAGGCGCTCTGCATGTGCATTCACGGCGCCGCGAAACGACTCCAGGGCCGTTTCGATTCCGTCACCGTCATAGCGAAATTCGCCGGGAATCGATTCGTAGCGCCCCCGGGCCCGCCTGAACACGTTCTCCTTGCGGTGCCGAGCCTCTTCGGCTTCCCCTGCGTCCCCCGCAATTGCTTCGTCGAACGTCTCCAGCTCCGTCGTCAGGAAATCCATGAAGTCGCGGATCGCGTTCTGCTGGCGGGTGATCTTCTCGAAGTGATAGCCCATGGCGGCCAGGCGGATCGCCATGGGAAGCATGCGGGGATGGTCCTTCGAGACCCTGGCGATGTACTTCGTGTAGGCGGGTATCTGTCTGGCCGAGAGCTGACCGCGCACCCCCATGAGGTCCGCGAAGACCGCGTTCCTGCTCTTCGGCTTGTGCAGGTGCGGAACGGGCTCCAGGTGCTCTAGCAAGGTCAGGCAACGCTCCAGGTAGTTCTCGAGTGCCGGGTCGTAGAGGGTGGCCGTCACCCGCATGTATCCCTCGATCAGCGTCCTGCGATTCATCTCCGTCCTGAAGTTGAGGATCGTGGCATTGGTACCGATGGGGACCTCCACGAGCCGGTCCTCCCGCTTCAGACGCTCGTACATGTCGGTGCCCTTCAGGGCGGTCAACAGATAGATGGGCGCCACGGGTATGCCGGCTTCGCGGATGAACTCGATCTGGGCGTCGAACACGCCCTCGTCGTCGCCGTCGAGGCCCAGGATGAATCCCCCCTGGACCTGCATGCCCTTGCCCTGGATCCTGCGAACCGCGTTGAACAGGTAGTTGTCGTCGCGCTTGTTGGTGTTCTGCGGCTTCTTGGTCTTGAGCAGGGCCTCGGGGTTGGGGGTCTCGATCCCCAGGAACACGGTGTCGAACCCGGCCTCGACCATGACGTCCATCAGCTTGCCCATCCGGGCGAGATTGACGCTCGCTTCGGTGGAGAGAGTGAACGGGTACCCCCGGGCCTTCTGCCACTCGGCGATCACGGGCAGCAGCTTCATCGCCTCGCGCTTGTTGCCGATGAAGTTGTCGTCGACCAGGAAGACGGGGCCTCGCCATCCCAGCCGGTACAGGCATTCGAATTCCTCCACGATCTGGTCGGGCGTCTTGGTCCGGGGCACCTGACCGTAGAGCTTGATGATGTCGCAGAACTCGCAGTCGAACGGACATCCGCGCGAGAACTGCACGCCCATCGAGTAGTAGCTCTTCATGTCGATGAGGTCGAAGCGCGGCACGGGCGTCCGGGTCACGTCGGGCTTGCGGGGTTCCCGGTACATGGCCTTCGCGGTGCCGTTCGCCAGATCGCGCAGAAATTCGGGAAAGTTCTCCTCGGCCTCGTCCAGCACGAAGTGGGTCACTCCGTCGATCTCGTCATGGAAGGTGGTGGGATGGGGTCCGCCGGCCACTACCGGGACCCCGGCACGGTTGCACCGCTCGATGACGTCCTCGAGCGACGTTCGCTGAACGATCATCGTGGACGTGAACACCATGTCGGCCCACTCCAGATCCGAGTCCTCGAGCGAAGTCACGTTCATGTCCACGACGCGCAGCTCGTACTCCGGCGGAAACATCGCGGCGATGGTGAGCAGTCCCAGAGGCGGAAAGGTCGACTGCACGCCCACGATGTCCAGCGCGAAGTTCGCCCCCCAGTAAGTCGGGGGCTGCCGGGGATAGACCAGCAGGGCATTCGGCATTGCGGCTATCTCCTCCGCCCTCGTGTCAGGGCGAGCCCCGCACCCCCGCGATGCCTGGAAAGCGCGATGGCCGGAGTGCGGCTGCGAGCGCATTCGCGTTCGGTTGGCGCGAGCGGAGCCATGTCGCGGTCGGCGGCGGCGTACTCGATCATGTCCTTCCTCCGTGGCCTGGATTCGCTGTTGCTCCGTCCGTGCATGACGCGGTCAGTCGGCCGCGAGAGCGGCGTCAGAACCGCTCCCGTCGCTTCGCGGATAGTGGTCTTCGAGCGCGCTCGCGAAGGCCGAAGGCGTGCGGCGCACGCCCTGCGAGCCGGCAAGCGGAACCAGCTCGGGGCCGCCGGCATCCGTCTCGCCCCCGTCGTCCTCGACATCCTCCTTGCCGTGGATGATTCCGTGCGCGAGCGACATGCACGAGGCCGTGGTCATCAGCTCCAGCGCGCTCACCTGGTAGTTGAACTGGGTCTGGATGAAGGTCCCGAGCTCGGCGACCGAAATCGACGTGAGGCCGAAGCTGGACAACGGTTCCTCCACGCCGCCCTCGTCGTGCCCGCAGAGCTCGGCGACCTTGGCCGCGATCTGGGCCACCACGCTTTCGAGCGTCCACTCTCCGCCCGCGCCGGCCTCGAACGCATCCTGGTTGTTCATCATGCGCCCGATGCGCATGTAGTCGGAGTACTCGACCGTCCACGCCGGGCGCTTGAACATGGCCGTGACCAGGTGGTCACGGCCGGCCATCGAGCGCATCGCGAAGTCGAGGTTGGCGATGGCGCAGTCGCTGCTGACCGGTGGCATGCCGGCGGCCCGCATCATGCGCAGCACGTGGAGGCTGCGCGCCGCCATCCCGGCATCGGCCACCGCGGCCAGATTGAGGGCCAGGCATGGCAGCCCCTGCCGGCGCCGACTGACGGCGAGACCGTCCAAAAAGGCGCTGGCCGCGCTGTAGTTGACCTGGCCGGGGTTGCCCAGAATGGAGGCCGTCGACGAGAACAGGACGAAGTGGTCGAGCGCAAGATCGGCCGTCGCCCGGTGCAGATGCAGCGCGCCGTGGGCCTTGGGCGCGAAGACCTTCGCCACCGACTCGGCCGAGATGTCGTCCAGCAACCGATCGTCCAGCGTGCCCGCGAGGTGGAACACGCCCTTCAGCGGTCTGTCGAGTTGCGCGATGCAGCGCCGGACGTCCGCCTCCACCGCCACGTCGCCCGGGACGATGTCGAATTCGATGTCGTAGTCGGTGTAGACGAGAGCGCTCGACTCGCGGATCCATTCGGCGGTCCGACGCCGCTGGGGATCGCGGTCCATCAGGGTGACATGGCGCGCGCCGGAGAACGCCAGGTACGGAAGCAACCGCAGTCCGAACCCCCCCAGTCCGCCGGTCACCAGGTAGGTGGCATCCGGGTCGAGCAGCGGCCGCACGTCGGCGACCGTGAACCCCGAGTCGTCCTCGCCCGACGGCGCCTTCAGGACCAGCTTCCCCTGGTGCTGGCCGGTGGTCATCAGGCGAAGGGCTCTCGCGTAGTCCCGGTACGGGAAGACGGTGACCGGCAACGGCGGAAGCGCGCCTCGATCGAGCAGGTCCAGGCAGACTTGGGAGAGCTCGCGCGAAAGAACCGGGTCGTCGAGCATCAGCCGGTCGACGTCGATGGCGGCGAACCGGAGGTTCTTCCGGAACATCCGCAGCCCGAGCTCGTTGTCGGCATAGATGTCGACCTTGCCGATCTCGCAGTGCCAGCCGCCCGGGCGCAGGGCCTGGAGGCAGAGCTCGATGTGACGGCCGGCGAGCGAGTTCAGCACCACGTCGACGCCTTCGCCTCCGGTCGCCGCCATCAGCCCGTCGTACCAGTCGAAGCTGTGCGAATCGAACGCGGCCCGAGCTCCCAGCTCCAGCAACCTGTCGCGCTTGGCCTCGCTTCCCGCGGTGGCGTAGATCTCCGCGCCCGCGTGCCGGGCCAGGGCGATGGCCGCCTGCCCGACGCCGCCCATGGCCGAGTGGATCAGAACGCGCTGGCCGCGGCGCAGTCGGGCCAGGTGCATCAGCGAGTAGTACGCGGTGACGTAGACCGACAACGACGATGCTGCCTCCTCCATGCTCAGGCGTTCGGGCTTCGCGAACACCAGGTGCTCGTGGACCACGACCCGATTGGCGATGCAGCCGCCCTGCAGGAACGCCACCTCGTCGCCGACCCGGCAATGGCGCACGTCCGGCCCGACGCGGCGCACCACCCCGCTCGCCTCCATGCCGACTTCCCGGCCGAGCGCCGAGCGTTCGTAGGCAAGTGCTGGCAGCAGCCCCAGCGTGACCATCACGTCGCGGAAGTTGAGCGCCGCCGCCGCCACGTCGATCTCCACGTCGTGCGGACCCGGCGCCGGGAGCTCGTACGTCTTCATCTCCAGGCCGGCGATCTGGCCCGCGTTGTCGAGGGTGAGGCGGTACGCCGGCTCCGCGCCGGCGGGCACCCTCGAGTGGCGCTCTCGGATGCTGACCAGCCGCGGCGCCCACAGGCGCCCCTGCCGCACCGCCAGCTCGCGGTCACGCAGCTCGCAACGGGCCAGCCAGGCCAGCGTCTCCAGGTCGCCGGCATCGCCCAGGTCGACCAGGCGGAAGTCGATCATGGCCTCTTCGCCGACCTCGATGGCCATGCTCCGGACCGCCCCCCACAGTGCGCTCCCGCGCGGGTCCTGCACATCGTGGACGGCCCGGTGCGTCACCACGGTCAGGCGGCACCGGCCGCTCGCGTGCTCGATCCGGTGGGAAACCAGGGCCTGGACGAAGGCGATGAAACGAGTCGTCACCGCCTCCCCCGTCGGATCTCCCGGATCGGTGCCGCAGAAGAAGTCGATCGCCTGCACGTCCGCCGCATGCGGCCATGCGTCGAGCGTGTGGAACTCGCCGGCGGCAAGCATCTCCTCGGAGATCGGGTGCGTCTGCCCGGGCGCATCCAGCAGGGCCACCCAGTCGGATGCGCCGCTCCCAGGCTCGCCGAGCACCCAGCGCGGGCCCGGGAGCTCCGGGGCGCCGAAGGCATCGGCAAAGGACTGGGGCGCCTGCAGCAGGGTGGTGCGCCGGCCGGCGCGAACCATCGTCCAGCCGTCCCCCGGCTCGATGACGTCGCCCTCGTCGTGACGCACCAGCGCCAGGCCGCCGGGCACTGCCAGCCGATGCGCCAGTGCCCAGTCCTCGGGACCGTTACTCCCCGCCTCCCGGTGCAGGAAGAGAAGCTCGGCGGCCCCCGGACGCAGCAGGCCGGAATCCAGCCGCGCCGGACCGGCCGGATCGAGACACTCGAAACGCAGCGCCGCGTCGTGGGAATGGAAGGCGTCGTAGTGCTCCCGCGTTCTTTCCGGGGTATCGCCGACGAGCCAGTACTCGGTCTGAGCGTCCTGGCGGGAGAGTTCGTCGAGGCACTCCCCGAGAGCCGTCCCGTCCGGCTCCCGATCACCGGCAAGCTCCACAACATGCGACGCGTGGGGCTCGCCCCGCTCCGGGCGCTGAAACGCGGCGATCAGCGCCTCGGGTTCGATTTCCCCGTGCGGCAACCTGTCGGCCAGCGCCAGGCCGTCAGGGACGAACTTCGGCTGCCAGGCGATCACGTGCTTGCTGTCCGGTACGTCGTTCCACCGCGGGTTGGACGTGAAGTACGTGTACTTGTCGATGTACGCGACGAGGTCTCCCGTCACGCCGTCGTAGAAGCTGATGCTGCCGCCGGATCGCTCGCCGAGACGAACCGAGTACTGGCCCCTCTCGTTCACGTCGAGCCAGTCCTCGGCCGGCTTCGTCACGTGGCAGGTGATGCGCGGCGCGCTCGGCGGCCGAATAAACGTCACCCCTTCGGCCCGTCGCGGCACGGCGAAGAGATCGGCCCATTTCAGGAGGTTGAACAGGAAGATCTGCAACCCCCCGTCGAACAGCGGGGGACACGACACGTAGCCCTCGCTCCGGCCGGACGTCCACAGCGCCTCGTCCATCTCGATGTCGACGAGATAGGCACGGGTCGCGGCGTCGACCAGCACCCGCTGGATGGTCCGGAAGTGGGGTCCGTACTGGAACGTCTCGCTCAAGACCGCGTCGAGGCGTTCGTAGAAGTCGCTGTCGTCGGCGATGATCGAGGGCGCGAAGCGGCTCTCGTCGAGGTCCGCCAGCCGCATCGGCACGTCCATCGTCGGGCCGGCGCCCGTCCGCCTGACCTTGCCCCGGCAATGCAGCTCGCTCTGCGCGTCGACGTCGTAGGGCCGCGACGAGATGGTGAAGGTGAACGTGTCCGGCGCGTTGGGGACCGGGTGCAGCGCGGTCTGCAGCCGTACCGGAACCTTCGGGATGGGGCAGGGCTGGAGGAACTCCAGCACCTCGACGTGAACGGGGTCGCCTCCGAAGGCCTCGAGGATCAGCTCGATGTAGCCGGCGGCGGGCATGATCGCCGCGTGATGGACGCGGTGGTCCGCCATCCAGGGGAAATCCCGTTCCGAAAGCCGCGCCTCGAACAGCATGTGCGCACAGGGCACCTTGTGACCGACGAGCGGGCCGTGCGAGTACTCGCCCTGCCGGACGAACATCTCGTTGTCGCACATGATGTCCATCGTCGGCCGGTCTTCTCTCGGATGTCCGGGCAGCAGATGGGCGATGGGCTCCGGGCGCGGATACTGGGCGGCGAAGTCCAGCGCGACGCCGGCCCGGAACAGCGCCCCCAGGGCCTCCCGGACGCCAAGGCGGACGTCGGTGTCCCTCATGAGGGTCGGGATGCAGGCCGGCGCCGGGCTGGCGCCTTCCAGGCACTGCGCGATGGTGGGCTGCAGGGCGCTGTGCGGCGCGATCTCCAGCACCACGCCCGGCTGAAGGTCGCGCCTGATGGTCTCCATCGCCGCCGAAAACCGCACGGTCCGACGGATGTTCGACCACCAATAGTCGGCATCCAGTCGCTCCGTCCTCTCGCCGGTCACCGACGACACGAACGGGACGTGGGCGTCGAAGGCACGGTCGTTCAGGAACGAGAGTGCCGCCAGCGCATCGTCGCGGAGCGGATCCATGGCGCTGGAGTGAAAGGCGATGTTGCCCGGCAGCAGGCGATTTTGCCGGTTGCGCCGGTCCAGCTCCTCCATGACGGGCCGCAGCGCCGCCTCCCTGCCGCAGATGACGGTGCTGGCCGGGGCGTTCTCGCAGGCGATCTCGACGCGCGCCGGCGGGTCTTCCCCGGGACGGAAGGGGACCTCCAGGGACTCGAGCAGCTCCTCCACCCCGGGACGGTCGAGACCGATGGCGAGCATGCGTCCGGAACCGGCGACGCGTTGCTGCAGCGTGGCGCGATGGAAGACCAGGCGCGTCGCGTCCGCCAGCGACAGCGCGCCGCACGCGTAGGCGGCGGCCACCTCGCCCGAGCTGTGCCCGACCACGCAGTCCGGATGGACGCCCCAGGTCCCGAGCCATTCCACCAGGGCGCACTGCAGCATGAAGATCGCGGGCTGGGCGAGCCGGACCTCGTTGAGCGCTTCCTGGGGAGCGGAGAAGCACGCCGCGCGCAGCGAGAAGTCCGAGTGCTCGCGCCAGTGCGCCTCGATGGCGTCGACCACGCGGCGAAACACGGGATCGGCATCGTAGAGCGTCCGCCCGCATCCCGCCCACTGGGTGCCCTGCCCGGAGAACACCATCACCAGCCTGGGTTCGACTTCATCCACCGTCGCAACCGGCGACGGGTCCTCCGCGAACGCGTCCAGCGCCTCGATCAGCGCCTCCCGGCCGTGTACCGCAAGGGCGGTTCGGGCGGCGAAGTGGGTGCGCCGGCGGCTGAGATTGCCGGCCAGGGTGTAGAGGTCGATCGCCCGCTCCCCGAGCACCTGCCGCAACTCCCGCGCGCTCTGCGCCAGCGCGCCGGTCGTGCGCGCCGACAGGGGAATCATGAAGCCGGCTTCAGGGGCCAGCGGCACCGACCAGATTCGCGGTTGCGACGGACGGTACTCGCGCACCACGCAGTGCCCGTTGGCTCCCCCGAACCCGAACGAATTGATGCCGACGGCGACGGGGCGATCGGGGAACGGCTCGCACTCGGTCTGCACCTGCATGGGACAGCTCTCGAAATCGATCTCCGGGTTCGGCACCAGGAAGTTCCGCGAGATCGGCGCAAAGGTGCGCCGCTGCATCATCAGCAGGACCTTGAGAAGGGCGCAGTGGAAGGCCGCGGCTTCCATGTGCCCCACGTTGCTCTTCACGGATGCCAGCCTGAGCGGCACGGCTCGGTCGACATCGCCGAAGGCTTCCGCAATCGCGTTGCCCTCGATGCGGTCGCCCACCACGGTGCCGGTCGCATGGGCTTCGATGTAATCGAAGTCCCGCGGCGCCCGACCCGCCCGGGCGCAGGCCGCACGCATCAGCTCGATCTGCGCGTGACGGGTGGGCGCGGTGATGTAGCGTCCCTGCGCCAGGCCGCTGGAGCCGTCGGCGGCGCCCGCTGCGTTGACCGCGGTCCCCTCCAGCACGGCGTGGATGTGGTCTCCGTCCCTCTCGGCCGCCGCGATCGGCTTGATCGCGAATGCGAAGGCCCCTTCTGAACGCATGTACCCGTTCGCCTCCGCGTCGAACGAGTGGCACTTGCCGTCGGGGCTGATGACTCCCAGGGCGTTGAAGGATGCGCTCAACCTGGATGTTCCGAGGTAGTTGACAGACCCGACGACGGCCTGCTCGCAGTCGCCGCACATGAGCGCGTTGACGGCCGAGTGCAAGGCGGTGAGGCTGGCGGAACACGCCGTGCAGTGAGTGATGGAAGGCCCCATCAGGTTGAAGTGGTAGGAAATGCGATTGGCCAGCATCGCGAGACTGATGGTAGTCACGTCGAACGCGCCGGCGCCGTGCATCGGCCGCCAGCTCGCCACCGCCGGCACCTGCGCGCCGATGAAGACTCCGGTGGGGCTGTTGCGCAACGCATGCAGGTCCCAGCCGACCCGCTCGAAGGTCTCCCACGCGCAGGTCAGCAGCATCCGCAGTTGCGGATCCGTCATCACCATCTCGTTCTGGGACATCCCGAACAGCGCGCGATCGAAGAGCTTCTCCCCGTCCTCGCGGATCAGTCCTTCCCAGGGGCTTGCGAACCGGCTCGGACCGGAGAATCCGCCAATCGGCTGAAATCCCCTGCCGTACCGGTCGGTGACAGGCTCCTGGACGATCTCGCGTTCGCTGAGCAGGCGCCAGAAGTCGTCGTCGGTGCGGATGCCGCCCGGCATGCGGTAGTTGTATCCCGTGATGGCGATTTCCATGCCGGAATTCGGTGCGTTCATTTCCGATACGTCCTGTCGAGGGCGTCATCGACGCCATGGCGACCTGTCACGCCCGTCGTGCTCGCGCGGGCCGCGCTTTCGGTCCCCTCAGGCAAGCGTGGATTCGGCTCGCACCGATCGACGTTCGTCACGCGACCACAGGCGGATTTTGCGACGGAACGGATATACCGCTCGCAAACCGGCATTTCCAATACCGATTTGTTTTCTGCGCCATTGGATATTCTCATCCCCGAGACACACCGTGCCCCCGTCCTGGGCGAGGACGGCGACGCCACTCGGCAATCGGTGGAGCAGGCGTCGAGGGTGGGCGGGAACGGAGCGCGGGACCGAAAGTGCGTCGCGTACCGCGGGCGGGATAGTGAGAGACCCGATCGCGCGGCCCGGTTATCCCGGCACTCGGAACCGGCAACTCCCCGGGATGACCGGACGAACACCGTATTCGCACGGATCGGCGTACGGAACATCGTACCGCTTCGGACGCAAGCGACGGTCGTCCAGCCTAGGCGGCGTCGCGGTACTCAAACCATCGCGAATCCGGGAGCAATCAACCCTTGTTGACGACGTCCTCGAGGGTCGACTGGGCGGTATTGAACATGTCCTGCAGGAATCGCTGACGCCGCAGCTTCAGTGCTTCGACCTTCTGCCACAGTACGTCCCTGATCCGCTCGACCGCCTCCGCGCGCACGGCGGGAGCGAGAGTGCTGTCACTTCTGAATTCGTGCTTCTCGACCGTGAATTCGGCGATGTCCAGTATGTTGTCCGCCACGACGTCGTAATCGATCGCATTCTTGACCCTGACCAGTCTCTCTTCCTTGCCGCCATCGCTCATTTCCTGACTCCTGTGCCGCACCGCGTTGTTCGTGAATGGTCAACCAGACCGGGCGATGAAACGGTCTACCCGACCAGGACCTGGTTGATTGCCCGGTTGCGGGATTCGAAGACCGGGATGACCTGGTCGAATCCGCTGATGGCGACGATGTCGCGGGTTGCTTCGGAAAGGTTGCAGATTCCGAATTTCTTTCCCGACTCCCTGCAGCGCTTGGCGATCCGCAGGCCTACGCGCAGCCCCGAGCTGTTGATGTAGGACACCTGCGCGAAATCCAGGATCAGAGCCTGATCTTCATCGCCCAGTCCGGATTCGAGCTCGCTCTGCAATTGGTCAGTGGTGTTGCCGTCGATGCGGCCGGCGATCACCGCAACCGCGATTTCGTCCTGTCGTTCCCACGCGATATCCAGTGCCATTTCACCCTGCCTCCTCCGGTTGCGCCCGTCTGCGCCCGTCTGCACCTGATCACGGCCGTCGACGGGCCTGAATTTGTGCCAAAAGTATGCCCGACACGAGCCGGTGTGGCATCCCCGACCGGCCGAATCCGCAAAGCGGGCCCGCCGTCGCACCTCGGCACGCGCGCGCAACGTTCACGATGGCGCGACCGGCGCTCCATCACCACCGAGTCAGCCCCGGCACGAGCGGATGGAAGGCTCCCAGCGTTCTCCGAGCGATTGCGGCAGCGCCCTCGCACGGTGCGGGTGCCGGTTCAGCGGCCTCGCACTGGGATGTTGCAGAGCAACATCAGCGCTCGAACAAGAACTGGATCAATCGGGATCACAATGAGGAACGTTTATTCGATTAGCTTACTTTCGACAGGGAAATAAGCGGATTACGCAGACTTCCTTATACCTCCATCAGGAATCGTGATTGAATCCGGCAGCCGAGAACCCCTTGACGCGGTGCACAAATCATCGATACATTCTGCGCCGACATCATCGTGATGTCTCTCCTCCTCAATCCTCCTTTGGTGAATCAGCCGGGGTTCCCACCCCGGCTTTTTTTTCGCACCCCCCCGGACCCCCGCGCCGGCTACGTCCTCGAAGCCTCGAAGATGCTGGCGATGGACGCATCGAGCATCTCGTTGAACTCGTCGTCGGTCTGCTGCGCGGTCAATCCCTCGGTCAGCGCGCGGGAGAAGCTCGCGATGACGCCGTTGTTGCGCGTCATCCGCGCGTTGGCCTCCTCGCGGGTGTAGCCGCCCGACAGGGCCGCGACCCGGAGCACGTTCGGGTGGCTGACGCACTCGGCGTAGAAGTTCTCCCGCTCCGGCAGCGTCAGCTTGAGCATCACCTTCTGCTCGGGCCCCAGCGCGTCGAGCTGCGCGAGCATGGCGTCCTTGAGCAGCACCTCCGCCTGCTCCTTCTCCGGGCTGTGGATGTCGACCTCCGGCTCGATGATCGGCACCAGGCCCGCCTCGACGATGCGCCGGCCGATCTCGAACTGCTGGTCGACCACCGCCTTCACGCCGGCCGGATTCGCGAGCTTGATGACCGAGCGCATCTTCGTTCCGAAGACGCCGTTCTCCTTCGCACGGGCGAGCAGCGAGTCGAGTTCCGGCATGGGCTTCATCACCTGGGCCCCGTTCTCTTCCGGCGCGAGACCCTTGTCCACCTTCAGGAACGGCACGACGTTCTTCTCTTCCCACAGGTAGCGCGCGGAGGACTTGCCCCCGATCTCGCGGTCCATCGTGTTCTCGAACAGGATCGCGCCGAGAATGCGGTCTCCGCCGAAGCTCGGGCTGGTGGCGATCCGTGTCCGCATTCCGTGGATGATGGAGAACATCTCGTCGTCGCCGGACCAAGCATCCTCGCCGATGCCGTACAGACGCAATGCCTTCGGGGTGCTTCCTCCGCTCTGGTCGAGCGCCGCGATGAAGCCGTCGCGATCGCGAATCTTCTCAAGCTGGTGGTGGTTCATGGTCGTTTGTCCGTGTTTCCGTTGCGAATTTTCCGAGTCGAGAGTGCGAGTATCGCATCGTCACCCGGCGCATGCAGCCGAGGGCCGGGGGGCGCCCCGGGCGGCAGCTCTCGCGCAGGGCGCAGAGATCGAGCCCGGGCAGCCGGCCGCGGTCGTGGTCTTGACCCGGTTCACGAGGTTGTTGTCGAGCGCGTGCAGGGAAACACCCAGGTAGCTTATCTCCTCCCCCGACGCCTGAAATGTTCCACTTTTCGGAGGAGTGTCCTACCGCTGGGATCCGCGATCGAAACGTTACAGTCTCGGCCGCGGGTATTTCCAGTCAGAGCAGCGGATTGCCTCCAGAAGCGGAGTCGCGGGCCTCGGCTGTAGCCCCGCGACGCAGTTCCGCCCGCTTGTGACCCCGCTCTGTGCATCGAGCCATGACGAGCTGCCGTCAGTCGTTGCCGGACGACTGGGTGCGAGCAATCCCCGCGCCCGGCGTCATCCCCTTGAGAAACTTGAACAGCTCGCTGTCGGTGGAAAGCACGAGCGTCGTGTTCTCTCCGATGATGGACTGGTAGGACTGCATGGTCCGCGTGAATTCATAGAAGGCTGCCGATTCGGGGCTCTGGTTGTAGGCGCTTGCATAGATTTCAGTTGCCTTCGCATCCGCCACGCCGCGGATCTCCTCGACCTGCCGGTAGGCTTCGGACTGGATCTTGTTCAAGTCACGCACCCGATTGCCGCGAATTCTCGCCGCCTCGCCGTTACCCTCCGACAGAAAACGCTCCGCGATCTGTCGGCGTTCACTGATCATTCGATCGTAAATCTTCGGCCGAACGCTCTCGTTGTAGTTGATCCGTTTGAAGCGGATGTCGAGCAACTCGATACCGAACACTCGAACCTTCTCGGCCGCGGCGGCAAATATCTCCGCTTCGACCAGCTTGCGCCCTTTCTGGATCGGCACCAGCGACCCGATGTCCAGCTTTCGTTCCGCGTCGGACAGAAGCGCGTCGCGCAACGGTACGCGATCCTTGGTAGTGCGAATGATCTCGATCAACTCATGCTTGGCGACCGCATTGCGGGTCTCGCTGCCCAGAATGTCGTCGAGGCGCGATTGCGCACTGCGTTCGTCGCGCAACCGAAGGAAATACGGGAGGGGATCCGTAATCCGCCAGCGCGCGAACAGATCGACGGATATGTAGAGCTTGTCCTTGGTGGGCATATCCGCCGGGGGGCCGTCCCACTCGAGAATCCGCTTGTCGATTGGGTTGACGTCCTGGATGTAGGGCACCTTGAACTTCAGCCCAGCCGTAGTCACCGGTTCACCGACGGGTTTGCCGAACTGGGTGATGATCACCTGCTCGACTTCGTTCACCGTATAGATCGAACTCATCGCGACGTACGTCCCGAGGACCAGAACCACCACGATGGCGATGGCCTTGTTCATGGCCGAACTCCTTGCTGGGAGTCGAGATTCAGCAGCGGCAGGATGCTGTGCGACTGCTCATCGACAATGATCGTCGAGCGTATCGCCGGCATGACCTCTTGCAGGGTCTCGATATAGATGCGGCGGCGAGTGACCTCGGGCGCCTTGCTGTATTCCGCCAGCAAGGCACTGAACCGGGCGGCGTCGCCCTCTGCTTCATTGATGCGCTTCAGCCGGTAGCCGTCGGCCTCGCGAATTCGTTGATCCTTCTCGCCCTCCGCCAGTGGGATCACCTTGTTGTAGTCGCGCCGGGCCTCGTTGATCAGCTTCTCCTTCTCCTGCTGAGCCTGGTTGACCTCGTTGAACGATTCCTGCACCGGTCTCGGCGGGTTGATGTTCTTCAACTGGACCTGATCGATGCTGATCCCCATCGCATACTTGGAAGAGAGCTCCTGCATCTTCACCAGCGCTTCCGTCTCGATTTCCTGCCTGCCGATGGTGATCACCTCGTCGACGGTACGGTCACCGACGACTTCCCGCATCACGGATTCGGAAACATGCCGGAGCGTCCCACCCGGTTGTCGAACCTCGAACAGGAACTTGGCGGGATCCGAGATCCGGTACTGGACCACCCATTCCACCAGTGCGGCGTTGAGGTCGCCGGTCACCATTTCCGTCTCCCGCCTGCCTTCACTCGGACTCTGGAAGGGATCCGACGCGCCTGGGGTCGTGAAACCGAATTCCTGCTTCAGTTGCCGCTTGACGGGAACGATCGTCGCCGTGTCGATGCCCAGTGGCAGCTTGAAGTGCAGCCCCGGCGGAACGCCCTTGAGGTACTTCCCGAATCGCTGCACGACCGCGACGGAGTCGCTCGGTACCGTGTAATAGGCGGTCCACAGGCCCAGGCCGACCAGCACGAGCGCGGCGAGGACGAAGACCCCGCGGGCATGACCACCGGGCATCATCCGCTTGAGCCGCGCCATGGCTTGCCGGATCACCTCTCCGAGGTCGGGCGGGGACCCAGGTCCTCGCGGGCCACCGCCGCCTCTACCGCTCCGAGATGCCATGGGTGCCTCCCTTGTCGTGTGCGCTTTTGTTCACCTTCATCTTCAGTTTCAATGATTTACCCTCATTGGTCCGACGCTCGCGACGCTGATGCATGGACCCGCTCACGATGCGGGGTCAGTCGCTCACCGGCGTCTGGAGGTACCGCTTGGCGGGGATTGCCCGGGCCGATCCACACAGCGAACTGTTCGGCTCGCGGGATAACCGGGAGGGACATGCCTCGAACGAACCGCGGAAGACTGGTCAGGCCGCGTCAAGAGGCAGAGAACGTACTCCCTTTGCACTGCAAATGACAGCACCGGTGAAGCGGCTGGTAGCGACTTCGTTCTGCTTCCGCTGCGATTCTCGATCGCAGCGCGTTCACCCGCCGGCGGTTCCTAGAACCGATCGGGAACCGGCCTCCGGCAGAAGCCGAAGCGGCGTACCATCGTCAACGCGAGCGCACGGCGCTGCCGCGTGACTCAAGCGAATCGGTCTCCGGAATACGCTATTCGTGTATCACTATATGATACATTTCGGCCGTGATTGTAAGCACAAGAGGCAAGCGCGCGGCGGAGGCAGTCCGGGGTCGGTATGGCAAGGGCTTCCCGAACGACCTGGTGAAGCGCACGCACGCCATGCTCTCGGCAATGGACGCGGCCGTGGTGCTTGAGGACCTGCGGTTCCCTCCCGGGAATCACCTTGAGGCGCTGAAGGGTGACAGGGCCGGTCAGCACTCGGTACGGATCAACGACCAGTGGCGGATCTGCTTCGTGTGGACCGAACAGGGTCCGGCGGACGTGGAGATCGTGGATTACCATTGAAGGGGCGGATGATGACGCTCATGCAGAACCCCTCGCACCCGGGTGAGGTGCTCGTGGAGCTGTATCTGGAGGCGCTCGGCATGAGCGCCATCGAGCTCGCCAGACGGCTGCACGTGCCGCGCACGCGCATCGAGCGGCTGGTGAAGGGCGATACCGCGCTGACGGTGGATACCGCGATACGGCTCTCGACGTTCTTCGGCAACACGCCGGAGTTCTGGATGAACCTGCAGCGCTCGTATGACCTGGCCCGGGCCCGGGAGTCGGTCGACGTCTCGGACATCGTCCCGCTGGCAGCCGCGTGAGGGCAGACCGAGTGGCAGACGTGAACGTCTTCCCGGTGCCGCACGCCATTGCGACCGACCATTCCTCCGACCCAGGCTTCTAGAACGGTTGTATCTACAAACCAGAATTGTAACTCACCCATCTCCGTCCACAAGGTATTGTATTGTCATGACTTTTCGCCTAGCCTTCGTCTTCTAAGTCAACCACAACCGCCGGATTCTGTTGAACACAATGGCCTACTGGTCAAAATTCGCGCTCTATTTTCAACAAGTCTCGCCCTACTCCACACCCCTTCACCCCGCCGTCACAGCCGTCACCGCCGTCGCCGACATCTCGTCTTCGGGCTTCCGCCCGCCGAGGAACGCCTAAGCCTCTAGTACTCCGCGGGGTCCAACTATACGACGGTCACCGAAATTCAGTGTCTCTTCTCGACCGAAAGGTGGGTGGGTTTTCGCTTCCTGTCCCTCCTTGCCCCTGTTGCTTGAGAGTAAAGATCCGCTCGGCCCCGTTGGGCATGCTTGGGGCGTAACTCGAATCACCAGCCGCGTTTCGCGCGACGCTTGAAGCACCGTATCAATTCTGTGAGCAGGTGCACGGTCGTAGACGGATTTCCTCCCGGAATTCCCTCTTCTTGCCTGCGTTTCACAGACAAAGAGGCTCTTTCGACAGCAGCCAAATAAAGTCGTTCAATTGCCTCCATATTGCCGAAGACCTTACCGGCTCCAGCATTGTATTCAGGACACAGGCTCCCTAGCTGCCGCTGGCATTCCTGCCTTTCAAGGGGAGCGTTCTGGTCTTGGTAGTGGAGAATTCCCCAAAGCTCAAAACACGGGTTCGAAATGGCCAATCGTATGCCATTTCCGCGCGCTAGGTCCCTTGCCTCGTCGAATCGCTTATGGATATCCCGATCAAACATCGCCCACACGGAATCGCGTGAGGCGAGCTTGTCGCGCTTCAATTTCTCCGATTCTTCGATTGCTCGTTCGACCACCGTTCGTGGGTCGCCGCCGACACGAATTGATACCACCCTTACGGATCGATCTCCATGGACTCGACTGAACACTTTTAGATACTCAGGTTCGGTCAATACTCCTTCCGTGGCGACCACAATTCGCGCGGCCGGAGAGCGTACGGCGGGTCGCCGCCCGATGCGTCGCGCGCGCCTCACGGCTCCGCCGAATTCCTATCGTCACGGAAGGAAACAAAGAAGTCATCGCCAACCGGAACACCCCCAAGACGTCCAATGCGGTACGCTTTCTCGATGTCGTCGCGTGAGCGCAGCTTGAACTCGGTCAGTGGCGTGAACTGGGATTCACCCTCGTGACTCTTGTCGGTCATCCAGATTTCGTCCTGATTCATCAGGCCGCTACCGAGTAGCGCTACGTCATGCGTGGAAAAGACGAGCTGGGCGCCATGAGGGTTGGAATCCTCCTTGGTGAATAGTGAGACGAACGCCCGCGCCAAGCTCGGATGGAGGCTGGTATCCAGCTCGTCGATTACAAGCAGCGCTCCACGCGATAGTGCTTCCAGCGCCGGAATAAGCAACGAAATCAGTGTTCGTGTCCCCTTGCTTTCGGTGCGGTATCCGAAAGCCGCAGTCCGATCACCAACCCCGGAGTGCATAAAGCGCAGCCGCTTGCGGTGAAGCATCTCGTCGATCAAAGCTGCTTCATCGAATTGATTGTGCTCATCACTTTGACCAAAATGCTTCGAAATCACGCCAGCAAGGTCGCGGGCGAATCCCTCACGCTCCTCCTTGACTTCCTCATCTTCGACATCGATATCGACAATTCCGATATCAGCCTGGCGTACCAGCAGAAGCAGACGTTCCATGTGCTCATAGTCAGATAGACGCTCCGCGACAACGATGTCCTCCATGGCTCCCGCGCTCAGAATAACCGTCCACCGCTCGGCGAAATAGCGATACAAATCAGTCAGCAACGGATGATTGTTCTGGGCGCCGGCGGACAGAAACAGACTGTTTGGGCGAGTCAGGTTGGCAATGGTCCTGTTCTCGCCTCGAAGGCGACTGCTAGGACTCACGTGGACCTTGCCGTCTTCGGTCTTGCGCTCGAACAGAATTTGGGTGCTTTGCCGCTCCTTGCGCGCTATTCGATACAGCCACTCGCGTCGAAACTCAGTGTCCACGTACTCGAACCCATACTCGTACACGCTTTCGGCTGCGTGGGGACTGTGCTCCGGCGTAGCCCCTTCTCCCAGCGTAAACGTGCAGTCGAACCGCGTTGGTTTCTCACTGCCCGTATCGTCGAGCCGAAATGGAGCCCGAGGAATTCGATCGGTGGCGCCCAACATTGTGTGGGAACGTACAATTGCTCGCCGAATCTCGTCCATAGCGTCAATGAGATTTGACTTCCCTGCCGCATTGCCGCCGTAAAGCGCGACGATGGGAACTGCGCCCTCCTTTAGCGTCGGTACGGGGATGACCCGCCCCTTGCGCTTGATTCGTTTGGACGCACTCAAGTACAGCTCCTGATAGTCCCGAATGGAGCGGTGGTTGGCGACTCCGAAGCGCAGCAACATGGGATTTCCTCGGTTAGAGGCAATTGGAGCCACATTCTGGCACAAAACGTCGTTATTTGCGCGCCGTGGTCTCGCGTTCTACGTCGAGCGACCATCTGGGTCGTACGGATTGTGGCATCGCCACCCACCGGTGACCTCTCGGCGACCCCAGAGACCGGTTCTTTCAGCCAGCGTCGGCCAGGGGCTCGGGCTGAAGGGCCTTCAACTTCTCGAAGATCCCCTCGATCACGTTGCTCTTTCCGGCGAACAACGCCTCGGGACCGCCGGCATGCACGCTGCTGAACGGCGCCTCGTAGAGCGCCGATGGCTCCATGACACCCCGCGCAGTGAGCTGGTCGATTACCATCTCGATGAAACGAATCTGCGGCGTGGTCAGGCTTCGGTTGGAGAGGAACTCCGAGAAGACCTCCTGTGCGGCGGCGCGGTCCATCCCCACCATGCTCCGCACGAAATGGGCCAGGGAGGGGGCGTCGCTCCGGGCCAGGAGGCCCGTCAACAGAGTCTGGCCGTCGTCCTCGCCGATCTCGACCAGCGTCTGCTCGAGCCCCCGCAGGTCAGTCGCCGTGAGCGGCTGGTTGGTCCGGAGGCGATGGATCACGATGTGGTCGAGATGGTTCTTCAGGTACTCCTGCACCTTCTTCTCGTACTGGACCCCGGTCATCTTCGGCAGGTAGTCGCCGGCGCCCTCGCGCACGGCCATGATTTCATCTCGGAAGTCGGTGTAGACGATGGTGCGCGTCCTCTTGTCCAGGAAGGGCACCAGGCCACGCAGGCGCAGGCGCAGCTCCTCGAGACCGTCCAGGGCGATGCCTTCCCAGAAGGCGCTCTCCTGCACTGAAGCCAGGTAGGCAAGCTGAGCCGCCACCGCGGGAATCGCGCTCTTCTCTTCGAGCAGCATGGCAATCTCCACCACCCGTCGGCGGTGCTGCTCGAATATGCCCGCGTCGCCCTCGGCGTAGGCCAGTTGCATCTTCAGCGCCCTGAGATCGAACAGGCGCGACTCGATGTCGTCGGTCTCGATCTCGCTGGGCAGCCCGGCAACCTCACTTTGCAGGACCTCGACGTCGGACGCAGTGAGCCGTTCCCATGACTCCAGCCGCCGGAAACGCTCGACCGCTTCGAGCTGCATCCGCACGATGAAGTTCTCGCGGTTCATCGACGCCACTTCCCGGTGGAGCTCGGTCGTCAGCGCCTCGGCCAGCGCCGCCTCCGGGTCCAGGTCCGGCGCGGCCTGGACGCTGGTCAGCAACTGCACCCGCGACCGGAAGAGTCGGGCGCGGAGGGGAACGCCGCCACCGCCCTCGATCCCCTCCGGTTGCTCGCGGAAGAAGTCGAAGTTGAAACAGAAGTCGAAGACGCGGAAGTCGTCCTTGTCCGCCCCGGGTCCGAACAGTTCGGGGCACAGGCGCGTGCCGCGCCCGATCATCTGCCAGAACTTGATCCGCGAGTAGACCGGCTTGAAGAAGACCAGGTTGGCGACCTCGGGCACGTCAACGCCGGTGTCGAGCATGTCCACGGAGATTGCGATATGCGGCGCCATGTCCTTCCGTGAGAAGTCGTCGAGCAGGCTCTGCGGATACGTGGCGTAGTTGTCGATGACGCGGGCGAATTGCCCGGCGTACTGTGGGTAGTGGTGGTTGAACCGCTCTTCGATGAACGTCGCATGCGCATGATTGCGCGCGAAGATGATTGTCTTGGCCAGTCGGTCGCCGCCGTCGACCGTGTGGCCGTGCTCCATGAGGTGTTGCAGCACCTTGTCGACGGTGTCGCTGTTGAAGAGCCAGCTGTTGATGGCGGACGCGTTGACCCGTTCCGGCAGCCCGTCATCGTCTGCGTCGTCACCCCAGTCGAGGCTTTCCCACTGTGCCTGCTCTTCCTCGCTGAGAGAGTCGTAGTCGATGCCCTCGCGTGGAAACCGGAGATCCACCTGCTGAACCTTCGGCGGTACGAGATAGCCGTCCGCCACCGCGGTCGCGAGCTCGTACGCGTCGGTGGGCACGCCCGGCTCCAGGTCGAAGAGCTCGTAGGTGTTCCGGTCCACCTGATCCCGAGGCGTTGCGGTCAGGCCCACCAGGAGCGAGTCGAAGTACCGGAAGATGGCCCCGTACTTCTGGTACACCGAACGGTGCGCTTCGTCGATGATCACGAGGTCGAAATACCCGACCCCGAAGCGAGCCTCGGTGCCCGTCGTCTCGTCAACCAGCCCCATCATCGTCGGATAGGTGCAGACGTAGACCCGGCCCGCCTTGTCCTTCTCGGTCACCAGGTTCACCGGGCTCGA
>Ga0209021_1001802_pt1 | contig 20183 bp, 18 predicted proteins | sample PinacodermFT_FD_187299 | JGI IMG/M metagenome (GOLD analysis project Ga0209021, IMG submission 187299) | Host-associated microbial community of the marine sponge Aplysina aerophoba from Gulf of Piran - sponge pinacoderm, lysed by freeze-thaw... | ecosystem: Host-associated > Porifera > Sponge >... | reverse complement strand
CCGCTTCGCCCACTACCGCATCCGGGCGCTCCTCTACGCCGGCAAACCCAACTGGGCGCTCCTCGCCACCGTCACTCCCCGCTAATTTCCGAAGCGCCAGATTCTGTCAAATGACCTTTGGGACTCATCGACGGCGACGGCATTCCAGTTTGGCTAGATTCGGAGGGTTGATTCGAGTTAGCGGGCTTCACGCGTCACCAATCGGTATGACTTAGCCCCAGCTCTGGCTTCCGCAGCGGGTTCTGACCAGCGCTGGAACGACGCGCGCGGGGCCGGGTCCCTTGTTCACTCAAGTTCTCTGGGTATGGCAAAGGCATCAGCAGACATCGTCGTAGAGGTCACGCCATTGCGGATTGAATGCTTCGATCAAGCTGAGCTTCCAAGCGCGGCGCCAGCTCTTGATCTGTTTCTCGCGGTGAATCGCACTCTCCATCGTGAGGTGGATCTCGTACCAGACGAGCCGGTGGACGCGATACCTCCCCGTGAAGCCACCGAGGGCGCCATTCTTGTGCTGCCAGACGCGGCCAATGAGATTGGAGGTGACGCCGACGTAGAGCGTGCCGTTGCGTTTGCTGGCGAGAAGGTAGACGCATGGCTGGCGTTCGATGGTCGGCATTGGTCCTCCCGCCCGTAGCGAGATCTCGTGGGTGAGGTGGGGAGGATTCCGCGGGGCCTGCGCACTGGCTGAGTCGAGACGAGGTCGGCTCGGCGACTGGATTCCGGCTTTCGTCGGAATGACGGGGTTGGGTGCCGGGTTGACGGGGTGGGGCGCCGAAATGGCAATGGGGGAGTCGCCCCGCCGGCTGCGGGGCCGGGCGGGGGCTAGTCGAGGACGGAGCTGGCTTCCACTAGGCGGTCGGCGCCGATGCCTTCGGGTGGTTGGGCGCCGAGGCTGACGGCGGCAAAACCGGTGATCGCCCCCAGTAGCTCGCGCAATTGGCGGGGTGGCGGGAAATACTCGTCCTCGGTCGTGACGCTGATTTCCTCGATGCCCTGGCGGGGCGCCAGATGATCGAGCACCTCGGTGACCAGTTCCTCGGGGGCCGAGGCGCCCGCAGTGAGGCCCACGGTGCCACTGAGGTCGGTGGGCAACTCGGAGGCCCGGTTGACCCGCAGCACCCGGGGACAGCCCATGTGGTTGGCGAGTCGCTCCAGCGCCAGGGTGTTGGAGGAGTTCGCCGAACCCACGATGACGAAGGCGTCACAGCGTTCGGCGATGGCGGACAGGGCGGCCTGGCGGTTCGTGGTGGCGAAGCACAGGTCGCTGCGCCCCGGCGTCCACATGTCGGGGAACCGGTCACGCGCGGCGTCCGCCACCTCCGCCCAGTCGAGGTGGCTGAGGGTGGTCTGGGCGAGCAGTGCCACCGGCTCGGCGAAGTCCGGCAAGTTGGCCACGTCTTCGATGGACTCGACGCGGTGGATCGCCTCGGGCGCCACCGCCATCGTCCCGACGGCCTCCTCGTGGCCCTCATGGCCGACGTAGACGATCCGGTAGCCCTTACCGGCTCGCACCCTCACCTCATGGTGCACTTTGGTCACCAGCGGGCAGACCGAGTCGACCACGTAGCCGCCCCGCTCGTAGGCGGCGCCTTGGACCTCGGGAGCCGATCCGTGCGCGCTCAGCATCAGTGGGGCACCGGTTGGAACATCGGAGATGTCGTCCACGAAAATCACCCCGAGGGCCTCGAACTGCCTCACGACCAGCTTGTTGTGGACTATCTCGTGATAGCAGTACACCGGCGGCTCGAAAGCGCTGACCATGACTGCCAGGGCCTTGATGGCCATCTCCACACCGGCGCAGAATCCGCGCGGCGAGGCCAGCAGCACTTTCTCCACGGGCATCGCACCAAGGCTACCCGGCGCGCGGGAACGGCTGGTCAAGGGGGGAGAGGGCGCGGCGGTAGGATTTTGTGATGGCCCGTCCGCGCGTCGTCGCACTCGAGCCGTCGGGCCCGGCCGCTCTGGCAGGATTGGCCGTCGGCGACGAGTTGATCTCACTGAACGGCGTCGCCCCCCGGGACGTACTGGAGTATCGCACCCTCGTTGATGAACCTCTCGTAGAGGTTGAAGTTGATCGTGGCGGTCTGCACTTCAGTGTGGAGATCGACAAGGTGGCTGGAGCACCGCTGGGACTGGAGGTTCACTCGGCGCTGTTCGACCAGGTTCGCACCTGCGACAACCACTGTGAGTTCTGCTTCATCTATCAACTCCCGGCCGGGATGCGCTCCAGCCTCTACCTGAAGGACGACGACTACCGGCTGTCGTTCCTGTACGGCAACTTCACGACCCTCACCCGTTTCACCGAAGCCGACTTCGAGCGGGTCATCTCCGAGGGGCTGTCGCCGCTGTTCGTCAGCATCCACGCCACCGACGGGGACCTGCGCGCCGAGATGCTGCGCAACCGCCGGGGTGCCACCAGCCTGCGCTGGCTGCGCCTGCTGCTCGCCGCCGGTGTGGCGGTCTACGGGCAGGTCGTGGTGTGTCCGGAGGTGAACGACGGGTTATGGCTCGAGGACACCTTCTGCGGTGTGCTGGAGTCCTATTCGGAGTTGCGCGGGCTGTGCGTCGTGCCGCTCGGGGTGAGCCGGCACGCTCCCGCCGGCAGGCTTCGTCCCCACACCGCGGCCGAGGCCGAGGCGGTGCTCGACGCGACCGATGCCTGGCAGCGGACGTTCCGGTCCGCGCTCGGGCGGCGCATGGTGTTCGCGGCCGACGAGTACTACCTGCTGGCAGGGCGCGAAATGCCTCCGGCGGAGCACTACGAGGGATTCGACATGCACGAGGACGGTGTCGGCATCGCCCGCAACTTCCTCGAGGAGTTCACTGGGCGCTCCACCGAACCCACCGGGGTGCAGCCCGGGTTCTTCGCCTGGGTGGAGGGCGCTCCGGCCGCCGGCTACCGGGCGCCGCGCACCGGCTGCGGGGCTCCCGCCGCGGCCACGGGCCCCGATAGGGGGCGAGCCGCCGGCACAGCCGTCAGCTTGCGCCGCCGCGGCGCCACGGCGGTGCTGACCGGCGAGATGGGGGCGGCGGTGCTGGGGCCGATGCTGGAGGCGGCCGGCTACGACGACGTCCGGGTGCTCACCGTGGAGAACCGTTTCTTCGGGGGCAACATCGGCGTCAGCGGGCTGATGGTGGGCGCCGACCTGGCCCGGGTACTGGCGGCGGAGCCCCCCGACGGGCGCTACCTGCTGCCTGATGTCTGCCTGTCGAACGGCCGCTTCCTGGACGGGCTGACGACGGCCGACCTGCCTCGTGCGGTGGAGGTCGTCGAGACCGACGGCATCGCTCTGCGGAGGGCGCTGGATGCCCGCTGAGCCCACCGGCAGCGAGCCCACCGGCGCCCGCGACGCCCGCCCGGGCCTGCCGACGGTCGCGGTCGTCGGTCGCCCCAACGTCGGAAAGTCCACACTGGTGAACCGCATCATCGGCCGGCGCGACGCCATCGTGGAGGAACGCCCCGGGGTGACCCGCGACCGCAAGGAATGGACCGCCTCCTGGCTGGGACGGCCGTTCGTGGTGGTGGACACCGGCGGCTGGCAACCCGACGGCTCCGGTGGCGAGTCGGCGACCCTGGACCGCAAGGTTTCCGACCAGAGCCGCCGGGCCATGCTCGAGGCGGACATCTCGGTCCTGGTGACCGACGTGACCACAGGCGTGACCGACCCCGACCTCGCCTCAGCGGAACTGCTGTGGCAGCGCCGCGGCCCTGTGCTGGTTGCGGTCAACAAGGTGGACGACGAGGCTCGCGAACCCCTCATCTGGGAATTCGTGACGCTCGGCCTGGGAGACCCGCACCCGATCAGCGCGCTGCACGGGCGCGGTTGCGCCGACCTTCTCGACGCCGTCGTGGCCGGCTTGCCCGACGCGGGCGCCGCCGGGGTCGTGCACGACACCGCCGTCGCCGAGAGCGACACACCGCCCGACGACGACCCCAATACCGTGTCGGTGGCGATCGTGGGCCGGCCCAACGTCGGCAAGTCCACGTTGTTCAACCGCCTCGCCGGCGAGGAGCGCTCGGTCACCCACGACATGCCCGGCACCACGCGCGACTCCGTGGACACGCTGGTGCAGACACCGCTGGGGCAGTTGCGTCTCGTCGACACCGCCGGCCTGCGCCGCCGCAACCGCATCGACACCGACACCGAGTACTACGCCATGCTCCGCGCCCTGCGATCGGTCGACAGGTCGGACGTGGTGCTGCTGATTGTCGACGCCACCCAGGGCGTCACGCACCAGGACCAGCGCCTCGCGGAGCGGATCGACGGTGCCGGTTGCCCGATCCTGGTGCTGGTGAACAAGTGGGACCTGCTGGACACCACCCAGCGCCTCGCCGTCCGCGAGCAGGTGGCCGATCGGCTGGGCTTCCTCAGCGGCTCGCCGACGCTGAACATCTCCGCCCACACCGGGCGGGGCGTGAACCGCATCCTGGAGAATCTCGGCGGCACCGTCGCGCAGTACCGGCGGCGCATCCCCACCCGGTCGGTGAACCGGGCGATCCGCGAGGCGCAGGCCGCGCACCCCGCTCCCGGCGGCGCCCGCGTGCTGTATGCCACCCAGGGGGCGACCGATCCGCCCACGTTCACGCTCTTCGTGAACCGCCGCCTGCCACCCACGTATCTGCGTTACCTGCAACGGCGACTCGCCGAGGCGTTCGAGTTGGGCGCCACCCCGGTGAAGTTGCACGTGCGATTCCGCTGAGCCGACCCCGGCGGCGGGCAACGGCCCCGAGACAGGGGCCGAGTAGATTCGGAGTTCGTGCAGGAGATCATCCTCGGCATCACCGCGGCCCTCTGCTTCGTGGCCAGCTTCAGCTGGGGGCGCATCGCCCGCTACCGGTGGCGCTTCTACCAGCAGGTCCGCGGGGCCATGGCGAGCCGCCGGGAGGACGACGGATCCACCGAGTCCGACGGAGACGGTGACGGCGAGGAGGCCCACGCCGCGGAGGCGCTGGCCCGCTCCGGTTTCCTGCGCGACCTCCACGCTGCCTCGCTGTACCTGCTGCTGGCGATCATCGCGCTGTTCCTGGTCACCACCGACACCGAGTTCTGGACGGTCCTGATGCTGGTGGTGGGGGTGCCGGCGGCGTTGACGATGATGTGGGGGCGGAAGTCGGGCAGCGAGTTCCGGATGGCCCGGGAGCGGTTCGACATCGAGCGGCGGGCCCAGGAGGCGCTGGCACAGGAAGAACTGGCGCCGCGAGCGTGGGCGGGCCGGCTGGCGCCGGAGGACCAGGCCAGCTTCGAGGGCTTCGCCGTCGGGCAGGTCTACCTGGCGGGTTCGGGGCTCATGGCCGGGGACTTCTTCGACGTGTTCGAGGTGGCGCCGGGCCGTCTGGCCGCGGTTATCGGCGACGTGGCCGGCAAGGGCATCGAGTCCTCCATCACGGCCTTCCAGGCGAAGTACCTCATGCGGGTGTTCCTGCGCCAGTTCCGCGACCCGGCGCAGGCCATCGAGGAACTCAACCGGCAGATGTTCAACGTGGAGCGCACCGAGGAGTTCATCTCACTGGTGGTGCTGGTGTTCGACACCGGCGCCGGGACGGTGCGCTACGCCTCCGCCGGACACCCCACGGCGTGGCTGTGGCACCAGCGCGAGGTGTTGCCGCTCAACGCCACGGGACCGTTGCTGATGCTGGAGCGGGACAGTGGCTACTTCAGCCGTGAGATACCCCTCATGCGGGGCGACCTGGCGGTGCTCTACACCGACGGCCTCATCGAGGCGCGCCGCGGCGCCGACCAGTTCGGTGAGGAGGGGGTGGCCATGCTGCTGCGCCGGGAGCCGCTGCTGGATCCCAGCGAACTGTGCCGACACCTACTGGAGGCTGCCAGGGACTTCAGCGACACCCCCCTCGGTGACGACGTGGCCATCCTGGCCGTCCGCCGCACCTAGCGCCGCCCGAGCACCGCCCGTGCCCTGGTGCGGCCCCTGCCAGCGCTACTTCGCCCCCTCCGCGCTGGACGCCGGCGGCACCTGCCCGGCCTGTGGCGGGGCCACCGAGCAGGCCGACCTGGCCCCCGGAGACGGCGAGCACGCGGGCACACACGAGGAGGACACGCGCGCCCCCTGGCACTTCTGGCTGGTCGTCGTGGCCACGGTCGTGTACGTGGGTTGGCGGATCGTGCAACTCGTCGGCGGTGCCCTCTGAGGGCGAGACCGCGCCGGTAGCCTCCCATCCGGATGCTCGTTCTGGATTCGCCGCCGACCGACTCTCCGCCGTCCGCCGTCGCGGTCGGCGTATTCGACGGCGTCCACGTCGGTCACCAGCAGATCCTCGGCAGGGTCGTGGACCGGGCCGCCGCCGAGGGGCTCTGTGCCGCGGTGGTCACGTTCGACACGCACCCGGCGTTCACGCTTCGCCCCCAGAACGCCCCGCTGCTGCTCACCGATCTGGCCCAGAAGCTCGACCTCTTCGAGTCGCTCGGCCTGCAGCGAGCCGTCGTGCTGCCGTTCGGCGACGGGCTGGCCGCCACCTCGCCGGAGGACTTCATCGACGAGGTTCTCGTAGCCGGGTTGAACACGAAGCTGGTCGTGGCCGGTGCGGACTTCCACTTCGGTGCCGACCGCGAGGGCTCGGCCGGGACGCTGCGCGTCGCCGGCGCCCGCTGCGGTTTCGGAGTCGAGACGGTGGACCTGTACCACTTCCCCCTCGCTCCCGAGCCGGTGTCCTCGACGTCCATCCGCCGGGCGCTGGCCGGCAGCAGGGTGGCCGACGTGGCCCAGATGCTGGGCCGCCCCTACGCCATTCGCGGCGTGGTGATCGAGGGCGACCGCCGCGGCATCACCGTCGGGTTCCCGACGGCGAACATTCCCGTGGCCACCGACAGGGCGTGGCCCGCCGACGGTGTCTACGCGGGGTTCTTCACCGACAGCGACGACCGGCGCTACGGCTGTGCCATCAACATCGGGCGCCGCCCCACGTTCTTCGAGCACGCTGAGCACTCGATCCTCGAAGCGCACCTTCTGGACTTCGACGGGGACCTCTACGGCCACGAAGTGCAGGTGGAGTTCTTGCGCTTCCTGCGCAGCGAGCGGCGCTTCAGCGGCATCGACGCGCTGGCGGCGCAACTTAAGAAGGACGTGGAGAATGCCCGGCGGATCATCGCCCAGAGCATCTGAACCGCTCGACGCCGAGACGCCGCCGAGCGCTTCGGGCCGGGGACCCGAGACCTACCTGGTTCTGCTGCGCCACGGGCGCACCGATCTGAACCGCCGGCGCCTGCTGCAGGGTGCCAGCGACCTGCCGTTGGACGACCTGGGACGCCGGCAGGCCGTCGAGGCGGGAGACTACGTGCGCCGGCACTGGCGGATCGACAAGGTGGTCTGCAGCCCGCGCCGGCGTGCCCGCGAGTCCCTTGTGCACGCCGGGTTCGGCGAGGACGTGATCATCGAGGACCGTCTGGCCGAGATGGACTACGGCACCCTGGAGGGCACGCCCGTACCGCTGGCGTCGGGGGAGTTGATCGACGCCTGGAGCACCGATCCCGGCTATGCCCCCACCGGCGGCGAATCCCTCTCGGATCTCTATGACCGCTCCGTGTCGGCCTGCGAGCACCTCATGGCCACATCGGCGAACCAGACGGTGCTGGTCTGCTCGCACGCCAACCCCATCAAGGCCATCGTGTCCTGGGCACTGGGAGGGGAGGCCTCGGGGATCCTGCGCATGTATCTGCGTCAAGCCTCGGTGTCGGTCGTGGCACGGGTCCCTCCGGTGGTGGTCCTGTTGGGCTTCAACGAGCGCACCGAGGCTCTCTGAGCCCGCCGCCGAGGCTCCCCGGCCGGGGGGCACGGCCGGCCGGCGCGTTATCCTGAGCCGTCGCACCGAACCCGAACGAACGAGGGGAGCGACCATGCGCATCACCGGCATGAACCACGCCGTTCTCTACGTGCGCGACGCTCGGCGCCACGCCAAGTTCTACGCGGACGTGCTGGGCTTCGAGCAGGTCATCGACGGGCCCGGCGGGGCGTTCGCCTTCATGCGGGCGCCCGAATCGGAGAACCATCACGACATCGCCTTCTTCAGCGTCGGCGACAGGGCCGGTGCATCCCAAGCGGGTCAGCACACCGTGGGCCTGTACCACATCGCCTGGGAGGTCCCCACCCTCGAGGCGCTCGACGAGGCCCGCCGTCGCCTGCAGGCCACCGGGGCGCTGGTCGGCGCGAGCGATCACGGCTGCAACAAGAGCCTCTACGCCCGCGATCCCGACGGCCTGGAGTTCGAGGTGATGTGGTTGGTGCCTCCCGAGCACTGGGGCGACGCGGAGAATCAGGCCATCGTCGAGCCGCTGAACCTGCCCGCCGAGCGGGAGCGCTTCGCCAAGGTCGGCTTGCACTGAAGCCCCGCCACGATGCCGTCGCTGATGATCTGCTCGCAACCCGTCATTCCGGCGACGGCCGGAATCCATGGCCGAGCAGCGCGACGTGTCTCGCAGGTGGATTGCGGCGTGTTCGCGTAGCGTCGCAGTCCGAAGGGAGCAACAAGATGGACCTCAGCCGTCAGACCGTCTTCTTCCTCGACGACGACGCCTTCGTCGAGACCGCCCGGCCGGGGTTCCGGCGCCGGGTCGTGACCGGCGACGACCTGCAGTTGTGCTTCTGGCGCATCGCCGGGGGTACGCCCGGGTCCTACCTGCACCACCACCCCGACCACGAGCAGCTCGGCATCATCGTGCGCGGCGCGCTCGACTTCCGCATCGGCGACGAGTCGGCCCCACCGGGCGACGGTGAGCGCACCGTGTTGGGCCCGGGCGACTCGTACCTGGCCTACAAGGGCGTCTGGCACGGTGACAGCGTCTTCGTGGGCGACGACGAGTACAACGAGTGCTGGATCCTGGACGTGTTCGCGCCGCCGCGTGAGGATCTCATGGCCGCCGCCGCCGCAGCCACCGGGGCCGTGCGGGAGGACTCCGGGACGGATGGCTGATTGGCGCCTCGCCGTCGACATCGGCGGCACCTTCACCGACACCGTCCTTCTGGATGCCGAGAGCGGCCGCGTGGCGGTGCACAAGGAACTGACGACGCCCGCCAACCCGCTCGAGGCGGTGCGCAGGGCCATCGGCAGCGTGCTGAGCCGTGCCGGGGTGACCGCCGCCGAGGTGACCGCCCCGATCGTGCACGCCACGACGCTGGTCACCAATGCCCTCGTGCAGCGCCGCGCCGGGCGTGCGGCGCTCGTCGTGACCCAGGGTTTCGCCGACACGCTGTTGATCCGCGACGAGCACCGCTACGACATGTACGACCTGCAGATCGAGTTCCCCGACCCGCCGATCCCGCGGGAGCGGATCCTCGAACTCGACGAGAGGGTGAACGCCCGCGGCGAGGTGCTGAGCACCCCAGCGGTCGCCGAACTCGACCGCATCGCCGCCGAGTTGGCAGCCGCGGGGGTGGAAGCCGTGGGCGTCTGCTTCGTGAACTCCTACATGAACGGTGTCAACGAGCGGGCGGCGGGGGAGTACCTGGCCGCGGCCCTGGGCGTCCCCGTCTGCCTCTCGGCTGAGGTGGCGCCGCAGATCCGGGAGTACCCCCGCATGATGACGACGGCCTGCAATGCCGCCGCCATGCCCGTGCTGGGCACCTACCTGGACGACCTGGAGCGCTGGCTCGCCGCCGAGGGCTTCGGGGGCGCGGTCCTGATGATGCTCTCCAACGGGGGAGTCGTCTCGGCCACCGAGGCCGCGCGCGTGCCGATCCGGCTCGTGGAGTCGGGCCCGGCGGCGGGGGCTCTGGCCGGAACCTGGTACTCGCAGCGCCTCGACGAGGGTCGCCTGCTGTGCTTCGACATGGGCGGCACCACCGCCAAGGCCTGCCTCATCGAGGATTTCGAACCGTCGCTCACGTCCTCCTTCGAGATCGCCAGGGTCTATCGCTTCAAGAAGGGGTCCGGCTATCCGGTGCTGGTGCCGTCGGTGGACCTCGTGGAGATCGGCGCCGGCGGCGGGAGCCTGGCGCGTGTCGACAACCTCGGTCTGCTGCGCGTCGGCCCCGTCTCGGCGGGGGCCGACCCCGGGCCGGCCTCCTACGGGCGCGGCGGCACCGAGCCCGCGGTGACCGATGCCGACCTGCTCGTGGGATACCTCAGCGCCGAGGCATTCCTGGGCGGCGAGATGCCGCTGGATGTCGGTGCCGCCCGGACAGCGGCCGAACCGCTGGCCGAGCGCCTCGACCTGAACCTGGAGAGCCTCGCCTCGGGCATCGTGGAGGTCGTCGACCAGAACATGGCCGCCTCGGCGCGCATGCACGCCGTCGAGCGGGGCGTGGATCTGCGGGGCGTCACGCTGCTGGCCTTCGGCGGGGCCGGTCCTGTGCATGCCTGCCGGGTTGCCGAGCTGGTGGAGTCGTCCCGAGTGGTGTTCCCGGTGCACGCCAGTGTGCTGTCGGCTTTCGGGACCCTGGTCACCCCTGTGCGCATCGATCTCGCCCGCAGCTTGCTGCGTCCGTTGACCGAGCTGCGCAGCGACGACACCGAAGAACTGCTGGAGTCCATGCGCAGCGAGGGGCGGCGAGTGCTGGCCGGAGCGGGCGTTCCCGGCGAGCGGGTGCGCTTCCGCTACGGCATCGACGTCCGCTACCGCGGCCAGGGCAACGAGATCACCGTCTGGCTGGGCGAGGGTCTCGAGTGGCCCACCACCGACGCCGAGACGCTGGCCGCCTTCGAGGCTGAGTACAAGCAGGTGTACGGGCTCACGATCGATGACGTGCCCGCCGAGGTCGTGACGTGGCGGCTGTCGGCCTGGGCGCCGGTGACCGGCGTGGAGCCCGACCTGGCGGCACCGGCAGGGAGCGACGCCGCCCCCACCGCCCGGCGCACGGTGCGCTTCGGTCGGGATCGAGAACCCGACGACGTGGCGATCTACGAGCGCACCGGGCTCCCGGCCGGGACGCGCCTGGCAGGGCCGGTCATCATCTCCGAGGCGGAGACGACCGTCGTGATCCGCCCCGGCTGGACCGTCGAGGTCAACGCCGACGGCAGCCTGCTGGCCCAGCGGGAGGAGGCGGCATGAGTTCTGTGACTGCGAACCCCCGAGGCGCGGGGCCGAGCGCCGGCGCGCCGAAGCGGCGCTTCGACGGCGTCGACCTGCAGGTCCTGTGGCAGAGCATCATCTCCACGGTCAACGAGCAGGCCACGGCGCTGCAGCGCTCGGCCTTCAGCCCCATCGTTCGGGAGGCCGGCGACCTGGCGAATGGGCTCTTCGACCCGCGGGGTCGCATGGTCGCCCAGGCGGTCACCGGCACACCCGGCCACATCAATTCCCTGGCGATGGGCGTGGTGGCCGTGCTGGCCGAGCATCCCGTCGAGTCGCTGTCGCCCGGCGACGTGTTGATCACCAACGACCCGTACAAGACCTGCGGGCAACTCCTCGACGTGACGGTCATGACGCCGGTGTTCCGCGGCGGTCGGATCATCGCCTTCTTCTGCTCGACGATTCACCATTCCGACGTCGGCGGCTACGGCATCGGCGCCGGCGGGCGGGACGTGTTCGAGGAAGGGCTCTGGATCCCCATCTGCAAGCTCATGGTGGCGGGCGAGCGCAACACCGACGTCTGGAACTTCATCCTGTCCAACGTGCGCACCCCGGACCACGTGGCCGGCGACCTGCACGCCCAGATGGCCTCGGCCGCCGTGGGGGCCGAGCGCCTGCAGACGCTCTGTGACGCCTGGGACCTCGACGACATCGACGATCTGGCCGACGAGATCATCGAGCGCTCCGAGGAGGCCACGCGGGAGAGCATCCGTGCCCTGCCGGCGGGCGAGCACCGTGCCGAGGCTCTCCTGGACCTCGCCGACGGTTCGCTCGTGCAGATCCAGTGCAAGGTGTCCGTCGATCCCACCGCGGGCGAGATCCTGGTGTCCTACGAGGGTTCCTCCGAGGCGAGCCCGTGGGGCATCAACGTGGTGCGCAACTACACCCACGCCTACACCACGTTCACCGTCCGCTCGATGTTGAATCCCGAGATTCCCAACAACCACGGCAGCCTGGAGCCGATCCGCTTGGCCGCCCCCGAGGGGTCGATCGTGAACGCCGTGTCACCGCAACCCTGCACGGCTCGCCACGTTGTGGGCATGTTCCTGCCGAACGCGCTGCTGAAGGCGCTGGCACCCCTGAAGCCCTCACAGGCCATGGCCGAGGGCTCGGGCGCGGTCTGGACCATGCAGGTCAGTGGCTCCCACCCCGACGGGAACCCCTTCATCACCGCCATGTTCACCTACGCCGGCGGTGTGGGGGGACGGGCCACCAAGCCCGGGCTGTCGGCCTGCTCGTATCCCACGGGTGTGGCGGCGGTGCCGGTGGAGGTCGTGGAGGCCTCGGCCCCCATCCGCTTCCTGCGCAAGGAGCTGCGGGTGGGATCCGGCGGCGCCGGTCGCCAGCCGGGCGGCGAAGGCCAGACCATCGAGTTCCTGGTCGACACCGACCGGGAATGGCAGCTGAACGCCGTGACCAGCCGGCTGACCGCGGCACCTCAAGGACTCGACGGCGGCGAGCCCGGCGCGGGGGGTCGCTTCTGCGTGAACGGTGAACCGGTCACCACGCAGGCCCGCCTTCGTCTCGGACCCGCCGACGTTGTCTGTCTGGACCTCCCCGGCGGGGGCGGTTACGGCCCGCCCGCTGAGGAGGTCACCGACTCGGACAACGGGGGCACCCCGGGCTGAATCTGGCGCCCGAATCGATGCGATGTATGTATAGTTGGGTGTATGCCCAGGATGCAGGTGTACCTTCCCGAGGATCTCTATGCCGAGTTGAAGGCCGAGGGGCTTCCCGCATCGGAGTTGCTGCAGGAGGCGGTGCGTGTCGAGCTCAAGCGAAGGCGGCTGGTCCGGGAGGGCGAGAAGTACCTGGACGAGTTGCTGGCCGAAGTCGGCACCCCGGATGCCGCCGAGACGGCCTGGGCGCAAGATCTCGCAAGACGGCTGGCCCGCCGCGCCGACCGGACGGCCGTCTGAGTGGTGTTGGTTCTCGACTCCGGCGCGATCTCGTTCTTGGCCGGGCGGTCCCGCCGATCGTTCGCTCTGGTCGCTGCCCTTCTCGAGGAGCGGCTCTGGCCGCCGCTGATTCCCTCACCCGTGCTGATCGAGTGCCTTCGAGGCGATCCGGGGAAGGACGCCTTGACGAATCGCCTGCTCAAGTCGTGCGACATCATCGAAGAGGTCGACACGCGACTCGCGCGCCGGGCAGCGCGACTCCGCGCTGAGGCGCGGCGCGGTTCCGCGGTTGACGCGCTCGTTGTGGCGGTCGCCGAACCCGGAGGCGCGGTTCTGACGACCAATGCCGGTGACCTGCGAGCGCTCGCCGCCGGTGCCGCCAACGTCGCCGTAGAGGTCGTGTAGAGGAGTTTCGGCACCATCGTCGGCGCGGAACCGACTGGTAGCGCATCACGCTACGGCTCACCCATCGAGGAGGTCACCGGCTCGGACAACGGTGGCACCCCGGACTGATTCGGCACTCCGATTGCTGGTATCCTTACAATGCTCTCAAGGTAAGGAGTGGCAATGGATGTCGCTGCCAAGGTCACATCGAAGGGCCAGATCACGATTCCGAAAGCAGTTCGGGATGCGTTGGGCATTGCCGAGGGCGATCGAGTCGTCTTCCGTATCGATGACAAGCGAGCTGTGCTGGCACGAGTTCCCGACCTGTTGGATTTGGCCGGAGCTGTTGATCTGGCGGTCTCCCAGCGGGGGATCGGGTGGGAGAAGATTCGCCGGCAAACGCGAGAGGCCCGGATGGCGGGGGGTGTCGAGAGCCAGGCGTCTGCTGGTTGATGCTGCAGATGATCCGGTTCGGCATTCCGGCGGGGAGCCGGCCCCGGACCCGATCGGGGGCGGGAATCCACTCTGGTGGGCTGAGCGATGATCGCTGCTGAGCCGCAGCGGGTATTCGTTGACACCAACGTCCTCATCCGCCACCTCACCGGTGATCCTCCTGAGCAGGCAGCACGCGCAACCGCATTCCTGGCTGGGGCCGACGAACTGTTCCTGGCCGACCTGATTCTCGCCGAGATGGTGTACGTCCTGGAGTCGTTCTACGAGGTGGCTCGGCACGAGGTGGCGACGCTGGCGCGGTCAGTCGTCACGTTCCCAGCGATCCGCACCCAGGACGAGCCCTTGCTCCTGCGTTCACTGGACATCTACGAGACGCATCGGATCGACTACGCCGAGTCCTACCTGGCAGCGTGCGCTGAGCGAGCCGGGGTTCACCGCATCGTCTCATTCGACCGCTCCCTCGACCGGGTCGGCACCGTTGCCCGCATCGAACCCTGACAGCAGGCGCCTGGCTGGGGCGGCTCCGTTGGCACCGAGCCGTTCCGTTAGTCTCCGCGGTCATGTCGGCGACATCGGAGGGATCGAGCGGGCAAGCTGCCGGCGCGGCGCCGGCGGGAACCTGGCCGGAGGCGATGACGTTCGCCGAGGTCTGGGAGCGGGCCGTCGACCGCAGCCCGCAGGCACTGTTCCTGCGCTATGCCGCGCCCGACGGCACCGTCGCCGAGTGGAGCTATGGGGACTTCGACCGCAGCATCGACGCCGTGGCGGCGCGCCTGGGGGCCGCGGGGGTCCGGCCCGGACGGGCCGTGCACATGGCGTTGGCCAACGGTCCTGCTTTCGTCGCCGCCTGGCTGGCCTCCGTACGGCTGGGTGCGGTCATGGTTCCGTCGGATCCGTTCGGCCGGGCGCCGGAACTTGCGGGGCATGTCTCGCGCACGAACCCAGCCATCGGGCTCTGCGCGACCGACCGGGCGGGGGAGTACCGGCGGGCGGTCGCTGAAGCTGCAGCGCCGACTCCGGGGCTTGCCATGGAGGTCCTCGCCGTCGACGACCGTGCCCCCGGCTTGGGCGGCTTGGTCGGCGACAGCGGCCGGAACGCGGCGGCGCCCGCCCGGCCCGAACTCGGCCTGCGAGACACCGCGGCGATCATGTTCACCTCCGGCACCACCGGCCGCCCCAAGGGCGTGGAGATCACCCAGGCCAACTACGCCTTCTGCGGCAAGGTCATGGCCGAGCGGGCGGGATTCGGGCCCGGTCACCGGCTGCTGGTGGTGCTGCCCCTGTTCCACGGCAACGCGCAGTACTACTCCTTCGCCGCGGCCATCTGGAGCGGCGCGGCCGTGGTGCTGCAGCCAAGATTCTCGGCCAGCGGGTTCTGCGCGCAGGCGGCAGCCGGCGGAGCCACCGCGGCCAGTCTCTTCGCCGCGCCGATGCGCATGATCCTGGCCCGCGGCGCCGGGGGGCCGAAGTTGAAGCTGGATCACTGCTGGTACGCCCAGAACGTGAACGACGTCCAGTACGCGCAACTCTCCGAGCTGTTCGGGTGCCTTCCCCGCCAGCTCTGGGGCATGACCGAGACCCTGCCGGCCGCTCTGACCAACCCCCGCACCGATCCCGTTCCCTCGTCGATGGGGGAGCAGACGCCGGGCTGCCTCGTCGACATTCACGACGCTGCGGGCAGGTCGGTCCCCGATGGCGAGATCGGCGAACTCGTGGTCGGCGGCGAGAGCGGCATCACGCTCTTCGCCGGCTACCTGGACGACCCGGCGACCACCGAGGCCTCGTTCCGCGACGGCTGGCTGCTGACCGGCGACCGGGCTCGCCGCGACGCAACGGGGCACTACTACTTCGACGGCCGCCACAGCGAGGTGCTGAAGGTCTCCGGCGAGAACGTCTCGGTCGTGGCCGTGGAGGCTGTGCTGGCCGCGCACCCGGCGGTCCTGGAGGCAGCCGTGGTCGGGCGATCCGATCCGATCCGCGACGAGGTGCCGGTCGGGTTCGTGGTCGCCAGTGATCCGGCCCGGCCCCCGAGCACCGCAGAGCTGCTGGCCTGGTGCGGGGAGCGGCTCGGCAAGGCGGCCATGCCGCGCGATCTGACTCTGCTGGAGGAGTTGCCGAGAACCTCGGTCGGCAAGATCCGCAAGTTCCTGCTCGCCAGGCGGGCCGCCGGGGGCGAGTGACCGGTCGGCCGCACGCAGACACTCGTTGGGGTCCGGCCAATCGCGCCGGCCGGCACTGTGTGGCATGATTCGTGCTCGTGCAGCCGGCTCGTGCCCGGCGCAGAGGACCTGCAATTTCGTTCGCCACGAAGGGGAACAACCCATGAAACAGCCCAAGCGCATGTCGCTCCTTCTCGTATCCATCGCCGTCGCCGGCCTGCTGGCCGCTTCCTGCGCCGACACCGAGACCGCTGACGCCGCGGCCGCCGCCGCATCCGCAGCGTCACAGGCTGCGGACTCGGCGATGAACGTGGCTGATGCCGCAGCCTCCGACGCAGGTGAGGCGCTTGCCGGGCTCGGTGCCACGGCAGCCGATGCTGCGGCCGCCGCGGCTGATGCGACAGCCGCCGGGGCCGGAGCCGCCGCAGCCGGAGCCGAAGCCGCCGCTGCCACAGCAGCCGCCGAGGCCGCCCTTGCGGCAGCGCAGGCCTCCCAGGCAGCCGCCGATCTGGCGCAGGCAACCGCTGAGGGCAACCAGGAGGCGGTTGCGGCCGCCGAGGCGGCCCTCGCCTCCGCCCAAGCGGCGGCCGATGCCGCCGCGGCAGACGCCGCGGCCGCCCAGGCCGAAGCCGACGCGGCACGGGAGCAGGCAGCCGCAGCCCAGGCCGAGGCGGAAGAGGCCCGCGCTGAGGCCGCCGCGGCACAGGCCGAAGCCGAAGCGGCGCAGCAAGAGGCCGCGGCCGCCCAGGCCGAAGCCGCCGAAGCACAGGCAGCAACCGACATGCTCATGCGGGAGGCCCTGATCGCGGCGCTCGACATGACCGGCGACGGTGACGTGGTCTTCGGCGTGGCAACCGCCGGGCCGCGCGACGACGGCGCCTACTACCAGGCCCTCGTCGAGACGGTGGAAGAGTTCTCCGCCACCAACGGATTCTCCACCCCCATCATCGTCGACAACATCGAGCCGGCCGACTCCGCCACCGAGCTGCGCAACCTGGCCGAGCAGGGTGTGGACGTGATAGCGATCGGTGCGGGCGAGATCGCCGAGCCGCTGGCCGAACTCACCGCGGAGTTCCCGGAGATCTTCTGGTACTGCAACTGCGGCGCGGGATATCCGACCCAGCCGGGGTTGGCCCAGTCGCAGGACGACAGTTCGCAGATCAGCTACAGCGCCGGCTATGCCACGGGGATGCTGCTGCGCGACAGCGGCGGCGACAGCGTCCACTTCATCGGCTGCTGCGATCTGGGCTTCGAGAAGGAGGCGTACCTGGCCTTCGAGATGGGCCTCCAGGCGGTGGATTCCAGCTTCACGATGACCTACGTGCCGACGGGCAATCGCCCGTTCGACTTCGACAACATCTCCGGTGCCACCGAGGCCTTCAACAATGCCGTGGCGCAGGGCGCCGACGCCGTGAATCCGTACCTCGGCGGGGCGCACGAGCCGCTGGTGGCGCTGGCGAACGAGAACGACATCATCACGATGTCGGCCGGGGCGTCGGACGCCTGCGAGCGCACCGACCTGGACTACGACATCGCCGTGCAGTTCGACGCCGGCGACTACATCGAGACGCTGCTGGAACTCATCGCCGACGGTGAGTTCGGCGAGGGCGAAACGTTCCTCTTCAGCGTCGGACAGTTCCCGTTCGTGGGGGCGAAACTGTGCAACCCCACCGCCGAGCAGCAGGCGGAGTTCGACGCCGAGCTGGAGCTGATCGCCGCGGGCACCTACGCGGCTGAGTTCGGCGCCATCAAGGGCCAGGCGTACGCCTTCTAGAGGCCACACCAGTCGATCGGACGAAGGGTAGGCCCGCCGCCGGAGATGCAACTCCGGAGGCGGGCCTACCGCGTGCATGCGCTGCTCCCAGGAGACTGCCGAGCAATGCCGCAGATCCCACTGCCCGTCACTCCGGCAGCGGCCGGAATCCACTGCTCAGTGGCCCCCGCTGCGCCTGCCGCCGATAGCTCGTCGCACCCCTAGCTCGGTGACCGCGCCCGCCGCCGCCGAACTGGAGGGCATCACGAAGCGCTTCGGCGCGGTGGTCGCATGTGACGACGTGCACCTGGCGCTGCAGCGGGGTGAGATTCACGGGATCCTCGGCGAGAACGGCGCCGGCAAGTCCACGCTCATGAAGGTTCTCATCGGCCTCGTGCTGCCCGACGCCGGCATGATTCGCGTCTCCGGTGAGCCGTGCCGCATCAGCGACCCCGCCGAGGCCGCGGAGCATGGCATCGGCATGGTTCACCAGCACTTCAGCCTCGTCGAGCCGCTCACCGTCTGGGAGAACGTGATCCTTGGCGAGCGCATCCGGCTCGACGCGGCCTCAGCCCGGCAACGCGTGAGTGAGATCAGCGAGCGCTACGGCCTGGACATCGACCCCGACGAGCGGGTGAGTGACCTCAGTGCAGGCCTGCGCCAGCGGGTGGAGATCATCAAGTGCCTGCGCCGGGATCCGGCGATCGTGATCCTTGACGAGCCCACGTCGGTGCTCACCCCCGGGGAGTCGGAGCAGCTCTTCGCTGTGCTGCGACGGGTCGTGGAACAGGAGAACAAGGCGGTGGCGCTCGTCAGCCACAAGCTGGACGAGGTGCTGACGGCCACGGACCGGATCACGATCATGCGTGCGGGAACGGTCGTGGATCGTCGTGACACGACCGATGCCGACGCGCCGGGCCTCGCCCGGGCCATGGTCGGCCGGCCGGTGTCGCTGCGCGCCGAGGGTGCTGCACTGGGCCATATCGAGGCACTGGACGGCGAAGCCGCGGCCGAGGGCTCAGAGTCCGAATCCCTCGCCGAGCCGGTGAGAGAATCGCCGGTGCTGTCGATCAGCGGCGCTACCGCCAGGGGTCGTGACGACCGGGTGCTATTGGACGGGTTGTCCCTCGAGGTGTATCCCGGCGAGATCGTGGGTGTGGCCGGCGTGGAGGGCAACGGTCAGGCCCCGCTGAGTGACCTGCTTTCCAGCCTGCTTCGGCTCGAGAGCGGCACCGTACGGGTCCGCGACAGCGAGCCGGTACCGGGTCGCCCGGGTTCGATGGCCGGCGCGGGTGTGGCGGTCATCCCCGCTGACCGCCACGAATCGGGGTGCGTGCTGGACATGACCGTGGCGGAGAACCTCACACTCGTCTCGCCCCCGCGAGCCCGACTCGGCCGCGCCTTCCTCGATCGACCCGGCCGCCAGGCTGTTGCCGAACGGCTCATCGAGCAGTTCGGCATCCAGACCTCCGGAGCCGATGCCCCGATGTGGTCGCTCTCGGGAGGCAACCAGCAGCGCGTCGTCCTGGCGCGCGAACTGAGCGGCGATCCTGCCGTGCTCGTGGCGGCCCAGCCCACGCGAGGACTCGACGTCGGCGCCATCGAGTATGTCTCCGAACGCCTGCGCGAGGCCGCCCGTCAAGGTGTGGGCGTGCTCCTCATCTCCACCGAACTGCCCGAAGTGCTGGACCTGGCCGACCGGATCGTTGTGATCTTCCGGGGACGCATCGTCGGCGAGATGGATCGAGCCGGGATGGACGTCGAGCGCCTCGGCCTGCTCATGAGCGGGGCGCAGCAGGCGGCAGCCTCGTGACCACCGCAGCGGTGGCGCCCGGCGCCGCGAGCGCACGCTTCTCCCGTACCCGCGAGGGCGCCACGGTGCTTGCCGTCTACCTCGTGAGCATCGCTGTGGCCCTGCTCGTGGCGGCGCTGGCGCTGTGGGCGACGGGCGGTTCCCCGACGACAGTGCTCTCGGCCATGCTGGACGGGAGCGTGCGTGCCGACGCTCGTTGGGGCCGCACCATCGGTGAGGCCATCCCGCTGCTTCTCGTCGCGCTCGGCACCACCGTCAATTCCAAGGCGGGGTTGGTGAACATCGGCCAGGAGGGTCAGCTGTTCGTCGGGGCGGCACTCGCCACGTACACCTTCACGCACATCGGAGTCTCGGGCCCGTACGTTCTGATCCTGATCATGCTGGCCGGCGTTGCGGGCGGTGCGCTCTGGGCGGGCATCGCCTCGGTCCTGCGCTACCGGCGTCGCATGCCGGAGGTCCTGACCACCCTCTTGCTGGTGTTCGTCGCCGCGCAGCTCGTGGGCTACGGGCTGAAGAACTCCAACCTGCTGCTGGATCCGACGCCTGATCAGGCCAACCGCCTTCTCGTCAGCGAGCGCCTGGATCCCTCGACGCGCTTGCCGCGCCTCAGCTGGTTCGGCAACGAGTTCCCCGTCAGCGCCTTCGTGGCCCTCGCCCTGGCCGTCGTCGTGGCGCTGGTGCTGTCCCGGACGGTCGTGGGCT
>Ga0209021_1001797_pt1 | contig 20233 bp, 19 predicted proteins | sample PinacodermFT_FD_187299 | JGI IMG/M metagenome (GOLD analysis project Ga0209021, IMG submission 187299) | Host-associated microbial community of the marine sponge Aplysina aerophoba from Gulf of Piran - sponge pinacoderm, lysed by freeze-thaw... | ecosystem: Host-associated > Porifera > Sponge >... | reverse complement strand
TCGCCCCCGGCGCCACCGAAACGCCGATGCTGAACCGCAGCCTCTCGCGCCAGGCCGATCCGGATGCTGCCCGCGAACGCTCCCGCACCCGTCACGCCATGGCCCGCTTCGGCCGGCCGCCGGAAATCGCCGAGGCGATCTGCTTCCTGCTCTCCGACCGCGCCAGCTTCATCACCGGCACCACACTCCCGGTGGACGGCGGCTGGCTCGCGGCCTGATTTCCTTCCATGTCCTATTCACCAATAAAGCTTTGCAGGAACCCCTTCAGCGGATCAACGGCGACTGCCTCCAAATTCCAACACTCAGAATCGCCATACTCTCGCTCGCGACCTTTTGGCTCCGTCCCAAGTGCCTCACAATACGCGAATATTCGTGCCTTCCTATTGGGAACCCGGTATGCAGCATTTAGTCTCAAACACTCCTCATATTTCGAAAAGCAACCGTGAATCTCTTGGTGCTCAAATGGAGCCAACTCCTCGAGCAACACTTCCAAATTTCCTTTCGTCCTGTTGTCTGGAAGAAGGAATAAATGTTCTTGGCTCAATCTCATGCTGATCATGCAGTTTCCGAACTCTCCGCGCCGTTCCTCTGGAGCATTATCCGCATCTATAATCACAGCGATGTGCTTACCTGCATCCCGACGTATCTCGACTAAATTCTTGATGGCTTTCAGTTCTGCAACGGTTCCACCCCCCATTTGCAAAACTTCTACATCCCTAATTGCCAAATGCTGCACAACGCACTCTAAGAATCTTTTGTCGTCTACTCCCTCGACAATCACGACATGTCCTCTTGCCATCACCTGATCTCCAATTCATGTGATATGCAATGATCAAACTCCTCGAAGTCGTACCTGTAAGGCTGTATCGAGCCTTCTTGATTTCTAGCCAGAACATAACACTTAATGCCCGACTGAAATTCAGAAAATTCATCACAATTTGCTACACCTCTTAAATTCTGTAGAAGCTCAATGCTATGTGTGGTGCAGAATATCTGCACACCTCTAGCAGCCGCCAATTTCAGGAGCGCTCGTATTGTTTGAGATATAGCGCTATAGTGAAGGCCTTCCTCGAGCTCATCAATTAATATAATTTCATTATTGCCCCCGATACAATGCGACAAAATACTGGCAGTTCTTATCATTCCACTTCCGAACATATTCAACGGAACCATCCTTTCTAGGCCAATGTCTACATAGGCGGCGTCCCCATCCGAAGCAATATCTACTATCTTCAAATCGATTATGCGCAACACCTCTAAGAGATCGGCAATTCTTTTCTCTACAATTATCTCCGATATAATCTTCCCATCGTAAGTCCTTCCTGGAAAAAATATATGCGTATTTGGGGTTTCAATTTGTAGCGCTGCTGGTAGCGGCTTCACGGAGATATCTTGGGCTGATCTAATTTCTAATTTTTCAACGTGGCGACTAATTTCGTCCACAAAACATTCGTACGACCATACCCGATCTAGAACCGGCAAGGATGACGGAATTGGAAACTGTTCCGTGAAGTCAGTGTTTGCCGAAGTTCTCTGAATTGGCACTCCTATTGGGCCTTGCGATTCTTCCGCAGAGATTGCCAATCCTAACGCTTTATCCGTATGAAGGAGCCCGTGCAAGTGGATATTGTGTTCCAATCTAAGATCATGGAAGTAATATGCCATGTCTTGGAATGATCTAACTCGTAAATTTCTAGAATTTTGCAAGGCAATAGGACTTTCTCCAGCTGACATACAAGTTAGCAAAAATATGGCTTCCAAAATGGATGTTTTCCCAACATTGTTTGCCCCTAAAAGAACATTGAAATGTCCAACTCCACTCAATGTTATATCATCGAATCCTCTGAAATTGTTGATGTTGATTTGGGTGAAGTGACGTTTGTCTGACATGCCGGGATACCTCGCAGGCGTGGCAATGGTAGTCTTAATTTCTGATCTGGAGGCACGATCTACCGATGGTGGTCCTCATCTGTCAATGGTTCCGTGGAGCAGTAGAGTAGCCGCGGCGAGCTCCTCCGGCGTATTGATGTTGAAGAACGGGTCGCCTTCGGGTGCGACCGGGAATTCGACGTCGGCCATACGGTAGCGGGCGGTCCAGCGGTCCACCTTGCGGAGCCCTTCCTCCGCCAGCGCGCGTTGCAGGTCGTCGGCGAGCCTCACGGCCCAGAGCGCGAAGACCGGGTGGCGCTGCCCGCCGGAGGTCGCGGTGACGATATCGGCGCTCCCTGCCTCGGCCGCCAGGTCGCGGACCAGCGTCCCGGGGAAGAAGGGCGCATCGCAGGGGAAGCTCGCGACCCAGCCATAGCCGGCCTCGCGCGCCCAGAGCATGCCGGCGAGCACGCCCGCAAGCGGCCCGACGAATCCCGTCACCGGATCGGGCAACACGGGCAGGCCCAGTTCGGCGAATTCCTCCGCCGGAGCATTGGCGTTGACGGCGAGGCAAGCCACTTGCGGACAGGCGCGCGCGGCGGCATGGGCCAGCAGCGGCCGCCCGTCGAGCAGCGCCAATCCCTTCAGCCCACCGCCCATCCGCCGTCCGAGGCCGCCCGCGAGCAGGAGGCCGGCGCAGTCCTGCCGGGGGTCGAACGGCACGGAGGTCAGGCGGCGTCGCCGGTGGCGACTTCGGGGTTCGCGTCGAACACGAGGCGCTCCGCGCCGGAGAGCGCGATGAAGCGCTTGCCCTTCGCGCGCCCGACCAGGGTCAGCCCCGCCTGCCGGGCGAGCGTCACGCCCGACGCCGTGAAGCCCGAGCGCGAGATCAGGATCGGCACGCCCATCTGCACGGTCTTGATGACCATCTCGCTGGTGAGCCGACCGGTGGTGAAGAACAGCTTGCCCGCCGGCGAGACGCCGTTGAGGCGCATATAGCCCGCGATCATGTCCACCGCATTGTGCCGGCCGACATCCTCCAGATAGAGGATCGGCCGGTCGCCCTCGCACAGCACGCAGCCGTGGATGGCGCCGGCGGCCAGATAGAGGCTCGGACGGCGCGCGATCTTGGCCGAGAGCGTGTAGATCCAGGAGGTGTAAAGCGGGTCCGGGGGCAGTTCCGAGGCCTCGAAACTGTCCATCACGTCGGCGAACACCGTGCCGACGGCGCAGCCCGAGGTACGGACCCGGCGCTCCAGCCGGGCTTCGTAGTCGGTGGTGCGCGCCGTGCGCACGATGGCGACGTCGAGTTCGTCGTCGATATCGATGCCGGTGATCTCGTCGTCCGGGCGCAGCATGTTCTGGTTGACGAGGAAACCGACGGCAAGCCAGTCGGCATGGTCGCCGACCGTCATCGCGGTCACGATCTCCTGGCTGTTCAGGTAGATGGTGAGCGGCCTTTCCACCACGACGCGCGTGCTGCGCTCCCGTCCCTCGTGGTCGATGCCGGTGACGGCTTCGGTCAGCCTCGGGTCGTCCGGGTCGGGCGCGACCAGGAACTCCTGCATGAACTCGCTCATGTTCTCCACTATGCTCCGGGGCATGGAGAGGCTCAACGACTGTTTCGCGGCGGGCGACCGCCTGCTGACCGTCGGCGAGGCGGCCGAACGGCTGCGGACGCGCCTCGGACCGACGGTCGGCCGGGAGCGTGTCGCGCTGGCGGACGCGCGGGGCCGGATCCTGGCGGAACCGTTGACGAGCCGGCTCGATGTGCCCGGCTACGACAACGCCGCCGTGGACGGCTACGCCTTCGCTCACGGGCAGGGCCACTACCGCCTCGCCGGGCGGGCGGCGGCGGGGCGGCCCTTCGCGCACCCGCTCAGGCCCGGCGAGGCAGTCCGCATATTGACCGGCGCGCCGGTGCCGGAAGGCGCCGACACGGTGGCGATGCAGGAGGACTGCGAGCTTGACGGCGAAACCGTGACCGTCCCGGCAGGCCTCAAGGCGCGCGCAAACTACCGCAAGGCCGGCGAGAATATCCGCCGCGGCGAGACGATCTTCGCGCCCGGCCAGCGCCTCGGCCCGCTGCAACTGGGCGTCGCCGCTTCGCTCGGCGAGACGGCGCACGATGTGTTCCGGCCGCTTCGCATCGCCCTGTTCTCCACCGGGGACGAACTTGCGCTCCCCGGCGAACCTCTGGCGCCGGGGCAACTCTACGACTCCAACCGGACCATGCTGCGCGCCTTTCTGGAGGCAGACGGACTTTCCGTGACCGATCTCGGCATCCTCCCGGACGATGCGGCCGCGGTGGAGGCGGCGCTCGCCGAAGCGGCAGCCGGGCACGATGTCGTGATGACCTCGGCGGGCATCTCGACCGGCGACGAGGACCATGTCGCGGCGGCTGTGCCGGAACTTCATTTCTGGCGCCTCGCGGTGAAGCCCGGCCGGCCGCTGGCGCTCGGCAGCATCGGCAACGCGGCGTTTGTCGGCCTGCCGGGCAATCCGGTGGCCGCCGCCGCCTGCCTGCTGATGCTGGTGCGCCCGATGCTGGGCCTTCTCGGCGGGGCCGGGTGGGAAACGCCGCCGGCAACGCCGGTGCCAGCCGGCTTCGCCATGAAGAAGAAGACCGGGCGGCGGGAATGGCTGCGCGTCAGCCTCGGCGAAGACGGCGCAGCGCGGAAAGCCGGTCCCGACGGCTCCGCCCTGCTGCGCGTCATGGCAGAGGCCGACGGCCTGCTCGACGTGCCGGAGGAGGTGGAGACGATCGCACCCGGCGACCGTTTCCCGATGCTGCGGTTCTGATTTCGACTGCCGACGGTCCCATGCAGATCTTGAGTGGGCCCCTGGGTCCGGACTCCCTCAAAGCTTCGCGCCGCGCCCAGAAGCCACACCGCCTTCCGTCCGCCGCATTTGTCGGCGGCGGCCCGGCTTGCTAGAAGGGCGTCCGATTTTCCCGGCCCGAGGCCCCGATGCGAATCCAGGCGAACACCATCCGTCCCGGCAATGTCATCGAGCATGACAGCAAGCAGTGCGTCGTCATCAAGATCGACCTGATCCTGCCCGGAAAGGGCAATGCCTTCATCGCCGTCGAAATGCGCGACCTGAAGACCGGCGTGAAGACGCAGGAACGGTGGCGCACCGCGGACAGCGTCGAGCGGCTGACCACGGACGAGCGGCCGTGCCAGTTCCTCTATGCTGAAGCCGACGGCTACACCTTCATGGACAACGAGACCTACGACCAGTTCTCGCTCGACGCCGCCATGGTCGGCGACGGCGCGCCGTTCCTCCAGGACGGGCTGGAAGTCAAGGTGCTGACAGTGGAGGGCAGCCCGGTCAGCATCGAGCTGCCGACCCGGATTGCGCTGGAGGTCGTCGAGGCGGAGCCCGTGGTGAAGGGGCAGACGGCCTCTTCCTCCTACAAGCCGGCCCTGCTGGAGAACGGCGTCAAGGTGATGGTGCCGCCGCATGTCAAGATGGGCGCGCGTATCGTCGTCAATCCCAACGACCTCAGCTATGTCGAGCGGGCCAAGGACTGACCTGCGATGCGCCGCCCGGCCGAGATCAATGTCATGCTACGGGCGGCGCATGCCGCCGGGCGCGGGTTGGCGCGCGATTTCGGCGAGGTCGAGAACCTGCAGGTTTCGGAGAAGGGCCCCGGCGATTTCGTCTCGGTCGCGGACCGGCAGGCGGAGCGGCGAATCGTCGAGGAACTCGAGCGGGCGCGGCCCCGCTACGGCTTCCTGCTGGAGGAAAGCGGCGCCATTGACGGCGCCGACACCAGCAACCGGTGGGTGGTCGATCCGCTCGACGGGACGGGCAATTTCCTGCACGGCATCCCGCATTTCTGCGTATCGATCGCGCTCGAACGCGACGGCGAGCCGATCGCCGCGCTGGTCTACAACCCGCTGACCGACGACACCTACTGGGCGGCGCGCGGCATCGGCGCCTATGCCAACAATCGACGGCTGCGGGTGTCCGCGCGGGCACGCCTGCCGCACTGCATCCTGGCGACCGGCGAAGAGACGGGCGCCGGAAGCGAGGCCCTGGCCTGCTATCTCCGCCAGCACGCAGCGCTCAAGAACGCCGGGGTGAGCCTGCGCCGGTTCGGCGCGGCGGCGCTGGACCTTGCCTGGGTCGCGGACGGGCGGTTCGACGGTTTCTGGCACTCCGGCCTCCGACGATGGGATATCGCGGCCGGTGTGCTGCTGGTGCGGGAGGCCGGCGGCGCGGTTTCCGACACCGACGGTTCCGGCAGCGTGCTGGAAACGGGCAATATCCTTGCCGCCAACGACCGCCTGCACGGCAATTTGTGCCGGATCATGGCGGAGGCCGGGCGCCCGGCTCCGGTTGCGCCTTCGGGGCGGGCGGCATAGAGTCGGATCATGCTGCCGATGCTGCGGCGGAAGGGGAGATGGCGCGCTACCGAGTCATTCTACGAGCGGCTGTCGCCCTGGCCCTGCTGCTCCCGGCCGCCCGGCAAGCGAATGCGCAGGACACATTGATTGTTGACAGCGGCGGCGCTCGTTGGACGAGCGGCGAGAACAGGGAGCCGTCGGTGACCGTCGATTTCGGCGTAATCGATTCCCTGTCGGCCGACCGTCGGCGGAGCGCTTTCCGAAGGCAAAACCGCCGGACCCGGCGATATCTGACCCTCAGCATCCCGCAGCCGGAGCCGCCGGCCTTGCCCGACCGCTACGACCCGCGGGTTGCGCCCGTAGCGGAAGCGCCGCCCGAGGTGCAAACCCGGCCTCCGTCGGAGCGCCACGAGCCGCCGGTCGCGCCCGTTGCGAAAGTGCAACCCGAGGCGCAGCCTCCGGCCCTGCCCGACTCGCCTGAGTTGGCGGCCGTCCCTGCTGCGACGTCGCAGCCCGGGCCGCAAGCACCGCCTCCTCCGCCCACGCGTCCCGACCTGCCGGTTGCGCCCGCTGCGGAAATGCAACCCGAGGCGCCGCCTCCGGCCCTGCCGGACTCGCCGGAGCTCGCGGCCGTCCCCGATACCGAGTTGCAGCCCGAGGCGCCCGCCAAGCCGTCGGTCCCAGCCCTGTCGAACCCGGTAGCGCCCGCGCCGACCGCCTCGGCCTTGCCTGTGCGCCGCATACCAGCCGGGAAGACGGAGGCGACGCCGGCGCTCCAGGCTTTCCTGAACCGCGCCAACGGGAAGAGCAGCGCGCCGAAGCGCGAGACTCTCTCGGCGAAACCGCTTCGGACGACGTTGCCGGCGCCCCGGCCGATCCAGCCGCGCCGGACGGAAAGCAGCGCCGCAGCGTCCACCGGGTCGGACATGCGGTTCCGGCTGCCGCCGCCGGCCCCGGCCACCGGCAGGCCTGGCGCCGCAACACCTCCCCCGGTTCCCGCAGGCGGCCTGCCGCCGCCTCCCCCGGCGACCGGAACACCCGAAACCGGGCGTCTGCCGCCTCCGAGCCAGCCCCAGGCCGATATGCCGAAGCCGCGCCGCCTGGCTGCCCTCGATACCGCCGCGGTGCCGGTTGCTGCGGCGCCGGTCGTGACCGGACATTCCGTGACGTTCCTTTACAAGGCCGGCGGAACGGCGCTGGACACGAAGGACCGCGCGCGACTTGACAGCCTTGCCGCCAGGCTGGCCGGGGGAAGCGCGCTCACTGTCGAGATTCGCGCCTATTCCGGCTCCGCCGAAAGCGTCAACGTCGAGACCCGGCGCGAAGCGTTGTCGCGCGCCATGGAAGTCCGCCGTCTGCTGATTGCCGCCGGCGTGCCGGAAGCCCGGATCGTGGCGCGGGCGGCAGGCGCCGGCGAGGAGGCCGGAGCGCACGTCGATGTCGTGCTGGTCGGGCGAAGTTGAAGAACCGGGCTGACAGCGCCGGCCGCCCGGCAGGGATCGACCGAGAACGATGACGCGACCGACCCAGTATCTTATCCGCATGGCTGTATTCGTTGCGGTGGTCGCCGCGTCGGCGGTGCTGTTGTTCGGCGCGGTCGCGGACGCCTTCATGGCCAACCCGGCGCTGAACGGCCTGATCCTGGGCGTGCTGCTGATCGGCATCGCCTACAATTTCCGCCATGTGCTGAGGTTGTTCCGGGAAATCGCGTGGATAGATTCGATCCAGGGCCCCGCGCCCGGTCGAGGCGCGCCGGAGCCCGCGAGGCCGCACCTGCTGGCGACCCTGGCGACCGCCTTTTCGGCGGAGGTCCCGGTGCGGTTCTCCGCTGTTTCGATGCGCTCCATCCTCGACGGCGTTGCCTCGCGAGTGGAGGAAGCGAGCGAGACGGCGCGCTATCTCGCCGGGCTGCTGATCTTCCTTGGCCTCATCGGCACATTCTGGGGGCTGATCCAGACGGTATCCGCCATCGCGGACGTCGTCGGCGGGCTGGAGATCGCCGCCGGCAGCCTCACCGGCGTCTTCGAGGAGCTGAAGTCAGGCCTCGATGCGCCGCTGGCGGGCATGGGCACGGCGTTCAGCTCGTCGCTGTTCGGACTTTCCGGCGCATTGGTGCTGGGATTCCTGGACCTTCAGGCATCCCAGGCGTCGAGCCGCTTCGTGAACGAGCTGGAGGAGTGGCTATCCTCGCTCACCCGTCTCGGTTCCAGCGGCGCCGGCTTCGCGGATGGAGACCAGTCCGTGCCGTCCTACATCCAGGCCTTGCTGGAAACGACGGCGGAGAACCTGGAGGATCTGCGCCGGATCGTCGGCCGGGCCGAAGAGGGCCGCCATTCGGTGAACCGCAACCTGGAGGCATTGTCGGAGACGTTGGGCGGGCTCGCCGAACAGTTGAGCACCAGCCAGGCCGCCCATGCCCGGCTCGCCGAGGAGCAGATCGAGACCCAGACGCTGCTGCGCCGGCTGCTCGAAAGCGGGCAGCGCGGCGGCCTCGACGAAACAACCCGCCGGCATATCGCCAGTCTTGATTCAGCGCTCTTGCAGATGCGCGAGGAGCTGCGGGCGGGACGCAGCGAGCTGATCGAGGACCTGCGTACCGAGATCAAGCTGCTGACCCGCACCGTGTCCGCGCGTCTGGAGGACCGGCGGTGAACGAACGCGTCCTGATCGTCGATTTCGGCAGTCAGGTCACACAGCTTATCGCCCGCAGGATTCGGGAAGCGGGCGTCTATTCCGAGGTTCATCCGTTCAACAAGGTGGACGCGGCCTTTGTCGCGGACTTCGCACCGGTAGCAGTCGTGCTTTCCGGCGGGCCGGCCTCGGTGTTGTCGTCGTCGGCCCCGACGGCCGACCCGGCGCTGTTCGAGGCCGGCGCGCCGGTGCTCGGCATCTGCTACGGCCAGCAGCTCATGGCGGCGCAGATGGGCGCCCGTGTCCTGGCGGCCGATCACCGGGAATTCGGCCGCGCGACCGTCGAGACAGTGGCGGCGTGCGCACTCTTCGAGGGCTTGTGGGAGCCGGGCGGGCGCTACCCGGTCTGGATGAGCCACGGCGACCGCGTGGAGTCGCTGCCGGAGGGATTCACGGTGGTGGCCCGCAGCGCGGCTGCGCCCTACGCCGCCATCGCTGACGAGGGCCGCGGGTTCTATGGCGTGCAATTCCACCCGGAAGTCGTGCACACCCCGGACGGCGCCGGGCTGATCCGCAACTTCGTGCTACGCGTCGCCGGCGCGAAAGGCGACTGGTCGATGGCAGCCTTCCGGGAAACCGCGGTGGCCCGGATCAGGGCGGAAGTCGACGGCGGGCGCGTCATTTGCGGGCTTTCGGGCGGCGTGGACAGCACCGTCGCCGCCCGGCTGCTGCATGAGGCGGTAGGAGACCGGCTCACCTGCATTTTCGTGGACACGGGCCTGATGCGCGCCGGCGAGGCGGACGAGGTGGTGGGCCTGTTCCGCGGCCATTTCAACATCCCGCTCGTGCATTCCGATGCGCGCTCCCTCTTTCTCGAACGGCTGGCAGGAGTCGAAGACCCGGAGAAGAAGCGCAAGATCATCGGCGCCGCCTTTGTCGAGGTGTTCGAGGGGGAGGCCGCACAGCTCGGCGGAGCGGATTTCCTCGCCCAGGGTACGCTCTATCCGGACGTTATCGAATCGGTCGCTTTCGACGGCGGGCCTTCGGTAACGATCAAGTCGCACCACAATGTCGGCGGCCTGCCCGAGCGCATGGGGCTCAGGCTCGTCGAACCGCTCAGGATGCTCTTCAAGGACGAGGTACGCGCGCTTGGCGTGGAACTCGGCCTTCCGGACCGGTTCGTCGGGCGCCATCCCTTTCCGGGTCCGGGCCTGGCGATACGGATGCCCGGCGCGGTGGACCCCGACAAGCTGGGGGCGCTGCGGCGGGCCGACGCAATCTTCCTGGAGGAGATCCGGAAGGCGGGGCTTTACGACGACATCTGGCAGGCGTTTGCGGTGCTGCTGCCGGTGCGCACGGTGGGCGTAATGGGCGACGACCGCACTTATGAGCAGGCCTGCGCCTTGCGCGCCGTCACGTCCGCCGACGGAATGACAGCGGATTTCTACCCTTTCGACGCCGCGTTCCTGGGACGCGTCGCGGCCCGGATCGTCAACGAAGTGCCGGGGATCAACCGCGTCGTTTACGACGTGACCTCGAAGCCGCCCGGCACCATCGAGTGGGAGTAGGCGGCCTCAGCCGACGGGGACGCCGTATTTCTCGCCGAGTGCCCTGAACTGGTTCCAGGTGGCGTCCTCGATGTCGATGCCGCTCTCCCGGCGCGCCTGGGCGTTGCGCCGTTCGATCTCGCCGGGAGCGAGCACTTCCTCGACGCCGGCGGCGGCGCGCGTGTCCTTCAGATAGTCGACGAATTCGTCCACCTCGCGCCCGAACTCATCCGGGTCGCGGAAGGCGGCGGCCTTGAAAAGCGCGAGGAAGCAGCCGTCATTGTGCCGCCCCGTCGGCTCGACACCGAATCCGAGCCCGGTCAGCAGACCCGAGAGGATCTCGACCATCGCGGATAGGCCGTAGCCCTTGTGGCCCTCGCTGCCGCCGAGCGGCAGGAGCACCGCGCCGTTGCCGAAATCGTTGGGATCGGTGGAGGCCCCGCCGTCCGAGCGCACGATCCAGCCTTCCGGAATCGGTTTGCCGCGCGCCTGCGCGAGCTTGATCTTGCCGGCCGCCACCGCAGAGGTAGCCATGTCGATCAGGACCGGCTCGCCGCGCGCGGACGGCACCGCCATGGCTATCGGGTTCGTGCCGAGCCGCGCCTCGGCGCCGCCGAACGGCGCCACGCTCTTGGCCGAGCGGCCGGAATCGGCGGTCATCATGGCAATGAAGCCGGCCTTCGCGGCCATGGTCGGATAGGCGCCGAGGCGGCCGACATGGCTTTGCCGGAAGATCGTGCAGGCGGCGACATTCTGCGCCTCCGCCTTCTCCATCGTCAGCTTGAGCGCGCGCTCGGCGATCGCGTAGCCGAAGCCCCAATGGCCATCGATCACCGTCGTCGTCGGGCTTTCCCGGACGATCTCGAAGGGCGCGCCGGGAACGATATGGCCCTTTTCCACCCTGTCGATGTAGATCGGAATCTGGATCGCGCCGTGGCTGTCATGGCCGCAGAGGTTGGCGTCCACCACATGGCGCGCGACAGTTTCCGCCTCGTCTCCGGGCGTGCCACAGGCGGCCAGCAGGCGGCGGATGGTGTCTTCCAGTTTCTCGGCAGCAATGATCGGCATGGGGAGCGGTTCCTTTTTCGCTTTCGGGCCTCACAAAGCATGGCCCGTCAACCGCCCGGAGGTCCAGCCCGGAAGCGGCGAGCCGGCCAGAACCGAATCCCTTCCGGCTGTCCCGCACCGATGCGTCAGTTTTGCGGGAAATAGTCTTCGCAATTGCCTTGGCGGCGCACATCCGCCGTCGCGCAGTGAAGGCCGCCGCCGAAGGCGTAGGCGTCGCGGAACGGCACCGGGACCACGTCGAAGCCCAGCCTGTCGATCTGGTCCATCTGGTGGACCTCGCTCGCTTCCACGCACACCGTCTTCGGATCGAGCACCAGCACGTTCATCGACAGCCACACACTCGAATAGCAGAGCGCCGGCGGGCTGTTATGCGCCGGGCGGGCGGCATCGACGACCTCCCACCCATTGCGGCTGAATATCTCGCGCTGTTCGTCCGGCAGGCGGCGTTCCGGATTGTTGAGAACGAGGCCCGGACGGAGCGGCGTGAAGCTCGCGTCGATATGGATCGGATAGGGATCGCCCGGAAAGTTGAGCGCATGAACCCGGTGGTCCGGGAAGTGCCGCCGCAGCCATTCGATGCCGGTCAGGTTGGTCGTAAAACCGTGCTGCACAAAGAGGTCGCGCCCGAAGCGCAGCACGTCGGCCGCGTCGAACAGCGGCTCCGCCTCGGTGGTGACAAAGTCCTTCGCCGCCACCATCTCCAGCCGCTCCTCGATGGTGATGTCGTCGGAGAGATAGTCGGGCTTGTAAGAGGCGTCCGTCAGCCGGGGCTTCGGCGCCGCCTCATGGCGCATGTTCGGGTCATCGTCCCAGAAGCGCTTCAGCAGCGGGCGGTAGCAGAGATATTCGAACCAGCGCGAGCGGTAGGACATGGTCGCTTCAAGCATCTCGGAGCCAACCGTCAGCAGCACGTCGCGCGGCGGCTGGCAGCCAAACATCGAGCCGTGGCTCCAGTCAGGGGTCGCGATAGCCTGGCTAAAGTCAATCGGGTCCGGGCGGTCTACCCGAACGCCGCGCTTCTCCAGCATGGCGGCGAAAGCGTCCAACTGCTCGTTGGCGCGGTCTACGGTCTCTTGTGACCGGGGCCCGTGGACGCCGCGCATGTCGCTGTCCAGCGGGATCTTCGGGTCGCTCGCGGGCTCCGCCGGCGGAATGCAGCAACCGTCCGCCCGCCCGACGATCACATGGCGCAGCGGGTCCCACTCGTTCCAGCTGTTGACGACCGTCTTCACGCTCTTCCCCCGTTTGCGATGGCGGTCACCGGCCGCCCGTTACATCAAGCGTCGTGCCGCTCACATAGGCGGCCTTCTCCGACATCAGCCACGACGCCGCCTCCGCCACTTCCTCGACCGTGCCGAGCCGACCCAAAGGCACCCCCGCCAGCAGCTTCTCTATATCGCGGCCCTCGGCCATGTCGGTCGGAATGAGCCCCGGCGCCAGCGTGTTCACCCGCACGCCCTCCGCCCCGAGTTCACGCGCGAGCCCGACGGTCAACGAGGCGATCGCTCCCTTGGTCGTGGCATAAGCGACCAGTTCGCCAGGATTGCCCAGCCGGAAGGCCGGCGAGCCCAGATTGACGATGATGCCGCCCGCCCCGCCGCGCGAGCGCATCATGCGCCGCGCCGCCTCGCGCGCGACCAGCATGGCGCCCGTGACATTGATCGACACGACGCGCGCCATCGCCTCGTCGTCGATATCGGTGAAGTTGCCGAGCGGCGAGGCGACGCCGGCATTGTTTACCAGCCCTTCCAGGCGCGGCATTTCCTTGTCGATGTCGGCGAACAGGCCGCGCACATCGTCCGCGTCGGAGACATCGGCCCGGATCGTGCGAACCCTGCCTCCGGCTTCCCGGATACGGCCGGCAACCTCATCGGCCGCGGCCGCGCGGGCGGCATAATTCAGCGCAACCGACCAACCGTCGCGGGCAAGCCGCTCGGCGATTGCCGCACCGATACCCCGGCTTCCACCGGTAACGAGCACCGTCCGTTCCGCCGATTCGTTACCAGCCATGAGGGACATTATCCTTTCGCCCTTGCCCTTTACTGTCCGGGCAGCGGCGGTTCAAGCAGGCGTTCCCGCAGTTGGCCGACGGTCAGCGCCCGGCCTGGACCATCTCGATGACCGAGGAGAAGTCACGCGGGCCGTTACCTCCCGCAACATGGAGCGCCATCAGCGCCTCGGCCAGCGCGCCCATCGGCGTGCCGGTGCCGCTCTTCATGGCGGCGTCCTTGGCGAGCCGCAGGTCCTTGACCATCATGTCGGCGGTGAAGCCCGGCTGGAAGCCGTTGTTGGCGGGCGAGGCCGGCACCGGGCCCGGTACCGGACATTGATGGCTGACCGCCCAGCTCTGGCCGGAAGAATTGGCTACGACATCGAACAATGTCTGCCGGTCGAGCCCCAGATTGTCTGCGAGCGTGAACCCCTCGGCGACGCCCAGCATGTTGATCGCCAGCATCATGTTGTTGCAGATCTTCGCCGCCTGGCCGTTGCCCGCCGGGCCGCAATGGACAATCCGCGCGCCCATGTGCTCCAGGATCGGCTTTGCCTTCTCGAAGGCTGCCTCCGGTCCGCCGACCATGAAGGTCAGCGTGCCGGCAATGGCCCCGCCCGTACCCCCCGAAACCGGCGCATCGACCATCTCCAGACCCTGCGCCGCCGCGGCCGCCGCAACCTCGCGCGCCGTGGCAACATCGATGGTCGAGCAATCGATCAACAATGTTCCGGCCTCTACCGCGGCAAGAACTTCGCCTGCCCCGATATAGACTTCGCGCACCTCGGGACCCGCCGGAACCATGGTGACGACGGCATCCGCGCCCTTGACGGCCGCCGCCGCCGAAGCCGCCCGCGTGGCTCCCGCCTCGACGACGTCCGCGAGCGCCGCGTCGACCGGGTCGTAGGCGGTCACGGCATGCTGGGCCTTCAACAGGTTGCGGGTCATGGGTCCGCCCATATTGCCGACCCCGATAAATGCGATGCGCGCCATTTCGTCAGTTCCTCATGTGCGGGCGAAGCGGCGAACGGGATTGTCGAATGTCAGTTCCTCGTCCACCGGGGAGAAATAGCCTGCGACCGCCTCCGCCGTCACCTCGGAAAGCTGCGCCGGCTGCCAGGTGGGCCGGTTGTCCTTGTCGAGGATCAGGGCGCGGACGCCTTCGAAGAAATCGTGGCCCCGCATGAACGCCTGCGACATGCGGTATTCCAGCGCAAGCGCGGCATCGAAATCGAGCCCGCCGCCCCGCCGGTACTGTTCGAATGCCACCTTGAGCGAGGTCGGAGCCTTGGCGAGCATGGCCTTGCGCGTCTTGTCCGCCCATTCGCCGCCCTCTGCCTCCAGCGCCTCCAACACCCGTTCGACCGAAGCCCCCGAGAAACACCGCTCCAACGCGGGGCGCACCGGCGCAATCGCAGGAGGGCCGGGGTTCTCGGAGAAACGGTCCAGCACCGCGCTCACCTCGGCATGGTTGATCTCGATATCCTCCCCGTCGAGAGGGACGGCGGCCAGCGCGGCCTTCAACTCATCGAGACGCGCGCTCGGCACATAGTGGGTCGCGATGCCGGCATGGTAGCTGTCCGCCCCGCCGAGCCGGGCGCCCGTCAGGGCGAGATAGAGCCCAAGCCTTCCCGGCAGGCGGGGAAGGAACCACGTCGCACCGACATCCGGAAAGAAGCCGATGCCGGTTTCCGGCATGGCGAACACCGTGCGTTCGGTCGCCACGCGGTGCGAACCGAGCACCGAAACCCCGACGCCGCCGCCCATGACGATGCCGTCGAGGAGCGCGACATAGGGTTTCGGATAGTGGAAGACGCGCCAGTCCAGGATGTATTCGTCCCAGAAGAACGTGCTCGTATAGGGATCGCCCGCCCGGCCTGCTTCGCAGAGTCTCTGAATGTCGCCGCCGGCGGCAAAGGCGCGCTCGCCCTCCCCTTCCACGACCACGGCGCGCACCGCACCGTCCTCCGCCCAGGCCAGCAACTGCCGGTCGAGGGCGTCCACCATTTCCAGCGTCAGGGCATTCAGCGCCTTCGGACGGTTCAGCAATGCGAGGCCGAGGCCGCCCGTCCGGTCGAACAGGATGTCGTCTTTCATCGCTCCAACAGCTTGCGCGCGATAATCAGTCGCATGATTTCGTTGGTGCCTTCGAGGATCTGATGGACCCTCGTGTCGCGCACGAAGCGCTCCAGCGGATAGTCCTTGAGATAGCCGTAACCGCCATGGAGTTGAAGTGCGGCATTGCAGATCTCGAAACCGGCGTCGGTGGCAAATCGCTTCGCCATGGCGCAATGGTGGGTAGTATCCGGGTCTCCGGCATCGAGCGCCGCCGCTGCCCGGTATGTCATCAGTCGCGCCGCGTCCAGATCGGTCGCCATGTCGGCCAGCTTGAACTGCAACGCCTGGAAGTCTGCGAGCGGCCGCCCGAATGCCCTGCGCTCGGCCATATGGGCGGCGGCCGTCTCCATCGAGGCACGTGCCGCGCCTATCGAGCAGGCGGCAATGTTGATCCGGCCCCCGTCCAGGCCCGCCATGGCGATCCGGAAGCCGTCGCCTTCCTCGCCGACGCGGTTCGCCACGGGCACCCGGCAGTCGTCGAACAACACCATGGCCGTCGGCTGCGAGTTCCAGCCGAGCTTCTTTTCCTGCGCGCCGTAGGAGAGACCGGGAGAGTCCGCTTCCACGGCGAGGCAGGTGATGCCGTTCGGCCCCTCGCCGCCCGTGCGCACCATGCAGACGATGACATCGGTTTCGGAGGCCCCGGAGATGAAGGCCTTGGAGCCGTTCAGGACATAGTGGTCGCCGTCACGTTCCGCGCGGGTGGCGAGCGCCGCCGCATCCGATCCAGCGCCGGGCTCCGTCAGCGCATAGCTCGCCAGCTTTCGCATGGAGCAGAGGTCCGGCAGCAGGCGCGCGCGCAGCGCGTCGTGGCCGAAGCGGTCGATCATCCAGGCGGCCATGTTGTGGATCGAGATATAGGCCGCGGTGGAGGTGCAGCCTGCCGCCAACTCCTCGAACACCACGGCGGCGTCCGTGCGCGCGAGGCCCGAGCCGCCAACATCCTCGTGCACATAGAGCCCGCCGAAGCCGAGCGCCGCGGCCTCGCGCAATTCGGCCTTCGGAAAAATGCATTCCGCATCCCAGCGCGCGGCATTGGGCGCGAACACATCCTCCGCGAACCGGCGGGCGGCGTCCTGAAATGCGCGTTGCTCTTCGGAAAGCGAGAAATCCATCGTCATCCGATCATAGCTGCGATCGGAGGACCATGGCACGGGGAATCCCGCCGAGGTCGGGGCGGATTTCCTCGATGCGAAGACCGACGCCTTCGGCGAGCGCGGCAACGGCTTCGGCCTGCCCGAAACCCAGCTCCAGCACGGCGATCCCACCGGGAGACAACAAGCGCGGGAGGTCCCCCAGAATGGCGCGGTAAGCGTCGAATCCATCTGCACCGCCGTCCAGCGCAAGCCGGGGATCATGGTTCCGGACTTCCGGCATGAGCCCCGCGATTTCGGCACTCGGGATATAGGGCGGGTTCGAGACCACGAGGTCGAACCGCCCCCCGACCGCGCGCCCCCAGTCTCCCGCCGCGACCGCGGCCGGCAGGACCGCCAGGTTCCGGCGCGCCGCCCGGCAGGCGCCGAGCGAACGGTCGATGCCGAGCCCCTGCGCCGCCGGCCGCTCGGCCAGCAACGCCGCCAGCAGGCAGCCGCTACCCGTGCCGAGGTCCAGCACGGTGCGAAAGGACGGCATGGCCGCCAGCGCCGCCTCGATCACCGTCTCGCTGTCGGGGCGGGGGTCGAGGACCTCCGGCGTCAGCAGGAAGTCGCGGCTCCAGAACTCCCGCCGGCCAACGATGCGGGAGAGGGGTTCGCGGGCCGCCCGGCGGTTCGCCAGAGCTTCCAGGCCGGGATGCGGCCTGTCGAGCCAATCCGCAAGCGAGCTTGCGCCGCCCGCCTCGATCTGGAGCAACCGCAACTCGCGCCGGGGTTCGGCGATTCCCGCCGCTGCCAGCCGTTCCGCCAACGCCGCCAGCCGGACGCGGCCTTCCGCGGGCGCGACGCTCACGACAATTGCGCAATGCGGGCCGCCTCGTCCTCGGCCGCAAGCGCTTCTATCAGCTCGTCCAGCTCGCCCTGGATGACCCGTTCGAGCTTGTAGAGCGTGAGGTTGATGCGGTGGTCGGTCACGCGCCCCTGCGGGAAATTATATGTGCGAATGCGTTGCGAGCGGTCGCCCGTGCCGACCTGGCTGCGCCGCTCCGCCGCCCGCTCGGCCTCGGCCTGGGCGCGCTCATGCTCGTAGAGGCGGGCGCGCAGCACCTTCATCGCCCGGGCGCGGTTCTTGTGCTGGGACTTCTCGTCCTGCTGCTGCACGACGATGCCGGTCGGCAGGTGAGTGATCCGCACGGCCGAATCGGTCGTGTTGACATGCTGCCCGCCGGCGCCCTGGGCCCGGTAGGTGTCAATTTTCAAGTCCTTTTCGTCGATGCTGACATCGACCTCCTCGGCCTCCGGCAGCACCGCCACCGTGGCGGCGGAAGTGTGGATGCGGCCCTGGCTCTCCGTCTCCGGCACCCGCTGGACTCGATGCGTGCCGGATTCGAATTTTAGTCGTGCAAACACGTCCTTTCCTGCAACGGACATCACCGCTTCCTTGCAGCCGCCGAGCGGCGTCTGCGAGAGCGACAACATCTCCACCTTCCAACGGCGCATCTCAGCATAGCGGCGATACATTGCCAGCAGATTGCCGGCGAAGAGTGCCGCCTCGTCACCGCCGGTACCCGCGCGCACTTCGACAATGGCGCTGCGCTCATCGGCCTCGTCGCGGGGCAGCAACAGCACTTGGAGCGCGCGTTCGGCCTCCGCCAGCCGGTCGCGCAGCTCCGGCAGTTCCGAAGCCGCCAGCTCGCCGAGCTCGTCGTCTTCCAGCATTACCTCGAGGTCGGCCGCCTCGCGCTCCAGCTCCCGGCGCAACCCGATCGCGGCCGCGACGGTCGAAAGGTCGGAATATTCCTTCGACAGGGCCGCAAGCTCGCTGGAAGGCACCTCGCCCGTCGAGAGGCGCGCGCCGACCTCCGCATGGCGGGCGAGAATGGCGTCGAGCTTGTCGTCGAGGCTCATGGAGCCAGCGCAGCCGCCAGCCGGTCAATCGGGACTTCGCGCTGCTCCCCGCTCTCCATGTCGCGCACGGTCGCAACAGCTTTGGCAAGTTCGTCCTCGCCCAGCAATACCGCCGCCCGGGCGCCGATCCGGTTCGCCTGCTGCATGCGACGCTTGAGGTTCCCGGACAAGCCCAGATCGACGGCTATCCCGGCCCGCCGCAGCGAATCGGCAAGCGGCAACGCCTGCTTTTCAGCCGCTGGCCCGACCGGCACGAGCGAAACGACCGGGGATGCTTCCGGATAGTCGGTCGTCAACATCGCCAGCCGCTCGATACCGCCGGCCCAGCCGATGCCCGGCGTCGGCGGGCCGCCCATCGTGGCGACCAGGCCGTCATACCGCCCGCCCGCAATAACCGCGCCCTGGGCGCCGAGGGCGTCGGTGGTGAACTCGAAGGCCGTATGCCCGTAATAGTCGAGCCCCCGCACGAGGCGCGGATTGCGGACATAGGCAATGCCGAGCGCATCCAGCCCTTCGCAGACCTCGGCGAAGAAATCCGTGGACTGCCCGTTCAGGTAGTCGTCGTAGCCAGGCGCATCGGCGGAAACGGCCTTGTCGCGCTCATCCTTCGAATCGAGCAGTCGCAGCGGATTGCGCTGCAGGCGGCTCCGCCCCTCCTCCGAAAGCTCCGATTCGCGGCGGGTGTAATACGCGACCAGCGCCTCGCGATACGCCGTCCGGCTGTCCGGATCGCCGAGCGTGTTCAGCTCCAGGCGGGTCAGGTCCCGAACCCCGAGCGCATCGAGCACATGCGCCCCCGCCTGGATGACCTCGATATCCGCGGCAGGCCCCGCGACTCCCAGCACTTCGATGCCGATCTGGTGGAACTGGCGCAGCCGTCCCTTTTGCGGGCGCTCATGGCGGAACATCGGCCCGCTGTAGAAATACTTGAGCGGCAATTGCTGCTGGAGATTGCCGGAGATGAACGCCCGCGCCACGCCTGCCGTGTTCTCCGGGCGAAGCGTCAGGCTGTCGCCGCCCTTGTCGGCGAAGGTGTACATCTCCTTGGTGACGACATCGGATGTTTCGCCGAGCGTGCGCGCGAACACTTCCGTGAACTCGAAGACCGGCGTGGCCACGCTGCGGTAATTGAACAGGGCCGTGACGCGCCGCGCCGTCTCCTCGACATGGCGGTGGCGCGCCCACGAATCCGGCAGCAGGTCCTGGGTGCCGCGAACGGCACGAAGCTTCGCCATCAGGCCGCCTCTTGCGCCTGCTCGGCTTCGATTTCCCGGGCCTTTTCCTCGATGAGCCCAACGAGGTGGTCCACGATATCGGTGTTCTGGATGCGGTGATGCGGCAGGCCGGCCACATAGACCATGTGCGTGCCCTTGCCGCCGCCGGTGATACCGATATCTGTTTCGCGCGCCTCGCCCGGACCGTTGACGACGCAGCCGATAACCGAAACGGTCATCGGCGTTGTGATATGGGCCAGCCTCTCTTCCAGCACCGACACCGTCTCGATGACCTCGAACTGCTGCCGGGCGCAGGACGGACAGGACACGATATTGACGCCGCGGTGGCGCAGGCCGAGGGCCTTGAGGATTTCAAATCCGGCGCGGACCTCCTCGTCCGGATCTGCCGACAGCGACACCCGCACGGTATCCCCGATCC
>Ga0209021_1001787_pt1 | contig 20289 bp, 13 predicted proteins | sample PinacodermFT_FD_187299 | JGI IMG/M metagenome (GOLD analysis project Ga0209021, IMG submission 187299) | Host-associated microbial community of the marine sponge Aplysina aerophoba from Gulf of Piran - sponge pinacoderm, lysed by freeze-thaw... | ecosystem: Host-associated > Porifera > Sponge >... | reverse complement strand
GCCGCGCAAGGCGCCTTCATAGCGGCGAATGCTCCCATCAACGGCGAGTGCTTGCGTCCGGCCGTGTGGAATCGATTCGAGCGGGTGACGCTCGTGAGCAAGAAGAGTCGCGAGCGCGTGACACTCGACCTCGGCATTCAGTTCGAGTGGCAGTCTGGTGAGGTCCGCATTCCGGGCATTGTGGTGGGCGAGTTGAAGCAGGAGCGCTTCGACCGCACCTCTGCCTCCTTTCGCCACATGCGCTCGATCGGGTCCCGTCCGACCGGGTTCAGCAAGTATTGCGTGGGCGCGGCGCTGCTGTACCCGCAGTTGAAACGGAATCGGGCGCGGCCCAAGCTCCGCATGCTAGCTAGACTGGCCCACGGAGACTCCGATGCAGCCTGAATTGCTCACCCACCTTGCCGGAGCCGGCTTCAATCTCGCCGTGGCCCTGCTGATCGTCCGGCTGATCTACTACCCGACCACGCAGGACAAGCAGTATGTGCTGACGTTCCTCACGTTCAGCACGGTCACCTACTTCGTGCTGGGCCTGCTGACCAGTGTCGATCTGAGTATCGGCGTAGGTTTCGGGCTGTTTGCGATCTTCTCAGTGCTGCGCTATCGCACGGATACGATCTCGGCCCGCGAGATGACCTACCTGTTCGTTCTGATCGCCTTGGCGGTGATGAATTCAGTGCTGGCGACGCAGAGCGACTACCCGCGAATGCTGGCATCCAACGCAGTCGTCGTCCTGGTGATGTTCGTGCTCGAGCGCGAATGGGGCTTTCACTTCGAGGCCAGCAAGCAGATCAACTACGACAAGATCGAGCTGGTGCTGCCGGCGCGCAAGGAAGAGCTGTTGGCCGACCTACGGGCAAGGACCGGACTGCCAATTCGGCACGTGGCTGTTGGGCGTATGGATCTGGTCCGCGACACCGCCGAGCTGACGCTCTTTTTCGACGATCGGGAACAACAGGCGGCGGCTCGCGCTAACGGGACAAAGGAAGCAACATGAACTCGCAATGCAAAGCTCTCGGCTTGGCCGCCGTCGCGGCAACCTTCGCAGTGCTCTGTGCGCAAGGCCCGCCCGGCATGATGCGGACGCTCCCGGTGATGGCCGCACTCGATGCGGACGCAGACGACATGCTGTCAGCGGAAGAGACCGCCGCCGCTCCCGCCGCTCTGGCAACGCTCGACAGCGATGGCAACGGCATCCTCAGTCCAAACGAACTCGCACCTCGCTTCGGTGGCAGGCCGGGCGGCGAGGGCGGAGAGCGGCCGGAGGGTCCGGGCAGGGGCGGGCGCGGCGCCGCGGCAGGCCGAGGAGCGGGCCGGGGCGGCCCCGCAGATATGCTGCGCCGCATCCCCGTGCTGGCAGCCCTCGATTCTGACGGTGACGGGCAAATCAGGCCCGAAGAGATCCAACAGGCAGCAGCGTCGCTGGCGACGCTCGATGCCGATGGCAACGGTACGTTGAGCGGGGACGAACTGCTGCCCCGCTTCGGAGGGCGCGGCGGGCCCGGCCGAGGCCAAGGCCCACCCGCCGGTGGGCTGCCAATCGTGGATGCGCTGGACGCCAACGGGGACCTCGAAATCTCAGCGACCGAACTAGCGGCAGCCAGCGCGTCGCTGCGCTCTTTGGACGCAGATGGAGATGGCCTCGTCAGCGAGAGCGAAATGTTGCCTAGTGGGGGCGGCTTTGGCGGGCGCGGCCCGGGCGGTCCCGGAGGCATGTTGCGCACGCTCCCTGTCGTGAACGCACTCGACAGCGACGGCAGCGGGAACCTCGAGGCGGCGGAGATCGAGGCAGCCAACACTGCGCTAGCAACGCTAGACAGCGACGCCGACGGAACACTCGCCGCAGGCGAGTTCCTGCCCAGCCGCGGCGGCAGGGGTCGTGGCGGGCGCGGTTTCGGCGGGGGCCCGGGCGGCTTCGGCGAAGTCGCAGCCGAGCGCAAACAGCCCCAGGAGTTGACTCCGGACGAGGGCGCAGCCACGATTCCCGACCGGGCGACCTTCGAAAAGTTTTCCTACCAAGGCGAGCAGGTCATGGTCGACGCCGGCCTGCGCGGCCTCGAATTCGTCAAGTTCGTCATCACTGAGGCTAATTCCGACGCCCCGCAGATGTACTTCATGAACACCGAGAACTTCCGCGCCCACCCGCAATTCATGCGCTCCGTAGGGCTGGGCTTCAGCGGGCGCGGCGGCCAGTCCGGCACGATGCGCGGTGTCTTGGTGTTCCGCCCGCTGCTAACCGCCCCGAACGGCCAAGCGGGGCTGTATACGTTCGAGTTCGAGCCGAGGGATTCGTACCCGTTCGCAATGATCCGGCTCGCCCACGACCTGCTCGTCGAGCACGCTCCGATCACTGAAGGTCAGCTAGCCTACTACCCGCTGCCCGCCGCTGTCGCTCGCTACGAGCAGGAGCGCGAGCAATATGAAGCCGCCAACCTGGCGGTCTTCAGGGAAGAGGATCTCTTCGGTGACATTGCCTACCTTCCGCTGAACGCCGCGGAGGGCTTCGGCTACCTGCGGCTGATGTCGCGCGACGAGCGCCCGAGGGCGCGCGACGTGGTGCTCTACGAGAGCCTCCCCAACGAGATGTCGCGCGTGGGCGGGATCATCACCGGCGTTCGGCAGACGCCTTTGTCGCATGTAAACCTGCGAGCGGTGCAGGATGGCGTGCCGAATGCATTCATCAAAGGAGCGGCTGAGAACCCCGAGATCATCGGCCTGCTCGGCAAGTACGTCTACTACAGCGTCAGCTCCGACGGCTACCAGCTGCGCGAAGCAACCGTTCAGGAGGTGGACAGCCACTTCGCCAAGTTGCGCCCGGACGAATCTCTCGCTCCGCAGCGCGACCTCAGCGTCACGGCCATTCGACCGCTGAGCGAGCTCGGCTTTGCGGACGCTGCCAGTGTGGGCGTGAAGGCGGCCAACGTCGCCGCGCTGGGCAGCCTGGGCTTCCCGGCGGGCGTGGTGCCGGAGGGCTTCGCCGTACCGTTCCACTTCTACGACAGCTTCATGCGCCACAACGGTCTCTACGACCAAGCTGCGACGATGGTGGCCGCGCCGGACTTCGCAACCGATACCGCTGCGCGTGAAGAGGCACTGCGGCAATTCCGCAAAGCGGTCCGCGCTGGCGAGACACCCGGCTGGATGCTGGCGGACTTGCAGTCCATGCACGAGCGCTTTCCGGCCGGCCGCCCGGTCCGCCTGCGCTCCAGCACCAACAACGAGGATCTGCAGGGGTTCAGCGGCGCCGGCCTGTACGACTCGTTCACGCACCACCCCGACGAGGGCCACATTGCCAAGTCCGTCAAGCAGGTCTACGCCAGCCTGTGGAATTTCCGCGCCTACGAAGAACGCGCCTTCTTCCGCATTGATCACATGGCAGCCGCGATGGGCGTGCTGGTCCACCCAAACTATGAGGGCGAGCATGCCAACGGCGTCGCAGTGACCGAGGACATCGTCTACCAAACCGGTGGCGACGGCCGCCCGCGAATGTACTACGTCAACACCCAAGTGGGCGAGGACCTAGTCACCAACCCAGAGGGCGAGTCCATCCCGGAAGAACTGCTGCTGAGCACGCGCAGCGCCCGGGACGACAAGTTCATCCGCAGTTCCAACCGCGCCGCTGACGGGGGCGTAATCCTGAACGACGAGCACCGCAACGAACTCCGCAACTACCTGCGCACCGTGCACGGAAAATTCCGCGACCTGTACCAAGTATCCGCCAACGAGCGGTTCGCCATGGAGATCGAGTTCAAGATCACCTCCGACGGGCGGCTGGCGGTCAAGCAAGCCCGCCCATGGGTGTTCCGCTAAATCCCCGGGCCGCAGCCTACTCGACCAGACAGGCGTCGATGTCGGCGACCTCGACAGCGCCCTGCTTGATCAGGCGCCACTGCAATGGCGTGATATCGATAGTGGTGGAAGCCGGCCCCTCGATGATCCCGCCGTCGACGACCAGGCTGATGCGCCCGTCCATGGTCCCGAGCACCTCGAAGCCGCTGCGACACGTGGGCTTGCCCGACACATTCGCGCTGGTGGCGATCAGCGGCGTTCCGAATTCGGCGACCAGCCGCTTCGCCAGCGCAGACGCGGGACGGCGCAGCGCCAGCCTGCCGGTGTTGCCGGTCACGCGCAAGGGCACCTTGGAAGACGCCTGCACGATCACGGTCAGCAAGCCAGGCCAGAAGCGCCGCGCCAGCAGGTAGAAGCTGGACGGCAGCTCCCCGGCGTACTCGACGGCCATCGCCACGGAGTCGACCAGCAGCGGCAGCGAGCGATGCGCCTCCCGGCCCTTCGCCTCGAAGACCTTCGACACGGAGTTGAGGTTCAGCGGGTCGGCCACCAGCACATACAGGGCATCGCTGGGAATCGCGACCACCTGACCGCCGCGCACGGCCCTGATCGCCGCTTCGACGGCGGCGTCGTCCGGTTCGTCAGCCGAAGTTTCAATCAAGTGGGTAGTCAATCGAAACCCTCACCCTTTCCCGAGAGCGGCATGCGAGCAGCGCCGACCCCGTCGGGACCGGTGGCGAGACTGGGCACTCCACAACACTAACGCCACCCTCCGACTTAAGCAAAGAGCGAATCCGTCTTGTTATCTTAAGGCGTAATAACACCAGTCGGGGTTGGGGTTGCGCCGCGGTCACTAGACATCACGCTCGCGCTGGCCGGGAAGTGAACCGCTACTGCCCGCATCTAAAGGAGGAACAGACAGATGACTCGCATCGCAAAGACTGTCTTGGTCATAGCCAGCAGCCTCGTGGCCTGCACGGGAGCGTTCGCGCAGCAAGACCAAGGCAATATCACCGGCACAATCACCGATTCCACCGGAGCGGTGATCCCCGGGGCGAACATCACAGCACGAGAGACCAGCACGAACGTGACGCTGCTCTCGTCGTCAAACGAGGGCGGCGTCTACGTGGTCGGACCGCTCAAGATCGGCACGTACGAAATCTCGGTCGAGACCGACGGCTTCAAGAAATCCGTGCGCACGGGAGTGGAAATTCACGCCGGTGACCGCATCGGGATCAACTTCGAGCTCGAAGTCGGCGATCTGGTGGAGGTCGTCACGGTCGAAGGCACCACGCCGGTGCTGAAGACCGAGAACGCCACGCTGGATTACACGGTCGAGCGGAAGCAATTGGAAGACTTCCCGCTCAACGGCCGCAGCTACCAGTCGCTGGGACTGCTCAGCGCGGGCGTCGCCCCGGAGATCGGCGGCCGCGACCGCGGACCCCTCGGCACGACGTCGTTCGGCAACGGGTTGAGCGTCAACGGCCAGCCTGCTCTGCAAAACAACTACCTGATCGACGGCGTTGACAACAACTCGACCGTGATGGGCCTGCAGGACCGCAAATCCCAGGCGGTCATCCCCTCCCTCGACGCCGTGCAGGAGATGAAGGTCCAGACCTCAAACTACTCCGCCGAGTACGGACGCAATGCGGGCGGCGTGATCATGGTGTCGATTCGCGGCGGCACCAACGAATTCCACGGCAGTGCGTACGAGTTCATCCGCAACGACGTCTTCGATGCGCGCCCGGCTTTCGGGCGCAACGACCGCGATGGCGACGGCAAGGCAGATCCCGCCGTGCTGCGCCAGAACCAATGGGGCGGCACATTCGGCGGCCCGGTCGTCAAGAACAAGGCGTTTTTCTTCGGCAGCGTCGAGACGTGGAACGTGCGGCGCGCCCAAAGCGACCTCGTGGTCGTGCCGACGCAACTGGAGCGATCTGGCGACTTCAGCCAGACGGCCGGGCTGAGCACACTGCTCGATCCCAGCTCTTCGGCCGTGCCGGGCGAGCGCACCGCATTCGCGAACAACACAATCCCGGCGAACCATGCCCTGCGCGACCCGGTCGGCAGCGCGCTAGCCGAACTCTACCCGGAGCCGAACCTTTCGGATCCGGCCACGCGCAACAACTTCACCAGCGGCGAGCCTTGGATGACGGACCGCGTGCAGTACGACTTCCGCTACGACCAGACATTCTCCACCAAGGACAGCTTGTTCGTGCGCTACAGCACGTATACCTTCGACCAGAATCGCGGGGCACCGCTACCGGGCATAGCGCGCGGAGGCGTCGGCAACGACCGCGCTCGCGACGACAACGGCGGCTCGCACTTCGTGCTTTCCGAGACCCACGTGTTCACTCCCAATGTCATCAACGAATTCCGCTTCGGGCGCAAGTTTCTCGGCGTGAACAAGGACATCGATTCCGACGTGCTCTTGGCCGACCTCGCCGGTCAGTACGGGCTGCGCGGCGTGGACACCTCTGACAACATCAAAGGCTTGCCCCGGTTCGTGATGGCCGGCAACTTGCCGTTCATTGGCTTGGGCGGCTCGGGCTTCCAGCCCAACATCAAGGACACTTGGACCTACCAGTGGATGAACAACCTCACCGTGATCCGCGGCAATCACAGCATCAAGTTCGGGGCGGACATTCGCTATGACCGGACGAATATCGAGGGTTCGCAGAACGCTCGAGGCATTTTCAACTTCAACGGCAAGTTCACCGGCATTAGCATGGCCGACTTCATGATGGGCTGGATCAACAACGTCACCAAGAGCACTCAGGTCCTGAGCGACCAGCTGTTCCGCAGCTACATGTTCTTCGTCCAAGACGATTGGAAGGTCACGCCGAATCTGACGTTGAACCTAGGCGCGCGCTACGAGCTGACCTCCCCGTGGTTCGCCGAAGACAACCGCATGAACAAGCTGTCGATCGATCCCGATACGTACGGCCAGACGATCCAAGCAGGCCAGTTCGGCGATAGCTGGTCGAATCGCGGCCTGGTGAACACTGACTTCAACAACTGGGCGCCACGAGTCGGGATCGCATGGCAGCCCGCCGACCGCTGGACGGTGCGCGCCGGAGCCGGCGCGTTCTACGGCGGCCAGCAAGGCTTGGGAGCTTCCGGGCGCATGCTGGCGAACTTCCCATTCGTCGCCCAGGTCAACCGCACCTCGGGGCGGGCAGCGCCTGCCTTCTTGTTGCGCGATGGCTTCCCCGCAGACTTCTTGGGCGATCTCAGCGACGCCGACAATCGGCCCCGCAACCTCACGCTGCAGCACTGGTCGACGCATTTCCCGATGCCTACGACCTACCAGTGGAACTTCAGCGTCCAGCGGCAACTCGCGAACAACCTCGGCTTGACCGTCGCCTACGTGGGCTCGTCGTCGAACTTCCTGCTGAGCGCCTACAACGAGAATGCGGCGACTCGCGGCGACCCAGGCACAGAGGCATCGCGGCGCAAGCACTTTGAGGATGTGGGGAATCTGGTGTACAGAACACCGTATGGCTCGTCGAACTACAACGGCCTCAACACGACGCTCGCCAAGCGCTTCTCCGGGGGCAACTTGTGGACAATCGCCTACACTTGGGCGCACGGCATCGGCAATACGCCCGAGCAGTTCGTGGGGGGCGAGACAGGCGTGCAGGATCCGACCTGCTTCTCGTGCCAGCGGGGCTCGAACTCCAGCGACGTGCGGCAGCGCCTCGCCACGAGCTACGTCGTTGAACTGCCCTTCGGTCGGGGCAAGCGGCTGCTAGACCGCGGCGGCGCGGTCAATGCGATTCTTGGAGGATGGCAGTTGACCGGTCTGCTACAGGTGCAAACGGGCCAGTACTACAACGTCACCCTGCCAAATGCCTTTAGCAACCTAGGCACCCGCGTGGGCACATGGCGGCCGGACGTGATTGGCGAGCACCGTGTCTCGAACCCGACGCCGGACGAATGGTATGACCGCACCGCCTTTGAGATTCCGCGCGACGCAAATGGCGTGGCGGATTTCGGCACCGTGGGCCGCAACACCATGCAAGAGGACGGCATCTTCAACTGGGACATTGGCTTGCAGAAGTCCTTCTACCCGACCGAGAGGACCGAAGTGCAGTTCCGCTACGAGGTATTCAACCTGACCAACCACCCGAGCTTCAGCGTGCCGAATCGAAACGTGCGCTCGCCGGCTGGCGGCACGATTCGCGGAACGAACACGGCTCCGCGGCAGATGCAGTTCGGGCTGCGCATCGTGTTCTAACGCCACGAGGCACCCCAAGCAGGCGGGCCGCGCGACGGCCCGCCTGCTAACTCCCGCTCCGAGGCCAAGCGGACGGCACCGCACCTTGAACCTGTCTCGCATTGAGAGCGTGCGGGGCGACCGGCGGTAGTTTCGATAGCCCCCTCGATCGAAATTCGCCAGTGATTCGTTCATGAGCACCACGACTGAAGCACGAAGTCCGGCAAGTGTTGCCCGTCTTCCCCGGCCGTGTCTCGAACCCAACTGGGCCGCAGCGCTTCGCCAAGAACGTCCTCGTGAACGACGCAGCGACGGCTTGAAGATGCGGGCCGTCTTCAAGCACCACCCCGCCGCGTGATATCCCGCCGATTAGTAGCTGGGTGCGACAATAGCTCGTTCCCTGGGTTAGGTGAGATCTGCCGCGATGAATGGAACGACCCCCAAGCTAACGGCGGCGGTGGAAGCTTACTTCACTGATCTGCGACGAATCCGGGCGTCCGGCGGCGCGACAGGGGAGCGGTCGATTTATGGGCCGCTGGCAAATCTCTTGACAGCGGTCGGCGCGACGCTCAGACCGAAGGTGTTCTGCGTCCAAGAACTGGCCGACCAGGGTGCCGGCCATCCCGATTTCGGCCTCTACACGGCTGGGCAGGTGCAGAAGCGTATGCCGCGCAAGGGGCAGGCACCGGAGCGCGGTGTCGTCGAGGTGAAATCCCAAGAGGACGATGCATGGCTCACCGCCGAGAGCGAACAGGCTGCCCGCTACTGGGAGCGCTATCGGCTGGTGCTGGTGACGAATACACGCGACTTCGTGTTGGTGGGCACGAACACGGCCGGCGAGCGGACCAAGCTGGAGGCCCTCAGGCTCGCCGAGAGCGAGGTCGACTTCCGCCAACGCTTGGAGAAGCCCCGGGCGTTCGCACAAGATGTGGGAGCGAGTCTGGGCGAATATCTTGCACGCGCCCTGTCTCACAGGACAGCACTGGCCGATCCCAAGGATCTAGCGTGGCTGCTCGCCTCGTATGCACGCGACAGCCTTGCCCGCGTCGAGGCAGCGGGCGGCGCATCGCAGTTGTCCGCGGTGCGCTCGGCCCTAGAGACTGGACTCGGGATCCAGTTCGAAGGGGAACGCGGTCGGCGCTTCTTCAGCTCGACACTGGTTCAAACGCTGTTTTACGGCATCTTCTCCGCTTGGGTGCTGTGGGCGCGAACGGACGCCGCAAAACCCGGGCCAGGGCCCTTGTTCAGCGACAGCGGCCACGACGCTCGCTTCCGCTGGCGCGAAGCTGTCTGGCATCTCCGCGCACCTGTACTCCGAGCGCTATTTCGTCAGATCGCCGATCCGGGCCACTTGCACCCGTTGGGGCTGACGGAAGTACTGGACTGGACGGCGGCCGCTCTGGACCGTGTGGATCGCACTTCTTTTTTCGCCCGCTTCAACGAAGGCGAGGCGGTGCCTTACTTCTACGAACCATTCCTCGAAGCGTTCGATCCTGGTCTGCGGAAGCAACTCGGTGTCTGGTACACGCCACCGGAAGTGGTGCGCTACATGGTGGCCCGCGTGGACGGGGCGCTCAGGCACGATCTTGGCATCGCCGACGGACTGGCATCGGAGAGCGTCTACGTGCTCGACCCGTGCTGTGGTACCGGGGCCTATCTGGCGGAAGTGCTGCGGCGGATCGCGGCCAATCTCGAGGGCCGCGGCTTGGGGGCACTGACCGGTTCGCGCATCAAGCAGGCGGCGATGGAGCGGGTGTTCGGCTTCGAGATCATGCCAGCCCCTTTGGTAGTTGCCCACCTTCAGGTCGGCTTGACCATGCAAGATCTCGATGCGCCCTTAGCCGACGACGGAACGGAGCGCGCGGGGGTGTACCTCACGAATGCACTGACCGGTTGGGAAGCTGACTCCAACAACCAAATACCCTTTCCCGAGTTGGCAGAGGAGCGCGAGCACGCGGCGCACGTGAAGCGCGAAGTGCCGATCCTCGTGATCCTCGGCAATCCGCCTTACAACGGATTTGCGGGCGTGGCAGTGGACGAGGAACGGGAACTCTCCGATGCATATCGGACAACCAAGCACGTGCATCGACCTGAGGGGCAGGGGCTGAACGACCTCTACATCCGCTTCTTCCGAATGGCGGAGCGCCGGATCGCGGAGACGACCGGCCAAGGCGTTGTCTGCTTCATCTCGAACTATTCGTGGCTGGACGGGCTGTCGTTCACAGGGATGCGGGAACGGTATCTCGAGGCGTTCGACGCAATCCGTATTGACTGTCTGAACGGTGACAAGTACAAGACGGGCAAGGTCGCGCCAGATGGCTCGGCCGATCCAAGCATCTTCTCCACCGAAAGCGATCCTGTCGGCATCCAGGTCGGCACTGCCATCACAACACTGATCCGCAAAGCCGACCACAAGCCAGTTGAGAAGGTCGGGTTCCGGAATTTGTGGGGGCAAGCCAAGCCGGAGGCACTGACATCAACGGCGGAAGCCGAACCGAACGCACTCTACGAAGGCATCAAGCCTGTTCTGCCGCTCGGCCTCCCATTCGTGCGGACCGCAGTAAGTAAAGGGTGGTTCGACTGGCCGGCCCTGCCCGACCTATTGCCGGTGTCGTTCCCAGGTGTCAAAACGAGCCGCGACGGGTTCTTGATCGATGTCGATCTCGACCGGCTCCAACGGCGTGTCCGAGACTACTTCGATGCGAACCTGACTCACGAGGAGATCACGCGGCTCTATCCCGGGGTAATGCAAAGTACCGCACGGTTCAACGCTCGTGCGACGCGCGACACACTGATGGCACGCGGGGGGCCAGACGACGCCGGTTTTGTTCGGTTCGCCTATCGGCCGTTCGACACGCGCTGGCTCTACTGGGAGCGCGACACGAAGCTGCTCGACGAGAAGCGCGCCGATTACAGACCCCATGTTTTCAAAAGGAACGTTTGGCTTGTGACGCAGCAAAGGCCGCGACGGGATTGGTCTCCGCCTCAGGTGATTTCACACCTTGGCTGCATTGACTTGATGGACCGGAGCGCAACATGCATTCCTGTTTGGCACTGCGCCGAGGGCTTAGATACTGAATTGACCGAGAGTGTGCCCCGCCAAAATCTCTCCACCGCTGCACGACGCTATCTGGAAGATATGGAGCTTGGCGTCGAAGATCTCTTCTATCACATCCTCGCCATTCTGCACGATCCTGCGTATCGCAGGACAAACGCTGGAGCCCTACGCATGGGATGGCCGCGCATTCCGTTGCCAAACTGGGGAGACGATGACGATGAAGACCCGATGGCTACACTCGTCCGCTCGGCAGCACGGGGTCGTAAGCTTGCAAGCCTCCTCGACCCCGACACGCCGGTCCCGGGAGTTACAACTGGCCAGTTAGGTCCCGAAGTAGCCGCCATCGCCGTGCCCGCCACGACGGATGGTCACAACATGACTGGCGACGATTTCGCGGTTGTGGCTGGCTGGGGCCATTTCGGATCGAGTAGTGCTGTGATGCCCGGCCAAGGCAGTATCGTCGAGCGCACATTCACCCACGAAGAGCGTCTTGTATTGGATGATGCGCTGATCGCGGGAGACACAACCCTTGATGTTCACCTCAACAAGCGTGCATTCTGGCGCAACGTGCCGGACGTAGTCTGGCGCTACAAGCTTGGCGGTTACCAAGTGCTCAAGAAATGGCTGTCATACCGCGAACATTCTGTCTTGGGGCGGCCACTCAAGCCCGTGGAAGTCCAGCACTTCACTGACACGGCTCGCAGGATCGCAGCGATCCTTGCGATGCGGCCTAGCGACGCATCCGCTCGGAGCGGAGCACTGTAGGGGCGATTTCGGCCACGATGCATGCTAGTGGGTACGTCGAAACACTGATCTAGACTGACTCAGTGCCCTGCCTTGACGTGAAATTGTGGCACAGCCTTTCACGAGCCGGTGCGCGACATTGGCCCTGATGCACACACTCAATTCGGCAAAATGCAGTGGTCCTTGAACAACCCCACAACGATGCGACCGTTTTCGGGTACGGGCGAAGTCGCCGTCGGCGGTTCGTAAAGGAAGTGAATCCGGTCTACATTTGGACGCAGCTTAGCGTGCCACCAGAACACTTTGTCGGTTCCACGATGCGACCGAGTGCGGTCCTGTTTAGACGGTCGATGCTTCTTGGTGAGGCCGTTCTCATCTGAGGTCTCGGCACCGACATGTGCCGACAAGATTTGCTGCAACTGCCGTGGGTCTCTAGCTCGATACTCGTCAAAGCACTCCGCCCCGTGATCGCTAAGGCCACCCAAGGATCGGACTAGTTCAGCCCGAACTTCCACGTACGGGCGGCTGAAGCGGCCTAGACCACGCCAGATGTTGTCGGCCCACTCAAGCGCCGGGAAGGCAGACCGCGCAAGATACTCGAACATTGCCTCGTCCGCGTTCTCCAGAGCGATGATGGATCGAAAGAAGCCAACGTGTTCCGACTCTTCGACTACGAAAAAGATCCGGCAAGTGACATCGGCCACCGTTACTTCCACCCGCCCACGCGGTACTGCGCCGAGTGGTAGCGGCAAGACTGCCATGTGATGCTGCTCCAAGCAACAAGCGTGTGCCCATACTGCCCCTGGGGAGAACCGGACGCTGCCCTCGAATTCGGCATCGCACGTCATAAGTGCGGGATCGTCAAGATCATCGATTCGATCCAGAGCCAACCTGAGGCGCTCAGCAAGGTCTCGATCTAGTTCTACGCAACAGCCTAGCTCGAAAAGGGCAGAGTAGAGTCGCACACCATCGCCGAGAGGCGTTTGATAGTAGTCCGGGTGCTTTACGACACCCTCATTTCGCTCGTGGACCGTTTCAATCCTTTCGAGCAAGTGCTGGACTGCGTTCGACAGCGCCCCTTTATCGGCTGCGGCTGCCGCAGCCCACGTCGACTCGTCGAGTACGAACCTAGCAGTCACTAGTCCCGTCGCCGCTTTGAAGCCAGCGCTGCGAGATCAACCTGTGCCTGGTCGAAGAACCCGGTAGGCCACGCACTAAGTTGGCCAGTTCGCCGCAGTTCCATCGATTGCAGAACAGGATCTCCATCTTCTTCGGCCCGGAAGAAATGAATCACTACCTGATCCTGGTCAAGCGCGGCACTCCCATCGGCGACCGCCACCCGGATCCCGTTCAGTACGTGATCACTGTGCGTCTCGAGAATGATCTGCACGCCATCCGCCGCAACCTGCGCCAGAAAGCCTCCTATCCTTGACTGCCCGGCCGGGTGCAAATGGGCCTCCGGATTCTCCACGAGAAGCATCCCGCCAACTTCAGCGCGCAGCGCTGCTACGACAATTGGAAGGGCATAGGAGACACCAAAGCCTGCGTTGGGCGCTCGCGTCCACTCGGATCGAAGACCCGGGGTCTTGAAGCGCAGGCGGGTAACCGATGTGTCTGGAAACCATTCTGCGTCAATCTGTGTCGGACGGACGATCTTGGTCATCCAACTCTCAGTCTGATGTCGCAAGCTAGAGATCTGCTCCTCAATCGCGGAACTCTCGACCCGGCCAGCGCTAACGCGTGAACGATCGAACGACGCCAGAACCTGTGCTACGAACTCTCCGCGTGGGCCCACATCGAGTTCCGCCACATTGGCCGCACTGGCTCTGAGCACGTCGCGTGGACCCAGACGCTCTGCGCATAGGTAACAAAACTGCGGAGCAGGTCTGGCAAGTACCCCAGTGTAGTCGCGCGGCCTTTCAACCACCCTCGCGTTGAGCGTCCGGGTGTCAATTGTACGTGTCCGCATGTCAATTGCGAGCGCCTGCGTGTCACTACTACTCGTGGCACGGAACGACCACCGCCGACATTCTCGATCAGAATCGACGACTTCTACGGCGGCCAGATCCTCACCAGCCTCGCGATGAATGACGTCCTCAGGTCCGCCCAACTCCAACGTGTCGACGCCATTCAGCTCCACATGCCTTCTGTCCGGATACCTAGCCATCTGCCGCGCCAGCAAGAGCGAGTGGAGAACCGAGGTCTTGCCAGCACCATTGGCACCTGTCAGGACGGTGAGATCTGCGACCTTCAAGGTCAAGTTACGGAACCGCTTGAAGTTCTCCAGACGAATCTCATCAATCACAGAAGCACCTTTTCCACTACTGCGCGGACCCTACCTAGCCGAGTCCGCACGTTGCCGACAGCGCCTGTGCTGCTGCTGATCGAGTTCACAAACTCGTTGTCAGTCGTCATCATCTCGCGTGCACGCTTGACTAGCTCCGACGTCACGGTCTGAAGCTCGGCCTCGTCGTGGTCGGCCAGTACGGTCCCCCAACTCTCGAACAATGCGCGGTTGATCGGGCTTTTCCGAGTCGTCTCGTCCAATGGCCACTTGCGGAAAGCGTGCTCGCCAAAGACCAAATAGGAGTTAGTCATGCCGCGAATGAACTCAGCGCGGAGAAGCTCGAGGTCATACCCGGCCGGATCGTCGAGTTGGTCCGTCACAGCACCCAGAAACTCGTCGAAACCAGCATGCTGGGCATACTTCTCCGCCCCAAACAGGCGGAAGGCAATAAACCGCAGCGCCACTTCCCGGTCTGCCATTCGCGGGTGGTTGCGTAGAGATCCACCTGTCGCAGTAACAAAGCTCTCGTCGCTTACTAACTGCTTCAGGAAGTCGCGTGATCGAGGCTTGCTCATGCAGTGGCGGATCTCCTGGGCACTTAGCGGAGTTCCGCCGGTGTTGATCCGACGAAAGATGTCAAACTTCACCCGGTACGGAGTCTGTGGGTCGATTACATGAGCCACGAACTGAGCACTGCCCAGGCGGCGGCGAAATACCGCCGCCAGATCGCCATAACCCTGCCCCTTCAGTTCGTGAAGGTAGGTGACGTTGCCTAGCTTGATGGTTTGGTCTTTCACGTACCGGAATATCGTGGTCAAGCGTTGGACGCCATCGACAACTTGGAGCCGCCCCGTGCTGTCTTCGTTGAAGTAGAACGACGGGAGGGGTATCCCCAGCAGCAGTGACTCGATCAAACCCGCACGTTGCCGAGCATTCCAAACGTACTGCCGTTGAAAGTCGGGGGCAACGTCTATGTCTCCGTCGGCAATCATGTCCACCACTTGACGGAGCGAGTAGTGCTTCGTGTGGATTCGAATCTTCTCTGGGTCCCAAGGTTCCGGATCCTCGGGCTGCAATGGCTCGTCAATTTCGAGTTCGACGCCCGTTGCCTGGCTCTCGAAGTACTCTTCGCGAACTTCGGCTTCAACCTGTGACGGGATTCTGGTGGTCGGCATGAAGTGGCCCTGCTAGATCCCTGCCTGCAACTCGAAGGGGAATCGTGTTGGAACCGCATCCGGGCTGGCCCGGAAATTGCATTCTCGAAATGAGCATGAGTGTCCAACTTCTAGCAAACTTCTTGTTTTCAATCATTTAAGAGCTCCCTGAAGCAATGCCACAAGCCAAGACAGTGTACCACAGTCGGTTTGCCCGTCAACGCTCGTCGCTAGGTCGCCTACGTACGATGCGCATCTGATCAACCGCCGGCTCCAAGTACTCCTGCGGGGCGACCGTGCAGGCCGCTCGGCTGACTACGTGTGTAATCGCCCGACGGGGCTCGCTACGACCACTGCGTATGAGATCGGATAGCCCAGCCGCTGAACGGACTCCCGCTGCGCTTCGGGAGGTGAGCTTGCCCTCCTCCTCGAAACCAACACTCCTTCCGGAAGTTTCCTGCTGGACGTTGCGTCCAGGCATTGCCGCCATCGCCCTCCGCGCCACCGCAGGCGGCCACAACTTGGCCAACGACAAGTTCGAGGTGATCATCGGCTGGGAACATTTCAGATCGAGTGACTCGTTAGGGCCTAGTCAGGGCAGCACCACCCACTGCACCTTTACCCGCGAGGAGCATCTTGTCCTCGATGGCACGGTGCTCGCGGGATGCACTCGCTCTGAAATCCATTTGAATGAGCACGCGCTTTGACGCAACGTAGCCGCCTCGGTCGAGCACTACAAGCTGGGCGGCTACCAAGTGCTCAAGAAATGGCTGTCATACCGCGAACAGGCTGTCTTGGGGGGACGCTCAAGCCCGAGGAGGTCCAGCACTTTACAGACACCGCCAGACGAATTGCAGCGATTCTCGCGATGCAGCGCCCGCTGCCAGATGCTTGAATTCGACAAATCTGGACTCCAGAATCCCTTGCAGTTCACTCTGAAACTCATCCTCTCGAAGATGTCCAAGATCGCGCTCGGCCAAGCACAACTCGATAGTTCCAACAATCTGCTGGATGTGCTTGCTCGCCGACAAATGCATGTTCCAGCTTTCGCAGGTCAGCCATTCATCAAAGTGATCTATGGAAAGGCACCCGTCCAGAAGCTGTCGGATACGGGTCTTGATCTCAAGCAGGGATAGCATGAGTAGTCCGGCCATCGTCAAAGTTGACGCGCACGACCTCCGCAAGCTGTTCAACGACGGGCGATTCGTTGAGCGGGCAAGGCTTGGAGAGCTTGCTGTCGTGCTTCTCGATGATAGGCACCCGTCCTCTCCTAGAGCCGACGAACCTTATTGTACACAGGTTGGCATTTGCCACTATCGTTCGACACCTAGAGGTCGGCCCGGAGCCCTGTCGCGTTGCCCAAAAGCTTCGAACTCTTCCTCCGACAACCCTGCGCGCCTGCCGACAGCGGTCAGCAGCGACCCCAGTCCGACCCGCCCTTCCTGGAAGACCATGTCCACCAAGATCGCCCGGGCCTCGGCCTCGATGCTGCGGCCGTGCCGGGCCGCGCGCACGCGCAAAGCACGATGCACCTCGTCGGGCAGGTTACGTACAGTCAGCCTCGCCATAGTCAATTACCCATCATGCCTTCGTTGCATGCAAGCGGCAAATCCGCCATTGCGAATTCCGATCCAGTGCCGGACCTCGGAGCAAGCGTGCCGAGATCAACCAGCAACTCGCGACCGGACCCGTCTAGAAGGTGCTTGAGACAGTGGTGTCGACGCCAAAGCGGGGAGCCGCCTGGTACGAGCCTCACCAACCTCGCGAGACCGGTCGCTCGATATGCTTCGGCACGACGGACGACATCCGTGGTGCCAAATCCGCAAACCTCCTCTCAAGGGTGACTTGTGCCCTGTTCATGGAGTCCGGTCTCACCGCCGGACAATCCTTCGGCCGCACCGCTAGTGGCGTTAGGCACGAAGGGATGCGCCGCCGCTATTACTAATCACCAGCGTGATGCGGGCGGCACCATGAACCCAGCGCTAGCGAAGCTTGTCGTGATCGCTGTCTGGCGTGACAGGCTCGGACGCTCCCATATACTCAAGAAGCGGTTTCCGGGCCTAGGACACACTACCTTGGGATCGCACCAAATCCAGCAGCCGTCCTGCACTTGACCGGTTGCACACGACGAATTGGAGTAATCCTTGTAGTGCGTTCCAAGCAAGGGTGGGGACGGCACGGTCGCTGACCGCTGAAACGAGGCAATGATGAACCCAACGGTATACGTGGAGACATCAGTCATCAGCTATCTCACCTCCCGGCGTTCCAAGGATGTAGAGGTAGCGGCCTATCAGGAGATAACGCAAGAATGGTGGAGTAGGGCTCCTAGCAGGTTTTCGCTTGTTACGTCCGAGCTGGTCATCACCGAAGCTGCCTCAGGCGACAGCGACGCCGCACGCGCTCGCCTGAAAGTTCTAGAGACGGTCCCACTGGTCGACATAACGGGGAAGGCCATCGAACTGAACCGAAGGTTGGTCGATCTCAGAGCCGTGCCGCCCACCGCTGCCGACGATGCTGCCCACATTGCTACTGCGGCAACCAACGGTGTCACCTATCTCGTCACGTGGAATTTCCGCCACATAGCCAACGCGACTATGCGCCCGCGAATTGAAGAAGTATGCCGATCGTCAGGCTACGAGCCACCGGTCATTTGTACGCCTCGTGAACTCATGGAAACTGCCCACTCAGACTCAACGGGTCTGGCCATGCAGGCAACAAGGACTGATCCAATCATTGATGAACTCCACTCCGTTCGCGATCAGCACGCAGCCCGGTTCGGTTACGATGTCGATGCGATCTTCCGGGACATTCGAGCTAGGGAAGAGTCGTCTGGTCGCGAGTATCTCCAGCTGCCCGCCCGCCGAGTCGTGCGCTCACGCTAACGCCGGCTCACTCGATGATGCTGGAGAAAAGCAACCGTACGTTCTTCACCGATCATGACCGTCAATGGACTTGCGGTCGCGCTCGACTTCGTCGAACCAGTCTTCCAAACTGGCCAGCATCCGGCGCACGCGCCCGGGGTGTTCGGACGCAACATCGCACTGCTCTCCCGGATCGGACGATAGATCGTAGAGCTCGGGCGATTCCGGTTCCTGAGGCTTGAGGTTCGGCACGGGCAGTGGTGCCAGCACGCTCGCGGGATTCTCCTTGTGCATGACATCGGCCTCGACGAAGGCCGCTGTGCGAGCACGATCCTCATCGGATACGCACAGCTCGTCGCTAAAGAAGCGCGTGCCGCGGATCATCGGCCGGACCAATTTCCAATTTCCGTCGCGCATGGCAGCGTTGGTGCCAATGTCGGGCCAGTAGAAATTCCATTGCCAGAACTGACGCGGCTCAGCCTGCATGGGACGCCCCGCTAGCAGGGGTGCCAGGTCGCGGCCGTCGAATGGCGGGCCGGGCGGCCTCTCAATGCCCGCTAGTGAGAGCAGGGTCGGCATCCAATCCGTGAAATGTGCCAGTTCGTCGGCATAGCGCCCTGCGGGCACGTGTCCAGGCCAGCGCAGCACCATCGGCACGCGAATGCCGCCATCGTAGATCCAGCCCTTGCTCCCTCGCAGTCCGCTGTTGTAGCGCTCGTTGAAGGTCGACTCTCCGGGCTCGAGCATGTAGGGAGGGTTGAAGAACGCGGGCCCGTTGTCGCTGGTGAACGCCACGATGGTGTTGTCGGCAAGGCCTGTCTCCGCCAGCGTGTCAAGGATGCGCCCTATGCCGGCATCCATGCGCTCGATCATGGCGTAAGTCGTGGCGGCGATGCGGCTCAGGCCGCGCTCGCGGTAGGGGGCGATCCATTCGTCCCGCGCTTGGAAGGGCGAGTGCGGGGCGCTGTATGGCAAATAGAGGAAAAACGGATCGTTCTGATGCCGCCTGATGAACTCTTCGGCCTCGCCAGTGAGCAGGTCCGTGAGATACGTCCCATCCGAGGGCGCGATGCTGTCATTGCGGCGCAGATGGTAGCGGTAGTAGTCTGTCCAGCCGCCACAGAATCCGGTGAATTCGTCAAAGCCGCGGGCGTTGGGCTCGAAACGGCGGTCAAAGGTACCGTTGTGCCACTTGCCGACCAAGCTCGTCGCATAACCGGCAGACCGGAAGGCGTCCGCTAGAGTCACCTCGCGCAGAGCAATACGGTCGAGGCCGTGGATTTCATGTTGGGTGATCGCGCCGGTCCGATGGGGATAGCGCCCTGTGAGCAGGGCTGCCCTAGCCGGGGCGCAAATCGGCGAGGCCGAATAGTGCTGGCGAAAACAAGTGCCCTCGGCCACCAGCCGGTCCAGATGCGGCGTGCGCACCGTGCCGTCGCTGAAACAGCCGAAGTCACCGTAACCCATGTCGTCGGCCACGATGAGGATCACGTTTGGGTTTCTATGCTTCATTGGCCATCAGAGGTCTCGGCTCCTGAGATTCGGATTCGCCGAGATGACGGGTATCATAGTCGAACTACTCCCGAGGAGGCTCTACATGCCAGACAGCGTCCCCAACCGCCGCAATTTCATCGGTGCTGCCGCCGGCAGCCTGCTGCTCGTGCCAGGCGCTCGCCCGGCCACCCAAACCCGCAAAGTGGGCATCGTCGGAACCGGCTGGTACGGCAAGATCGACCTGTTCCGGCTGATCCAAGTCGAGCCAGTCGAGGTGGTTGGAATGTGCGACGTCGACAGCAAGGCGCTCAAAGCGGCAGCCGAGATGACGGCCACTCGCCAGCAATCCGGCAAGACACCACGCACCTACTCTGACTACCGCGAGTTGCTGCGCCAGCAGGAGTTGGACCTCGTACTTGTAGGCACGCCCGACCACTGGCACGCTCTGCCCATGATCGCGGCCTGCCAATCCGGGGCCGATGTCTATTGCCAAAAGCCCATCGGCGTGGACATCCGCGAGTGCCAGGCAATGCTCGCAGCCGCGCGCAAGCACGACCGCGTGGTGCAGATAGGGCTCCAACGGCGCTCGACGCCGCACCTTGTCGAAGCCAAGCAGCGAATCGTGGAGAGCGGCTTGCTGGGCGAAATCGGGCATGCGGAGGTCTGCTGCTACTACCACATGCGAG
>Ga0209021_1001786_pt1 | contig 20305 bp, 17 predicted proteins | sample PinacodermFT_FD_187299 | JGI IMG/M metagenome (GOLD analysis project Ga0209021, IMG submission 187299) | Host-associated microbial community of the marine sponge Aplysina aerophoba from Gulf of Piran - sponge pinacoderm, lysed by freeze-thaw... | ecosystem: Host-associated > Porifera > Sponge >... | reverse complement strand
TGGCGCCCGGCGCCTGCAGCCATGCGTTCCGGTTGGTGTTTCGTGGTGATCAGACCCTCACCGATGCCCAGGTGGAAGCAGCTCTTACCACCGTCATGGCCGCCCTGGAAGAGCGTTTCAAGGCGCAACGGCGTGCCTGAGCAGAGCGCCTCTGTGTATTACACCTTGCATACACCTTGGCGCGGCGCCCCCAACGTCAGGTCCGGTGGGGATAACGTGATGGTCCTTCCATATGGGTGCGATGAGCCTTGTTCGGGATGTGATCCTGACGGCCGATGATGAGTTGCGCTACCCCACCGGTGGCGAACTCACTTCCATTGTGGCCTACCTCAATCAAGGTGCCGATCGGGCCAGGGTGGCGGACGTTCTCACCAGCAACGAGCGCAAGATCGTTGATAAAGCCTCGCGACAACTGTTCAAGCAGCGTCCGGAGTACGTGTCGCCAGGGGGCAATGCCTTCGGCCAGAGGCAGCGCGCCCAGTGTCTACGCGACTACAGTTGGTATCTGCGCCTGGTCACCTACGGGATCCTGGCTGCCAGCACCGACTACATCGAGCAGGTCGGCCTGATTGGCGCCCGGGAAATGTACAACGCTCTCCAGGTTCCCATGGCGGGCATGGTGGATGCCATGGTGACGTTGCGGGAGGCATCCTTGTCTCTTCTCTCCACCCAGGACGCCGATCTCGCAGCACCCTACTTCGATTACATGGTTCAAGGCATGGAAACCCTGGCCTGATCCACCTGGTTGACCTACCCTTGCCAACCTCAAACGGCCTTGCGTGGCAGCCTGCCGAAAAGGGCAGGTCTCCCATTGCCCTCAAGACGAACGCTGAAGTATTGTTGATTGACCCAGCTCAAAAGGATGGTTGCCATATGGACCAACCGGCGATAGAGTCCAGCTTTTCCTAAAGATGATCAATGGGTGTCATTCGGCGGAAGATTTTCATTCTGCTGGGAGAAGACAATCCGCAAGGAGAGTCGACAATCCTGGTCAAAGCAATAGGCTTGTTGATCGTTGTCTCAATCGCCCTTGCCGTATTGGCGACGGAACCAGTGATTCGGTCTCAGCACCTGTCTTTACTCAGGACTCTGGACATTATCATTTCGGTTTTCTTTCTGATTGAATATGTAGCACGCCTTTGGATCGCCCCCCTAAAACCTGGCAACAGTAGAGGTATCTCGGGCGTCATCAAATATGCCCTCTCTCCAATGGCAATTCTGGACTTGATCGCCATTGTCCCAACCTTCATCGGGATGATCTCCCCCGAACTCTATGTGGTTCGAATCATCCGACTGATCCGCATTGTCAGATTGGGAAGATCAAATACATTCAGGAAGAGCATTCAGCTATTTCACTACGCAATCACGTCCAGGAAAAACGAACTCACAATCTCTGCCATTTATACAGGAGCAATTCTCTTCATTAGCAGTGTTTTGATGTATCTCGCTGAGGGAGGGATTCAGAAGGATCAGTTTGGGTCAATCTTAAGATGCTTGTGGTGGTCTTTGATTACGGTGACCACGATCGGATACGGGGATGTCTATCCAGTAACCCCAGCGGGCAAGTTGGTCGGCTCAATCACCGCCCTGTTTGGTATTGCGGTCGTCGCAGTACCTATTGGTATTATATCATCAGCTTTTAGCGATGCGATACGACAAGAGGATTCTAAATCAGATTCTTAAACTCTAGAAGTAAACCGACAAAGTTCTCTGCTGCCTCAGCATCGCTGAACATGTATTTCTCATGGATACCTGATTCGGATCTGAAGGTGACTTCTCCATACTCCATAACAGGTAGGAGTTGGTTCTCCGAGTAACGTTTATCCCTGCTTCCGTCCTTATTTGACTTTTCCCAGACATTGCCAAATCTTTTGCTGTCTTGGGGGATGATCTCTCGCTCGATGAAGTGGTTGGCTTTGTAGTCCACCTCCAGTTCAGTCATGTCCAGGATTCCCATCCTGGATGGAGAATCATACATAACGAAAAAACCAGGATAGAGGTGAATGTCTGCCCCATTGCGATTCAGGAAGACGAGCGGCAGTTCAGGAGACGTGATGCCAGGTAATGCCTTGCGGTAGCACTTGGTGAGAGACCTGTCAAAACTGATGGGTGTGGCAGATCTGGACCGCACCTGATCCACTTCGCTGGCGGAGGTGAGATCCCATACGAACTGGCACTTGGACAATCTGTCAAACGCGTTCTGGTAGGCCCTGAAGGCAGCGCGACAGGCATCGTCCATTTCAACGGAAAGACCGACTGCCGAGTTCTCGATAGATTGGGAGACCTCTTCAAGCGCCTCTCTTCTTGCCTTGATGCCTGGCTGAAGGTTCCTCCTGACGGGTGCAGGGAATAACTGCCTCATAGGTGATCTTGACACCTGGACCGCCTGACCTTCAGAGCGCAGGCGGGTGCGTCCGGTGGGGCTGACGGCCTTCGTCCAGCGCACGGTGGGTTCCCGTCCTCGGGCCAGCGAATAGAGATCGCCCACGGTCGTTCCCGAACCGATGACCGGCCTGGCGGGCCAGCTTCAGCGTAACCCTATGGCTATGTCTCTCGTGGGCAGCCCTGCGCTTGAGAAAATCGTAATCGACTCATATCCACTCTTGCGGTGTTTCCGCCAGAATTTCTTCAGCCACTGGACCGAAATATGAGCGGGTTGTGGAAAAGAATTTTTCAAGCGGTGGCTGCCTTCCTCTGGCAAGAGTTCCCTACGAGCAGCTTCCCGAATGTCTTCAGAGTTGGCCAGGTACTTGCTGAGAGCACGCCAATGTTCCCTACGGGCGACTTTCAAACGGTCTACGTTTAATCCCAGGATGCGGATGGTCTCCTCCACCTTGCTGACATCAATTGAGGCGTCTTTGCAAACCTCTGCATCGGCACTGATCTGGCCAGTCTCATAATTTACCCGCATTAGAGGCGGCAGCGCTGGCAGATCTCCTGGATCAATACATTTCGGATCTACACGGTTTTCCTTAGCCTCACCGCAACTGCGGTTGTTTTTCGACGGCTTCTGCCAGCGTGCAGCATCAGGGTTTTTCGACGTGCCGCCTTTGCAACACACAATCATATTTTCCGGGTCAAGTACACGATCCTTACCGTGCTCTGGATCACTTTGAGGAATAACGTGCTCGACTTGCCTGTCTTGTTCAGTGATGTCGATCTCGCAGTATCCGCATAGCCCGTGCTGAATACACTCAAGGGCTGACACCAGTTTCCGGTAAGCATCACCCGCCTGGTGACTGCGGAAACCATCATATGTCGCTTGTTCGCCAGCACAACTCAGATAGTCCACGAGGCCGGGGGTAGGCCCGTCTGGTTTCTGGATAGGCTTCATCAGGACTTGCCCATATTCCAGAGCAGTTTGCGCCGCCTGATCTCGATGTCGGCTCGGTCAAGTGCGGTATCGCGCGGTGACATGGCGTCCAGACGTTGCCGCAGGCGGACACCTTCCGGGGACTCACCCTTGCCGTCCGCAACAAGATCCGTGTAACGCCGCAACTGCTTTGCAAACTCGTTGCCGCCCGGTCGTTCGTCCACCCCCATGACCGTTGCAAGCACGTCGCCCGCTTCCGCACCATAGGTCGGGGCAGAGGCCGGGCTGGCCATGATTCCGTCCTGCTCCCGTCGAAGTTCTATGATGCACTCCGGTTTGACGGTTGTCAGCACCTGCGGGCTGTGGGTGGATACGATGAATTGTGTATTGGGGAAAGTCCTCGCGAGATCGCCCAGAATCCTCTGCTGCCACGAAGGGTGCAGGTGCAATTCCACCTCGTCAATCAGCACGATCGCTTCCGACTGGAGAGGGTCGTCGAGATGGGGATTCCCCTGGGACATTCGGCGCGCCAAGTCGGCTGCCAGGGCCAGCATGATCCGGTAACCGCCACTCAACTGGTTGATGGAGAGTTGTTCCGGCTTCCCGTCGCCCACCTGGGAGACCACGAAACGAAGTGGATGGAGTTTGATCCGGGGTTGGGATACTCCAGGGAGCATGGCTTCGATGGCGCTGCGCACGGACTTCAAATCCTTGAGCTGGTAGTCGAAGTTACCCTGTTCCTTTTGCTCCCTCAACTCCTCGTTTTCCTTGGCGTAGAACCACTGGAAGAAGTCCCGAAAGTCGGTACGGGCAGACAGGGCGCCTTGCAGTGCCCGATAGCGCGGAAATTCAGTTATGAATCCCCTACGGCGCTGCGGTGGGTCGAACACGGCACGGTCGGTGTCGTAAAAGGCCACGATGGGCAGGTGGAGCGGTCCCGTTCCCTCCCGGTCTGCCTTCACGATGGCCTCCACGACCTCTTTTAACTCCCTGAGGACATTCCTTTTCTGCGGCCCACCCACACGCCGCTCCCACGCGATGCCGTCCACAGTCGTCAGACCCACGCGCAACTGCCGTGAGCCGCGACGGTCCGATTTAAGAAATCTAACGCTCGACACATCAGTTAGCTGCCCCGGAATACTGCCAAGGCCCGTAGCGATTGCGCTCAGGACGCTGGTCTTGCCATGGCCGTTATCCCCGTGAAGGATCGTCAGGCCGGGATTCAGCGGCAGGTCCAGCTTCTCGATTGCGCGATAGTTCTCGATCTCCACACGCGCCAACTTCATGGGCGCCGCCCCGCTGACTTGGGCACCGATGTGCTCCGCTGCTGTGTGAATGGTATAGCAATGGATTCATGGGCGCCAGAGCAGCATCATGGGTAAGCTGGCCCTGGCGAATTGGCCTCACCCACCACCATGAACGCCTCCCTCCTCGCCACCCAGCTCAAGGAGAGGGCCCTGTCCATGGGGTTTGCGGTAGCAGGCATCGCTCGGGTGGATCAGCCGGCAGCGTTGCCTGCCCGCACTGCTGCCCTGGAGCGCTGGTTACAGGCTGGGTATCAGGCCTCCCTGGGCTGGATGGCCGATCCACGGCGGCGCCGTATTGACCGTCTGCTGCCGGGGGTGCGCAGTCTGTTGGCGGTGGGCCTGAACTACTGGACAGACCAGCAGCAACGCCCCGATGTGCTGTCAATCGCCCGCTACGGCTGGGGGCGGGACTATCACCGCACCATTGACCGGCGCCTGCGAACCGTCGGGCGCTGGTTAAGCCAGCAGCATCCGGGCTGCCGTTGGCGGGTCTGTGTGGACAGTTCCCCGCTGATGGATAAAGCCTGGGCGGAGGCGGCCGGGATCGGCTGGATCGGCAAACACAGCAATTTGATCCATCCCCGCCATGGTTCCTGGCTCTTGCTGGGTCACCTGCTCACCACCGTAGAGTTGCCGGCGGACAGTCCCCAGACTGCCCTCTGTGGCCGTTGCCGACGCTGCTTGGAGGTGTGCCCCACAAACGCCATTCCCGAACCCTTCGTGGTGGACAGCCGCGCCTGTATCGCCTTTCACACCATTGAAAATCGTAGTCCTGTCCTACCTGCTGATGTGGCCAGGGGGTTACAGGGCTGGATTGCCGGCTGCGATCTTTGCCAGCAGGTTTGCCCCTGGAATCGGACGGTGACACCCACGGCGGACCCTGAACGTCAGCCGGCGGACTGGATGCTCACGGCCAATGCAGAGCAGTTGCTCGGCTGGGACGATGCCACTTGGGACGAGAAACTACGGGGATCCGCCCTGCGGCGCATCAAGCCCTGGATGTGGCGCCGCAATATCCACACCGCTGTCACCGGCCAGCCTTGATGAGGCTGGTGGTTCCGCCTACCATGAACAACTCCAGTGGACATGGGACAGATGTTGGCGGTTGCCGTTTTGGCGGCGGGGAAGGGAACACGCATGCGCAGTGCCCACCCCAAGGTGCTTCAACCCTTGGCAGGCGCCACCTTGGTGGACTGGGTCTTGCAGTCTTGTGAACCCCTGAACCCGCAACGGTGGTTGGTGGTGGTGGGTCATCAGGCGGAGCGGGTGCAACAGCACATGCAGCGTGATGGCCAACGGCTGGAGTTTGTCCTGCAACAGCCTCAACAGGGCACAGGTCATAGTGTCCAGCAACTCCTGCAACCCCTGGCGGATTTTACCGGGACCTTGCTGGTGCTCAACGGGGACGTTCCACTCCTGCGCAGCACCACCCTGCACCGTCTTGTCCAGCACCACCGCCAGAGTGGCAGTGCCGTGACCGTCCTGACCGCCTGCCTGGAGGATCCCAAGGGCTATGGACGGGTGTTTTGTGACGACCGACAGCGGGTCACTGCCGTTGTGGAAGATCGGGACTGTACCGACGAGCAGCGCCGCAACAAACGTATCAACGGCGGTGTGTACTGCTTCCACTGGCCTTCCCTGTCCGCGGTGCTTCCCCGCCTCAAGGCGGACAACCAACAGGGGGAGCTTTACCTCACCGATGCCGTGGGTCTTCTGGATCCGGCCACCCAGCTTACGGTGGAAGACGCAACGGAGATCAGCGGCGTCAACGACCGCGGCCAGTTGGCGGCCTGTGAGCAGGTGTTGCAGCAGCGACTACGGCAGCAGTGGCTGGCGGCTGGCGTCAGCTTTCTGGATCCTGCCAGTTGTAGCCTCAGCCCTGGAACCCGCTTTGGCAGGGACGTGGTGGTGGCGCCCCAAACCCATTTCCGGGGCGCCAACAGCGTTGGAGACGGCTGCCGCATTGGTCCCGGCGCCTTGATCGAGGACAGCCAACTGGAGGCGGACGTGGAGGTGACGTTTTCCGTGGTGCGTCAGGCTCGATTGGCGCGGGGCTGCACTGTTGGACCGTTCGCCCATCTGCGCCCAGGGACGGTGCTGGAGGAACACTGCAAGGTGGGCAACTTCGTGGAGGTCAAAAACAGCCAACTGGGCGCTGACGTCAAGGCCGGTCACCTGAGCTACCTGGGGGATGCCCGACTGGGGCGTGGCGTCAACGTGGGCGCCGGGACGATTACAGCCAATTTTGACGGGATCGGCAAGCATCCCACCACCGTTGGAGAGGGCAGCAGCATTGGGGCCAATGCCGTGCTTGTGGCTCCAGTGACACTGGGACGGGACGTCACCGTAGCGGCTGGCTCCACCATCACCAGCGACGTAACGGACGATGCCCTGGCCATTGCCCGCTGCCGGCAGGTGGAAAAAAAGGCCTGGCACGAACCGGCAGCCTCCCACCGCTCCGGTTCCACATCGGAGACCGCAGCGGACCAGCCCTCCTAGGCAGTGTTCAGCCGGTCTTGCAGGAGGGGAACGAGACGCTCCAACGCAACGCCGCGGCTGGCCTTCAGCAGCAAATGGTCACCCGGCTTCAGCCATGCCAGCACATGACTCAGGGCTGCCTGGGGTGTATCCACCTGCACCACCGGTAACGTCTGGCCCGCACCAGCCACCAGGGCATCCCCAAGGGGACCGTCGTCCACCACCACCAACCCGTCGAAGCCTCGCCGACCCACATGCTCCCCAATGCGCTGATGCCAAGCCAGGGCAAAGGATCCCAATTCCAGCATGGGTCCCAACACGGCAAAGTGGTGGCCCGGCTGTTCAGCCACCATATCCGTGGTCGCCAGCACAGCCTCCGGAGAGGCGTTGTAGGTCTCGTCCCAGATGGTGATGCGTCCTGTCGGCAGTTGACGGGACCGGCCACCCGGGAGTCGCACCTGGGCCAAGTGACGGTTCCCGGGCGTCACACCCAGCCGCTCCGCACACACCAGAGCCAGCATCAGGTTGCGCGCCTGGTGGGTCCCCGGCAAGGGCAGACGCCAACGGCGCTCCCCGAAGAGCAGTTCGTTTCCTCTCAGTTGGCCGCATTGGTCTGCTGGGGGTAGGTCGGAGGGAAGGGGATCGCCGCTCAGGGCCACACGATGGACCGTGCCATGCCACCTGGCTGCCAGGCCGGCTTCCAGGAGGTGGTCACCGGCCGGGATCACCACCAGGCCCGTGTTGGCTAGAGCTGTGGTGATTTCACATTTGGTGGCGGCAATAGCCTCGCGGCTGCCAAGGCGGCCGATGTGGGCTGAGCCGATGTTGGTGATCACCGCCAGATCCGGCTCCGCACAACGGCTCAGTTCAGCGATTTCTCCCGGTCCCCGCATGGCCATCTCCACCACCAGGGCCGCTACGGTTTTATCTGCCGCCAGGATGGTGCGTGGCACACCAACAGCGTTGTTCTCATTGGCCTGGCTGGCATGAATGGCGCCCAAGGGCGCCAGCAGGGCTTTGATCAGTTCCCGCGTCGTGGTTTTGCCCACGGATCCCGTCACCGCCACCAGGGGCACACCCAACTGCCGGCGCCAAGCCCGGGCAAGATCCTGGTAGGCCTGACGGGTGTTGGGTACCGGCAGCAAGGGCAGAGGCGGATGCTCAGGCGCCGCTGTGGCGTTTACAACGGCGGCACAAGCCTCGCGTGCAGCAGCAGCCGTCAGGTAGTCATGTCCATCAAAGCTCTCGCCACGGAGGGCCAGGAACATCTCCCCCGCAACCAACCGTCGGCTATCGGTGTTGATGCCGCGACCGGGGATCCGGGGCAATGGGGCGAAGGAGATGGAGCAGCCCAAAATGCGGGCACAGTCTTCCGGGGAGAATGAGCAGGGCACGATCCATCAACACCCCGACCACGCTAACGAGCCAGGGCGCAGGTGTCCAGACACTGCGTTGCCCGGGGCCATGCCGTAGTGATGCCTTGCGTTTGGTGGTTGGGGGACGCACGGTTTGGCCAGACCCTAGGTGCAGTTGGGTGAATGCAGAAGCAACGCTGCCAGTTCCAGATCGAAGCGGGTGGTGATTTTGAAGTTCCGGGGGCTGCCTGGCTCCACCGCCACGGGCCAGTCCAGGGCTTCAAACAGGGCCGCATCATCCGTCACCGCCAGTTGGCGCTCACGGGCCAGTTGGTGAGCCTGACGCAGTTGGTCCACGGGAAACCCCTGGGGTGTCTGGGCCGCCCAGAGTTGGGAGCGATCAACGGTGGCCTGCACCTGCTGATCCGGGGAAACCCGCTTGATGGTGTCTGTAACAGGGATCGCAGCGATCACGGCGCCACGGCGTTCAGCCGCATCAGCGCAACGATCAAGCAACCGGGGTGCAACGAGGCAACGGGCTCCGTCATGGATCAACACATGGCGAGCATCGGCAGGGAGGCCAGCCAGCCCCCGCTGCACGGAATCCTGGCGGCTCCGGCCTCCTTCAATCCAGTGGATCGGGCAGTGGGGCTTCAGGGAACGGGTGATGGCCAGGATGGCCTCCTGGTCGTGGGGCTGGCCAACGATCCCGATCCAGTGGATTCGACGGCTCTGCAGTGCGGCGGCCACGGTCCAGGCCAGAACAGGCTTTCCGGCCACCGGCAGCAGCAACTTATTTCGATCCGCACCCACACGGCGGCCACTGCCCGCTGCGGCAACTAGCAAATGCATCGTCCTCCTTGACGGTCATCCGAGCCTGCCATCCATAAACTTTCCAGGTACGCAGGATCATGATGCAGGTGCTGACTCTCCTGCCGGGAGGAGAAGAGGACCAGTTACAGGCCCTACCCGCCCTGGCCACACTGGGGGAACAACGATCAGCCCGACTGCAGGTGGTCTGTCCGGCCAGGGCGGCAAGCATCTGGACCCTGCTCCCGGCAGTGGAGCGTTGCATTCCGTTTGCCTTTGGTCAGCGCTGGTCCCTGGCGGATTGGACCAATCTGCTGGGGAACGTGCGGGAACCGGACTTTCAGGTGAGCCTTAATCTGTCCACTGACTGGTCCGTTGATCTGTTGCTGAGCCTGAGCCACATCCCCATGCGCGTGGCCAGTGGCGGGTTTTCCGCGACGGAGCGTGTGAAACAACCCACAGGCTGGCGTGGTCAGGCATTGGCGGCCTGGCTCCAGCCCCTGGGGGTTCACTTTGATGCCAACGCCTATCGCCTTCCCCTTCCCCGGAGGGCTCTGGCAGAGGCCAGAGCGGCCCTGCCACAGGGGAACGGTCCTGCTTTGCTGTTGGCGCCCGATACAGTCCCGGGCTGGTCGCCAGAGGATTGGCAGGAACTTGTGGAGGCCGTGAATCGGGCTGATCCCTCGGTGCGCTTACTGTGGCTGGCGCGGGAGGGAGAAGAGCCCGCTGGCGTCCACCGCTGCCCGGCGGCCACCGTGATGGCCGAGGCGGCCACCGTGGCCAGCGTGGACGTGGTGTTCACCGCTGAACCCCGGCTGGCTCAGTTGGCAGTGCTCACAGGCACTGCCCTGGTGGCGGCAGGCATGACGGATCCCCGCCGGTTGCCCCAACGGGATGCCGTCAAGCCCCTGCCTCCCTTAAGCCGATTGCGTCCCAAGGACGTTCTGCAAGTGCTGGTTGCCTAAGCAGCCAGGAGTGCCTGGGCCCTGGCCACCACGTTGGCAGTGGTGAAGCCGAATTTCTCCATGCATGTCCCGCCAGGGGCAGAAGCCCCGAAACGGCCCATGGTCACACTGTCCCCATCCAGGCCGATGTACTTGTGCCAGCCGAACGCCGCCGCCGCTTCCACCACAAGGCGTTTGCGCACCGCTGCGGGGAGAACGGAGTCCTGGTAGGCGGGGCTTTGCTCCTCGAACAACTCCATGGAGGGCATGGACACAACCCGAATCCGGCGCCCCATGGCGGTGAGCTGCCTGGCAGCCTGGACGCAGAGGTTCAACTCACTGCCGGTGCCGATGAGAATCAACTCGGGTACACCGGCACAGTCCTCCAGGACATAGGCTCCCTGCGCAACCTTCTCGGCGGAAGAGTTGGCCTGGTTGGGCATGCCCTGGCGGCTGAGGGCCAACACGGTGGGGCGTTTCCGGTTGCGGATGGCTACTCGGTAGGCCCCGCTGGTTTCATTGCCGTCACCCGGACGAATGACCACCATGTTGGGCATGGCCCGCAGGGACGCCATGGTTTCCACCGGTTGGTGGGTGGGGCCGTCTTCTCCCACCCCGATGGAATCATGGGTGAGGATATAGAGGACACCCAGCCCCGAGAGGGCTGAAAGACGCATGGAGCCACGCATATAGTCCGCAAACACCAAAAAGGTGCCCCCATAGGGAATCAAACCGCTGTCGTGATAGGCAATGCCGTTGATCACGGCCGCCATGGCATGTTCCCGCACACCGAAGTGGAGATAGCGCTTCTCCGGTGTTTCTGCCTGGAACGATCCGGTTTCCCCTTTGATGTCCGTGTAGTTGGAGTGGGTCAGGTCAGCGGAGCCCCCAATGAGTTCCGGGAGCCGCGGACCCAGGGCAGCCAAGCAAAGCTGGGAGTGTTTCCGGGTGGCCAGGCCCTTGTCTTCCGGGGTGTACATGGGCAGATCCCGATCCCAGCCCTGGGGCAGCTCACCTCGCAGCATCCGCTCGAATTCGGCCGCAGCGTCGGGATAGCTCTTGCGGTAGTCGCTCAGGGTCCGGTTCCACTCGGCCTCCGCGGCAGCACCCCGCTCCACCGCCTGGCGGAACTGGTCATGGGCCTCCTGGGGCACTTCAAACAAGCCGTAGTCCCATCCCAGGCTTTCGCGGGTGAGTTGGGCCTCTTCCGATCCCAGTGGAGTGCCGTGGACGCCACCGGTGTTGCTCTTGTTGGGGGAGCCATAGCCAATGGTGGTGGTCACCTTGATGAGGCTGGGGCGATCCTTGACGGCCTTTGCGGCTCCAATGGCCCTGGTGATGCCGTCCACGTCGGTGTTGCCGTTGGGGACATGCTGCACATGCCAGCCGTAGGCCTCGTAGCGCTTCAGCACGTCTTCGGTGAAGGACACGCCGGTATCCCCGTCGATGCTGATGTGGTTGTCGTCGTAGAGGGCGATCAGCTTGCCCAGCTTCAGGTGACCCGCCAGTGAACAGGCTTCCGAGGCCACACCCTCCTGGTTGCAGCCGTCCCCCATGATCACGTAGGTGTAGTGATCAACGACGGTGCAGTCCGGCCGGTTAAACCGGGCGGCCAGGTGGGCCTCCGCAATAGCCAGACCCACGGCATTGGCCACGCCGGATCCCAGAGGACCTGTGGTCACCTCGACACCGGCGGTTTCAAAGGTTTCCGGGTGCCCTGGTGTTTTGGAGCCCCACTGACGGAATTGCTTGATGTCCTCCAGGGACACGCTGTCGTAGCCCGTCAGGTGCAGCAGGGCATAGAGCAACATGCAGCCATGGCCAGCGGACAGGACAAAACGATCCCGGTTGAACCACTTGGGGTTCTTGGGATTGTGGCGCATCACCTTGTCCCACAGGGCATAGCCCATGGGCGCGGCACCCATGGGCAGGCCGGGGTGGCCACTTTTGGCTTGGTTGACCGCATCGATGGCCAGAAAGCGGATGCTGTTGACGCAGAGGGTGTCAAGGGAAACAGGTGCGGCAACCATGGGGCAGGAAGGGGTGAATGGTGTGGGAGGGGTGATTGGGAAGCAGGAATCAAGTCCAGCGCCGAAACGCCAGGCAAACATTGTGCCCGCCAAAGCCGAAGGAATTGGAAAGGGCAACGTTGACCGCCAGTTCCCGGGCTTCGTTGGGGACGTAATCCAGGTCGCAGTCCGGGTCAGGGATCACATGGTTGATGGTGGGGGGCACAAAGCCATGGGTGAGGGCCAACACCGTGGCCACGGCTTCAATACCTCCGGATCCGCCCAGCAGGTGACCTGTCATGGACTTCGTGGAACTCACCGGGATGGAGTAGGCCACATCTTCCCCCAGAGCTATTTTAATGGCGGCCGTTTCCGTCTTGTCGTTGGCCTCCGTGCTGGTGCCGTGGGCATTGATGTAGTCCACCTGGCTGGACTCCAGGCGCCCGTCTTCCAGGCAGCGGGCCATGGCTTTGGCAGCGGGACCACCGCCGGCGGGGGGAGCGGTGATGTGGTGAGCGTCACAAGTACTGCCGTAGCCAATGATCTCGGCCAGGATCCGGGCGCCCCTGGCCTGAGCGTGATTCAACTCTTCCAGAAGAAGCATTCCGGAGCCCTCCCCGATCACAAAGCCATCCCGCTCGGCATCAAAGGGGCGGCTGGCATGGGCTGGATCGTCATTACGGAAGGAGAGGGCCCGGGCACTGGCAAAGCCCGCCACACTCAGGGGAGAGACGGGGGACTCGGTACCGCCACAGACCATGGCGTCCGCATCGCCGTACCGAATAATGCGAAAGGCATCTCCGATGGCATTGGATCCTGCCGCGCAGGCGGTGCAAACCGCATTGCTCGGGCCTTGCGCCCGTAGGGCAATGGCGGTGAGGCCAGTGGCCATGTTGGGGATCATCATGGGCACCGTGAAGGGACTGACCCGATCCGGACCCTTCTTGTCCATCACCAGGGCCTGGGTCTCCAGCAGCAGCACACCGCCAATCCCCGACCCGATCAGCACGCCAACACGGTCGGCGTTGTCCTCGGTGATCCTGAGTCCGGACTGGGCCAGTGCCTGCTTGGCGGCGACCACGCCGAATTGGCAAAAGCGCTCCCAACGTCTGGCCTCCTTGCGGTCCAGATAGCCACCGGGATCAAAGTCCTTCACCTCCGCCGCAAAGCGACAGCCATGACGACGGGCATCAAAATGGGTGATGGGCCCAACCCCGTTGACACCGGCGCACAAAGCTTGCCGATAGGACTCCACATCGTTGCCAATGGGGGTCACGGCGCCGAGGCCGGTCACCACAACACGGCGTGGTCCTGCGGAAGTGGGCATGACGTCAGAGCGTGGAGAAGGTGCGTTGGGAGGCTGCCATCAACCCTCCCCTGATGCAGCAGAGCGCTGCTCACGGATGTACGTCACCGCTTCGCCCACGGTAGTGATCCCTTCAGCGGCCTCGTCAGGAATGTCAATCTCGAACTTTTCCTCAAGGGCCATCACGAGCTCAACCGTGTCGAGAGAATCGGCCCCCAGGTCGTTCTGGAAGTGACTCTCCTGGGTAACCGGCTTGTCACTGACACTGAGCACTTCGGAAACAATGTTGATGACATCCTGTTCAAGGGTGGCGAGGGGGTCGCTCATGGGGCTTGGAGTTGCAGGTGCAGCAAAGCACTTTAGAGGATGATGGCCTTCCGCTTCGGGGGCTGCCCCCCGTGCCGGGTAAATAACCGTGACGTGATCGTTGCATCTTGCGGATGAGCGGAAAGTTACTGCGTAAGGTCAGGAGGCGATCCTTCGTAACTCCGGGCATGTCCCACAGCGTCAAGATCTACGACACCTGCATTGGCTGCACCCAGTGTGTGCGCGCCTGCCCTCTGGATGTTCTGGAGATGGTTCCCTGGGATGGCTGCAAGGCTGGCCAGATTGCGTCCTCTCCCCGCACCGAGGATTGCATCGGTTGCAAGCGTTGTGAAACCGCTTGCCCCACGGACTTTCTCAGCGTCCGCGTCTACCTGGGAGACGAGACAACCCGCAGCATGGGCTTGGCCTACTAGGGTTCCCTTGCGGTTCAAGGTCTCGGTTTCATGACCGGGAGAACCATGGACACTGGCGCTGCCTCGCCACCCCTGTCAAACTGAGCCCGATCTCGGCAGTGGTGCGGTATGTGTGGCATTGTGGCCACGATTGGTTCCCGCGAGGCAGCTCCCCTTTTGCTGCAAGGTCTGCAACGCCTTGAGTATCGGGGCTACGACTCTGCCGGTCTGGCTACGGTGACGCCCGGCCAACTCCACTGTTGCAAAGCAGAGGGGAAGCTGGTGCATCTACGGGAAAAACTGGAGAAGACACCCGTAAGTGGATGCTGTGGCATTGGTCACACCCGCTGGGCCACCCACGGTAAGCCGGATGCTCGCAATGCCCATCCCCAGTTGGATGAAGCCGGCTCCGTGGCAGTGGTCCAGAACGGCATCATCGAAAACCATCGTCACCTGCGCCAGCACCTGGAGCAGCGGGGCGTTCACTTCGGTTCCGACACGGACACGGAGGTCATCCCCCATCTCGTGGCCCAGGCCCTGGCGGACTTGCGGGGAACGGTATCCCCAACAGACCTGTTGCGGCTGGCGGTGGCACAGGCGGTTCAACAGTTGGAAGGCGCCTATGCCCTGGCGGTCATCTGGCTGGACCAGCCTGAGGAGTTGGTGGCAGTGCGCTACCGTGCCCCCCTTCTCGTTGGCTTGGGGGAGGGGCAGTTTTTCTGTGCTTCGGATACCCCTGCACTGGCCGGTGTTGCCAGCAGCATCGTCAGTTTGGAGGATGGGGAGATGGCCCGTCTCACCCCCTTGGGTGTGGAGCTATTTGATGAATCCGGTCAGCGAACTCAACGCACCCCTCACCCTCTGCGCGGGGACGACTACACCACCGATAAACGGCAGTTTCGTCACTTCATGCTCAAGGAAATCCATGAGCAGGCAGACGTGGCGGCTGCCTGGGTGGAGCGCTGCTTGGCGTTGCCGGCTGAGGATAGCCTGACAACGGTTCTCCAGGACGTGCAACGGGTGCAGCTTCTGGCCTGTGGCACCAGCCGCCATGCCGCCCTGGTGGGCGCCCATCTTTTTGAACAGTTGGCCGGGATTCCCAGCAGTGTGCATTACGCCAGCGAGTTTCGTTATGCGCCGCCGCCGCTGCTGCCCCGAACCCTCACCATCGGGGTGACCCAGTCGGGAGAAACCGCTGATACCTTGGCGGCCCTGACCATCGAGATGGAACGGCACCGTGCGCTGGAACCCGATGTCCCACTGCGGCTGCTGGGCATCACCAATCGCTCCGACAGCTCCCTCGGGCGCTTGGTGCCCCACGTCCTGGACATCAGAGCCGGTGTGGAAATCGGGGTGGCAGCCACCAAAACCTTTCTCGGCCAGATGCTGGCCTTCTACGCCATTGCCCTGCACCTGGCAAGCCAGCGCCATGGCGCCTCAGCTCAGGTGACCGCCTGTCGTCAAGCCCTGGCACAACTGCCGGAGCAACTGTCCCAGGTGCTGCACGCCATGGACCAGCGCTGTGCAGACCTGGCCCATGGATTTGCAGAAACCAGGGATGTGATTTACCTGGGGCGTGGCATCAACTATCCCATTGCCCTGGAAGGTGCCCTGAAGCTGAAGGAAATCAGTTACATCCATGCAGAAGGCTATCCTGCCGGCGAGATGAAGCATGGTCCCATTGCCTTGTTGGATCAGCACGTACCGGTGGTGTCTATCGCCATGCCTGGCCCGGTGTTCGAGAAAGTGCTGTCCAACGCCCAGGAGGCGAAGGCCCGCGATGCCCACCTCATTGGCATTGGCCCCGTCTGTGCAGACACGGAGATCTTTGACGTCGTGCTACCCATTCCTCCCGTCCATGAACTCGTCTCCCCCCTCTTGACGGTGGTGCCCATGCAACTGTTGGCCTATCACGTTGCAGCTCATCGGGGCCTGGATGTGGATCAGCCGCGTAACCTGGCCAAGAGCGTCACCGTGGAATAGGGCTGGATGGGGGAACTGACGACCCACGACCAGCAGCAATGCATGGGTGGATCAACCGGGACCACCATGGGCCGTCGTTCCGGTTGCCAAGCGGCGGCGCAGTTGTCCACAGGCGGCGTCACGGTCCAGACCTCGGCTGGACCGCACACTCACCGCCACGCCCTGTTGAGCCAGGATCCGCCGAAAACGCTCCACCTGCCGGGGGTGAGGACGTTGAAAGTCTTCCTCCGTAATCGGGTTGTAGGCCATGAGGTTGACATGGCTTTGAAAGCCGCGGATCCGTTCTGCCAACTCCACTGCATGACGGGGCTGATCGTTGACGCCTGCCAGGAGAACGTACTCGAAACTTACCCGCCGTCCTGTCTGGACCACATAGGCACGGCAGTCCTCCAGCAAGTGCTCCAACGGGTAGGCCCTGGCAGTGGGAATCAAGTGTTCTCGCAGCGGCTGATTGGAAGCATGGAGGCTCACAGCCAGGGTGAACTGACTGCGCCCCAAAATCCGGTAGGATTGTTGCACAAGAGTATTGATGCGCTGGGGAATGCCCACGGTGCTGACGGTGATGCGCCGTTGACCGATGCCCAGATCACGGCAGAAACATTGAATACTGCTCAACACTGCGGAAAGATTGAGCAGGGGCTCTCCCATTCCCATAAACACCACATGGGTGGGTTGACGTCCCATGGCTTCCCCCACGCTGAGCACCTGGTCGATCATCTCGTGGCTGGCCAGGGAGCGCTGCAATCCTCCTTTGCCTGTGGCGCAAAAGCGACAGGCCATGGGACATCCCACTTGGCTGGATACACAGACCGTTAGCCGCTCCGCGGTGGGAATCCCCACAGCTTCAACGGTGTTCCCGTCCTCAAGTCCCAGCAACAGCTTGGTGGTGCCGTCTCCAGCCCGAACCTGCTGTACCAGCCGAGAGCGTCCAATGCCGACACCCTGATGCGTCTCCCGCCATTGACTTGGCAGCACAGTGACGGCGCACAGGTGCCGTACTCCTCGGTGATAGATCCACTGTCGCAGTTGACGGACGCGGTAGGGGGGCTGGCCGGTGGAAGCCAGCCAAGCCTGCATGTCTTCGGGACTCATCCCCAGCAGCACAGGGGCTTCCGGGGCAGGGTTCACGTCAGGAAGACCCGGTTGGTTTACTTCCACACCAAAAGTCCGTGCCCTAGAAGGATTTCCACCAGCAGCAGCGCCATAAAACCCATCATGGCAACGCGTCCATTGAGTCGCTCGACATGGCCGTGGAACCCATAAGCAGGCCGGCGACGTTGTGGAACAATGCGAGTCTCAAACATGGCAGCGGAAGAAAATAACGGGGACCAAGGCTAAAGTTCAAACCCCTCATCCATGGGCTGAGGTTCTGTTTCCAGGGCCTCTGCCTGTGCATTGTCCTGGATAAGGTTCTCTTCCGGGTTCCTCCGACTGTCCTCCGGATCTTCTGCCATGTCGCCCTGTTCCTCGGAGAGGGTCTTTGCGGGGAGCATGGTGTCCGGCTGGTCGTTGTGCTCGCCCGGACGTGTCAAGGCGGCAGGGCTGACCCCGGGGTCGTCAATCCGGCGACGGGCTTTGCGCAATTGCTCATCCGATGGATCATCCAGAACGGGAGCAGAGTGGCTGGGGACGGGAATTTCCACCGTATAATCCGGACGCAAACTGGACATTCGGCGATAGCCAGCTTGATCGTCGTCGAGAATATCGGGATGGGGTCCAGCCTCGTCCCGCAATTGATCGTCAAAGCCGTCAAAACCTGTCCCAGCAGGAATCAGACGGCCAATGATCACATTCTCCTTCAGGCCACGGAGTAAATCGCTTTTGCCCTCAATTGCAGCCTCTGTCAACACCCGGGTGGTTTCCTGGAAACTGGCGGCGGAGATAAAGCTATCGGTGTTGAGAGAGGCCTTGGTGATACCCAGGAGCATGGGAGAGAATCGGGCTTCCATGCCACCGGTCACAGCGATGGCTTCATTGGTTCTGGCCACATGGGGCAGCTCAACCAACTCCCCGGGAAGGAGAGTGGTGTCCCCAGCATCTTCAATGCGCACCTTGCTGGTCATTTGGCGCACGATCACCTCAATGTGCTTGTTGTCAATGGTGACCCCCTGGGACCGGTACACCGACTGCACCTCATCGACCAGGCGCTGCTGCACCCTGGCAATGGCGCCTTGAGCGGCATCCATTGTGGATTGATGGCGGCGCAGCAAGTCCTTGAAGTGAATGTCGAGGAGTTCGTGAGGATTGATCGGTCCATCGGTTAACGCACTTCCCGCATGGACCTGATGACCATCCGAAACCATGACATTGCGCTTGCGCCCTAAGGGAATGTCGTAGAAGCGGACACGGTCATCTTCTGTCATCATGGGTTCAGTCACAGCAGGCATCTCCGTAGAGGCGGGGGCCTTCATCTGCCGGATCAACGCAATGAGCTCGTCTTTCTTGAGTTTATCCAGAGGTGGGCGTGGAGGAAGAATCCCCGCCTGACTCAGTCTTTGGCAGAGTTCAGCCTTTTTAACGGACTGCCTGTTCTGTGACAACGGCTTCAGGTTATGCTCCTTGTAAAGCCCTTGCAATGTCTTGATGGATTGCTGCTCAAGCCTGGATCGAAGCAAGGTTGCAGCTTGCTCTCCTGTCGGGTCGAGCTTGTCTGCAAGTTCTACGAGCTGCAGCTTGTCTAAATCCTCCAAGGGGCGCGGTGGCGCTTGCACACCAGCCTTCTCAAGCAACTTGATGAGCTCTGGCTTGGGAAGCTTGGAATAAGCCTTTAGCCCATGATCCTTGCAATACTGCTTGAGTTGCCGAGATGACTGACCGTCAAAGCTGCCGTCCAGAAATGCTGACCGCTTCTTCTGAGAAGAATCAATTTTCTTGATAAAGGCAATGATGTCTTTTTCGTTTTGTGTGCTGATCGGGGGAGTTGGCATAGAGACACCTGCGTCTCTCAGGTGTCGAATGAGCATTGGTTTTTTCTTCTTCTCCTTCGGAATGGCAATATTAACGTTATGTTCTTTGCTCAATTGCTCCAGTTCAACAAGTGTCATTTGATCAAAATCACCCTTAAGCAGCTCTGGACGCTGCTCATCAGAAGGATCCAGTTTCTTCACAAGGTCAGTCAGTTGGTCAGGTTTGAGCGACTGCAAGGCCGGTGGTGGGGCCGTCACGCCAGCCCGCTCCAGCCTGCGGCAGAGTTCCGGTTTTTTCCACTGGGTATAGCCCTTCAGGCCGTGCTGGCGGCAAAGGTCCTGCAAGTTTTTTACCATCATCGTGTTCAATTCACCCACACCCAGGAGTGCTGTCTTGTACTGATCTTCATCCCATGGAGCCGGCCTGCTTACCGTGTTCACTCCTCCAAACATGCTGTGATCCGAAGGGATGTCATAGGAGTCATCCCCTTGCTGGTGCTCGATGACCTTGACCAGCACTTCTTCGTTATCATTGATCTTCTCCAGCTTCACATGTCCTGAGCTTTGGCAGAGTACAGAGGCGTCGCGAGGCCGACGGGCTTCAAGAAGTTCTTCAATGCGGGGCAGACCTTGCACAATATCACCTGTTTTGGCGCGCTCAAACACCAACAGGGCAAGGGCGTCGCCGCGCTGCACCAGGCCACCGTCCCGAACGTGAAGGATAGATTCCGGGGAGACCATATAGGGACGGCCAACGCGGAGACGCAACCAACCTGGACGTATCGCTTCTACAACACCACTAGTGGGGGAGGTGGTATGAACCTCTCCAATCACCACAATGCCGGATCGTTTCGTCTTCAGGCCTTTGGCTACCGTGTCACCACTTCGGACATAGTGCCCTTGCTGGATCTGGAGCGGAGTTTGGTTACGGTTAAGCTGGTAAACCTCCTGGGACAGGGAGCTGACCAAAAGAGCGGAGCCTTGAGGGGTCTCTACAGACTGAACATAGGTCAATGCATTTGTGATGAAGTCATCGACCAAAACCGTGCCGGGACTAACCAGCATGCCCTTGCAGAAGTGTTTCAAGATACTCTGATTCGAGCAGAGAAGCTGTTCCCCGGAAAGAATGGTGATGCTGTTCTCTGTAAGAACCGTCACGCCGTCCATCTGGCTTA
>Ga0209021_1001776_pt1 | contig 20384 bp, 16 predicted proteins | sample PinacodermFT_FD_187299 | JGI IMG/M metagenome (GOLD analysis project Ga0209021, IMG submission 187299) | Host-associated microbial community of the marine sponge Aplysina aerophoba from Gulf of Piran - sponge pinacoderm, lysed by freeze-thaw... | ecosystem: Host-associated > Porifera > Sponge >... | reverse complement strand
CTTGCCGCACCACGGCTGGGCAACACGGATCAACTCAACCTGGTTTGCGGATTGAGCTTCCGCTTCCAGGAGCCGTTGAACCACATGGCAACGGGGAGCTGCGGCAAGCTCCCCTTCTTCGGTCCACTCCAAAGCAGCCAACTCCGGCGCAAAGGAATGGAAAGGGATCGGGAATCGTGATGGTGTTTTCACAATCTCTACACCTCGGTCAGGATTCTTTAACTTTCCTGCCTGATTTCCCCTTTCCTTAAGCTCCTTAAGGATTTCTTTTCCTGAAAGGAAAAGAAAAGAAACGTTGGTCCCCTCCTCTCTCCCTTGGGGGCTGACACACCATACTGCCCAAGCGGAAAAGCTGTTTCCGCGCCCACCCGATGGATCCGGGCGGATTTTGTGTGCTTATTGCCACAAAGTCATTTAACATGATATAATTAATCCCATTTCATTTTCACCTTTTTGAGGAAGCATCACCGAATAACGTGGCGCGTTGCCTGGAGGACCGTGACGAGGACATAGGTCAGCAGACCGTAACCGTTCACATCCCGGAAAAGAGCGGACTCGATGTGGAGACCCTGAAAGATTTGACGGAACGATCCGGAAAGGGAGAACTCTGATGCAAGTCGGCATTCACGACCGCAACGCCCTGCTGGCGATCTCTCCGTCGGCACGATCTACCACGCCCGCACTTGCAGGTTGGGAGTCAGCATGAACCGTACCGTAAGTACTCGCACATCCATCCGGTGACGGGCTGCCGGAAGTCACAGTGCCGTATACGGAACATCCTGGGGATTATGCGAGCGCGGTGGCGGCCATTGATCAACAGCTTCGCGCCGGTGGCTGGTCAGGACCGGTTGACCGTGTACCGCTCGCTGGTGACAGCAGACCGTGACGTTATCGGGATTCGAGCAGCGACAGAGAGCAGTGATGGCAGTCCGGAATTGAAAGACGGTGCGAACTTGGCCAATGGTTCTCGTGGCATGATATTGGCAGCGGCGTGTTCACTTCAGAAACCGCAGCGAATCTACGTTGTTGGGCGAGGCTGCCCGCTTGCTCCGCGCACATGCACCGAATCTCGATGAATATGTTTTGGTTTTGTTAGCCGTCTCAGTAGAGAAGAGAACGATGTTGACGGAACAATAAACCTGAAGGCCAAAATCGACAGGGAATAGATCTCAGTTGAGATCATTCCAGAACGGGCCGACTCTATAACAAAGTAGTTCAAACCCACAGAGACCGATTGCTTGTTGTGCTCAAGGGTGATCTGGATCGTTCAGGTCAGCGATGGAAGTTGCTGAATCCTCACTTGGAGGATATTTTGCGCGATCCTGAGCAGGAATCAAAAGATGATTGAAGAGGACATATCGCGATCCGGGTGTTCTTAAGGGGACGTACACGGCAACATGCCGAGAACTGAAAAAGACGCCCTTGGAAGTCTTCCGGTCAGCTAGCTTATTGCAGAAAGTTAAGCAAGCAAGTCCTCTCGCCTTGTTAATCCCATGGTCTCCCCCTCCACGACGGAAAACCTGGTTGTGATCGGTTCAGGGCCGGCAGGTTATACGGCTGCCCTCTATGCTGCCCGTGCCAACTTGGCTCCACTGCTGATCACCGGTTTTCAGGAGGGTGGCATCCCTGGCGGTCAATTGATGACCACCACCCATGTGGAGAACTTTCCCGGGTTTCCCCAGGGCATTCCGGGTCCTGAACTCATGGACCGCATGAAGGCCCAGGCCGTGCGCTGGGGAACCCGTCTGCTGGAGGCCGACGCTGATTGGTTGGACCTGAGACGGCGCCCGTTCACTGTTCAGGCCCAGGGGCAGGATTTGCGCACCCATGCGGTGATCCTGGCCACGGGCGCCCGCGCCAATCGCCTTCACCTGCCCCGGGAAGGGCGGTTCTGGAGTCGTGGCATCAGTGCTTGTGCCGTGTGCGATGGGGCCACACCCCAGTTTCGCCATGAGCCCCTGGCCGTGGTGGGAGGTGGTGACTCCGCCTGTGAAGAGGCCCATGCGTTGACGAAATACGGTTCCCACGTGCATCTGATTGTGCGCAGAAACCGGTTGCGGGCCTCCAAGGCCATGGCGGATCGGGTGCTGGCCAACGATCGAATCACCGTCCATTGGGAGCATGAGGTGGTGGCCCTGCAAGGGGACGACTGGCTGGCGACGGTTGAACTGCGACACCGTCTTGCCGGCTCCATAAGGATCCTGCCGGTGCGCGGGCTCTTTTATGCCATCGGTCATACCCCCAACACGGGATTGGTCCAAGGGCAACTTCCCTTGGATGGGGAAGGCTATCTGACGCCTCAACAGCCGGGACAGCCGGACACGGTTATCCCTGGTGTCTTCTGGGCCGGGGACGTGGCGGATCGCCGCTGGCGACAGGCCGTCACGGCGGCGGCTACAGGTTGTCAAGCAGCGCTCGCTGCCGAGGAATGGCTGACGGAGCAAAACCTGGCTGTCCCCGTATCCCGCAAGCCGCCGCAACCGGAACCGGCCCCAACGCCCCAAAAGGTGAGACCCGCCACGGAAGAGACCTATTCCCCAACAGCCCTCTGGCAGCAAGGCAGCTACGCTCTGCGTCGCCTTTACCATGACAGCCCGGACCCGCTGGTGGTGATTTACACCGCACCGGGGTGCGGCCCTTGCCATGTGCTCAAGCCGCAACTGAGGCGGGTGGTGGAGGATCTGGACGGTCGGATGCACACCGTCGAGATCAACATTGAAGCGGATCCCGAAATTGCCCGGCAGGCTGGTGTTTCAGGAACCCCCACCATCCAGGTGTTTTACAAAAAAGAACTCCGTTACCAGTGGCGTGGCGTCAAGCAGCGGCGGATGATCCGCGCTGAACTGGAGAAGGTGCTGGCCCTCGGTGATTAACGGCGTCGGCCGCCAGGGCGGTGCCCTCCTCCGGAGCGCGGCGCACCCATGTTGCGCTCCCGATAGGTAATGCGGCCACGGGTGAGGTCATAGGGGCTGATCTCTACGGTCACCTTATCCCCAGCCAGGAGCTTGATACGGAACTTGGTGAGCTTGCCGGCAGCGCGGCACAGGCATTGGTGTCCTTCCGGCTTGTCAAGAGTCACCATGTAAAAGCCGTTGCCTTGTTCCCGTTCAATCACGCCAGAGGTTTCAATCATGGTTGATCCATGGTGAGAGACAACATCATGGGCAAGCCAAATCCAGGCAGAGCCAAATGTGGAGAACCAGCTTATCAGCCTCGGACATGGGCATCGGCAACGACTGCGCCAGCCAGGAAAGAATCCGGGGATAATCCCAAGCCTTCCTCCTCGGCAGGGGGAACCAGAGCGATGAAACGGGATTGCCGCTCAGCCCACTGCGCCAGAATCTCTCCCGCCCTGGGACTGCCTGTGGCCACAAGATGAGCGTTCAGGAGAGTCTTGAGCTGGCTCGCCAACGCCGTGGATTCCGCCAAGCTGCGCAGCTTCACGGTGTCCCTGTTGATGCGCACGGCTGTGGTGGCGTCCTGTTGGAGCAAGTAGGCCACCCCGCCCGTCATCCCGGCGGCCACGTTGCGTCCCGTGGGACCCAGCACCACAATTACCCCACCGGTCATGTACTCGCAGCAGTGATCCCCGGCGCCCTCTACCACGGCCTGGGCGCCACTGTTGCGCACCCCAAAGCGCTCACCGGCCCGGCCATGGGCAAACAGTTGTCCCCCCGTGGCTCCATAAAGGCAGGTGTTGCCCAGGATCACGTGATTGCCCGCTTGCAGGCTGGAATTTCCGGGGGGCACGATCACCAGGCGTCCGCCGTTCATGCCCTTGCCCACATAATCGTTGGCTTCACCATGGAGGACCATCTCCAGGCCCTGGATGCAAAAAGCGCCAAAGCTCTGTCCCGCACAGCCAAGGAAACGTAACTGCAACTGACCGCCAAATCCCCGGTTCCCATGCCGTGCCGCAATCAAACCAGCCAGGCGTGCACCCACGCTGCGATCCGTGTTGGCAATCTCCAGATCCACGGCCATGGAACCATGCTGGGCCACGGCCTGCTGCAGGGTGGGGTCCGTCAACAGCTCATCCAACAGGATGGGTCCGTTGCCGTGGGCTTCGGCATCATGTGCCAGCCAACTGCGGTCATGGGCATGGGGCATGGGTTTCAGCAAGCTGCTCATGTCCACCCCGCGGGTTTTGTGCAGGGTGACGTTGCGGACTGCCAGCAGATCCACACGGCCAATCAGATCGTCCATGGACCGCAGGCCCAGGCGGCTGATGAGCTGGCGCACCTCTTGGGCCACATAGAGGAAGAAGTTGACCACGTGCTCGGGCAGCCCCACGAACCGACGCCGCAGGGCTTCTTTCTGGGTGGCCACGCCAACGGGGCAAGTATTGGTGTGACACACCCGGGCCATGATGCAACCCTCGGCGATCATGGCCACCGAGCCGAATCCAAACTCCTCAGCGCCCAGCAAGGCAGCAATCACCACGTCCCATCCGGTTTTCAGGCCACCGTCAGCCCGCAGGATCACCCGCTGGCGCAAACCGTTGTCCAGCAAGCATCGATGCACCTCCGCCAGGCCCAGTTCCCAGGGAACACCGGCATGCTTGATGGAGCTGAGGGGTGAGGCGCCGGTGCCGCCGTCATGGCCGGAGATCTGAATCACATCGGCATTGGCCTTGGCAACCCCGGCAGCAATGGTGCCAATGCCAATCTCCGCCACCAGCTTGACCGACACCTTCGCAGCAGGATGAACTTGGTGGAGGTCGTGAATGAGTTGGGCCAGATCCTCGATGGAATAGATGTCGTGGTGGGGCGGGGGCGAGATGAGGGGCACCCCGGGCTTGCTGTTGCGTAACCCGGCAATGTAGACGTCCACTTTGGTTCCAGGAAGCTGACCCCCTTCTCCGGGTTTTGCCCCTTGCGCCACCTTGATTTCCAATTGCTGGCCGGAGCGCAGATAGGCCGGAGTGACGCCAAAGCGCCCGGACGCCACCTGTTTGATGGCGGAGCAGGCGGTATCGCCAGGGCGCAGGCCCCGCAGGTGGGGCAGGGTGGGAGAGTGACCCGCCTCGTCCACGTCGTTGAGCACGCCATAGCGCACCGGATCTTCCCCGCCTTCCCCACTGTTGCTCTTGCCGCCAATGCGGTTGAGGGCAATGGCCAGGGTTTCATGGGCCTCGCGGGAGAGAGCGCCCAGGCTCATGCCACCGGTACAGAAGCGCCGGCAGATGGCGGTAACGCTTTCCACCTCCTCCAGGGGGGTTGGGGACGGTGCAACACGGAACTCCAGAAGATCCCGCAGGGTGGTGGCGGGGCGCTGCTCCAGCAGTTGCTGGTACGTGGTGAAGTGGTCGTAGTCGGGTCCCTGGGCAATGGCCTTGTGGAGCACCTTGGCCATATCCGGACTGTTGAGGTGATATTCGGCCCCGGTGCGGTATTGCACAAAGCCCATGAACTCCAACTTGCTGCGGCTCAACTCCGGGAAGGCCTTGCTGTGGAAGGCCAGGGTCTCACTCGCCAACTCTGCAAAGCTCAGACCCGCCACACGGCTGGTGGTGCCACGGAAGGCCGTAGCAATCAAATCGGCCCCAACACCCACGGCTTCGAAGATCTGGGCGCCGTGATAACTGGACAGCAAGGAGATGCCGATTTTCGAGAGGATTTTCCGCAGGCCCGCCTCCAGCGCATAGCGCACGTTGGCTTGGGCCTGGGCAGCGTCCATGGCGGGCAGCTTGCCGCGCTCAATAAGCTTGACGGTGCGGGGATGGTTGCGCCAGTGGCGTGTGGTCTCCCACGTGAGCCACGGACAAACGGCGCTGGCGCCATATCCGATCAGACAAGCCAGGTGATGCGTGGTCCAGCACTGTGCCGTCTCCACAACCAGGGACGTCCGCAGTCGCAAGCCTGCGCGAATCAGATGGTGGTGGACAGCACCCGTGGCCAGCAGCGGCGGAACGATGCTGCGCATGGGGTCCGGACCACCGTCCCGACGGTCCGAGAAGATGAGAATCTCTGCACCGCGGCGCACCGCTTGCTCCGCTTGCCGGCAGAGTTGCTGCACTGCCTCCTGCAAACCGCCCGGACCGTTGGCAACGGGAAACAGGGTGCCGAGGTGTTGGCAGTTCCGGTCGGATGCGCGCAACTGACGCAACTCCGCCTCGTTGAGCAACGGCGAGGGGAGGTCCAGGCGGCGCGCTCCATCGACCGACGGTTCCAGTGCCGATCCACGGGCCCCCAAGTGAACCGCAAGGCTCATCACCAGCTCTTCCCGCAGGGGATCAATGGGGGGATTGGTGACCTGGGCAAACCGCTGCTTGAAGTAGTCGTACAGCAGGTGAGGCTTGCCGGAGAGAACAGCCAGGGGAACGTCGTCACCCATGCAGAAGGTGGGCTCCTTTCGCTTGCCGGCCATGTCCTCGATGATGAGGTCCAGATCCTCGGCGGTGAAGCCGACAGCGGTCTGCAATTGCAGCAGCTCCAAGGTACCGAACTGCGGCTCCGTACACCACGCTTCCGGAGCAAGCTGTTGACGCAGTTGCAGCCATTGGTCGTAGGGATAGTGGCTGGCAGCTTCTTCCTTGACCTCCCAGTTGCGCAGCAGGCGGCCCTTCTCCAGATCAACGGCCAGCATCTGACCAGGACCCAGGCGGCCTTTCTCCACAACGGCGGCCTCATCCAGTTCCACCACACCGGTCTCGGTCCCCATGACCACCAGGCCGTCCCGGGTGACGCAGTAGCGCGCCGGGCGCAGTCCGTTGCGATCAAGACAGGCTCCAATCCAGCGCCCGTCGGTGAACGCCAGCAGAGCAGGTCCGTCCCAGGCTTCCTGAATGCCGGCCCAATAGGTATAGAAGTCCTGCAGTTGCTGGCGACCCTCAAGCTCCGGTTGCCGCTGAAACGCTTCCGGCACCAAGGTCATGAGGCTTTCGATGATGGGGCGACCGCTGCGCACCATCAACTCCAGCATCCCGTCCAGGTTGGCGGAATCGCTGAAGGCGGGATTCACTACGGGATGCAAATCCGACGCGGCGGCCCCCCAGACCCGCTTGAGGCCGTCCTGGGAAGCCAGTGCCCAGTTGATGTTGCCCAGCAGGGTGTTGATTTCGCCGTTATGGCCCAACAGGCGCATGGGCTGGGCCAGCGGCCAGCGGGGCAAGGTGTTGGTGCTGAAGCGCCGGTGATAAACTGCGTAAGGAACGGCAAAGCGCTCGTCTTGCAGGTCCCGATAGAAGACCGGCAGTATCTCGGAGCGCACCATGCCCTTGTAGACAACCGTGCGGGTGCTCAAGGAGGCAAAGGAGACATGGCGACTCAACGCCGTCCCCAATACCTCACCCAATCGGGCGCCAATGCGGCGACGGCAACGAAACAGCAAGCGCTCCAACTCCTCCTGATCCCCATGGCGCTTATCCATGGAGAGGAGCCACTGCTCGATCACCGGACAACTGTCGGCTGCCATGGGACCCAGAACCTCCCGATCAACAGGCACCACGCGCCACCCATGACTGCGGAGTCCCAGTTGGGCAGCCTGCTCCTCGCAAAGGCGGCGCGTCATGGAGCGCGCGTCGTCGTCCTTGGGCAGAAAAGCCATGCCCAAGGCGGGAATGTCCCCATCCGGCAGCGCCGCCACCGCTGGCCAGAGCGTCCTCAGCAGCGGCCAGGGAATAGCACAGAGCACACCTGCTCCGTCTCCGGAGTCCCGGTCGCCGCCACAGCCGCCCCGGTGTTCCATGCAAGCCAGGCCGCGCAGGGCTTGCTGCAAGAGCCAGTGGCTTGCCCGTCCGTCCAGCCGGGCCAGAAAACCAACGCCACAACCGTCTCGCTCCCGTTCCAGCCAGCCCGGTCCTGCAGAATCCCGGTGAGGCGAGGCGGAATGGCGGAACGGTGTGGACATTAACAATGGCTGGACTGTAGGATTCCAGGCTAGCCCCGAAGACGGAAATGACGGCGTCTTCGATTTCGGTTGTCCGGTCAATGCCTGCTGCTGTTGGACGATTTGCAGCGCTGAGCCTTTTAAGTTCTTTGTCTTTTGGCCTGTTTGCTCCGGCTCATGGAGGACAGAGCCCAACGGCCCCGGCGGCTCCGTCACCGCTTCCCGCTGAGCACACCGAGCTATTTCGGGCCGAGGCGCTCCCGGCCACGCTGCCACCCCTGCAGCAGCCGCAAGGGGGGCAGACCGGCTCTCCGGTCGTCACCGGAGACACCGTTGTGCTGAACGGCGCTGAGCTACAGGCTCCATGGCGTCTTGAAGGTGAGTCGGGCTCCAGCCAACGCCTTTTTGTACCGACCGACGTCCTGATCCATCGGTTGGGGGCCAAGGTCAGTCCCGGACCAGGCGGCCGGCAACTGGTCTGGTTTGGTCACGTTGTCCCTCTTGAGGAGACCCCTTCTTCTTTGGAAGGAGTGCCCGCTCTGGACATTACGCCCCTGGTGCAGCGCTTTCGCTGGCGGTTCAGACCCGTTGCTTCTCGGCTGAATCTCCAGGTTCCACCACCACAACTGATCAACGTGCGGCTGTGGCAATCCGCTGAACGGGTACGGATTGTGCTGGACTTCCTGGGCCCGGCTCCTTTTCGTCTCCAGGATGGGGTGTTACTGGTGGAGATGCGCTCCCGGGATCTGCACCTGCGGGAGATGGAGACCCTCGGCATTCCTCACCAGTGGACACCTGGTCTGCTGCGGTTGAACACGGCAGCCCTCGGCCCTGATCGTCGGATCCTCACCCTCGGTCGTCCGGAGCGCCTTGTTCTGGATCTGTCCTATGAAGACTTTCTCGCTCTTCGGATTCCAGGGCCAACAAAACAGGACGTTCTCCCTCCCCTCGAGCAGTTCCAATTGACCACCAGGGTCATGGCTCTCGGTGCGAGGAAGTTTCGTCTCCACAGCGTGGCCCTGGACGTCACCAATCCAGCCGTCACCATGCTGCCCTTAACCAGCTCCGCTGGCATGGACGGGCTCAATCCTCTCCGCGCTCTGGCCAAGGGCTGGCAAGCGGATCTGGCCATCAACGGAGGCTATTTCAACCGCATTCGCAAGCTTCCGCTGGGCGCCATCAAGCGGGAAGGCCAATGGCTTTCCGGGCCAATTCTGGGTCGGGGAGCGATTGGATGGAGATCAGGGGAGCGTCCCGTGTTCGGGCGGTTGGTGATGCAGGAAACGGTGACAGGACCCGGAGGTTTCTTCCCCATCAGTCATCTGAACAGTGGCTATGTGCAGAAAGGGGTGGCACGCTATACCCACCGTTGGGGCAGTCACTATCTGCCCTTAACCCAAGGCGAGACCGGGATTTTAGTGCAAGGCAACCGGGTGGTGCGCCACTTTGCCTCCTTCCAGCTTGACGGCGGTGTTGCGCTTGCGCCCGAAAGCTGGCTACTGGTGGCTCGCTATGGCGCCACTCTGCCGCTGCGCCTTGGTGATTACGTTGAACTCGATCAACGGCTGACCCCAGGGGTTTTTGGACGGCAGCCCCACGTTCTGGGGGCAGGTCCCCTGCTCCTGCAAGGCGGTCGGATAGTGCTGAATGTGGGCCTGGAGCGCTTCAGCAGCCAATTCCAAAGGCAGAAGGCGCCACGCAGTGTGGTGGCCTGGGGGCAAGGTCAACTGTGGCTCCTCACGGTTCAAGGTCTCGGCAATTCCGGACCCGACCTCAAGGAAACCGCCCGGTTGGTCCAGCGGTTGGGCATGGAGGATGCCCTCAATCTCGATGGGGGCAGTTCCACCACCTTGGTATTCCGGGGTGTCACGGCTGTGCGTGGACGGGGTGTGGATTCCCGCGTCCATAACGGCTTGGGTGTAATGGTTCGACAGCCGCCAGGCGAGAATGGTTCATAGAGCAGCAACCGAGCAATCACCATGGCCAGACACGCCCCGTTCCGGATCACCCCGCAGGCCGCTGCGGAACTCAGCCGCCAGGCCGCTCTCACGTCCCGCCCAGGGGTTGCCAGTCTGGAACTGCAACCCGGTAGATGCCAGAGCCGGGTATTGATCATCCGTGCCGGTGTCGTTGTGGGCGAGCCCATGGCGCGAACGGACGGCATGACCCTTTGGGCGCGCCAGGATACGGCCAACCAACTGGAATCCATGCATCTGGACCATCACCATGACCTGCGCGGCGGCGGCTTTATCCTTCGTGGTCCCAAGGATGTGCAGTTTTGCACCTGTGGCGTTTCCTTCAGCCGTCCATCCGGGGACGCTGGTCCAGGGCAGTAATGCGGTAAAGTTGTAGATTGTGCAACCACGCAGCGGTTTATCGCCAGGCCTCAATGCCCACGATCCAACAACTCATCCGTACGGAGCGCTCTCGGCTGAGAGACAAGACCAAATCCCCCGCATTGCGGTCGTGCCCCGGGCGTCGTGGGGTGTGTACCCGGGTGTACACGTCCACACCCAAAAAGCCCAACTCCGCCCTGCGGAAGGTGGCGCGGGTGCGTCTCACCTCGGGCTTCGAGGTGACAGCCTACATCGGCGGCGAGGGCCATAACCTGCAAGAACACTCCGTAGTGCTGATTCGCGGGGGACGGGTCAAGGATCTACCGGGTGTGCGTTACCACATCATTCGCGGCACCCTGGATACGGCAGGGGTCAAGGACCGTCGCCAATCCCGCTCCAAGTACGGAGCAAAACAGCCCAGGGAGTGATCCGACCCGATGCCTGCCTCCCCGTTGTTGTCCACCTTCCCACTGAACTTTTTCACTCTCTCTCCGTCCCATGTCCCGCCGCAATAGTGCCGAGAAGCGTCCCGTTACGCCTGACCCACGTTTCAATAACCGTCTGGCTGCCATGCTGGTGGCCAGACTCATGAAAAGCGGCAAGAAGTCCACGGCGCAGAGGATTCTGTACGAAGCCCTGGATCTGGTGAGTGAGCGTACCGGCAGCGATCCCGTTATCCTGTTCGAGGCTGCCGTTTGTAATATCACCCCCCTTGTGGAAGTGCGCGCTCGGCGCGTGGGCGGCGCCACCTATCAGGTCCCCATGGAGGTGCGACCGGAGCGGGGCACAGCCATGGCCCTGCGCTGGTTGGTGAACTACTCTCGGGCCCGCTCCGGTCGCTCCATGGCGCAGAAGCTGGCAGGGGAGTTGATGGATGCCGCCAACGAAACCGGCAGCGCCGTCCGCAAGCGGGAAGAAACCCACAAGATGGCGGAAGCCAACAAAGCCTTTGCCCACTACCGCTACTGACTGCCGTACCCCTGGCGTTGTCCTCCGAATACCGCGGGCGGGGGCAACGCCAAGCGGAGGATTTTGTCTGTAGAGTTGCCCCCGCCCGCGGTAAGAAGCACACACTTCGGAGGTTTTCCGTGTCCCGCAATGTCTCCCTGGACCACGTTCGCAACATTGGCATTGCCGCCCACATCGATGCCGGCAAGACAACCACCACGGAGCGGATCCTGTTCTATTCCGGTGTGGTTCACAAGTTGGGAGAGGTCCACGACGGCGCTGCCGCAACGGATTGGATGGCCCAGGAGAAAGAACGGGGCATCACCATCACTGCCGCCGCCATCTCCACCAGTTGGCGAGACCACCGCATCAACATCATCGACACCCCCGGCCATGTGGACTTCACCATTGAGGTGGAGCGCTCCATGCGGGTTCTGGATGGAGTGATTGCCGTGTTCTGTGCCGTGGGCGGTGTTCAACCGCAGTCGGAAACAGTCTGGCGCCAGGCGGACCGCTACCAGGTGCCCCGCATGGTCTTTGTCAACAAGATGGACCGCACCGGCGCCGACTTCCTGAGTGTCCATGAGCAAATCAAATCCCGCCTACGGGCCAATGCCTTCCCCATCCAACTGCCCATCGGCGCAGAAGGGGACCTGAGCGGCATTGTGGATCTGGTGCGCAATACGGCCTACCTCTATAAGGACGACCTGGGGAAGAACATCGTTGAAGCACCCATCCCCGATTCCATGGCCGATCAGGCGGCAACCTGGCGCAGCGTGATGATGGAGGCGGTGGCGGAGTCCAGCGAGGAGCTCCTGGAAGCGTTTCTGGAGAACGGCGAACTCAGCCGGGAGGAACTCGTCCGTGGCATCCGTGACGGGGTTCTCCACCATGGCCTGGTGCCCATGCTCTGCGGTTCCGCCTTCAAGAACAAGGGGGTCCAGTTGCTGCTGGATGCGGTCGTGGATTACTTGCCGGCGCCCATAGACGTCCCCCCCATTCAAGGTGTGCTGGACAGCGGCGAGACAACCGTGCGCGCCTCGGACGATGAAGAACCTTTCAGTGCCCTGGCCTTCAAGGTGATGGCCGATCCCTATGGCAAGCTCACCTTTTTGCGCATCTATTCCGGTATCCTGAGCAAGGGCAGCTATGTGCTCAACTCCACCAAGGGCAAGAAAGAGCGCATTTCTCGCCTGGTGGTGCTCAAGGCCGACGAGCGGGAAGAGGTGGATGAGCTGCGGGCGGGAGATCTGGGAGCCGTTGTGGGACTCAAGGACACCACCACAGGGGATACCCTTTGCGTCCAGGAGAAACCCATCGTCCTGGAAACCCTTTTTGTTCCCGATCCTGTGATCTCCGTGGCCGTGGAGCCCAAAACCAAAGGAGATATGGAAAAACTCTCCAAGGCTCTCCAGTCTCTGTCCGAAGAAGACCCAACCTTCCGGGTCAGCACGGATCCCGAAACCAACCAGACGGTGATCGCCGGCATGGGTGAACTCCATCTGGAAATCCTGGTGGACCGCATGCTGCGGGAGTTCAAAGTGGAAGCCACCGTAGGGGCTCCCCAGGTGGCCTACCGGGAAACCATTCGCGCCAGGGCCCGTGGCGAAGGCAAATTCGTGCGCCAGTCCGGCGGTAAGGGCCAGTACGGCCATGTCGTCATCGAGATGGAGCCGGGAGAACCCAATTCGGGTTTTGCCTTCGAGAGCAAGATTGTCGGTGGGGTTGTTCCCAAGGAATACATCAACCCGGCTCAAAAAGGCATGGCGGAGACCTGTGCATCCGGTGTACTGGCGGGCTATCCCATGATCGACGTGAAATGCACGCTGGTGGACGGGTCGTTCCACGATGTGGACTCCTCCGAAATGGCCTTCCAGATTGCCGGTTCCATGGCGTTCAAGGATGCAGTGAACAAATGCAGTCCGGCGCTGCTGGAGCCCATGATGAAAGTGGACGTGGAGATCCCGGACGATTTCCTCGGTTCCGTCATTGGCGACCTGTCGTCTCGTCGTGGTATGGTGGAGGGCCAGACCATAGAAGACGGCATCGGCAAAGTCACCGCCAAGGTGCCCCTCTCCGAGATGTTTGGCTACGCTACAGAACTCCGATCCATGACACAGGGTCGGGGTCTATTCTCGATGGAATTCAGCAACTACGAGGAAGCTCCTCGCAACGTCGCTGAGGCGATTATCGCCAAGAATCAGGGCAAGTCCTGATCTCCATCCCTCAACTGAAAACCTCCCCGATTCTTTCCATCAATGGCACGCGAGAAGTTCGAGCGGAACAAGCCCCACGTCAACATCGGCACCGTCGGCCATGTTGACCACGGCAAAACCACGCTGACTGCTGCAATCACCAACGTCCTGGCGGCCCGTGGTAGCGCCAAAGCCCAGGCTTACGACGACATTGACGGCGCTCCCGAAGAGAAGGAGCGTGGCATCACCATTAACACGGCCCACGTGGAGTATGAGACGGAGAACCGTCACTATGCCCATGTGGACTGCCCCGGTCATGCGGACTACGTCAAGAACATGATCACGGGAGCCGCCCAGATGGACGGCGCCATCCTGGTGGTGGCAGGCACGGACGGCCCCATGGCTCAGACCCGGGAGCACATTCTCCTGGCCAAGCAGGTGGGGGTTCCCGCGCTGGTGGTCTTCGTCAACAAGAAAGACATGGTTGACGATGAAGAACTGCTGGAGTTGGTAGAACTGGAAATCCGGGAACTCCTCAGCAAGTACGAATTTCCTGGCGACGACATCCCGGTGGTGACGGGATCCGGCTTGAAAGCGCTGGAAGCCGTCCAGGGTGGCGCCACGGGTGAGCGTGGCAAGGATCCATGGGTTGATGGCATCCTGGACCTCATGGATGCCGTGGACGAAAGCATCCCCGAGCCGGAGCGGGAAGTGGACAAGCCTTTCCTGATGGCCGTCGAGGACGTGTTCTCCATCACGGGGCGCGGCACCGTGGCCACAGGCCGCATTGAGCGTGGTGTGGTCAAGGTCAACGAAGAAGTGGAAATCGTTGGCTTGAAGGACACCCGCAAGACCACGGTCACCGGCGTGGAAATGTTCCGTAAGCTGTTGGACGAGGGCATGGCCGGGGACAACGTCGGCCTGCTCCTGCGCGGCATTCAGAAAGACGAAGTGGAGCGCGGCATGGTTCTTGTCAAGCCCGGTTCCATCACCCCCCATACCAGGTTCGAAGGGGAGGTTTATGTGCTGACCAAGGAAGAAGGCGGCCGCCACACGCCCTTCTTCGCTGGCTACCGTCCCCAGTTCTACATCCGCACCACGGACGTGACGGGCCAGATCACCCAGTTCACCGCTGACGATGGATCCAAAGCGGAAATGGTGATGCCTGGTGATCGCATCAAGATGACCGGTGAGTTGATTGTGCCTGTGGCCATCGAGAAGGGCATGCGCTTTGCCATTCGCGAAGGAGGTCGCACCATTGGCGCTGGCGTGGTATCCAGGATCCTCGCCTGAGACAATCATCCAACCCGGGGAGGGCTGTTGACCGCATCAACCGGATCAGCCCTCCTTGCCGCTCTTGCAACTTGACAACTCAACCTCCTCATGGCCTACGCCTCCACCCTTGAACCCTTGCAATGACCAGAACTCTTGCGCAGCAGAAGATTCGTATTCGCCTCAAAGCCTTTGATCGACGGATGCTGGATATCTCCTGCGAGAAGATCATCGACACCGCGGACCGCACGGCAGCCACGGCCATTGGGCCCATCTCTCTGCCCACCAAGCGGAAGATCTACTGTGTATTGCGTTCTCCCCATGTGGACAAGGACTCGCGGGAGCACTTCGAAACCCGCACCCATCGGCGGCTGATCGATATTTACAACCCCTCGTCAAAGACGATCGACGCCCTCATGAAGCTCAACCTGCCCAGTGGGGTGGACATCGAGGTCAAACTTTAGGCCACCACACATCAAACCCTAGCTGTCTAGGGTCAAACCACTTGCTGCCCTATAGCCATGACTACGCCACTGGCGGTTAGGGAGCTTCCCCTGTTCTTGCTGTCCGGAGTCGTGCTGTTCCCCCGTGAAGTGCTCCCCCTTCACATTTTCGAGTACCGCTACCGAATCATGCTGAAGACGGTTCTGGAGACCGATCAGCGCTTTGGCGTGATCAGTTGCGATCCCGAGACCGGTGAGTCAAGCACTGTGGGCTGTTGTACGGAAATCCTCCAGCACCACTCCATGGAGGGTGACCGCAGCGCCATTGTGACCAGGGGACAGCAACGTTTCCGCGTCTTGAATCGGGTCCGGGACACCCCCTTCTGCATTGGTCTCGTCAGTTGGCTCGAAGACGCTCCGCCCAAAGCGGATCTCACGGACCTTGTCCGGAACGTGCATAGCGCCCTTGGTGACGTTGTCAAGCTTTCTGCCAAGCTCTCCGGTAAAAGTTTTCGCCTGCCCGAGGATATTCCGTTCGGTCCCGAGGAGGTGTCGTTCTGGCTTGCCTCCCGTCTGGATCATGCAACGGCAGTCCAGCAGCATCTCCTGGAGATAACGGATACAGCCGAACGTCTACAACAGGAGTATGCGCTGCTGGATAAAGCGCGCCGACAACTGGCTGCACGAACAGTGCTCAAGGATCTGGAACAGGGAACCAGAAACTAGAGGACCGTTCATGCCCTGGTTCCCGCTCCTGATCAGCGTTGCTCTGGTCCTGACGTTCCTTGCCTATCTTGCCGGCAAGCGTCCCTATCAATCCCCACGAAGTGTTGCCGCCAATTACGACAACTGGACCCGTGACGGTCTTCTGGAGCGCCTTTGGGGAGACCACATCCACCTCGGCTACTACGGTGATCCTCCCCAGCCCCAGGATTTCCGGGCCAGCAAAGCGAGACTGGTCCATGAAATGGTCCACTGGGCCGGTCTTCACAGGTTGCCTGCCGGCAGTCGCCTCCTGGACGTGGGTTGCGGCATTGGGGGCAGTGCACGGATCCTGGCCCGGGATTACGGCTTCGACGTACTGGGCATCAGCGTCAGCAGCCGGCAAATCGACCGTGCCCGTGCATTGACACCGGCCCACCTCTCCTGCCGCTTTGCCGTGATGGACGCCCTGGCCATGCCCATGGAAGACAGATCTTTCGACGCGATCTGGACCGTGGAAGCGGCGCCCCACATTGCCGACAAGCAGCGCTTCGCCAACGAACTCCTGCGCCTCCTGCAACCAGGTGGCCAATTGGTGATGGCGGATTGGAATCAGCGGGATCCCCGCCACCAACCATTGCGTCGTCCGGAGCAGATGGTTTTGAACGTTCTGCTGGAGCAGTGGGGTCATGCCGCCTTTGCCAGCATGGAAGCTGTCCAGGAGCACCTGCAAGCCAGCCCCTATGGCTGCGTCAACCTGCACACCGCGGATTGGAGCCGGGCCACGTTCCCGGCATGGCCGGAGGCCATCCGGGAAGGTTTCAGGCGACCGTGGGCTGTGCTCTCCCTGGGTCCGTCAGCGGTGCTCCAGGGTCTTCGGGAAGTGCCCACCATTCTTCTCATGGCCTGGGCGTGGCGGCGTGGGCTGCTGCGTTTCGGGGTGTTTCGCGCCGAGCGTGCAGACGGGCGAGGTTAGCCACACTCAAGGCCTGTGGTTGTGCAGGTATTTTCGCCGGCGCAGTGCCCGCAGGATCCGGTAGCGGTGATAGATCCATTGCACACAGGCCGCCATGGTGAGCCCGGCGCCAATCACCACCATGGGGATGGTTTGCAGCTTTTCGCTGTCGGTTCGTTGCAGGCTGGCCAGCAAACCCAGGCACGCCATGGCCGGTGCCGCCAGGGTGACCAGCCGCGAGAAGGGATGAGGGGGAGGTGTGTTCACAATCAGGGTGAGACGGAATCCACGGGTCTGTCAAAACGTTGCAGCAAGGTGAAAGCGAGCACTTCCACCCCCGTCGCAATGGCGCCCTCGTCAGGGTTGAAGCAACCGTGGTGGAGGGGATAGCAGCCCTCGGGACCGGCCACGCCAAGGCGGAACATGCAGCCGGGTACGTGCTTGAGCATCTCGGCAAAGTCTTCCGCGCCCAGGGAGGGTTGGGCAAGATATTCCACGTTGTCGTCCCCCAGAACGGCGCGAGCCGCTTTTTCCAGGCAGCGGGTCTGGTTTACGTCGTTGAACACGGACGGTGTGATGGCGCGGAGACTCACATGGGACCGTGCGCCATGGATCCCCACAATTCCCTGAACGACCCCCTCGATCCAACTGGAGAGCAACTGGTGGGTGTCCGGGTGCAGGCAGCGCACCGTGCCCTTCAGCAAGACACGGTCGGCAATGACGTTGAAGGCACAGCCCCCTTGAACCTGACCGAAGCTGATGACCACAGGGTGCAGGGGATCCATGCGGCGGCTGACCGCCTCCTGGAGTCCGGTGACCACCTGGCTGGCAATCCAGATGGCGTCCAGGGCTTCATGGGGACGGGCCCCATGGCCACTTTCCCCCAGAATCTCGACAATCAACTCATCCGCTGTGGCCGTGAAGGTTCCTGCACGAACCCCCACCTTGCCAACCGCCAGTGGAGGATGCACGTGAACTCCGAACAGTGCGTCCAACCCCTCAAGCGCCCCGGCCCTGACCATCCAGCTTGCCCCCTGGGCGATCTCCTCGGCCGGCTGGAACAGGAGCCGCAACGTGCCCGGTAACCGGCGGGCGAGGGGGGCCATCAGGTGGGCCACCCCAATCCCCACCGTGGTGTGGATGTCGTGGCCACAGGCATGCATCAAGCCTTGACGACGGGATGCAAAGGGCAATCCGGTGCGCTCCTCGATGGGCAAGGCATCCATATCCACCCGCAGGCCGATGCAGGGACCGGGACCACCGCCAAGATCCGCCACAATACCGGCGCCGCCAACCCCTTCCCGTACATCGAAGCCCAACTGATACAAGGCGCCGGCCACAAAGGCGGCGGTTTGTTGTTCCTGACCACTCAACTCCGGATGGGCATGGATGTGGCGGCGAATTTTTACCAGGTCCGGTTGCAGGTCCTGCACCTGCCGGCGAAGCTCTTCGAGGGCAAGCAAGCTGGTCATGCCCATCAGGACGTCCGCGACGCCAGGAATTGTTGAAGATCCTGCACTGGTCCCGGGGGCCATTGGCGCGTTGCCAGCAACCATCGGGCATCAGCGTAGCGATCGTCCAGCCCGGCACTGGCGGCCCAGTGACTCTCCGCCTCTCCCTGCAGACCACGACGCCAGAGCAGTGCCGTGAGAGCAGCGCGGGCATCGGCAAAAAGGGGATGACGGCGAATCAGTCGGCGGAGCGTTTCCTCCGCAACAGCCAACTCGCCCAACTCCATGGCGGCCAACGCCCGACTGGATCGGGCCAGGATCAAATCGGGTTGGATCCGGGCAGCAGCACCGTAGCTACAGCGCGCCCCCTGCCAGTTGCCCCGCGCCCCTTGCACTGCACCCAGGTTGTAGAGGGCAGTAGCCTCCGCCTTCACCGGGTCCGGGTCGGCGGCCAGGGAATTCCCCAAAGCCGGACCCGGGGACCAGCAACCGAAGAGCAGGATCAAAGCCATGACAAGCCATGGCGATAAACGGCCCGTCAAGGGAGTGGTGCGCATACTGGCCAGTGTAGAGCAGCAGAGAAGGACGTCCCGTCAATACAAGCGCAGGGTTTTGTTGGCTGGAGGCCCCTAGAGGAGAGGCAGTTGCCCGCCCGACGCTTGATCGGCCGTGGGCGCCGGGCACAAGCCAAGGTGCTTGTAGGCCGGGAGCGCCAGGCGGCGGCCACGGGGTGTGCGCTGCAAGAAACCGATCTGGAGAAGGTAGGGTTCCAGCACGGTTTCGATGGTATCGGCATCCTCACCCAGAACTGCGGCCAGGGTGGTGAGGCCCACGGGTCCCCCTTCAAATTGCCGGGCAATGGTCAGGAGCAGGCGATGGTCGCTGGGATCGAGACCCAGGGGATCGATGCGGTGCATGGTCAGGGCATCCGCCACCACCTGGTCGTCAATGGCGGGACAGGCTTTCACCAGGGCGTAGTCCCGCACACGGCGCAGCAGACGATTGGCGATACGGGGTGTGCCGCGACAACGGCTGGCAACAGCTTGAGCACCGGAGCGCTCCACCCCCATCTGCAGGAGTTGGGCCGAGCGCTCCACGATTTGCTGCAGCTCGGCTCCGGTGTAAAACTCCAGGCGATGGACCATGCCAAAACGGTCCCGCAGAGGTGAACTGACGGAGCCTGCCTTTGTGGTGGCGCCCACCAGGGTGAAACGCGGCAGAGCAATGCTGCGGGCCCGGGCTGTGGTTCCCTTGCCCACGGAGAGATCCAGGCGGAAATCTTCCATGGCGGGGTAGAGGATCTCCTCGGCCATGCGGGGCAGACGGTGGATCTCGTCAATGAAGAGCACGTCCCCCTGCTCCATGGCCATGAGCAGACCGACGATGTCGCGAGGGCGCTCCAGCGCCGGGGCGCTGGTGATCCGGCAACGGGCCGTCAACTCTGCCGCCAACACCATGGCCATGGTGGTTTTGCCCAGACCGGGTGGCCCGTAGAGCAGGAGATGATCCAGGGGTTCCCGGCGATGCCGCGCCGCCTCCAGGGCAATGTGCAACACCTGCTTGAGAGCGGTCTGACCGATGTAGTCCCCCAGGCGACGCGGGCGCAGGGCTTCGTCTGCATGGCCTTGCTCCTCTGCCGTGGCCTCTGCGCGCCGCTGCGGACCATGGGGAGAACCTGGAGGACGGGACGCTGCGCCATGGTTGCGGGACGGAGTCGGGGACGTTTTCCCGGAGGGGCTGGGAACAATGGCCATGGCCAAACCCTAGCGGGTGCCGCCAATTCCGATTTGTCCCGGCTTGTCGGACGGGTGGTCCTCCGTTAACCTGGCCTCAAGGCAGCAGTCGCAACCCGGCATTGTCGCCATAGGGAGCCCCAAAACTTGCGCTTTCCGCCTGGCTAGGCCCGTATCGGTAAGAAGTGAGAAGAAGGCTTGACGGAAGATTAACTCCGGCTTATGATCTAAGGGCGTGTTCCTTGTCCTCAAGAGCCTATGAACTCCATGAACAAGCTGGATCCGAAGCTGGTGCATCTTGCCCAAGATGTCCCATGGGGCGTGGATGGATGGAGGAGAGATTTGGCGGCCAGTGAAAAGAATGTTAAAAACGTGTCTTTCGTAACCAGGAAGGAGTACGAGAAGGAGCAGAGTATAATCGGTCCAGAGGTCCAGAGGTCCAGAGGTCCAGAGGTCCAGAGGTCCAGAGGTCCAGAGGTCCAGAGGTCCAGAGGTCCAGAGGTCCAGAGGTCCAGAGGT
>Ga0209021_1001773_pt1 | contig 20410 bp, 9 predicted proteins | sample PinacodermFT_FD_187299 | JGI IMG/M metagenome (GOLD analysis project Ga0209021, IMG submission 187299) | Host-associated microbial community of the marine sponge Aplysina aerophoba from Gulf of Piran - sponge pinacoderm, lysed by freeze-thaw... | ecosystem: Host-associated > Porifera > Sponge >... | reverse complement strand
GCCGACGACAGCGGGAGCGTGAGCGATGGGAGCCTGTGGACGCTGCCGGCGTTGTGGACGCGCAGACGCGCCCACAACGCCTTGGACAGGCCGCAGACGGCCTGCCCACAGCCCCCACAGGCACTCATTTCATCGATGTTTTCAACCAGGGGTGGGGGAATTTCCGATGACCGCGGGTGGGGGAATTTGAATGACCGTTGACACCGGCAAGACCTCGCTGGCGGTGGCCGCCGCCGGGGCGCTCGGCCACCCCCACATGCGCGTGCCGCTGGGCGGGGGAGACGCCCAGCGCCTGCTCCGCGGGCGGAAGGGCGATGCCGCCGGGGCCGTCGTCCGGGGACTGCACCGGACCGGCGTGCGGAATCCGGTCGTCATCCTCGAGGCGGTCGACCGGGTGGACAAGCCTGCCGCCGACGCACTGCTCGACGTGCTGAACCCGGCGCACCGGCCGGCGTTCCGGGACGAGTACCTGCGGGTCCCGATCGACCTGTCCGCGGTCGTGTGGGTCGCGACGGCGACCGACGCCAGCGCGATCCCGGAGGAGGTGCGGGAGCGGCCTGGCGGTGATCGAGGCGCCGGGGTACGGCGAGGAGGAGAAGCTGGCCATCGCGCAAAGCCATCTGCTGACACGCCCCTGGGACCCTACACGGCTTCCACTCGCACGGCGCGCTCATCTCGATGCTGTTTCTCTGCTGCGGCGGCATCGAACTGGCCCCGCCCGTACCCACACGGGTTTGATCACATCGCTCCTGCCGGCCGGTCATGTTCCTCCCACTCTATGGATCGCGGTTCTCTGAAGGGTGATGTGCAGTATTCTTGCGCAACGCCTGCAAGTCTACGACTCGCTGTCCTTCCTCCCGTTGTTTACTCTGAAGATCCGCCGCAAGCCGGGCGACGTCGTACCCGTGTTCCCGTCCCATGTCGTCCTTGATCCGCCAGAGTTCCTCAATCACCTCGTCCGACATCTTCGAGTCCCCCCATCAGTTCCCGAGGTGTGCAGATCTCCGGGGCGGCGTGCCCCTGCCGGGCGCACACATCCTGTATCACCGGTTTCGTCTCGGCGTTGTCGATGTGGCGGTAGTTCCAGGTCAGCAAGTAGTTGATGCCCTGTACCGCGGCGACGGCCACGTGAAGCGCGTCGTTGGCTGCCTTGGCGGGCAGTGCTCTTCCTTCCAGCAGCGCGCTGGCCAACGCGCTCGCTTCGTGCGGGATCGGCAACAACGGGATGTCAGCTAATGCCGCCAAGCGTCGCGCACTCGCCTCTCGGTCTCCCCTCCTGGCCTCCTGCACCGTCACCTCGGACGTGTAGAGCTCGAATGCGCGCCGCCGCATCTCCCACCAGTCCAGGGTAACCTTCTGCCAGGCAGCCGCGAGCAGGTCCGCTGTCGGTCGAGCCGTCAGGTAGGAGACGATGCTGGTTTCGATGTAGACCGTCTTCTTGTGCATTCGCCAGCTCGTCTGTCGGATTATTCCCGCACCGGGGCCGTCGTGCCGAGCACCTCGACAAGCTCGGCTACGACCGTCACCGACTCCTCCTCCTCGGCCGTCAGCTCGATCGGCGTGGAGGTCGGGTTGGTTGGTTCGAGCAGGATCCGGACATGCCGCCACCCGCCCGAGTCGGTCGCCTTCTCGCTCCGGTATTGCTTCACCGTGTACGGCTCGCCGGTGTCGGGATCGACCGTGTCGCGCAACTTCACGAGCACGGTTCTCCCTTGGGGAGTGCCGATAACGGGGCTGGTGAACAGGCAGTACGAGCCGTCCTGGACGGCGGGCTCCATCGAGCGTCCCTGTACCTGCGCCACGAACATGCCGGGCCGCAATGGCTGGGCCGTGTCGACCTCCACCTGTTCCCACTCGGAAGCGTTGGGAACGTCATCTGGATCGCCGAACGCGGCCGCGGCGATGTCCAACGGCACGAGCGGAACACACGCGGGGTCGCGGCTGTCGGTGGTTGAACTTATGAGTCGCAGGCGGGGCCGCGGGGCCGCCTCTTCGTCAGTCGGGCCCTGGCGAAACCACGATCGGTCCGCCCGCACCCGGTGGCGCACGTCCGGGAGGCTCAGATAGCTGGCCAGCCGCCGGAAATGCCGCACCATCGTGTCTTCGTCGTCCAGATCGTGGGCGCTGATCTCGACTACTTCGTAGCCGTGGTTGCGCAGCCAGGTCCGGATGTCGCGATCCTGCTCGGCGGTCGCCGGGTTACCGTGCAGGCGCTTGCTGAGCCCGTCCAAGTAGATGCACACGCCTTCGTCCGGATCGTGGTCCTCGGCACGATAGATGACGTCGGGCGTCGTTGTGCCCAGCGTCCGGTCCAGCCGGATCTGCTCGCCGCGGACTCCCTCACTGAACCCGGCGGCGACCAGCAGGTGACGCAGCTTGACCTCGGCGTCGTTGACCGGGGCCGCCTGCTCCTCGGGCGGCGGGGCGGGCTGCTGCCGTGGTATCTCATGGTCGACGGTGAGCTGCTGCCCCCAAGCACCAATCCGCTCGCCGACCGCCGCGCGATCGAGGTGCCGGTGATACCAAGCGTTGCGGAAGGTCTGCAGGCAGTCGATGCAGGAAGACTCGCAGTTACCGGGGCAGGCTGATGCCACCTCGCGAGCCACCTCGACGACCTCCGCGAACCGCTCGCACAGCTGGTCGAGCAACCCCGATCCGCCGGGCATCGGGTCCCACAGCAGCGCGTCCACCTCCTCCCGGTCGACGTGGCCGATGACGAGGATCTGCAGATCCTCCAGGTGCATGTCGAGCACCCGCGCCGCCCCGGTCCGCAACGCCTCCAGCACGCTGTACGCGGTCGTGGCCCCATCGCAAGCGGGCAGCGAGAGCACATTCGCCGTCACGTCGGCGTGGAACCCAATCCCATCCGGCGCACGCCCGCACTGATCCGTGTGCTTCTGATGAAAGTCCTCGCGTTGACGCTCGGAGGAAAGCGGCGACACGCTCTGGCCGCAGATGGTGCAGACGGGGTAGCCGAGTTCGTTCTCAATGGTTCCGGCGGCGCCTACGTTGACTAAGCGCAGGCGTGCGCCGCAGCGCAGGTGCACCCGTTGCGGTCCCCAGCGGAACGCCTGTCCGCCGTTGTGCTGGCCGAGCTCCGTTCCGTAGATGGCGACACCCAACTGGAACCGCAGGTCCTCTTCGTCGGAGATGTGCGACGTGTGGACCATGTCGACGTCGCAGACCGTCATCGTCCGCAGGACAGTTCCGCTCAACGACGACGTTTCTCCCCAGCGAGTCTCTCGCACGGCCTGCCGTTGCACCGACACTTCGTAGACCGGCATGTCGGCGCTGTCTGCACCGGCCGTCTGCGATGCAGCCTCGGCCGTGTCGTGCAGTTCGCGGTGAAAGCGCCGGGCCACGAAGCGGTGGCCGTTCGCGTAGATGAGATTGCCGGGCACGTATTCGCGGAGCGCTGTCGCGGGCGGGCGCGGCAGGCTGAAGTCCATCGCCCCGCTGCGCCAGAACGGAATCTCGGCCGACCCGACGATGGACCCGACCTCGAGACCGTAGCCGGGCAGGAATCCCTCTGCCGCCAGGACGCTGAACGTGTTGGCATCGTCGTGGCCCTCGGCCTGCCGCCGCGTTCGGCGATCCGTTCCCTTGAGCCGCTTCACTACCCGGTCGCAACGGCGGAACAGCGCCTCGTCGTCTCGTTCGAGCGTTCCATGGCGTTCGCGCAGCGCGTTCAGCCGGGCGATCTGGTGCATCGCCCATCGCAGGCGCCGCCGCAGGCGGGCGACCACCGCTTCCAACTCGTCGACGATCGCGTCAACATGCGTGCGTAGCGACGCGGAATCAATGACGCCCGCATCGCCTTCCGGCCAGCCCTGCTGGAACACGCGCTCCACGCGGGCGGCAAGGTCTGTAGCGTGGCGCTGGATCAGATCGCGTAGCGGGCCGAAGTCGAACGGGCCGCCGCCCGCCCTTGGCGCCGCGCTGCGCGCATCCCGGACTTGCCCGTCCGCGAACAGGTACGGCTCGACCTGCCGCGGCAGGCAGCGGTGTAGCACGTCGCGGATCGCATCCCGTTCTTCCTCCGGCCGGCCGGCGTCGCGCGTGTAGCCGTGCAGCACGCCGATGATGGTCGCGTGCACGTGCTTGGCGATCATCACGTCGTTGCGCAGGTTGAAGGCGGGCGGATCGATGCGTCCCGCGAGCAGCTTGAGGGGTTCGGCGAAGTACGCCCGGTCGTGCGAGACGGGACGGCAATAGGTCAGATCCACGGCCATGCGATGGCGGCGGCCGGCGCGCCCTGCCCGCTGCCGGTAGTTGGCGGGCAGGGGCGGCACGTTGCGCATCAGCACGGAATCGAGCCGGCCGATGTCGATGCCGAGTTCCAGCGTTGGCGTGCACACCAGGCAGTTCACCGCGTCCGAGGCGCCCTTGAAGAGGTTCTCCAGCCGTTCCCGCTCGTCGGTCGGAACCATCGCCGTGTGTTCTTCGGGACGCAGCATCGAGTAGGCGCCGTCGAGGAGCTGCAGATCGTAGTTGTCCTCATCCTCCGGGACCCACTCCAGGACGCCGTCGCACCGCCAGGCCGGGCAGCGGTCGTACGGGGTCTCGCGGACGACAGCGCGTCGGCAGTTTCGGCAACGCCACACGCCCCGGTTCGGAGCCAGCCGCAGCCGGTCGGCGTTCACCTGATGAACGCCGCTGACCTTCGGCAACGGTCGTCCCCGCGAACTCTTGAGTCGCACCGGGACCAGCAGCTCGCGTTCCACCAGGAAGGCGAACAGGCTCTCAAGGAACGTGTCGGCGGCATCCGCGGGCACCTTCCACTTCGCCGCGATCTGCCGAATCGTGGTCCGGCTGGCCGCGCTCAGCCACTGGATGACCAGCTCCCGCTTCTCGGTGGCCTCCCGGCGGAGCTTCGTCCCGGCGGGACCGCGGAGATTCGGCAGATAGCCCTGCTGTACCTCCCGGTCACCATCCATCCAGTACTTCGTGAAGATCTCGTAATCGGGGTCGTGCAGCGCCCGCCGGCGCCGCAGGTAGTCAAGCGCGCTGGCCACGCCGTCGCGCAGGCGCGTTGCGGAGATGCCCAACGCGTGCGCGTGCTCCTGCATCCAGGGCAGGGCGGTGTCCAGTCCGTCGTACTCCACTCTCATCCGGCCCCACGGTTCGAGGCCCAGCGCCTGGCGCGACGCCAGGGTGACCTCCCGCAGCACCTGGAACCGGAGGTACTTCCGGCGTTCCTGGTCGTGCCGTCCGCCGCGTTGCTCGCGACGCGCCACCTGCCAGACCTCCGGAATCAGCGCGCGCGAGAGCGCCTCGTCCCCTTCGAGTTGATCGTCGAGGTGCGCGACGAGGTCACCGATGGATCGCGGGCGCTCCCGGATGCCCTCCGCCATCAGGGCCCGCAGCCGGAACCGGCGGGCGTGGTCTTTCATCCAGCCAGCCTGGAACGCTGCGTCCTGCCGGTTGTCGCAGAACACTAGCAGCCGCCGGCGCCGGGCGCGGTGCACCATGTCCTGGGCCAGCACGTGCACGTCCGCGACGTTGGTGGCTCGCACGGGGCGGGCGGGCTCGCGGTAGCGGCCAGCGCCCGGCGTGCGGCCCGTCGCTCCGCACGACAGACAGCTCGTCAGCAGGCCGGGGCGCTTGTCGTTCTGCCGCACCGCCAGTAGTCGGACCATCTCGCCGCGCCGACCGCAGGCGAGGCAGCGTGACACCACGTCGGGGTGCCCGGCCCCACAGCGACGGCAGAAATGGAGCGCGGCGGTCCGCCCAGCGGGCGGTGTTTCTGCGACCTCCTCGTCGTTGTCGCCGATCAGCGTGTCGACCAGGACGACCCGCCTGCCGCCGTGCGCCTCTTCCTTGCGTTCCCAGTAGGAGCCGCCCGAACCCGCGTCGCCGCCGCCCGGCCGCCGGCCGGTGAAGCTGAAGTCCTTCAGGAACGCGATGTAGTAGTGCTGTCCGCACACGGTGCAGGTGGTGACAGGAAACTGCGCGTGGCGCTCATCCACGCCGTGCGCCCGACGGTCGTTCACGACCTGATCGTTGCTTTCGGCCGGATTGTCCGCTTCCGCGGCGCTGTCGTTCCGCTTCGGGTCGTCGTCTTCGGCCGCAAGCCACAGGTGCGGCTCGCCCGCATCCTCCGGGAACGATACGACCGCCCCGCTGATGCCGCGTACGAACCCATGCACGACGGGGCGCAGAAGGGGCCGGCCGTCGCGGCGGGCCGCGGCCCCGAGCGTCAGCCAGGCGAGGATCTCCGCCTCGGTAACCGCCCGCCCGACCCCGGCCTCCAGGGCTGGGGGCAGCGATTCCAACGCCTTTGGGATCTCCAGCTCCTCGTTCAGGCGGAACACGATCTCGTTGCGAGATAGCGCCGCGTGCAGCGCCGCCGGCCAGTCACCCGCGCCGAGATCTTCGCCGGCCAGTGCTCGATACGCCGTCCGTACCTCTTCCGCGGCCGGCGTGTCGTCGTCCAGCGCGCCGACCGTTCGGTCGAGAATCGCTACGGTGTCTTCGGCTGGGTCCGGCGGGACGAACCGCCCTGTCGCCCACACCTCGGCTTCGTAGTCCTCGCCGATCGTGACCACGGCGTCGGCCGCCACGCCGAAGAACCGCGCCGCGAAGTTGCGGCCGGCTTGCGGATCGTCGTGATCCACGATGGTCGCCGAGGTCGCAACGCACGTGGTCTCATTCGGATTGGCGGTGCAGAACGCGCGCAGGCGCCGAATCAGACAGGCCGTCTCGGCGCCCAGCGCGCCGGTGAACGTATGGGCCTCGTCGAACACCAGGAAATCGAGCCTCGCCCCCGCGAACAGCTCGACGTCCTGCTGGCGCGTCAGCAGCAGCTCGAGCTGCTTGACGTTGGTGAGCAGAATCCGAGGTTGCTGGCCGGGGCTGCGCATCACCTCGCGGGAGCAGACTTCCTCTGCCGGATACACCGTCTCGCCGCTGCCGTCGCGCCGCGCCCGCTCCAGCCGTGCTTCGTAATCGGCCCGCGACGATCCGTCCGGCAACCGGACCCCGGCGACGTCCGCCTCGTGCTCCGGGGTCTTGCCGACGTACATGCCGAACGGAATCCCGGTACCCGCAAGCAGCCCGCGCAGCCGCATGAGCTGGTCTTCGGCCAGCGCGTTCATCGGATAGACGATGACGGCGCTGATGCCCGGCGACGCCGCGTCGTCCCTCAGGCGCAGGCAGCGGCTGACGACGGGATAGAGGAAGCACTCCGTCTTGCCGGAACCAGTACCTGTGGCGACCAGCGTGGTGCGGCCCGCTGCGATGGCACGCAGGGCGCGTTCCTGGTGGCCGTAGAGATGCGTGATGGCCGCGGGAATCCGTTTGCGCAAATGCGGGTGCAGCAGACCTTCGCCGGCCAGCGCATCGATGCCCGCGCCTTGCCGGAACGGGCGCGACAGACTGATGTAGGGCCCCTTGAGCAGTGGCGACTGGCGGGTCTTGTCGAGCGACAGCAGGTCGCGCATCTGACGGTGCAGGCGCGGATCCGCGAACGGATAGGCTGTCAGCTGGTAGCGCAGGAAGCTGCGGACGACCTGCTCGGTGTAGGCGATCGGGTTCAACGTCGTACCACCGGTTGCAGTCCTATTTCTGCTCGAACAGCGCTTGCTGCCGCTTCTTCGGGAACAGCGCGGCCTGGTACCCGGCGCCGACTTCGGCAACCCTTTGCGACGCCCCCCCCTCAGCCGGATCTGGCTCGTTGTGGTCTCCTCGACGACCGTCCCGGGTATCCCCAACGAGCTTGAGGTGCTGAAGCCGACCCAGCAGCTTCCTGTGGGCGTTGTTGCTGAGATAACCGCCGTTGCGAAGCTCGGCCACCATCGTCCAGAAGGCGTCGCCGTTCACGATCTCCCGCGCGCGGGTCTCTGTGAGCACTGTCACCACTCCGTCGTCACCGAGCAGATCACGCTTGAATCGGTCCGCGAGCAGGTCGAGATAGTCCGTCCCCTCAGTCACCTGTCGCCCAATCAGCTCGACGATGCGCAGCGCGTAGTCGTTCTCCCCGAGCAGGTTGCGGGCGTGCAGGTGGCATTCGCGCCAGGATTCGTCGGCGCTCTGGACGAGTTGCCAGTCGTAGAAGCGCGGGCCGAGGCGGCTGGCGACCGGTTGGGGCTGACGGGCGCGCTCGTCGTGGCCGAGGCCGTAGTCGGCGAGGCGCAGGGTCTCCGGAAGCATCCAGCCCTCGCCGTCGTTCTGCGACAGAAAGGCGTCGATGCCCTTCTCGCGATCGCCGTCGACCGAGTCGATCTTCGCCTGGAGGTCGTGGAACGCGACGAGGGTGAGGACGGTGTGGCGCAATTCAGGGTCTTTGTCTCTGTCAACGCGCCAGAACCCTTTTGGGTCCAGCCGTCGAGTGCTACCGGACTGCAGTTGAGAAGTCGTCAAGTCACAATTCCTCATGAGGTAGCAAAGCATGTCACGGTCGCACCCCATCAAGGCCGCGCAGATTGAGTCAAGTTGGATCCGGGTACGAAGCCGCTCGGCGTCACTCAAATGCCACATCGCTCTAATAGGCCGACGTGGATGCGGCTGCGAAACGTTACACCAAACATCAGCTGCTAGGATTGAAGCATTGCTAATGGGGTTTACGATCATAGATATAGAACCGGGTGTCCGACGGCGTGGCAGAAGTGGAAGTTCTACGATTTTGCTGGGATCCAAAGCAGTGACCCCGCCACTCCCACCGAATCTCAATCGGGCTACCCAATCAAAACACAACGAATTGACAGACGCACACATCGATTCGAGAGCTTCGTCGTGTTGTTTTGCTAATACGCCGATTGTATGTCCACATCCTACCCCGCGTACTGTGGCGGCTACAAACGTGCGCTCGTTAGTTGAATTACCCAGATAGCGATAGACGAGGCGGCGGTCCCAAGGAGATCCATTAGTTAATCGTTGGGATACACTCCTCGCGGGGAGCAGGTATTGTGGTTCCATGTACTTGTAGTTCCAGCCAATCTTGTCCCACTTGACAGCATGGCCAGAGCCGCCGGCATACACGGAGGCAAAGGGGTCGAATTGCCAGATCATTGCACCCTGCAATAGCGGCAACGCCAACTCCTCGATCTGTCCCTCCCGAATCCATGCATCTGCGTTCCGCGAGAGAATCACGCCCGTTGGAATCTTCGCCCGCGGAATCGGCAGCCGATCATAGGGCGGTTGCGCGCAACGCACACGCCAATTGGTTCGGGCGACGTCACCGTGCTTCAAGAGACGGCCGTGCCCGAAGCGTGCCTCGGATTCCCGGCGTTCGAGATTGGCGGTGGTAGCGAACAGCCGGTCCTCAAGCGCCATTGCGACGGGTTCGGGTCGCGACTGGTCTACCCCCATCTCCTCCCACAGTTCCTCGATAGGCCGCCAGTCGCCCAGCAGCCAGCGGCTGTACTCGTCTGGCCGGTAGCCCTTCGCCTCCCACCGCGGGCGGGGCGGGAAGAGGTGCGAGTCGTTCGTCATGTGGAACTCGGTCGAGTAGCGGATACCCCAGCCGTCGGGTCCCTCGTCGCCGAGCAGCACGGCGTTCGCGTAGATCTTCTCCAGGATCTCCAGGTCGCGCTCCGACTGGATCTCGAGAATCGCGCGGCTCTTCGGGCTGAACTGCTTGATCTGCGCCAGGGTGTAGGACGTGGCGAAGTCGCCGGCGCGCTCCCAGTCGTCGAGGTCGCGGCGCATGAAGGCGGTGCGGATCGCGGCGGTGGCGCCGCCCTTCTCGATGACGACGGGGTTGAACTTGTAGCTGCGGTGAATCGGAAATACCTTGTCGCGGTTCTCGACGCCGAACAGCCATTCCCACCGGCAGCGTTCCAGGAACAGGTCCCGCAGTGCGCCGGTGCCGTTGTCCGAGTACAGGCCGGAGGGAACGACGAATCCGAGCCGGCCACCCCGCCAATCGCCGTCTCCGGACCGTGCGCCATCCTCGCGCGGCCCCGGCTGCCTCAACAGCGCATGCGCGGCTTCGAGGAACAGTTTGTAGAGGTTGAGATCCGCCGATCCTTGGTGGCGGAACGGATGGGCCGGATCGCCGAAACCGGCGGCGCGGGTGCGGGCCTGCCGCCAGCGTTCGTGAACCTCCAGGTTCTTGCGGCCCCGCACGACGACGAAGCGATCCTGGCTGCCGGCGTTCTCCTCGGGGTCGCCGAAAGGGCTCGCGGCGTGGCTCGTGAAGTTCGATTGCGCGCGGAAGCGGGCGTTGTACTCGAGCCAGTCGCGTTCGACGGCGGCGTCGGCGAAGCAGGCGGTCTGCCTGTCCAGCGCCTCCTGCTTGCCGTAGGAGCGGTAGAGCGGGTCGAGATTCGAGAAGAACTCCTTCGAGACCGGCTTGGCGATGTCCCACGGCGGGTTCCCGAGCAGCGCATCGAACCCGGATCCCGCCTCCCTGAACACGTCGGGAAACTCCAGCTCCCAATGGAAGAACCGCATCTCGGCGGCGACCCGCCGGGCGACGGCGCGCGTCTCGTCCGCCGGCTCCGCGAAGGTGCTCGGCAGCGGGGCGTGCTCGATCTGGTCGGCCGGCCAGAACCAGCAGGCGCACCACAGGTCCATCGCCCCCTTCAGTGCGCGCCACTCGGCGGATCCCACCAGCTCCTCCCGGTACAGCCGCGCCCGCTCGGCCGCGTCGTGCACCGGCATCGCGTGCATGCGCTCCAGCACCGCGAGTGCGTCGTCGTGCGCGGCGGCGGCCTGCTCCAGCAGATCCGCCTGGAACAGCGTCGCCCCCCCAAGAAAGCGCTTCATGTCCGGCGTCAGTCTCTCCCTGACGAATGTCTTGATCGCCCGCGTGCGCGCGTTCTTCTCGAAGTGGACGCCGTTCGCGTGGTTCCGGTCGCCTCCCTCGCGATTCTTCCATGCCATCGCGGGGTAGTGCTGAAACTGATCGAACCAAGCGCCGATCAGGGCGTTGCCGCACTTGATCTTGTGGTCGAGGAACCCGAACGGCAGCGTGCGGTCCATCGTCTCGATCCACAACGAGAGGCGGCAGAGTTCCACCGCCAGGGGGTCGAGATCCACGGCATAGATACAACGCTCGACCACATGTCGTCGCAGCACGGCCCGGAGGCGCGACTCGAAGCGGTCGTCGTCCGGCCGGCAGGGAATCAGTTCGTCGGCGAGCCGGGACTCGCCGACCGCCCCGGCGCCGTTCGCATCGCCCACGCCGAGCAGGCGCACGAGCACCTGGTCGCCATCAGCTTCGAGCCGGTCGTGATGCTCGAGCGCCGCGTACAGCGCGTCGGTCAGGAAGCGGAGCGCGGCCAGCGGGAAGGTACCGGATCCGCAGGCGGGATCACACACCGTCAGGTCGAGGATGCGTTCCGGCGCCTTCGGTGTCCACCGGGCGGGCGGCGCGTCCGCATCCGGCTTGCCGTCCGCGGCGACCGGCGGGTCGTAGGCCAAGGGGCGTAGCGTGCGCTGCACGGTGGGCACCGCGAGGCCAGGGCGCGTGTAGAAACTGCCGGACCCCTTCCGCGTGCCGCCCCAGCGCACCAGGTACCACTCGCCGGGGAGAACCACGCGGGCGACGAGCTGTCGCGCCTTGGCGCCGACGCGGGTGTCGAAGGCGAGCGGGCGTTCCGGCGTGTCCCGCCCGCGGGGTTTCTTGAGCAGACCGGCCGCCTGCACCGCGCGGCGCGCCCACGCTTCGGCCCGCGTGCGGTTGCGGTGCCGCTCGTCCGCCCCGGCTGTAGCGTCTTCTGATGACGTCGCTTCGGACTCGACGGGGAACGCATCGTCATCACCGTCTTCCTCGAGGCCTGGCGACTTCGTTTCCGTCTCTTCCGCCTCCTCCGGTGTGTTGTCGGTTGCCCCCGACTGTTCCTTGAGTCTCTCGAACAGCGCCCTGAGCGCCACGTCGTCCATCGCTTCGAGCCGCGACAGCGGCAGCGCCGGCTGATCGCCCACAGCGAGGAAGATCACCGGGTCTCCAGCCGGCGCGGTCTTGAGCTCGTAGTCGAGCAGTCCCTCGTAGAGGATGCCGATGTACTCGGATGAGAGATCGGAGAAGTCCACCGGGACGACGGCCCGGACGCTCGCGCGGCCCTGCCGGATCTGGATAGTCGTGCGAGTCAGGAGCTTCAGTAGCTCGTGGACGTCGTGGTCCGACAGGACTTCTTGTTCGAAGCAGGCGTGCTCGTACACGTGGAGGGCCCGGGACACGCCGTCGCCGGCGTCCCGTGCGCCGGGCGCGAACAGCTCGCCGCCATAGGCCGTCACCGGCAGGTTCGGGTGGTGCGAGCCGTCCCGGACGAGTGCGAAGAGCGCCAGGACGCGGGGCCAGGCCCCGAAGCTGTCCGCGAGGCCGCCGCGCGCCGCGGCCCGTTCGAGCCGTTCCAGCAGGCCGTGCAGCCCGTAGCTCTCGTGGTAGAGGGTGTTGTCGCGGGGCAGCAGATCGCGTGATTCGGCGAACAGGATGACCACCAACCGCATCGCTATCCGGCAGGCGGCGCGGTAGATGTCGGTTTGGCTCGCGCCGAACAGCTCTTCGATCTCGTCGGCGTCGGGTGTTGGAACACCAGCGTCCTCGGCCAGGTGTTCCACGTACTCCTGGATCCCGTCCCGTTCTACGAACGAGGACAGAGCCTCGCCGTGGGCGCGGATGAGGGTCTCTACCGATTCGCGCACGCGCTCACCGAGCACCTCCGAGAGTTCCGCCTGCCCCTTGCGCGTGTCACGGATGGCGCGTAGCAGCGGCGGGTCCGCCGCGTCCGCCTCCGGCGTCCAGAGCGTTGGCCGGACCACGTTACGAAGCGCTGCAACCTGCGGCGAGAGCGCACCCTCCTCGAACCACAGGTCGACATCCCATTCGCACCACGCCTCGTAATCCAGTCCCGCGAAGACCAGCCGCCACTGCCGGCCGTTGGTCACCAGCGCCAGATGGTCACCGCCAGCGCGCAGCCAACCGGCCACCCGGCTCACGGCGCGGCGGCTCTTCCCGATGCCGAGGCGCCGACTGTCGTCCACGAACACTGGCAATCGCCCGCCGCGCCGGTCTTCCCACAGCTGGCGGGGCTTAACCGTCTCGCCCGTGATGGCCCGCCGGCCCCAATCGGGCGCGATGTTGTTGCCGCGCGTCCAAGTGCCGGTCGACCCGTCGAAGCCGCAGACGTGCTCCAACACGAAGGTGACGAAGAGAGACGCCTCGCCGTTCCCGTCCAGCGTTGCGATTGCGCGCTGGCGAAGTTGCCGTTCGGTCCACGAGTTGAGCGGGTCCGGTGTATTGCTGGCCAGCGTGGCGAGCCGCGGCCCGTCCAGCAGCAGCCCGCCGTGGCGCAAGCGCTCCCAGCCGGGCAGAGTGCCGGCGACCGTCTGTTCCGATGTCGTCACGATCGCCGCTCCGGTGGAGTCATTGTGTTGGTGTCAACCTGCATGGCGGTTCGGCCCGTCGTGTCTGGTTCCGCGCTCTGAATTGTCGACGAGGGTGTTTCCTCAGATGTTCGCTCCGGAAGCCGGACTTCCACTGCGACGGGAAACACCTGCGCACTCCCGGCCAGCGTGAACCGCGCCGGCAGAATGTGGTCGAGGATGCGTGTACGTTCGCGCTGCAGCTGCTCCCGGATCTCCTCGTATTGGCCGCGCCGGCGCGCGAGCTCCTGTTGCTTCTCTTCGATGGACCGCTCCAGCTCCGCCAGTTGCTCGTTTGCGTCGAACAGACGGCCCTGGGTGCTCTTGCGGTTCAGCTCCTCCACCTCCCGGGTGAGCCTCGCCAACGTGGACTGTTCGATCAGCGCGGAAACCTCACCCTGGCGTTGCCGGTAGCGCTCATCCTCGCGTGTACGGGCGGCGTCGCCGTCAACGCGAAGCTGGCGGTGGAGGTGGTCGGTAAGATCATCTCGGTACCGGCGCAGCCGATCCTGCAGGTCGGCTCGGACGTCTTCCAGGATCTCGGATGCGCACGCCCGGTCGTCCGGATCGGTCGTCTCGCGCGCGCCGCGCAGGGCTTGCGCCGGGGTGTGCGCGAGCAGTTCGCCGGTGCGGCCGTCGCGCACCGGCAACGCGAGCGTCCGCACCCACCGGTGGAAAGTCTCCCGCAACGTGTTCACGCCGAGTTCTTCCAGACTGAGCAGGATGACTGCGTCGGCGCCAGCGGGTACCGGTCCGCGACGCACAGTCCAGCGTGATGTCTCGTTGCCGGTCCCCGGGTAGCGGCATCGCGTCAGCACCCCGAGCGCCCGCTGCATCAACGGGTGAGCCAGATGCATGAGCAGCGCATCTTGGCGGGGACGGAACACGCTCAAAGCCCCAAGCCGCTCAATGAACGGCTCCGTGCTGAACGCCAGCCGCGGCAGCGCGCCATGGCCGCCGCCCGGCACGGGGCGGCGCACCGTTTCATCGATGATGTCCCGCCACCCGGCGAGACCTGGGTACAGCACCCGGGAGAAGCCGGATTCCGCATCGGTCTCGATCTGAGGCCGGCCAGCGGGTACAGCGAGCGCGGCTTCCAGCGTGTTGCGCAAGGCGCTGGGATCGAGATCGATCTCCCGAGCCATCGCATCGATCACCGTCGTCTCTCCCGCGCCATCCTCGGTTGCCGCGACCGCAGTATCCGCATCGAGATCCACGCTGCTGCGGGTGTCCGCGATTCGGCTATCCAGATCCGCCTGTACGGACGCGGCATCCTCGCCCCGCACCAAGCGGCGGTGCACAGCGCGGTCGAAGACTTCGTTGACGGAGCCAAGATCCTCGCGGATCTCGTCCGCCTTGCGGATCACGTGCGCGAGAAAGCGCAGGTCGGGATCGGTGGTGCTGGCGAAATGGTGCACAGTCACGTCGCGTGACTGACCGTAGCGGTCGATCCGGCCGTTGCGCTGCTCCAGCCGCGACGGGTTCCAGGGACAGTCGTAGTGCAGCAGGTAGCGTGCCGTGCGGTGCAGGTTGAGTCCCTCGGACGCGGCGTCCGTCGCGACCAGTACGCGCACGGGCGACGCCGGATCGTTGAATGCTATCTTGACGTGTTCCCGGTCGGTCTGGTCCATGCCCCCGGGACCGCCGCTGCCGAACAACGTCAGTACGCGCTCGCGCGGGTAGTCTTCGCGCAGCCGGCGGGCGAGGTAGTCGAGTGTCGTCTTGTACTCCGTGAAGACGATCAGGCGTTCGTCGGTTCGGAACGCGGGTTCTCTCCCGGCACTGCCGCCCGCCGGCGGGGGTTCGATCAGCAGGCGCCCGATCAGGTCGACGAGCGTCTCGAACCGGGCGTCGGTCGCCGGCGTTTGCTCGCTGATCCGCGCGCCGTCAAGGTCGAAGCCCAGAGTCTTGAGTGCGCGCTCGATCGCGTGGATCGGCACGTCCAGCTCGCCGCCGAAGTTCCGCAGCCAAGCGCCCGCTACCGTTGCGGCTGTAGCTTCGCGTTGCTGCGCTTCCCGGTCGTCGCCGGTCTCCTGGCGCAACGTGCGTTCGGCTGCCGCAACCTCCTGCTCGGTCGTCGTTTCCGCGGTGGCGAATCCCTGGCGCGTCCGGCTCCATGACTCCGCGAACGCGACGGGACACGAGAGAAGCCGCTTGCCGAGGATTTCTACTGCGAAGGCGCCGGTCCGGCGTTGAGCTGCTGATCCTGTTGACACGAGCGCGCGCACCTTGCTGCGGAACGTATCGAACGCGGTCGAGACCGCGGCTTCGTCCGGACTGATGGCGAGCGGCAACGCTTCCGGCGGCCGGCGCGTGCAGAAGCGCGGTGTAGCGCTCCTGGCGTTGATGTCACGCTTCAGCCGCCGCACCACGATGTCCTCAACGCGCGCCCGCATGGCAGATCCCATCTCGCTGGTGCGGGTAAACCGGACGGGGTCGAGCATCTCCAGCAGCCCGGTGAACGAGCGGGTGTGGCCGTTGTGCGGCGTGGCCGAAAGGAACAGGCGATGCTCGAACCGCGGCGCCACGAGGCGCAGCATCCGGCACAGCTCGCTGTCGTCTCCGAACGGCGACGGCATCAGGTTGTGGCACTCGTCGACGATCAAAAGGTCCCAGGGCAGGTGCGGCGACCCGTCGGGCGTCCGGCATGCGGCCAGGAACTGCTCTAGCACGTCGGGCTGGCGCAGGTAATGGTACGAGGCGACGATCCGGCTAAACGAGCGCCAGGGTGTCGCATCCATGCCGAGCCTGCGACGCAGGCGCTCGCTACCTTGGCGATCCACCACCTCGAACCTCAGCGCGAACTTCTCCCACAGCTCTTCCTGCCACTGCTGGCGCAACGAGGCCGGCGTGAGCACCAGAACCCGCTGGATGCGGCGCCGCAGCAGCAGCTCGGTGAGGATCAGCCCCGCCTCGACCGTCTTGCCCAACCCGACATCGTCGGCGATGAGCAGGCTAACCCCAATACTGTTGCTTTAGAGATCTGACGCCACGATACGCGGTGTCCAGTCCCACTTGCGGTTGGATATCGGACCAAGGCCTCGCAGTGGATAGCCGCTCATCTTCCGCTTGACGCCGCGGGGTTTCTTCTGGCCGCGACTGGAGACCACCCGCTCTTCCAGAATCTCGTCCAGCACGCGCTCGCGGAGCCGCTCATTCGGAGACGAGGGGGGAAACGCCGGGGTTCTCGACACGGCGGCGCACGACCCGCACGGCGTGGACGAACGAAAGACGGTCCGGGTCCTCATCAACCTTGCGCGCCGCTTCATGGATCAGACGCCGCACCGCGTAATGCGCCAGCATCAGGCCGTGTACCTCCTGCAACACCAAGTCCGGCGTCTTGCTGCGCAGGATCGCCCCAGGGCCCAGGATGTGGGTCTTGACCTCATCGTAGGCGGTCTCCACCTCCCAGCGTTCGTGATACAAAGCGGCCACCTCGGCGGCTGGCGCAGCGGCCGGGTCGAGCAGGGTGGTGGCCAAGCGGTAGACGACGTCGCTCGGGTCGTCGAGCCTGTACTCGACGACCCGGACGGGACATTCTCCCCGACTGCGCCGACGGTCCTGGCCGCTGCCCCGCAGCACGCTGCGGTAGGAACCGTCGTCGAAGCGCTCCAGCACCGGCAGGCGCAGGTTCGCTTTCATGCGCCAGAGCAGGTCGGCGCCGGTACTGGCTGCCCGCCGCCAGAGCGGGAAACCGCAGTAGCCCCGGTCGGCAAGCACCAGCATGCCCGTGGACAGCCAGGGCAGCAGCGCCTCGACCTGCGCCTCCTCCGATTCGGCATACGCGCCGGCCCGCCACGCGAACGCCGCGCGCGTCCCCACCTCCACCAGCGCCGTCAGGCGAACCTGGGGGAAAGCAGCTCGGCCACGTGACGCGCCGGGCGCTCCGAACGCCTCCCGGTTCGTCGCTTCGTCCGGCACGTTCAGCGTGGACCCGTCGAACGCCACCAGGCGCCGGCCGCGATACCACGACCCGCGCGTCGCCGGGTCCGCCACCGGCTCCACCCGGGCCGCACGCAACGCCTCGAACGGCGCAGACCCCAAGCGCGTCCGCGCGCGCGAAATCGACGACTTTCCCGACACTCGTAGCGTCGCGTCCGACGACACCCACCGCAGCCCCTCCATCAGGCAGCGCAGCACCTCCCGCGCTGACACGGACCGGAACAGCCCCAACGCGACCACGTAATACACCATCGCCTCGGCCGGCAGAGCGCGCTGCCGAAGGCTTGCCCGACCGCACGACACCAACGCCTCGCGTACCGCCGCGATCGGGTACACCTGTGCAAGCACGCCGATGCTCAGATAGTCCGACAGCCGCGGGCCGCCTGGCAGAACGGCTTCTGTTCGGGACATTTATCCCCCCGTATCTCCGCTATCAGAGCAGGATACAGGGGTGTGACTGTTAAAGCAACAGTATTGAGGCTAACCCGCGGCATGCGCAGCGCTTTCAGGAGCGGCACGAGCTGGTAGTTCTCGATCCGCACGCTGCCGTGGAACGGGCTGGCGACCGGCTCGTGCGGGGCGCGTCCGTCGCCGCCGGCGGGGTCCAGGTACGGCGACAGCGCCGTCCAGCGCGCCGCGCGCAGCAGTGCGTCGAAGTCTTCCGCGGGCATCGCGCCGCTGGAGTGCGCCGGGTCCGGCAGCGCGTTCGGCTCCAGCAGGTGGCGTTGGGGCTCGCGCTCCCAGAGCAAGCGTTCCTCGGCCGGCGTGTGGTTGTCGGCGTACTCCAGGTGGACCAGGTGGAGCCGCCCCGTCTCGCCATCGAAGGGCTCGACCGCCGCGACGACGCCGCGTCGGTTGCGGACGGTGGCCAGCATGCCGGCTCGCGGAACCGGGGTATCAGCGCCGGTCGAGGTCACATGGGTGTGCACAGCTCCATTGTAATCGTCCGCGACCGGCGTCCTGCCGGCGGCCACCGTGCTCCGGTGCAGTCGGGTCGCCATCCTGTTGAGCCCTGGACGCACAGCTCGTGACCGACACGGAGTCAGTCGGCAGTAGCCCATGCGTTGGGATCACATGAGGCTCGGCGATCTGCCCTCGTAGGTCCTGCCGCTCAGGTGATCGACTCGAGCGTCTTCGGCGTTGCGACGAAGACGGTGTGCGCCGATCCGGGGTAGTACCAGTCGTGTTCCTTGCCCGCGTCCCGCCACGCGAGCGGCAGCGTGTTGGTGAGCGCCTTCAGCGTTGCGGCGTCGCTGTCGCTCATGGAGTACGGATGCGCGATCATGAGTCGCCCGCCGTTCTTGTGGGTGAACATCTGGTAGTGATCGAATGGCCCGGCTTCTTGGACAAGGATGCCGAGACAGAACTCTCTGGCCTGACCGAAGTACGGCCGCTCACCGTATATCCTCGCTTCTTGCTGCAGTTTGCGTGCGCGCTCCTCGGCGCTGTTCGTGCCGAGGATGCAGCGCCTCTGACCTGCGAGCCAGTGCAGGCAGTCGTGCGGGCGCGGTCCTGGCTGCGTGTCGTCGAGGTTCCTCCATCCGGGGTTGTCGGTCATCCACCGGTCCCAGGTTCCGTTTTGCCGAGGCGGCGAATTTTCGTTGTTTTGGGGGTTCTTGCCAAAGGCCCCGATTCTGAAACCGTCGATGTACATGATCTCTCCCTTCGCTCTCCTCGTGTCGGTGCCAAGTCCAATTGTGCCCCGCGGTGTCTAATCCCGCCAGCCGCAGCGTGTCGGCGATCCCTGGCCCCGCTGCGGCCGTGAGCTCGAAGAGCTAGGCTACAATCCTTGACCGGCCGGCATCTTTACAAATGAGTCAAGTGCGAACTTCATGTAGCGACCACGTGCTCGCGACCGGCAAGCGCGCCCGCTCCGCCGCGGCGTCGATCTCCGGGATCGCGACGTCGTCCTGGGCCTGTTCGTCCTGCGGAGAGCAAGCGGCTGACCGGCGGCGAGCGTGAGTGCCTCGTTCAGCTGCTCGACACTGTCGAGCGGCTCCCCAGGAGCGGCAGGGCCGCGGCCGTCGCGTCGGCGCTGCCGCTCGTCATCCTGCCGGCGCTCGCCCCCGGACTGCCGCCTGGTTCCTCGAAGCCGACAGCATGCCCCCAGTCCCCGACAAAGCCGCACCGGCCGGTTCTTCGGCCGGCGCGTGATGGATTCCAGAACTGGACGCTCGCCTCCAACGCCCGGTGGCGCTTCGATGGCGACGCCTTCAGGGGGACTATCGTCCACTTTCGTTCAGGAAACCAGGGGCTTCACCCACGAAGCCGGGAGTCCGCACCGGAAGCCACCGTGGTACTCGCCATCATCCACGTGGCAGCGGCGACGCGGCGTGCGGTGCTCGTCGTCGGCTTATCGAAGGGCCTGTCGGCATTTGGTCCGCGAGCCGATGGGAGTCGACCGGCCCGCGGTGACACTTGGCCGCAGTTGCGGCGGTCCTCAGCCGCCGCGGGCAGCCGGAGCCTTGATGCGTACTGAGACATCTCACGAAGCGCGCGAGGACCAGCGGAAGTCCTCCATCGGTCGCTGACGACAGAAGTACCGTCGGCCACCGGACCCTCCGCCGCTCCTCACCACGCCTTGACGGATCCAATTGCTCCTGCCTTGCCGCCGCCGGAGAGACTGATTAGGCCGCCAACGAAGAAGAGCCGCACCCACGTCGGCCACTACGCCCCGAGTATCAAATCGTCCCACACCGGCGTCTTCCTATCTGCGAGCCTCTCGAGAATTGCGCGGCGACAAAGATTCTGTGCTTCTACAAGCGACGGCTCTTCCTTGGCTTCAACCGATCCCTCGTGCACCGCCTTTGAGCAGACGTCATATGCCTTCTTGAAGGCAGTGCGTATCTCCTTCCGCTCCTTGACGTCCTTGCCCAAGTGCCACGCTCCATAGTTCGCGAGTCGGAACCTGTATTCGCTCCACTCACGACCGTGCAAGTATAGAGTTTCTAACGCGATGCGCAGATCTATGGACCTGTCAGCCAGACTCCGAGCTCGTTTCGACCTTACCCACTGCCGAATCGCTGTGTCCAATCGCTTGTCTCGGTAGCGCGCGCGATATACTTTCAGCGCCTCCTCCAGTTGTTCCTGTGATAGACCAACAGTGGGACCGCCGACATCACGCCGACTCTCGTATGAGGAACCGGGATTGAACCCT
>Ga0209021_1001769_pt1 | contig 20426 bp, 22 predicted proteins | sample PinacodermFT_FD_187299 | JGI IMG/M metagenome (GOLD analysis project Ga0209021, IMG submission 187299) | Host-associated microbial community of the marine sponge Aplysina aerophoba from Gulf of Piran - sponge pinacoderm, lysed by freeze-thaw... | ecosystem: Host-associated > Porifera > Sponge >... | reverse complement strand
GCCCGCAGGTAACAGGGAGCTTGAAATCAATAACTACATTGAGACCGTAGCTGAGGCGCTGGTTGATAACCTAGACGACCTAACAGACTCTGCGCTTGAGGGAGACTTTTCAGTATTCCCATACGGTGTCGAAAAGATTGACATGAAGCGTTCGCCCCGCGATCAGATGCTGAGCGAAATCGTACGCATGGTTGAGGCGCGAGCATCGGGAATTTTGGGAGTGCCGCTGGCGCTAGTCGGCTACATCGCAGGCTTGGAAAACAGCCCGTGGTCGCACCTAGACACGGCGAGAGAGTACTTCGCAGAGAACGCGCTATCCCCGCTATGGGATATTTGGAGTGACGAATTCACACGAGGCGTAGTCGCCGAATTTGGGGACACATCGATTACCTATGAATTCGACATGGACGATGTTCGTATCCTACAGCCCGACCTAGCAGTAGAAGAACAGCGAGCACGCGACCTATGGAACGACGGACTTATCACGCGCGGCGAGGCTAAGCAGCGCATCGGCATGGAAGTCAATGAGGCACAGGATAAGGTCTACAAGGTCAAGTCTGGCGACCTGTACATTGAGGATGTTACGCTATTCTCAGACGCCGAAGGCGACGGTGAGTAATGGCACCTAAGCCACGACAAGAACGAATTGTTACGCTAGCTAAGCTCACGGCACGCACACGCGTGCGTACAGAGCGAGGCGTACTGCGTACAGGCAAGCCCCTATTCAGGGGGCTAGCAGGCGACGTGGTGGCTGCGTTTATCAACGGACAGACGCAGTTGATCCCCATCGATTTTCTCGATGAACTCACAGGCGCACTGACGCCCATCGTCACCCGCGCATTTGTAGATGTTGCAGAGGCGGTATCTGAGTTATATGATATCGAGTCGGTGGTTTCGACGCGCACAATGTTGAGCGAATTCGTAGGGCGTACAGAAGGCGTTTTGGAAAACAGACGCGTGCGTATGGAGATCGTGCTTGACAAGTATCAGCGAGGTGACCTAACACAAGAACAAGCAGAGCAGGCGCTGGGTAAGATTGCAGATAATGATCCAGCCCTACAGCGCTATGCGAAAACAGAGACTACCATTATTACCAATCAAGGCACGATGGATGCTGCTGTCGAAGGCGGGTTCACCCACGTGCTATTGGCAGACGGTAGCGAGTGTGGATTAAGAACCCACGACGACTCAGACCGAGTAGACGGCACGACGCGCACGATCAGCGTGTTTAGACAATACACATTAGCCCATCCGAATTGCCAGCGGAGGGCAGTAGAATATTTGAAAGGAACAGACTGATATTGTATGTATGCATTCAGCCTACTTGACAAACAGTATCAGATATGTTATGTATGAGACATGAATAAGATTATTTATCCCCTGCAGACTATGAATGTAGACACGTCAGAAACGTCTGACGTGAGTAATATTTATGCCGAGTTTGGTTTCGGCAAAGGTGACATGCGTTCGGTAGGCGTCAATGGCGCATACTTTACCGCAGAAGCATTTGTGGAACATAACGGTCGTGGGTTGCCATTCATCAGGCAGCACGGCTGGGACGACGATCCGACTACGCTAGGCGCAGGACGGATTACAGCAACAAATGAGGTAGCTGCGTTTAAGGGGGAATTGCATAAGACGACTAAAGCAACGGAATTCGCAATCGAGTACGAGGGGCTGGAGCGCAATGGCGTAGGCTCAGTGAGTATTGCATTTTGGCCCGTTGAGGGGCACGTACGGACAGGGCAGGCACTGACACCTGATGAAAAAGAAATGGGTGTTATTGTCGCATTCGACAAGGTAGTTCCTATTGAACTATCGTTCGTGGATTACCCCAACATCGAGGCTGCAAACATCACAATCAACTCAATTGTGAATGCAGACATCGAAGCTCAGGCACGACAGCTTGAGCAACTATCAGAGGAGCGTCGAGAACGCGACCTCGAAAACACGCGTAAGTATAGGGAGTATCTCAATGCTCTCTATCGATAAGACACTCAAACAGTTGATAAAGAAACTCAACAAGAGAGAGGAGCCTGTATATGGCTAAGATTGATCAACTACGGCAGGACATTGAGGCGCTGTCAAATAACCAGCGCGAATGGCTCGGCCAAATCGAAAACGCAGAAGGCGACGACCTGATTGAGTTGCGTAACAAGCTCGATGAAAACACGAGCCGATTGAACGCGGCAAAGGACGAGGTTGACCAGATTGTTACGCATCAGAACGCGCTAGCGCGGGAGACGCAGACTGCAATCGAGCTTCCCCGCACAGGCGGCGGCGTCGAACACTTCGTTCCTAAGAACATCTCGCAGGTGCTTATGGCGAAGATCATGGAGACCAACGAAGAGACTGTTCGTAACGGCCTTCGCGCCTTGAGCGGTGCGCTGATTGATATTCCCGACGAAATCGTTGCGAATACGATCACGAACGCAGTGCAAACTACAGACGTGCCATCGCCTAACGAGCTAGAGACGGGCATCGACATCGGAGAAGCGTCAAGCTATCTGATCAATCACCTGACGCCAGTGACTGGCGCGAGTGCGCTCGGCCTGAACTGGAACGAAGGTAGCTTGACCCGCTCTGCAGGTTTCCGCGTAGCTGAGGGTACACCCGGTACCTCATACGAACCAGAGTACGCGCAGCGAACTGTTGTTCCTGCTGAGTTCGACATCCCGTCGGCTCTATCATGGTTCTTGCAGGATCAGCGGCCTGACGCTCGCTCAGCAGTGCTGGACGACATCAACCGCTCATACATGCATCACGCATCAATCGAAGCAGGGCATGGCGGCAACAACTTGGCGACAATCGTAGGTGTTGCGAACGCAGCATTTACTGGCGGTGGCCGAGTACAGAACGAGTACCTGATCGCAACCGAAGCTGGTAACACTGACTCAGAGCGAAACGCAAACTTCGCCAAAGCAGTGGTAGCATCTTCTACGACCCTTTCTTACCAGAGCGGTGGACCGCTTCGCGGATTCGTCGGACGAGGGCTTTACAATCGACTGACTGCCGAACGGCACGCAGGCGGTGGAAACCTTCTGTACAAGGAGAATGGTCGGCTGTACATCCCAGGCGCGGACAATGTGATCTGGACGCCAATCGACACGGGCTTGGCTGCTGAGGCTAACAACGTTATCACGGCAGTTCTATTCGCGCCAGACGCGAAGCCTGAGCACTTGATGGGTCGCGTACAGTTGATGATCTCTGATGAGGTCAACTTCCACGAGCGCGAAACAGCATTCAAGCTGACTGGCTACTCAGCACCGAAGTTCACAAACCGCTGGGCATACGCTCAGATCATCGCTAAGACTTCGTAACCTAATGAGCAGGGCAGGGGCAGAAAGTCCTCTGCCCTGCTTACAGATATGGGTGTAACATGCGATACGCAGAAGCAAAAAGCGAAGTGGCTACTGATATTACATACCGTAGTGTCATCAACAAGACCAACATTGCTAACAACAATAGCGATGCTGTTATCAACGCTGCGCTCGACGCACAAGCTGACGTGATCGAAGAGTACACTGAGTCAACATTTCACCCTACGCCTGTAGCTACCCCACGTACATTCTATGCCGCATCATCTAAGACTATGTTTATCGACGCTGCTTACGAGCTAGCGTCGGTCGTCGATTCAGACGGTCAAAGCGTTGATGTTCAGCAGACTACACACAGGGGTCAGATTTACAAGCTCAAGGGTGCGTTTTGCAAGGGCGCTCAATATGTCGTCACTGCTAAGTGGGGATCGGAAACTATCCCTACCGCTGTAAAACTTGCAAACATCGAGCTAGCCGCAATCTGGCGTTTTGAATCACCACGTGCTTCTGGCACACTCGGCATCGACACCGAAGAAGTGGTATCAGAAGAGGCGCTCAGGATACTAAATAGGCTACTCAAAACACACAGAATTCCATACCCGTTTGGACACAGATTGATGAGATAATGGCAGAGACTGCTGACTTCGATTTCGCATTGGACAAGCAGTCAGCCGATTTCTTAAGGCAACTGCAAAACCCTCATGTGTTTGAGGCGTTCGCAGACGACATGGCGCAACGGGTAGCTAAGGACATTGCGAAGAAAATTCGCGCTAAGGCTAAGCCATTCGACTACACAACCAAAGGGCGTAAGTCTGTAGAGGCTACACCCGAAGGCGACGTAAAAGCGCTATTGCACATGGCCGTACAGAATTACGGTCGCGGTGCAGGTAAGCGAATGCCGCCGCCTAGTGAAATCGAAAAATGGGCACGTGCCAAACTAGGTGTCGAGAATATGGGTTATGTCATAGCCCGCTCGATTGGCGAGAATGGCACACCCGCTAGAGGGTATGTTCAGGCGGCAATCAAAGAGGTCGCAGGCAATAACAAACGCCTGCAAGACCACTATGATAAAGCACTGGCAACTCAGTTGCGTAAGATCAGAGGAAGGGGCGTATAGTGATTAATGATATTCGTAACGCGCTCGCTGACTTAATCGAGAGCATCCCAATCGATGGCGAAACAATCAAGGCCGAACGGAAGCCAGAGCGTGTGCGCACGGACTGGTACTTCGCAGAGATCGGCGTAGAGCACGACGATACAGAATTCCTCGTAGGCTCTCGCAGGATTTCTTATGCCGTTGATATCAAGGTATTCGTAGGCGAGTCGAGCGGGAGCACCGAAGATAGGTACGACGGCGCGACTACGTTCTACGATGAATTTGAGCGCATTGTCAACAGCGGCCTCGGCTTGACAAACCTACCTAATACATATATGATGCTAGACAGTGCATCATTTGACACACAAGATGTAAACGGCACGACTGTGCAAGCATGCATTATCGCAGCCACTATCTATAACAACCGCAGAACGGGAGCATAATATGAGTGAACGAATTGCACTAGGTGCACAAGGATCACTAGGCATCGCGGCAGAAACCTACGCAGACGGAGCAATTGCTGTCGCTACTTCTGTTCAGCGATTACTGTGGGGAGCGAACTGGGTATTCAGTTTCGACGAGCCACTGGTCACATTCGAGGATGTGCAGACCGAAGGTACGTTAGAGAACGCGCCTATTGATCCAGTACAGACCAACGCACGCGCCACTATGACGCGCGAGGGTATCTTAGACCTATCAGAAATCCCAATGGCGCTACACAGCGCTCTGGGTGTGGTCGCCGCAACTAACCCTACAGGCACTAGCAACACGCATCTATTCGTATGGAATAGAGCAGGCGGCGCAGGGTTTAGGCCAGTGACATGGAGCGTATGGGGTATTGACCGCGATACAGATAGCCCTCAAAACACAAGCGCCAACTCGTTTGAAAAGGCGTACTGCACAGAATTCACAATCACGAGCGCTGCTGGTAATCAAGAAGTGACGATGAGTTCTGCCTACGCAGGCGCGAATCCACAGCGAGACATCGCGCTACCAACGGGGCATGACACGGCGAGAATCGGCGCAGAGCAACTCGAATGTGTTAACACAAATTCGCAGTTGATTTCAGGCTCTAGCTTCGCCAACCTAGTATCAAGCCCGACGCCAGTAGACATCGACATCAACTCAATCGCTATCACCTTCACGCCCGGCAACGTGGCAGTCGAGGAACGCAACGGCAACGAAGATTTCAGCTACACGCGCGTGCGCAATGGTAAGCGAATGCTGACCCTGAGTATTACCGCTAAGGTCAATATTTACACTAGCAGCTTCTACAAGCGGATGGTGGCGAGTAAGAAAGCTAAGACGACTGAGTATCTCGGAATGCGAGTGCGCGGCAAGAAGATTGAAACCGCAAACTCAACCGACTACTTTAACGAGTTCGCCGCAGGTGCCGCGTTCAAGCACACTACAGCATCTATGCAGGAAGTCGGAACCACAGCCGACGCGGACGAGCGAATCGTCCAAATCGAATTGCAATCAATCCAAGACAGAACTGCAGGACGAGGAACATTCTTCAGACTGCAAACAGAACAAGCAACATACCCCTAACAAGTAGGGTAAGTAAATAGAAAAGATGGCAACATGTTAATTCACAGTATGGTCAAGCAGGATAAGACATTCAAGGTAGCGCTGCCCAGTGAATACATCGACGGCGATGAAGAGTACAATTTCGTATTCCGAAATCCTAAGCTCAAGGAGCTAATGGCACTGTCCGACAGCGCTGTAGATGTAGACCCCGACGACCCCGAAGCCGTTGCTGAGGAATCAGGAGTCGATGTTGAGACCGTGCTCGATCTGATCATCGATTTGTATAAAGGGCTGAAGGAAGACTCAGGAAACTACGTGGTCGGCTTCGAAGAATTTGATGAACTGAGCACGGACATTCAGCTTTACATTCTCGAAGTTGTTAGCGATAAGCTCACTGAGCAATTCACAAACGAAAAAAAAGGGTAGCAGCTAAGATAGCGTTTTATCAGGAACACGATCATTTCGTCGGAACGGATATCGCGTATGACATGTTCCTAGCCGTCGTAAGCGGACAGGATATTAACACCATTCGGTCGCTAAGCACTGTAGACAAATTCGTATTGAGACAATGCGTATCAGCACTACAGCCAGAGGAAAAGATAGATGGCGCATTAGGCAATTTGAATCGTAGTGCCGCAACTGTGGAAACCAAAGACAACTACGAACAGTGGAAACAATTGGTAAGACCAAATGGCACTCAGGGAAACCCTTCTACTTAATCTAAAGGCGCGGGACAATATGTCTCGCGCCGTTGCTGCGGCTTCTGCAAAGGCCAATCGCCACTTCGACGGTATGCGCCGTAAGGCGGCCTCTGTGGGGCGTGCAGCGCGTCGCATAGGGGAAAACGCCCAAGACTCGGTAACGGGCGTACGTGCCCTAGCAGGGGCGTTTGCTGGCCTAGCTGTGGGTACGGCTGTACTTGATCGCCAGAAGGAAATCCAACGCCTAGCACAAATCGCTAAGGTATCAGTACCAGAGATTCAACGGCTGGGTTTCATCGCCGATCAAACGGGCGGCAACATGGAGGACATCGCAGACGCGACGCGTGAGATGCAGTTGCGTTTGATTGAGGCAGTCAAAGACGGAACAGGCCCAGCAGCTACTGCACTAGAGCACCTCAATTTGACATTCGAAGACCTGCAAGGGTTAGACACGCCTGCTCAGTTTGACAAGATTCGAGAAAGAATAGCTTTACTAAACGGACCGCTGGCGACTACAGAACAGCGCCAGCTAGCGCTATTCGCGGCTGAGGAGCTATTAGGTGGCTCGTCAGAACGCCTACAGGGGCTGCTAGAGCTATCGGCTGAGGACTACGCCGAGCTATCAGATAAGGCATCTCGGCAAGTAACTGTTACCAAAGAAAACAGCGCTGCAGTTACAGCGCTAAGTAGGTTCATTAGCGGGAGTCTTAATCAGGCGCTCGCTGTACTCATCAACCTAGTCGGCACCATTGTACGGGCATTCCAAGACCAAGACTCTGCGCTCGGCAAAACCCTTCGCGTGCTCGCCGCTGTAACTGGCGCGATTACGGCGTTGGTTATCGCGTGGAAGATCGGCATGGCTGCCATTGCTCTATCCACTAAGATATCAATGACTGCAATCAAAACAGCTATTGCATCTAACCCAATTGGTCTACTTATCGTAGCTATCACGACGGTGGTTACCGTTGCGTACATGTTCCGCAAAGAACTCGCTGGGGTATTCGCTACAGTCCTTGAGGCAATCGGCGGTTTCGTAGCAGGCGCTATTCGATTCTTCGCAGACTTTATTCGCATCGTCGGGCGAACGGTACAGGGCGCTGCAGACCTACTCAATAAGATTCCCGGTGTCAACATTCAAGTCGAGGGTTCATTCAACTCTCTGGCTGATAATATCGAGTCGTTCGCAGGAGTTGTCGAAGAGAAAGTTGGGGCAGCAGCATCTAAGGTTCGGGAATATTCTCAAAGCGGAAAAGACGCTGTTACTGAGGGCGACCCATTCATTGGCCACCTAGATGCAGCAGCAAATTCTGCTAACATTTTGGGGCAGAAGGCTGGCGACGCTGCCGATGAAGTCGCGGCGCTCAATAAAACATTCTCACTATTCGACACAGCAAAGGCGCGAACAGAAATGCTGGCGGCAGCGGCAGCAGCGCAAATCAATAACGCAGTAGCGAGGGGTGATGATCCATTCATCGCGGCGCAGGACGCACTCACTCTACTCAATCAGTCGCAACAGCAATTGCAATCATTCGCAAGCACTCAAGATGTGCTAGGCATATGGGGAGGGCGTGCGTCAAAGGATGGTAAGACAACTGATAAGAAAAGCGGCGGCGACGGAGCCAACGATGCAGATCGCAAAGAAGAAGCACGCGCTGCGCTACAGCTAGACGAGCGTTTCAAGAAGCTATCAGCCCAGCAGCAGTCCGAAGTCCTAGCGGCCTTCGACGCGACATTCGGGCTAACCAGTGTCGAGTTGCTAGAGGCTGGCGACCCAGATACGCACAGGGATTTGATGACCAGATTCGCTGCCGTAGCCGATTTGGGCAAGGCGCGGATTGAGGAAGTCGAGAGGCTGCGCAAGCGCATCGGCGAACTACGCGGCAAGCGCGGCTCGGCTAACTATAACCCAGAGGTTACTGGTGGGCTATCAGCGTTTGCCACCGCCGCTCTCGATAGGGCTGGGCAGAAGCTAGAGGTAGTGAGCACCGCGCCCACACCAGAATCGCTAGTTGAGGCAGTATCTGCTGTCGAAACGGAACTAGACGCAGTTGAGCAAATCATCGAGAGCATGAGAAGCGCAACACAGAAGGCTCAGGACAAGGCAAAGTCCGCGAGCGAAAAAGCCACAGCAGCAGCTAAGGCTGGGCAAGGCGTCGCTGGCGTAGGCCAGTCTGGGGAACTATCCGAGCGCGGACTGGCGGTCGCACAGGGGCTAGCTGAAGGCATGTCGCTAGCGGAGGCTCAAGCGGCAGCAGACGCGGCAGGTGCGAAAACGACTGGGCAGGGTAGCGATCTGTTCACGAGAACAACGGTTGTTCGCAACTCAGGCGAGCGCCAGGTCTATGTAGTTAACGAAACAACAGGCCAGACCGTCGAGATGGATGGCAACCGTGTCGCTAAGGTAATATTCAAAGAACAGGACGGATAATGGCACGTACAGATACTCGATTTGAATTCGAAGCTGCTGACGGCACGATTATCAACATGAGCAGCGAGAACATTTATGTTACCCACTACTCTGGGCTAGGCGCACCATCTGTAATCGACAGAACGAAGCAGGTGTCAAACCGCCCAGGCAAGGCGCACGTTTACACGTCTGCAGACGCTCGACAAATCAACCTAACCGTATGGGTGATATCATACGGCATTAACAACGAGGCTGCAGCAGTGCAGCAGAAGCTATTAGAGCGACTGACTAGCAAGATGCTTCTCACAGACGGAAGCAACGCAGCAAGGTTGGGCAAGCTACGCATTACGCGCTACGATGAAACCACTGTCGAAATTGATTGCGGCGTCGTGGGCGGATTGGACGGGCAGGATATAACAACAGAAGCAGCGTTCATTTACCAATTGAACATTTCGTTCTCTGCAGCATATCCTATGTTCCGCGCTATCAGACCAACCGTTCGGGAATTCCCGATTACCTACGGAGACGACTCGCCTAAGGACGGCGACACCGAAACGACTGTAGGCTACGAGAAGCCATTCGCTGCGTGCTACATCGACGTGGATGGTTCTGCCAGCAGCGAGAATTACGAAATCACAATCAACGGCCCTTCAGTAAAACCACTCATCTGGAATAGGTCAAGCGGGTTCAACAATGTCGCACGCTTCGATGGGGTAGTTCGCGCAGGCGAGGCGCTTACCGTTAGAGGCAGAACGCACCCAGAAGCTGGGGGCAATGATTATTACAAGCTAGCATCAGGCGCAGACTGGTCGCACGAATTATTGCCGGGCGGTTTCTTACCTACGCTTATTGAGGGCACTAACGAGATTATAGTTATGCAGGATAACATTCACGACGACTTGCAAAATGTAACTATTTCATGGTACAATGAGTACTTAACATCAGGATTGGTGTAATATGTCAAACAAGTTCAATACAGATACCACATACGAATTCGGCGGAGGGGTTGTCAGCAAGGTTGCTGGCGACCCAGATATGTCTGCCTTCAGCGCACGCATCGAGGCGCTCAACTCAACCGCGCCGTTTACACGATACGGAGTTATTGCTGGGCTACTCGAAGAGCTTATGGTAGTCCCCACAGACCCAGTTGGTTTCAGTGTCAACATTCGCCCTGGCGGGGCTATGATTGGTCCACTAGGCTCTCTGGCGCGTCCGTACCTGCGCGAGCAGGCGGGCGACTCGATTTCAATCGATAGGCCATCAGCATCCGAGCGCACGGACATTGTGGGCATTAGGCTAATCAACTCAACTACTAGAACCAACTTCGGCCCAGATGTAATCACAGGAACGCCAGCAAGCGGTATCCCAGCTATTGGAGAGAACACAGAACAGAACTTTTTCTTACCGCTGGCGTACGTCACCGTGCGGGTAGGCGCGACCGAAGTACGCTCTACTGACATTCGGCAGGTTGACACGGCGCTACGATACGCCAGTACCCAACCTCAAGCAGAGGGCGGCGGTGAACTTACGGTGAACAGAACGCACCAAGAGATTTATGATAACATCGGATCATACAGAAGAATGTTGTTTAACGACGCAGGTTTAACACAAGACGCTACCAAAATGTACTTAACAAATGAGGAAAGCACTCTAGACGAGTATGACCTAAAGGCGACTGGTTTTGTTAAGAATAAAATTATTGGCGACAAGTTTTCATCAACGCACCCCAAGGTAACGTTTGTGTATACAAACAATCAGGGAACATCCTACATTGTGGAACTAAGAATACCTGGGTCTTCAGGAACATCATGGACAACAAGAGCAACTGTTATTGATGGGCCTGGTGTATCAGACCCTATTTCTTCGCCAGGTCCAGCGACAGGCGTTAGTGGAGTACCTGGTAGTGGCGTCGCATTCTTGTCTGGAAACGCTGGAAACAAAGCAATTCAGACCAGCACAGGGAAAGTTCTGGTGATGGGAAATGTTGACGGTGGCGCAGACGCTTATGGAATTTTGTTCGATGTGGTTGTCGCTGCTGGTAATTCATTCATCATGTCATATAACTCAGCAATCGCCAGTGGCGCACCACTAGGACCGCTTAATTTCTTATCACTTTCGTCAGAAGAAGACGAGCCAATTGTACACACTACGAACACATCTACATCATTACAGAAACCACGAGAGGGGCGGGGCAGTACACTGTACCAGCTTCAGAGCAATGGTGTTATCAGAAACGAAATAGAATTCTTTCCAAGAGGATACGGATATACTTTAGTATCCGTAGCTGGTGCAGTAGAAACGCAAACAAATCGCCCTAGATTCGATGAAGTGACGATCACAAGGATTGATGGCGTTCTGTGCTATGCAGCAATGAAAGCCAGCCAAACGACATCTGGTCTTGACAGTGGAACAAATATTATCATATTCCCAATTGACGAACAAGATGGGCTACCACGGATTGGATAACTATGTATTACTTTACAGTCTCAAAAGACGAACTCGATAAGCTGAGCGCGGACGCTACCATTGTTGGCTGCACCTACACGCCAGACGGCGCAATCATTATTCGTGATGTAAACGCTGGCTTCGGAGTTGCGGCAGCGCAATCTGATTGGGATAGCGCGAACACCTTTACTCCTGAGCCAGACCCCGATCCTGAGCCAGACTCAGACGAGGTTCTGCTACAGCGCATCCTAGCGCGACCAGAGCTAATCGCAAAACTAAAGGAAGCGTTGGCATAACGTGGTTGACAACATCCTACGCAATGACGAGTTGAGAGTGCAGGTGCTTGAGCGCCGTTCGCACCGTGTCGTCCCTGGCGGCACTATTCCGCCTGAGACGTGGGATAGTATCACATACTCGCGCAGGGGCGAGGAAATGGGTTCTGGGGTTATTACGCTAGAGGCTAGGCTAATCGATAGGGACATATTCGAAGCTATCGTAGGCGGCACGGCAGAGCTATTCGTGCAGCGCAACTGGACGCTGAATGACGGTACCCCTAAGACAGAACATTATCTGGGGATACCATCGGAGGTCACTGTGCAGGCAGGTGGATTTCAATATTCTCGCCATCGCTGCGGGATTACGAAGAATGAAATTGTCGTGCTAGGCAAAAGTGCTGACGGTTCTACTGCGCGAAGGAATGCAATCAGGGAGCACGACGATGCTAATCAAGTAGCGTTTGGACTACACGAAGAAATCGTTGACGCTAACAATTGCGGAGTCGGAGAGTACACATGTATGCGAAGCGCAGGTCGCGCTGTTTTAGAAAAGCAACTAGCCGAAATCTCAACAGGTAAAGTCGATTGGAATCAGCTATCAGATGGAACCACAATCGTAGTCAACATGAACGACCCATACTATTACCCAGCGCGAAGGTTCGCTGACACATCTGGTCGCAATCAAGTTATGTTCGGCGGCGAGACCGCTGGTAACTACGTGGCCAATTTGATGCAAGCTCAGGTGCTTACCCCTAGTGCGCAAGACCGCCAGAAGGGGTACCGCGACCTAGACGCGAGAGCTATCCACGCGCACAACGCCGCTGGTAGGGCATACACACAGGGGCTGGTTTGGACCAATGTTGCAGACGCCATAAAGGATTGCTGCCTAGCGGGTGGAATTGTTTTGGATTATGTGTTAGACTCTGAGAACAGACAAATTGTTTACAGTACGCGAGCATATAATAATAGGACTCGCGGCAGGGGCAAGATTGTACTCAGCGAGAACCTGATTGGTAACGATGTCGATATCGCAATTGGAGATATCGTAATCCGCGACCACTACCTACCCAACGACGACAAGCCATACCTAGAGGGCGTCGAAACAATCTGTAAAGAAATAACAGTTTCTCAGCAGCGAGGAAACGCAGTAGAGGTATCTGCCGGTACAGGTTCATACGAAGCCTCTGGTAATGACTACGTTAATAAGCTAATCAAAGATAACCATAACTCAAGGGTGAGATAATGCCAACACTAAGAATCAGTCTAAAGAACATCAAGGGCGCACCTCAAACAGACGTGACCGTTCGCATCTCGCTTGAAACCACTGGCCTGACGGATGACGAAATTATCACGCAGGACTACGCGACCGTGCCCATCGACAGCAACGGAATTGGCACAACGCCAATCGAGAGTTCCGTCAATTTCACGGGTTCGGGCGGCTGGTACCTCATCGAATTGATCGGCAACCATTACAAGAGCTTCCGATTTTGGATGTTCAACGAGGCTGTTGATAGCGACCCAGCGACTACGCCGCCTACTGGCGAACCTAACTATACAGCAGATGTGCACAAGCTCATCGAGGCAGTGCGCGAAGTAGCGCCCGACAGACGCGGCGCAAAAGGCGACAAGGGCGACAAGGGCGACAAGGGCGATACTGGCGACAGAGGGCCGATTGGACCTATGGGAGAGCGGGGCGAACGCGGCGAGCGCGGCGAACAGGGTGATGACGGAGCAGATGGTGCTCAGGGCGTTCAGGGTCCATTTGAAATTGATATCTTTAGAAACGAAACTGCCGTTCCATCGCGGCCTACTGGTGGCTCATACAATTTCGACACTGGTGCATTCACACCACCAACTGGTTGGGACGCAGACCCAAGTACACCTACTGGCGGGCGAGCGGTTTACGAATCAATTGCACAACTTGACCCAGCAACGCAAAGCGGAATCGTTACGCCTATTTGGTCGGTAGCGTTCCGCGCGGGCAGCACGGGTCCTCCAGGACCGCAGGGCGAGCAGGGCGAGCAGGGCGAGCGCGGGCCAATCGGTCCACAGGGGGCTGACAGTACTGTTCCAGGACCAAAAGGTGATAGAGGCCCGCAAGGCGCAACAGGCGCTCGTGGCGAGCAAGGACTTAAGGGCGACAAGGGCGATACTGGCGACACTGGCGAGCGAGGGCCTGCGGGTGAGGGAACGCCACCTCGTAAGATTACGGGCGCTGCAAATGTATACGAGTTAACAGACGCAGAAAACCTAATTATGGTTGAGCTAACGATACCGCCCACAACAAACCCTCGTGTTATTTCTGCCCTGATAGTTCGCAGCGAACTGACAAGTACGCCTGAAAAGTATGTGTTCGACACGCGCAACCCACAGAACGCTGCGTCAGACGGCGACAATACGATGCTCGGCATTCTCGCTAGCATTAGCGGCAATGACCTAACTGTAACTTCGGGCAACTTCCAAGGCACCATCAGCGGTGTCTGGGGTATGATTTCAGGCTCCGAAGGTGCGCAAGGCGAACGCGGCGAGCAGGGACCGCCCGGTACAGATGATATCGTTCACGGCGTTCTGGCTAGCTCAGCGACGCAGGACAAGCTCAACCTCGATAGGGGCAAAGCATTCACAACTCAAACCTATATCGCTCACGAGCGAACTCCACAGACTGCCGAATTTTCGGATTACACGTCTGCTGATTACATCGGCGCACTGTACTCAGACCCATTGGCCAGCAATTATGTAGTTGGTATGTGGTACTGGTCTGTCGTAGGTCACACAGCACGCGTGGTAACAGACCTAGACCCAATTGAGGCTGGTGACCAACTAGGCTGGATTGACGCAACACTGACAGAGCTAATCCCCGGCGACGAAATGTTTGGCGGCGAATGGCCTACAGACGCTATTGGCGCTGCGCACGTAAACGCAACCGGTGATATTTTCTTCAATACAACAAATAATTCACTACGAATTGTTACACGAATTGTCCCCGGTGTTGGCCCAACTACAGGCTACAGGTGGCTGCGATTGCTTGACCAAACTGACCTTACGAGCATCAATGGCACAACAGAATTGCTAGGAGAGTCGATTAACGGCGCTGACCGTCGTGCGCGAGAGGCTCTTGAAAAGCTAGCGCCGTACGCCTCTAACCCAGCAGCCAATGCAGCAACTAATCTCAAGCCATTCGAATTGCTTGAGGCGTACACTACCGTGCCGTACACGCTAGTTAATTTCAATAACAATGCTGTCAACCCAGGCGAGATTATGATTTCACCGGGGTCTGGCGGTGACCCAATTCACAATGTGCTGATTGGTTTGACTGACCGAGACGCTGAGGCATATGACTATGCTGCTCGCGGTATATTGTATCGCCAGACGGACGCAACAACTGACGCGCTCTACAGTTCTGGTATCGTTGACACTGTAACCAAACTCGGAAATAACAAGCTGAGATTGACGCTTGCTAGCTCATCAGTTATCAATTCCACACCAGATGGTACGCAAACAGTAATTGAGCTAGGCAACTTAATCGAGGTTGCCATTCGTGAGTCTGGCCTAATCGCAGACACAGCGGAGGAAAAGCGTGCGCTTAGAGAAACACTCGCGGCAGCGCAAATCTCTGCTGGCATTACGCTACCAAATCTAGAAGATGTAAACCCTGGCGATGTTCGGCTGATGTCGCAAAACGTTGCGAGCGGCTTATCGTTCGTCGATATTACCAACCCGTCTGTCACTCTGACATCGGCTGAGGCAACCGACATTATGGTTGTTGTCATGTTCCGAACAAAGACGTGGACGCGCATGGGCAACATCCACGCGGGTCTCGAAGTACGCGAGCGCGTTTCCAAACTTGAGGATCAGGTCTGGCCGGGCAGCGTGTTTGTGGTTCCCCACGAAATTCTGGCTTCGCCAATTGTGGCCACTGACATTACAGTTATCCCGCGAGTGAATGCAGAAACATACCCGTCGGGCGCGAGAATGCGCATTGTCGCAGGAGGCGTGACTGGTGCGTTCTCAACGCTCTCAAACAACCAAGAGCGCACGCTATCGCTCACACAGGCGCAGATGACCAACGCCATCACTGGCGGGGCGTCACGCGGCTGGATTAATGGTAGCGTAACCATTCATCCATCTGACTCGTCAACAGTATTAGAGACGATACACTTTCAGATTCCGATCACGCGAGTACGGCATCAGGGTGCCCTAGCGTACTCTGCGGCGGTAAGCATGGACGCTGACCGATTTGATGTCGGCGATTTGACGTTGACGGGAAATACGACATTCAGCATCACTAATGGTCAAAATGGCGATAGCGTTATGCTGAGGGTTCTACAGGGAACAACAGGCAACCATACCGTCACGCTCAACTCGGCGATTAGCACTGGTGGGCGGACAGCGCCTGAGATTGCTAGCGCAACTGGAAAACGATCATATCTCGCATTCACAAAAGTTGGGACGGCGTGGATATATCTGGGAGTGGTGAACGATGAGTAGGAATGTAGACATTCTTCTGCCAGTGTTTTTGACGCCACCTGCGCCTCCGCCGCCGCCAACTGTTGCGCGGCACGAGTACTCAATTGTGACTGGCGAGCGAAGTGGAATTTTCGGATACTGGTTCAACAACATCGGGAACATCACGGATTCCAGTTACGCGCTTCCAAACTCAGTAACCGCGATCATTCGCCAGACGATGTATATCAACGGCAAGCTGAGATACCTAGTTTCAAGCGGCGGCGTGAGTACATCTTCACCAGACCAATTCCCTAGCAGCATTGAGATTATTTTCGGTGGTTCGAAAAGTATATTCGATAGCCCAGAGGCACCAGCGTCGTACGGTCAGGGCATTGGACGAGACTACGCACATCGTTCTGGATCGGCATCAGCATCATCAACAATCGGCGCGAATGGACGAACATTACAAGTTAGAATAATTGACTAGGAGTCAAAACAATGGCAAACATCGTAACAGCAATTTCAGCGTATCAGGCAAAGGCACAAGCTATCGCAGCTATCTTAGCCCCGCGTATTGGGGGATTTTACTGGGATGGATATACGGTAGATGAAGAGCTTGAAGGCGCAATGATAGATGATGATACAGTACGCTTCTGGCGTCCTCTCAAGGGCAACCACGACGGACACATCACCTTTGGTTTCATCAAGCCTGTCAACGCAAGCGAGCTTAGTCGTAAGCCACCGCGCATCATCAAAGAGGGCGTAAAGGAATATTACGCATGGGACATTGACATCAAAGAGGGCACAACTTACGACGAAACGCTATCCCATACATTCACTGAGACGATTTCTGAGCAGAGAGCGTGGGAGCAAAAGTGGGGCGTAGAAGTCGAAGCCCAAATTGGTTACGCGCCACCGTACGCTACTGGTGGCATTACAGCAAATCTCAAGGCTACAGGTAGCTATGGTCAAGACACCACTGATACCACAGGTACAGTTCACACATCCACTGACACGCTATCTCGACACTTCCAATTCTCAGGTCCAAAGAAAACGCGCATTGTCGCGCAGCGCTCTAAAAACACCGAAGAGCGAACTTGCGTAGGCAAAATTAGCAATCAGGCAAAACTATACTTTAACAATGCTGCGTCTCAGTATGAATGGCGCGACCTAGACATTCTAGAGTCAGCGCTACGTGGTCTAGAACCGAAGAACACAGATTTCACCCCGTTCGGTGGATCGTCTAGCTTGCGTCAGAAGATGATCGAACAGCCTGCTACTAAGGCAGAACTTGCATTGATTGGCGAAGAGTCAGACCAGCAGTTTGAATTCGTTATTCAATACGATGACATCACGCATCAAGACATTTCAGAAGTGGAGCAATAATGGCACACAGTAATGGTGTGGTCAACGAAATCCTAGACCGCTCACGCGAGCGTGTCGCGGACGGCACTGCCACAGATAACGATAGACTCATCACGGCAATGGAAGCGCTCAGTGAGCGTAACCAGCGTGAAATGCAAAAGCTGGCCGAGAAGAACAACGAGCAAGTCCAAAAGGCAATCGAAGCGCCGATGGTTATTCGTATGTTTGGGCGCAACTGGAGCGCAACAGAACTCGTATTTATGTTCGGCATTACGCTAGCAGGCGAGACCAGTCTGGCCATTGTGCTGCCGCAATTGCTCGGCGGCTAGACTTGCAAAATCAGAACAAATGTGTTACTATGTAACGCACAGAACACAAAGGATATAACATGAGCAACCCAACAAACAGACCGAATTATTGGATGTACGGACTAGGCGAACTGCCAGTTTTTGTTCAGGTCGGTAATACATACCATCGAGTGATCGACTGGGAAGAGTCAGAACTACCAACTGACTGGTTCGTAGAAATTCCGAACGAGCACAAGGGAACGACAGCGGTTGTGATGTACAGCGACGGCACTGCCGTCAACATCACGCTACCAGAGCATCCTAGTCGCGTACCGCTGCGCGTGGAAAAGGTGTAACAATGTCAACTAAAGAACTAAGAAAGTGCCTCAAGTCACGCGCAACTCGGACTTCGCTCATGGCGTTGATCCCTGCGGCTGCTGCGATTTTGCACTTGGTGGATATTGAGGTAGATCAGGAAACGCTGATCGTAATCTTTACGTCGTTGTCAGCATTCTTGCTCGGAACCGATGGTGTGATCGGTAAGGAAGAAGATGACGACCAGCCTGCTGACGAAGCAGGCGGCGAACGGGAGTAACCTATGTGGTACCCAAAAGCTAAGCGCAACCCTTCGCCGAGCGACTGCTACACTGCAAAACGCACGAAGAAGATTGCCATTTGTGATCATAGAACCGTCGGGTGGATTGGCTACCTGCGTAACTTCGATCACCTCAAGGATGGTCGGCGTATCAGTGCGCACTTTACAGTGGCGCTCGATGGCAGTGTGCAGCAGCATGTAGACACAGATCACATCGCATGGACACAAGGCATCCGCAAGGATAAGTACGGACACGCACGCGAGCGTTGGCCTCTATTCCAAGAGCGCAATCCAAACTATGACTGCATTGGTATCGAGCACGAGGATGGCACAAAGCTATTCACTGCCGATAATCCCATGCCCCCTAAGGCACTTAAGGCAACTATTGACCTACACATTTGGTTATTTGAGAATGTAATCGAGGGAGCGCCCGAACTCGGAACAACAATTATCCCACACGATGTCCTGACGCCTAACCGTTACAATGACCCAGGCGAATGGCTACTCAATAAGATTTACGATGGCATCGTAGCTGGGCGAGAACCAGAGGTGCTAGATGACGACACAGCGGCGCGAATCGCAAAACTTGAGGCACAAGTACGTGCCCTACAGACGCACACTCACCCAGCCCCGAAGCTATCGTAGCCCGCGAAAGCGCACGATATCTGAGAGGCTTACTGATGCTGCGCTCGGCATTGTAATTGCAATATTTCTAACGAGGTAACTATGACATTTTCAGTTGACAAATACGAATATGTATCGCGCCCAGATAAGGCGTTTGTGCGCATTTGGTGGACGCCAATTGACCCTCGCCCTCGTGGATTGCGCGGCTATTTCGTGCGGTTCCGTGAGGTTGGGCAAGCAGGATGGACGCAATATGGCGCGAGGATGCCAGACGGCCCTCCAGACTGGGGATACAATAGCGTGACGCTGAAAAAGGATAAGGCGTTCGAGGTTGTGATCGCCGCCAGTTTTGAGCACTCAACATCAGTAACGGACTCGGTGATTGTCGGGCAGGCGGAGGAGCGTGCCGCTGCTGACGCTAGGAGCGCCGCTGAGCGAGCGGAACGCGAATTGCGACTCAAAACACTACAGGACGAGCAAAAGCGCCAAGCGGAGGCACACGAGGCAAAGCTGCGCGAATTACACGAGCACAACCAACGTCGCATGCGCGAGCAGGAAGAAGCTACGAAAAAGGCGCAGGCCGAAATCGCCGAGTGGCGGAAGAAGTACGAGGCTAAGATGGCCGAGCACGACCGCAACTATGAGCTAGTGCAGGGTCATTCGAAGCCTACAATCGTCAAGGCGACGCACCGCCGAGTACAGTGGCGACCGCAGAGCGAAGCGTTTATTCGCTATTGGACAATCTATGTCCGCGAGGTAGGCGGAGAGTGGGGCGTGCAAATGCACGGCCACCGAAGGCGTGGCGAGGGATACAATGGTATCCTAAGAGGATTGTCACCTGATAAAACATACGAGGTCAAAGTCGAACCCGGCGGACAGTACGGCGGCGTCGAATCTGATGTCTACACAATTGAAGGCAAGTAATAATGAATGAATACAAGTTGACAGAAAGCGGCGGGAAATGACCAGATATCAACAATTACAAGATATGATTGAATACACAAACGTAGACACATGTGTTGAATTTACCTACGCGCCTGAGTGCGGGGGGTATGGAAGCCTTACTCATAATAATGTTAAGCTGAGGGCAAACAGGCTAACTTATGCCATCACTCGTGGTATTGATATCGACGGAGATGTAATGCCAGAAGTAGTGAGACATACGTGTGATAATCCGCCCTGCGTCAACCCACATCATTTAGTGGGCGGGACTCAATATGACAACGCACAAGACAGGAGAATCAGAAATCGAACAGCACGCAATGTTGGAGAATCAAACGGTCGCTCAAAACTCACTTGGGAACAAGTAAAAGACATTAGGGGCAAGCACGCTCATGG
>Ga0209021_1001758_pt1 | contig 20502 bp, 16 predicted proteins | sample PinacodermFT_FD_187299 | JGI IMG/M metagenome (GOLD analysis project Ga0209021, IMG submission 187299) | Host-associated microbial community of the marine sponge Aplysina aerophoba from Gulf of Piran - sponge pinacoderm, lysed by freeze-thaw... | ecosystem: Host-associated > Porifera > Sponge >... | reverse complement strand
CGCACGAGGGCGACCACCCGAAGGCATCGCTCGGCGGGGTACGGCGACGGGTCGTCGGGAAACGGGAGACGAGGGAGATTCCAGCCCGCGAACATCGAGAGCGCGATGAGCACGAAGAGCCCGCCGCCCCAGCGGTAGAGGTGGTCGAGTGCTGGAGCGGGGCGCTCGCGCAACAACCATTCAAGAAAGCACATGGTCACTGGTCTCCGCCCTTGCACCGGGAGCTGGACCACGCGCGGAACCGTTGCCAGAGCCACAAGACGAAAACGGGAGTCATCAGGACCCCGAATGACGCGAGGCCGACGGCAACCGGCAGGACGACCGAGGCCATGCCCGCGTCGAGAAGAGCGGCGGCGATGCGGTGCGCCACGTGTTCGGCAACGAGCACAGCGATCGCCAAGCGCCCGACGTGGGCCCACAGGCGAAGGCTTCGGGGAACACCGGGACGGTCGGCTATCAGAGAGCGAACGCCCGCCAGCAGGCAGACGATTGCGTGCCGGGCGCGAGTCCCGGAACGGCAAGAACAGTGATTCGGAGAGTCAGTCACGTGGCGCTCCCAAGTTCGTAGTGCACGAATCGGGAGAGCGGCCTCAGGCGCACCAAACAGGCGCAAGTACTTGACCTGCGTGGTACACTTTGTCGGGCTAAGACCGGGTCGGGTTTGTGCTCTCCCGGTTTACGGGGCTCGGGGGCTCTGATCCAGCCCTCGCGCCCTGCCCACTTTCTTTCCTCCTCAGCTCTTCATCGACCTCCCGCCACGGCGGGCATTCGCTCCTCGTGTGGCGCGCGCCAAGCCATCCAGGAAGCTGGACGCGACGCTCGCCGGGTGTGAGTAATCGGTGACGTTCACGTCAGGCTCAAGCCGAGGTCGGGCGCGGTGGCGAACATCGCACCGCGAGCCAACCGATCGTGAACGGGGATCCTGTGACTGGAGCTAACGCGCGAAAACTTGAAGTAGCGCGCTGTCCGGTGCAGAATATGACTCATTGGATGTGTCCAATCGGTCACAGGGCGGACCAGGGATCTAAGCACACGCCGAAGCGACGGATCAACCCCCCGACGGAAAAAAATCTGCGCCAGGACCCGGCATTGCTCCAACCTACTGAAAAACAGAGAGAAGTTCTCGAATTCATCCGAGGGTTCGCGCGCCTGCACGGGTACGTTCCGGCACGCCGGGAAATCATGGAGGGGCTGAAGCTTCGCAACAAGTCGGTGGTGGACCAAAGGCTGGTCGCGTTGCAGGCCAAGGGCTGGCTCGACATCCAGCACGGCGGGCACCGGAACCTGCGGCTGCTGTGCGAAGAGCTCCCGGTCGTCGTCGCCGGCACGGTCGCCGCGGGCGAGCCGATACTCGCGGAAGAGCGGGTGCAGGGATGGATCTCGCGGGCAGCGGCGGAAACGTTCCGGCCGCCACCCGACTTCTTCCTGCGCGTCCAGGGTGGGTCCATGTCGAGACTTGGTCTCGTCGACGGAAGTACCGTTGCGATCAGAAGTCAGCCGACGGCGGAGAACAAGCAGGTCATCGTGGCTCGAATCGAAGATGAAGTGACGCTCAAGCGCTTCGTCCGCGTGAATGAACGGCGGGTCCAACTGAGATCGGAGAGCTACGACCCATCGCACCCGACGATCGAGGTGGATCTGAAAAATGAGTCGGGGTTCGCAATCTGCGGGATCGTGGTTGGAGCGCTCATCAGGGACGGGTTGAGCCTCCCTGTGTAGCAACGGGAGCGGTCACGGCGGTCGTAGCAAGGCTGGGGACTTGAGGCGGTCTCGTCGCTTCGCCTGGCTGCCACAAGTGACCGACAGCGTGAATTCCATCACCTGGCACGGAAAACGCATCGGGGTAATCACCACCGACGAATCCATGCTTCGGATGGCGCGCAAGTGGCAGGCGCGGAGAGGCGGTGGGGAGCGGGTCCAGGTCGCGGCGAGGAACCGACCCGAACTTGGCCCCCGGGCACGCGAGAAGATGGAGAGAGCGGACGAGGCGGAATGACACTCCCGGTGAGCCACCAGTCATCAACATGAGGAAATCCGACCAGCTCCTCGAGCGCTTCCTGAGGCTCCAGACTTGGAGCGGCAGCGGACAGTGGGCGCCGGACAAGCCGCTCCTGGCACTGTGGGCAATCGGACGGTGCCTCCGGGGTGAGGAGCGCCTTGCGTCGTACGAGGAAGCAGACCGGGTGTGTATTGATTCAGGCGGACGATGAGGCCACAGTAGCCTCGACTGCGCCGCAGGCTGCAGACACTCAGGGGAGGACGATGGCATCCGAGCTGGCACTGCACAGCCCAGACTTCCAAGCCCGGGCCATCTCGCCCTTCCACGAGATGGGGGCGTACGAAACCCTGTGGTCCGCGCACGGGACGACGTTCAAGACTCTGTCGGAACGGTTTGCACAACAGCCAGGAAGCGTCCCATCGGACTTCGTCCCTCAGGCACAGGCGCACGCGTGTGCGGTCGTCGTCAAGCGCCGGTTCGAGGAGGCCGACGTGGAGTCATTCGGCGTGCGCGTCCACGGCGCGGGCGAGTACCCCGTGAGGCTTCGCGACGCGGTCTACCCCATCGAACTCTTCTACTACCAAGGCTGGTGGGACCTCGCGCACTCGCGGTCGGTCGCAGTGGTCGGAACCCGGAAACCGTCGCCGGAAGGCCTCGCCCGCACACGCAGGCTGGTGCGCGAGCTCGTGGCGGATGACCTCACCGTCGTCTCGGGGCTTGCTGCGGGGATCGACCGGATGGCTCATGAGACGGCGATGGAAGACAACGGGCGAACGATCGCGGTCCTCGGCACGCCGCTCTCGCACGTGTACCCGAAGGAGAACGGGGAGCTGCAGCGACATATCTCGAAGCGCTTCCTGGTCATCAGCCAAGTGCCCGTGAGACGCTACGAGTCGCAGGACTTCCGGCGCAACCGCCTCTTCTTTCCCGAGCGCAACGTCACCATGTCGGCGCTGACCGAGGCAACCATCATCGTCGAGGCAGGAGAGACCTCCGGCACGCTCATCCAGGCGCGCGCCGCCCTCCGGCAAGGACGCAAGCTCTTCGTGCTCGACAGCTGCTTCCAAAATCCTCGCTTGACCTGGCCGGCCAGGTTCGCCGAGCGAGGGGCCATTCGGATCCGGGACTACGACGATGTCCGGCGCCACCTTTCCGAATCGCTTCACTAAGGTCGACGACCTGACCCGCCCGGATCACTCGTATCTGAACGAGGACGACGACTGCTACTTTCTCGGCGAGTACACGGCGCGGGAAGGCTTCACCTACAGCAAGACCAACAGCCTGATCCTGAACTTCAAGAAGTCGATGGACCGCCTCGGACGCCCCGAATGGCGGCACAAGGGAAGAGCGATCCGAGAAGCCGCGGCAGCTTTTCGAAGCGCATTGAACCCAGAAGCACTCGACCGTCTGACCTTCGTTCCAATCCCGCCGTCGAAGGCAAGAGGCGATCCACTCTACGATGATCGCGTGACACAGATGCTCCACGGCATCCGACCCGACCCTCGGCTCGACATCCGGGAACTCATCATCCAGAACGCAAGCACGGACGCGTTCCACGGAATGGAGATCCGGCCACGGCCCGAAGCGCTCCACGCTCTCTATCAGGTCAACGAGGCGTTGACCGACCCCGCGCCCACTCTCATTGCCGTGGTGGACGATCTGTTGACGACGGGTGCGCACTTCCGGGCGGCAGATTCGATCCTGTCGGCCAGGTTCCCGGGCGCGGAGGTGATCGGGTTGTTCATCGCGCGTCGGGCACCTAATACCGCCGACCTCGAGGACTTCGGCGACATTGAATTCTGATCACCTGGCAGCATTCGTCGGCAGGAAGTGGGTGGCAATTCACAATCTCAGATTCACCTTGAGGCTTAGCTCAGCCATAGGCTGTGGCGTCGGGAACAAACCGGGCCCTGAAGTTCTCCCGACAAGAGCGGATTGCCTGCGATGGGGCTGCGCAGGGCAGACTCCGCGGAACCGGGCAAGAGCGCCGGAGACGCATAGTCCGTGCCAGTGGGGCCAGGGCAACCGTCGGCGCCGCTGTGCGGTACGATCGCGGTTCCAGGTTCTCCGCAACAGGAGTTGCCCAGCCGTGGACCGCGAAAGGCTTGTGGATGGCAGATGATCTCTCGAACGCAGAGGGGGTGAAGTCCTTGGGTGAGTCCTCTTCACCGGGACGATGCGGGTCGGGACAACTCGGCTGCGCGAGTTGCACCAACGAACACGACTCTCAGCCACGACGGCGCCGGGAGGGGACATCGCCTGGCATTCCGGGGCTACGCACAACCGAGCGTGTACCCGTTCGACCCCTGCTTCGGGCTCTCGATCTCCCGCGTCGACCGAATCCCGCAACAGCTCGAAGCAATCTGCCAGGACATCCGGAACAAGAAGGGATTTGACACATGGCAGTGTCGACGCGCAATAAGGTAATCCTTTGGGGACGGGCTGCGGCACGATGTTCGAAGCCTGAATGTCGAAAATCCTTGGTCGAAGATCCAGGAGACGTGGGAGAGGATATCGCTCTGGGGGAAATTGCACACATCGTCGCCCAAAGCCCAAACGGTCCCCGAGGAAACAAACGCCCTCCCGGGGGATCGCTTGACGGACAAGACAACCTCATTCTCTTGTGCCAAGACCACCACACAACAATCGACCGCCAACCGCAGCACTTTCCCGTTGCGAAACTGCTCCAATGGAAGTCAGACCACGAACAGTGGGTCCGCGAGCAACTGTCGCCACGCGAGGAATTTGTTGGAATCGAGACGCCTAGCGAGTCAATCGAAGAAACTGTATACAGTACCCTGCTATCAGTACAGCATTTACCAGGTTATGTGCACGTAGCCGATTGCGACCTTACCGAAGCAGCGGTGCAGGAGGGAATCGAATACGCGGACCTTGCGAACGATATCGTCGCGCCATTCATTATCCGTGGCAAGAAGTTGATGACGTTTTGCGACCTCAAAGAAGAAAAGAATCCGTTCAAGTTGGTGGTCGACCCGTATAGTGCCGAGACGAAGTACGCACAAGCATGGTGGGATGATCCTGACCAGTATCGGTGGTATGTCCAGCTTTTGAATCGCTCGATGAACAAGTTGACGGGACGCATGGGGCTCAATTTCGACAAAGACCATCATCGATACTATTTTGAACCGAGCCCTGTGAATGGGGAAAAATCTATCGAATATCGGGCAATGGGAGGCAAGAAGCAGACTCGCAATGTGGTTTGGCAACCGCGAATCAAGGCAACCGGAGACAAGCGCCATTACTGGGAACATTTAGCCGTAGGACTTAGGTTCCATCGAGTGGACACTTACGCGTGGTGTGTGACAGTTCGCCCTGAACGAAGGTTCACACGAGACGGGCACGAACCTTTGACCCCCAAAGGAATCGGAAGGCGGTCGACCAGTCGGAAGTCGCACATGTACAATCTGGACGTCCTGAGCGAAGTCCATTTTTGGCGCGCATTCTTGTCCCGGGGACAACCACGCATCATCTTGCGCTACGGCACTCAAAGTCTCGTGATCGATGCAAACATCCTCACAGGAAGAGTGTGCTGGCCCGAAATTCCCGGGGATGAGAAAAAGCGGATGAAGATGCTCTATGAGGACGACCTTGTATCAATGGCTGCCTACGATGAGGCAATAGAGTTCGAAGACAGGAGGGCAGTAGATCTAGACGCGCACACTGAAATGGATGACGGAGAACGGGACTACGATGAAGCTGAATGAAACAATCATCAAGACCTCAGTACTCCCTGAGCCGTCGCTCGAATTCGCCTTCGCCAGGCTGCACAAGAGTCCAAGATGGGGTGTGACCGCTTTTGGTCCTCGGTCATTTGAACAGAGCAATCGCCATCCAGAGACGATTCGGCTAGGGTTCATAGGATCAGGACCGAGTACGGGATCGGCTAGGGAATGGATCGAGTCATGTCTGGCCGGTGTGTCAGGTGAGGGTGAGTACGACGACTTTCCCGGATTCACGAGTGAACAGGGGTTCTATTCCAGGGTCTTGATGGAGGATGCATGGTGCGAACAGATTACAAGAAGAGAGATTCGAGACGTAGGAAGTCCACGCTTGCGCCGTGACCGATTCGAGCTCGCAGTCAAGCTCCTAGAAGACAAAATGAGGCTGTTGGCGGAACGAGACAATCATCTGGATTGCCTCGTTCTAGCTCTCCCGGACGACTTGCTCAATCACTGCAAGACCGTGACGTATATCGATCCAAAGGTAGGACAGATTCACAGGGACTTGCGCCGCGCACTGAAGTCGGCAGCAATGAAGTATCGCATGCCGACACAGATTATTCTTCAGAGAACATCAGAAGCAAAACCAACAAGCCGGCAAGTTGACCACAAGTCTCGATGCGCGTGGAATTTCTTCACCAGTCTCTATTTCAAGGCTGGTGGAATTCCTTGGAGTCCATACGACTTGATGCCCGGGACCTGTCACATTGGCATCAGCTTCCACCGTAGGGCAACGAGTGAGGAGTACAGCTATTTTACAAGCACTGCGCAGGCCTTCGATGAACACGGTGAAGGGTTGGTATTGCGGGGCCAAGACTTTAGCTGGGACGCCAAGAGGTCGGGGCCATCACCGCACCTTTCGAGAGACCTGGCAGCAGAGCTAATGGAACTAACTCTTGAACGCTACAAGGCAGAAATGAAGCAGCAACCGAACCGGGTGGTTGTGCACAAGAGTTCACAATTCTGGACGGAGGAGCGGGAAGGATTCGAGGACGCACTGTCGGGGGTACACAGCTACGATCTCTTGTCAGTCAATCCGGTTAGCGATATCCGGCTTCTTCGGGATGGCCAGTATCCTGTATTGCGCGGAAGCCATGTTCAAATCGGCGGAAAACACCTTCTCTACACGACGGGCTACATACCCAGCCTAAACGCATATCCACACGGACACGTTCCATCTCCAATAATGGTGTTCGACCACCACGGAGACACGGAACTCCCTCGGCTACTGGCAGAGATTCTGACCCTGACAAAGATGAATTGGAACATGGCAGGATTCGCAGGACTCTTGCCAATTACAGTGCGCTTCGCGCGGGTAGTAGGTGAGATCATGACGGAAATTCCAGGCGAAAGGAATCCGCTTCCGCAATTCAAATTCTACACGTAGTCACCCTTTCTACTGCGCGGTTGGGCCGATAGCACGAAACTAGGGGCGCTTCTGTAACATTGGTATCGACTTGAACGCCGCCATGTCGATACCCCGCTCACCCAGAATTGCCTGCACCCGCTTGGACGACCGTCCGATTCCAGTCCAGATCTCATCGGGAATCTGCGAGTTGGAGGAACATTCAGGTGGGACCCACCGCGAAGGGATTCCCGGTCGGACTGATGGTTGAGGTTCCGGAGCGCACGAGAGGCGCATTTCGGGACTGGCAGCTCGCGAACGTGTGCGCGGTCAACCGCGATCTGGATCGCCTTGCGGGTGGGGTGAAGGCACAGTCGACCGCGAAAAACGGGGATGTGGTGGTCGCCCGCGTGGACGATCAGGTGACCCTGCAGCGTTACTTCCAGACCGACGAGCGCTCGGTCGAGCTTAAACCGGAAAGCACGAAGAGCCACCCCACGATCATAGTGGACCTCAAGAACAACGCGTTCGAAATCTGCGGGGTCGCGGTCGGGGCGCTCATCGGGGATGGGTTCAACAGGCTAGATTGGTGGATGGGAAGACGAGGAGGAAGTAGAATCGAGGTGTTAGGTGGCACGAGTGCCCTCCACGTGCACGGGGATGGACCCAGCACCGCCGACGCGGTGGACTTTGCTGCGCCGGTTATCCCGACGAGGGGCACCGCCCCGACCACTCTCCAGTACGATCGCAGTTCCAGATTCTCCACAACAGGAGCTTCCCAGCCGTGGACCGTGAAGGGCTGATGGATGGCAGGTGATCCCCCGATCCGGGAGGGTCAAGTCCTCACAGGCCCCCTCTTCAGCGAGCCGATGCGGGTCGAGACGATTCGGCAGAACGGCACGACCGCGTGGGACGCGGGGCTCGTCGGCCTGCGGTCCGAACGGTTCCGGAGGGTGACGCTGACCGTCGACGAGATCGAGAGCCTCGCCATCGCGGACACGATCCTCGCCTACGACGGCGACGCGAGGCAGCTTCGCTTGGGGCTCCAGGCCTACGCGCTCGGGATCGCGTACGAGTTCGACCCCTACTTCGGGCTCTCGATCTCGCGCGTCGATCCACTCCCGCATCAGCTCGAAGCGGTCTACGACTACTTCCTCAAGCTTCCGACCATCCGTTTTCTCCTTGCAGACGACGCCGGCGCCGGCAAGACCATCATGGCAGGGCTGCTCGTCCGGGAACTCAAGCTCAGGGGGCTCGTGGAGCGGGTGCTCGTCGTTTGCCCCGCGAACCTCGCGTTCCAGTGGCAGCGTGAGCTGAAGGAAAAGTTCGACGAGCAGTTCATCGTGTTCAAGGGGAGCGACATCCGCGACCAGTTCGGCGTCAATCAGTGGCTCGAACAGAAGCAGGTCGTGACGTCGCTAGACCTCGCAAAGCGAGAGGACATCCTGCCGGGGCTTCGCCAGGTCCACTGGGACCTTGTCATCGTTGACGAGGCGCACCGGATGTCCGCCCGGGACGAGACCCACAAGAGCCAACGATACCGGCTGGGGGAGATGCTGCGGGACAACACCGACCATGTCCTGCATCTCACTGCGACGCCGCACAAGGGGGACCCCCAGAACTTCACCTTGTTCCTTCAGCTCCTCGATCGCGACGCGTACGCGGACGTCAAGTCGATCCAGGAGGCAATGGACCGCCAGCGGGCGCCGTTCTACCTTCGCCGCACGAAGGAGGCGATGGTCTATTTCCCCGAGCGCCAGACCGACGGCGAGTGGGCTGCGAAGCCCGTGTTCACGAAACGGATCCCGCGCACCGCGAGCTTCAAGATCGATGGACCCGAGCTTGAGCTCTACCAGGAGATCACGCGGTTTGTGAAGCGCCAGAGCGCGCGCGCCGCAGCCCAGGAGGACGACCCCCGTGCCCGCGCCGTAGGGTTCCTCATGTCGCTCTACCAGCGCCGTCTCGCCTCCAGCACGTACGCCATGCGCCGGTCGCTCGAGAACCGCGCACGGCGTCTCGACGACGGCCTGGCACGTGCGCAGGAACTCGTGAAGACCGCCCCACCAACCCTCCCCGATCCGGAGGACATGGATGAACTCGAGGACAGTGAGCGCGAGCGCATCGAGCGACTGCTCGAAGCCATCACGCTCGCGGGCAACGCGGAGGACGTGCGCGAGGAGATCGTCGAGCTCCGGGAACTTGCCGAGCGAGCCAAGGAGGTCGAGGAATCAGGGAGCGAAGAGAAGCTCGGGCGTCTTCGCCGGATCATGCAGGACGAGGGATTCTTCGATCGCCCCGAGCAGCGGCTCCTTCTCTTCACGGAGTTCAAGGACACGCTCGACTACCTGATGGAGCGTCTCGGCGATTGGGGCTTCACCGTCGGATGCATCCATGGCGGCATGAAGCCGGGTTCGCGGGACGAGCCCGGGACTAGGCTCCACGCAGAGCAGCAGTTCCGGGAAGGAAACATCCAGGTCCTGGTGGCGACCGAAGCGGCAGGCGAAGGCATCAACCTTCAGTGTTGCCACATCCTCTTCAACTACGACATCCCCTGGAATCCGAATCGCCTCGAGCAACGGATGGGCCGAATCCATCGGTACGGACAGCGCGAGGACTGTCTCATCTTCAACTTCGTGGCGACGAACACCATCGAGGGGCGGGTGCTCGAGCGGCTCCTTGAGAAGCTGCAGGAGATCCGGGACGCCCTCGACGACGACGCCGTCTTCAACGTGGTGGGAGAAGTCCTCCCGAGCGCGCACGTCGAGCGCGTGCTCCGGGACTTCTACGCTGGAAAGCTCGGCCAGGAGGACCTTGAGGAGAGGCTCCTGCGGGATGTGGACGAGAAGCACTTCCGGAACATCTGCCGGACCGCGCTCGAAGGTCTCGCCTCGAAGAAGCTCAACCTCAACATGCTCGTCGAACGCCGGGCGAGAGCGCAGGAGAGACGGGTCGTTCCGGAGACCGTTGCGCGGTTCATGACGGAGAGTGCGGCGGACGCGGCGCTCCCGTTGAGGCCGGTCCGGGGTCTGAGCCACAGCTTCGAACCGGGGCGGACGCCAAACGTCCTCAAGAACTTCGAGCGCGAGGACACGTGGAAGCTCCCGGACCTCTCCGCACGGTACCCCAGACTCTCGACCGATCGGGAGACCGCGGACGCGAACAATCTTGAGTGGATCACCCCCGGGCACCCGCTCTTCGAGGCCCTACGTCGACACGCCCTTGGGCTCGGCCAGGATGCGTTCGCGAAAGGGGCTTGCTTCCACTCCCTTGACCACGATGCGCCGGCGCGGCTCGACTTCTACCGGGCGCGGGTTGTCGATGGGCTGGGAATGACCATCCACGAGCGCCTCTTCACCGTCGAGCTGACCAAGGACGGAGGACCTCGGGAACGCCAGCGCGACATGCTCGGGAATCTCATCCCGGCAACGGAGCCGGAAAAGCTGCCTCCGGTCGCATCGCAGCCGGAGGAGGAATCGTGGCTCAGCGAGAACATGCTGATGCCGTTCCTGCGGGGGGTGCGCGAAGAACGACTGGCGGAGGTCGAGCGGATCGCGGATCACGTCGAGCTGTCGCTCACCGAGGTGCTGCTTCGCGCCGACGAGGAGATCGGACGCGCAAGCGACGACCTCGGGAACAAGATCGCCGGGGCCGAAGGCCGCCTCGCGCAGGCCGAGAACCGCCACTCCGAGGTGTCGGCCCGCCGTGAGCGCCGCCGCCAGGAGCTCAGGCAGCAGCGCGCCCTCACGCTCCAGGGTGTCGAACGGCTCGCGAGCGTCCTGGTCCTTCCCCACCCGGAACGCGGGTCGGCAGAGGTGCGCAACCTTCGCCCGCACCCTGAGACCGAATGGATCGCGATGAACGTCGTAATGGACCAGGAACGGGCGAAGGGCCGGTACGTGGAAGATGTGCACGAACAGAACCTCGGATACGATGTGACGAGCCTCGACTTGGCGTCGGGAGATCTCAGGCTCATCGAGGTCAAGGGACTGTGGGCCCCAAGTGGCGAAATCGTGCTCACGCCGAACGAGCGCAGGGTGGCGGAGGACCGGCGCGACTGCTACTGGCTCTACATCGTCACGAACTGCGGGGCGGAGCCTGAGCTCCAGGAACCCATCCCGGACCCGGCGCGCTTCCCCTGGCAGGAGGTAAGCAAGGTGGAGCACTACTCGCTGGGTGTGTCAGCATTGACGAGCGCTCGGAAAGAGTAGCCATTCGTGGGCGCAGAATGGAAGCCGGAGCCTCTGGGGCCTTTCAATCGAGTCATTGGTGCAATTCCGTACCGCTTGGCGTGTACGCCCCAGATTGAAGTAAGAAAGGAAAATTGGTATAAGCCTACACGGGATAGCTTCTCCATCCGATTGGAATGGAAAAGCTTGGACTGGATTTTCAACTTCCGAATTATCCCGAGGAGCCCTTGGATATACCGCGAGAAAAAAACAGGAAGCTACGTGAGGTGGTCTTCCAACGAAGGTTGGTGGATCGAGAACGGGGAAACAGGAAGAAGGACCCGACCGATGCCGAAACTACTGGCGGCGATTCTGTGTGGAACGCTGATTGTGGTGTATCCTCAGATCTTGGAAGTGACGCTTGACCACGCAGCAAGCGCAACGAACGCGAATGTGGTCTACTTCATTTTGTGCATGGTTACGACGTTGCTGGTTGCACTAATCGGATTCTACATGTGGGTTGGGCACAAGAGCAGACCATCGGGGCTTGAACACATCCTCAAGCAGCTTGGAAGGTCAATGGGCGAAGACAAGGACAAGGAGAAGCCCGAGGACGCCGCAGAGGAGCTTCCTGGCAAAGCAAGGGAGGCATTGGACGCAAGGAAGGAAGAAAGCGAGCCGAGGAGGCCAGCGGGGTGATTCCCAAGGAGTGCAAGCGGCTAGCCGAGGTCGACTTCCCGATCGCGGCAGTGTCCCGGCATGCGGTTCGGGAGAAGTCAATCCGCCATGGGCACCCGTCGACGCTGCACCTGTGGTGGGCCCGACGTCCACTCGCTTCCTCGCGAGCCATGCTGATGGCGCTGCTGCTACCCGATCCCTGCGATCCGAAATGCCCGGATTCATTCAAGGAGGAAGCCCGGGGGATCCTCCTCAGCATGCCCGGACGCCCGCAAGGATGGACGAGACAGGTCGACGCGGACGAGGGTCTGCGGCGGGTCATACTGCGATTCGTGGGAGACTTCGCCAACTGGGACGTGGCGGCGAACAGGAACTATCTCGATACCAGTCGCGCGCTGGTGAAAGCTGCGCACGGAGATGAATCACCGCTTGTGGTGGATCCATTCGCCGGCGGTGGCGCAATCCCGCTGGAAGCGCTCCGAGTCGGCTGCGATGCGTTCGCGAGCGACCTCAACCCCGTGGCCTGTCTCATCCTCAAGGTCATGCTCGAGGACATCCCGCGCAGCGGCGTTGAGCTTGCGAAAGAGCTGAGGACGAAAGGGAAAGCCATCGAAGCACAGGCGCGAGAAGCATTGGCGGACCTCTACCCGATGGACTCCGACGGTGCGACCCCCATCGCGTATCTGTGGGCACGAACTATCCGATGCGAGTCGCCGAACTGCGGAGCTGAAGTACCCCTGATGCTGTCTCGATGGCTGTGCAACAAGGAAAAACGGAAGATAGCGCTTCGCCCGAGCGTTGTGCCAAACCAGGCCGGAACTCCGGAGGTCAAGCTTGAGATCTTCGAGCCGGAGAGCGCTGAGGAGGTCGGTCCGGGGACGGTCAGCCGGGCAAAGGCCACGTGCCTTTGTTGCGGTACGGTGATGCGGCCTGATCGTGTACGTGCCCAGCTATCGGCACAGAATGGCGGAGCGGATGTGGCGTTCGACGTTGACGGGAATCGCATCGGCGGTGCGCGCCTCATGGCAATCGTGACTTCCCAGCGAGGAGTTCAGGGGCGGGAGTACCGGGCACCCACGGACGCGGACTATGAAGCCATCCGGAAGGCCCGCTCGAGACTCAGCGACCTCTTGGAAGAATGGGAGCGTGATGGACGGCAGCAGCCGTTTCCGATTCCGGAGGAGCCGACTCCGAAGGGTGGCGGTACTGGCGCAGGACGCGCGTTCAGCGTCCGACGATATGGAATGCTCCGGTGGGGGGATCTCTTCAGCACTCGGCAGAAGGTCCTCCTGCTGACGATGAGAGCGCTTACCACTGCAGCGAAGGACGGTCACTCCGCGCTGGCGCTCACACTGACCAGAATGGCAAACGCCGGGGCATCGCTCTGTCGATGGGACAGATCGCGAGAAAGCCACCAAGCCGTCTATTCCCGACAGGCGCTGCCGCTGGTCTGGGACTTCAGCGAAGCGAATCCATTCTCAGGCTCGACGGGAGGGTACGCGGGAGCCGTGAAATGGGCGGCTCGGGTAGTCGAAGAATGGCCTGGCTCGGAATCCGGGCAAGTGGAACAGGCGGACGCAACAGAGCACCCGCTGCCGGACGAGTCGGCGTCCGTCTGGTTTACAGATCCGCCGTACTACGACGCCGTGCCCTACGCGGACCTCTCGGACTTCTTTGTTGTATGGCTCAAGCGAGCCCTCCCGGGAAACCCGCTGCTCCGTGATCCGTTCGAACCCGAGAATGCGCTTTCTCCGAAGACGCGCGAGGCTGTTCAGGACGAGACGAAACGCGATGGCGACGAGCCCAAGGACCGGAAGTGGTTCGAGGGGAAGATGGCCAATGCGTTCGAGGAAGGGCGCCGGGTGCTGAACGAAGACGGGATCGGATCGGTGGTCTTCGCGCACAGCACGACGGAAGGCTGGGAGGCGCTGCTCTCTGGCATGACGCGGGGTGGCTGGACAATCACCGGCTCGTGGCCCATCGCGACCGAAATGAGATCACGGCTCCGGGCCCGGGATTCTGCCGCGCTCGCGACGAGCGTTCACCTGGTCTGCCGTCCGCGTCCGGTGGATGCGCCAGTCGGGGACTGGGCGGATGTGCTGAGGGAGCTTCCCGTTCGAGTGGGAGAATGGATGGAGCGCCTTCAGGAGGAAGGGATTCGAGGCGCGGACCTCGTCTTCGCGTGCGTCGGCCCCGCCCTCGAGATCTTCAGCCGATACTCACGCGTGGAAACTGCCGAAGGGGACGAGGTCGGGCTACCTGCGTACCTGGAGCGGGTCTGGGAGGTCGTGGGAAGAACGGCCCTCGAGAATGTGCTCGGGACTGCCGAGGCGAGAGCCCGCAATGGCCAAGTGGGAGTGCTGGAGGAAGACGCGCGGCTCACCGCGTTGTTCCTGTGGACATTCGAGAGCACTGAGACAGCCGACGAGAACGGAAAGCAGGCCGACGAGGAAACGGCAGCGGCGAAGGCGAAGAAGGGATTCGCGTTGCCATTCGACGTCGTGCGCCGCTTCGCCCAACCAATGGGGATCAACCTCGATACATGGACGGACCGCGTCATCGCGCAGGAGAAGGGGGTAGTAAAGCTGCTGCCCATCATGCAGCGAGGCAAGGAACTGTTCGGAGAGAAAGGAGCAAGCGCAGCAGCCGACTGGATCGAGAACGAGCCGGGTGGAGCGACGCAGCTCACGTTGTTCCCTCAGACGCAGCCAGCAACACCGGCGCGCGGCAACCGCCGCAGAAGGAAGTCGATCATCGAGGAGGATGCCGAGCTTCAGACCATCAACGCGACGACACTGGATCGCGTCCACGCGGCGATGCTGCTGCAGGCGAGCGGACATGCAAATGCGTTGAGGACGTTGATCGTCGCCGAACAGGATCGGGGCCCCGACTTCCTGCGGCTTGCGAACTCGCTCTCGGCGCTCTACCCGGTAGGGAGCGAGGAAAAACGACTGCTCGATGCGATGCTCCTGGCAGCACCGGGTTAGAAGAGGGGACAATTCGTGGCAACTCCCATTCACGACAGAACTGGAGCTACGGCGGGCTGGCTGGACGGAGACGTAGTCCGAGACCTTGCCGGTCGACATCAGGCGTTCGTCCGAGGCGGCCGGGTGCACACGTACGGGGGTCGCTACGTGGGGACCCTCAACAACGGGTTCTTTCGTGACATGGCTGGGAACGCGGTAGCGTTCACACCAGGAGCGCGAGGAGGGCCGATTACACCAATTCCGAGGATCCCTCCAATCCCACCGATTTTTCCAATAGCGCCGATTGCCCCGATCCCAGGCATCCCGCCGATACCCAGGATCCCGTCACTTCGGTGGTCAACAGCAAACTTCGAACGATTCGTCGCAGGAGACATGTAGTGGATCCTTGGTACAAGGTCGTTACGCCACGCAAGGAGGTGCGGGAAGGACGCTCGTTCAGCCCGGACGAGTTCGCCATCGCGCTCGAGCAAGTCGTATCCGGTGACGCGCCTGAGGACTACCGGGACCCGGGCCAGTTTTTCTCTCGGACCTGCTTCACCCGGGCCTTGAAGGAGCACACCGGGATGGTGCTCCGACGCCTCGCGGGGAAGACGGAGAACACCGCTCCAGTCGTGACCCTGGTCACGCAGTTCGGCGGCGGCAAGACACACACGCTCGCGACGCTCTACCACCTCGCCCAGGCCGGTGAAGATGCCCTGGAACTGCCCGGGATCCTTGAGCTGCTGGTCGAAGAGGGCGTTAGCTCCGCGCCCTCGGCGGAGGTTGGCGTTTTCGTCGGGAACGCGTGGGATCCGGAAGAAGGACGAGAGACCCCGTGGATCGACCTTGCCCGGCAGGTTGCCGGGGACAAGGGGGTCGCTGCGCTCGGAACCGCAGCGAAAACGACGCCGCCTGGAACAGAGGCGTTGGGTCGGGTGTTTGCAGCGGCGAACGCGCCCGTGCTGCTGCTCTTCGACGAGGTCCTGAACTTCGTGAACCGTCACCGGGGAATGGCGGATTCGTTCCACGCCTTCATCCAGAACCTCACCGTCGCCGTTACGGGCACGACCCATGCCGCGGCGGTCATCAGCCTCCCCCGAAGCCAAGTGGAGATGACTGACTGGGACCAGGAGTGGCAGCAACGGATCACGAAGGTGGTGCGCCGTGTCGCGCAGGATCTCATCGCGAACGACGAGTCGGAGATCAGTGAGGTCGTGCGACGGCGACTGTTCGAGGACCTGGGCAATGTACGCGCGCGTCGGAAGGTCGCGAAGACATACGCCGACTGGTGCTTCGAGAGAAGGCACCAGCTCCCGCCCGAGTGGACGCAGGTCGATACGGCGACGACAGAGACCAAGGCGCGCGAATTCTTGAAGGATCGATTCGAGGCATGCTACCCGTTCCATCCCTCCACCCTGTCGGTCTTTCAGCGGAAGTGGCAGGTCCTGAGCCAGTTCCAGCAAACAAGGGGAACGCTCGCGATGCTGGCGCAGTGGATCTCCTGGGCAGCCGCGAAGCACTTCCAGGAGGCTCGAACGGAACCGCTCATCACGCTGGGCTCGGCACCGCTTGACGTTCCAAGATTCCGGGACGCGATGCTGGGCCAACTCGGCGAGACACGCCTCGGGGCGGCGATTGAGGCAGATCTCGCGGGTCCCCTGGCTCACGCAGGAGTCCTGGATGCAGACCACACGGGGCCGCTGAAGGAGATTCACCGTCGGGTGGGGACAGCCATCCTCTTCGAGTCCTCCGGCGGACAGGTGGACAAGGTCGCACACCTGCCAGAACTTCGCTTCGCGCTCGGAGAGCCAGCGATCGACACGACGACGGTGGACAGCAGCGCGATTGCGCTCGAAGAAAAGGGATTCTTCCTGCGGAAGATCGGTACGGACGGCTTCCGGATCCACCATCAAGCGACGCTGAAGAAGGTGGTGAGCGATCGACGTGCATCGCTCGACGAGGAGACGGAAATCAAGCCGGCGGTCCGGAAGCTGGTCGCAGATGAGTTCTCCAGGGGAGCGTCGCTTCCCGTCGTTCGGTTCCCGAACGAGAGCGCCGCGGTTGACGACCGGCCCCGCTTGATGCTCGTTGCCATGGACCCCGATACGGAATGGGACGAGGGCGACGATGTGATCGACCAAATCGCCCTGTGGACGAAGGAACGTGGAAAATCACCGCGGTTGTATCCCGGCTCACTTGTTTGGTGCGTGAGGAAGCCAGGACGCGCGCTACGGGAGAAAGTGGAGCATTGGCTTGCCTGGCAGCGCGTCGAGCGGGAGCTTGCCGAAGGGGTGCTAGGGACGGAGTACGACAGGGCTGACCGGGCCGAGGTAAGGACAAAGGTCAAGGACGCTCAGGAAGCGGCGGAAGAAGAGGTCTGGGCGAGCTACCGGTTCGCCGTCTTCGCCGACGCAAAGCGAGAGAACGGGCTCAGGAGCATCGACCTTGGCGCGGGGCACTCGAGCTCGAACGAGACCCTTTGCGGTCGGGTGGTCGCGGCGCTGAAATCGGAGGCGCTGCTCAACGAGTCGATTGGAGCGGGCTACCTTGATCGGCACTGGCCACCGGCACTCAAGGGGGCGGGAGCATGGCCTCTCACGAGTCTCCGGCAGAGCTTTCTCGACGGGTCACTCACGCGACTGATTGATGCGGACAAGGTGCTACGGGAGAAGATTGTCAGCTTCGTGCGGGACGGGGCATTCGGGCTGGGGTCAGGGTCCAGGGAGGATGGCAGCTACGAGCGCCTTTGGTTTGGGGAACCGATCGGGATCGACGAGGTGGTATTCGACGCTGGGGTCTTCCTCCTGAGCAAGGGGAAGGCCGAAGTACTGAAGTCGCCCGAGAAGAGCAAGGAACCCCAGGACTCCGAAGACACGCCAACACCCGACCCCAGGACCGAGACGACGCGTGACGAGCCGAGGCCCGATAACACAACGGGGAAGAAGGCGGAGACCTTGGAGCTAAGGGGAACCGTTCCACCCGAAGTCTGGAACCGTCTCGGGACCAAGGTACTGCCAAAACTCCGGAACGGCAGCGAGCTTGAGGTGCGGATCCACCTCTCGGTCAGGGTGGAGGCTGCGGTCGCCGAGAGCACGGAAGCCGAGCTCAAGCAGACGTTGAGCGATTTGCAATTGGAGGGGCGTGTAGTCGTTGAACGGAGTTGAGGACGCGCGCGGCATGTGGGGTACCAAGCCCGAGGAGAGGGCACGGAGGGCCCAGTACGGAACACAGTGCCAAGATTGCTCCCCCTCCAAGGGAACAATCGGCGTCGGGGATCACAGATGAGGGGTATCGAAAAGTATCAGGTTGCGCTGTCCTTTGCCGGGGAGCAACGACGCTACGTCGAGAAGGTCGCGCGACATCTCTCCAGCCAGGGAATCGCGGTCTTCTACGACGGATTCGAGACCGTGCCGCTTTGGGGGCGAAACGGAACCGAGGCGTTCCACGAAGCGTTCGCCGAGCAGTCCGCCCATGTCGTGATGTTCGTCTCCAAGTCGTATGTCGAGAAGGCTTGGCCCCGCCACGAACGGCGCGCGGCACTAAGCCGCATGGTCAAGGAAGAGCGCGAATACGTCCTCCCCGTGCGCTTCGACGATACTTCGGTACCCGGGCTACCCGACGACGTCCTCTTCCTCCATGCCGACGATTACACCCCTGCCCAACTCTCGGCAGCCATCGCACAGAAACTCGGAGTCGAACCTCTTCAGGGCAAAGCCTCGGACGTTCCTCCGCCGAGAATGACCTCCCCACTGGGCGAAGTGGTGTTCGACTACTCGAGCTACAACGGGCGTTACATTATCGGCTCGGGGAACGTTGAGTTCGAAACCAGGTGGAGTAAGGCAAGCAACACGTCAATTTACATTCTCAACGATCCACCGACCATCAACGGAGTTGCTGTTGTCCGTGGAGCAACATCGATTCCACAAGTGCTCGATGCCACCGAGTTGGATTTCACCTCGCGAATCCGGACCCCACGTCTTGGACAAATCGTTGTCTTGCGAAACACGAGAGGGTTCTACGCTGCCCTGCAAATACTCGAAATCAGAGACGACACAAGAGGCGACAGCCATGACGAACTGCGTTTCCGATACGCCGTTCAGTCCGACGGAAGCGCCACCTTTGCCAACCTGGGGGCGATCTAGTGTCTCCTATGGGACTATTGGCGGGACGCAAGTGAGAGGCGCCGGAACTGGCGGAGCATCCAGACACACGGGAGCGTACAGGACACGAACTTCGTCTGCGGCAACGGGAACCGCCTTGGCGAAGACCAGGTCAGCTACAAGACCATGGATCGCAAGCAAGGTATACCCCGCTCTTTGACGACAGTCATAATGCGTTCTCTGTCGTGCTGCTTTGCATAGGGGCTGATCATCACTTGACTGATGACACTCTTGGGAACGACTGGAAGCGAAATAAACTCTACGGAAGGACCATACTCCAACCAAAGCAATCGAACCTCGCTTTCGAATCGAAATGCGTTACGTTTATGGAGCAGCAGATTTGCAATGGGCTGTAGGCGATCGAATGACTCGCTCTTGGCGCGCGCTGCGAGTGCATCCAGCTCTTTCTCGCGAAGGTATTCAACTTTTCCCAAGAAAACATGAGCGCATCTGTCCAAACGGGAGCGAAGGATGGAATTCAATATCCCCTTCACCGAACAACGAATTCGCACGATTGGATGGTTGTGACCAAAACCAGCCACACGCCAGAACGGTTCATCGAACGTTCGAGTGGTCCAACACAATGCGTATGCCTGGATACCTGACGATGGCAGTTGGCTACTGAAAAGGCGGCTCTGCCACCGCTTCTCGTATCGGTCATCCCAAGAATCTACTCGATAGAGCCTAAGCTCGCAGTTCTCAAGTATAGTTCTTGCGTAAGGCCATCGCAACATATGATAGATCTTCTTGTGCTCGCGTAGTTTACCATCGAGCATAACCTGAACCCGCTTTGTTCCGTCTCCAACCGGAGTCCAAGCAATTAGTTCATCAAGAGGAGCACGATCCATTGGAAAAAGCAGAGTATTCTCTGTGGACAGGCTAGCGAGTGGAACGAGATGAAGACGTACCGACGGCGACAAACTCATCATGGACCCGATCCCAATCTTGAGTCGGGAACGCCGCTCTGACGAGTAGACGGAAATCCTTGTTGTCCTGGTTCTCGAAGGTAATGTCGCGGTAGAAAACTTCGAGGTTCATTTTTTCGACAATCACCGCAGGCGACCGGAAGACCCCGCCGAGCTGCTGGTCGATCCACGAGCGAGCCACGTCGCGCGTCACCACTCCACCCGTCGATGAACGGGATAGATCAGCAGGGGGGGAGGCGAGGACCTTGGGTTCGAAATAGTTGGTGATGTCCGAACGAGATTCGTCAAGGCGTGCCTGAAGGTCCTCCATCACGCGCTCACGATGGTCGTCCAGGAGCCTACGAAACTCGGCAAGTCGGGCCTCAAGCTCTGGCTTGTCCGAGCGAAGAAACACGCGACCATGGACGGCATGCGGCTAGGAGTCTGCGCCGTAGGAATGGTCGGTCGCAAGGGATTTCTTCCAAGCGGGTCGAATGTGTGATCTCATAACGGCGTCCCCGATCGAGGATAGATTGGATGCCC
>Ga0209021_1001755_pt1 | contig 20555 bp, 15 predicted proteins | sample PinacodermFT_FD_187299 | JGI IMG/M metagenome (GOLD analysis project Ga0209021, IMG submission 187299) | Host-associated microbial community of the marine sponge Aplysina aerophoba from Gulf of Piran - sponge pinacoderm, lysed by freeze-thaw... | ecosystem: Host-associated > Porifera > Sponge >... | reverse complement strand
CTTGCAAGATTCTTTAGTCGATTTGCGACTTCTGGTGCGGATCGAACAACAGTTCACCGCGCCACCGCTTTGATTCCCACAAGCTCGCGACGACAGATTTTATTGCCTCTGAAACCCTTCGGGTGGCGTATGATTGCGCACGATGTGTGGGAGTGACGATCGACACCTCGCGATGGAGCTCCGGATCAACGATCTTCCTTGCGTTCACGAAATCACCGATAAGATCGTGAACCGCCGACATCGGCAGCACAGCGCTCACAACGCCAGCCTTCATCAGCAGGAGTGTCTGGTGGTAGGCCGTATGGACGGCCGGCCCATGTAGCTCGACGCCTGCGTCTGCGGCGTGGTTGTCCAACAACTCGCCAAGCGTGTTTCGCACAGACGGTATCAATATCTCGTGTTTGGCAAGGTCACTAAACGGGATATCTGAATTGTCATCGTCATCCGGCGACGTAATCGGCGACACGAGGTACAGGTTTTCTCGAAAGACCTTGGTCCTGGACCAGAGCTTCGAACGCGGAATATCGAAATGTACGAGCAAGTCGAACTCTCCGCGTTCAAACGAATCCAGCAGATTGCTTTTCAAACCTTCTTCCAGGTCCAGCTCGATTCGCGGATAGCGCTCGGCGACGAGCCGATAGAGGGGCAACGTCAACGCATGACTTAGGCTTGGCGGCATTGCGACGGACACAATGCCGTGCGGATCCTCTTCGAGATTGCTGACACTTCTTTCCGCTTCGGCGACTTGCTCCAGAATCTCGTAGGCGTGCCTCAGAAACTCGCTGCCGGCATCCGTCAACTCCATGCCTCGCTGGCTCCGGTTGAACAGCTGCGCCCCAAGCTCGGTTTCAAGGCTCTTTACGTTCAGGCTCAGCGCGGGCTGCGCGACATTCAGGCGCTCGACGGCGCGCGTCAGGCTTTTTGACTCTGCAACGGCGACAAAATAGCGTATCTGTCGAAGGTCCACGTCATTATTTGCCTTCAGACCAGGCCCTCATTGAGTTTCGTCAACGGATGTCAGATTAATCGCATCGTCGCCTTCAATCGTTCAATCGCGAAAACTGCGGTGGACTGACCAGCTTGCCCTACCAGGAATCTCATGGTCGCCCTTATAACAGTGCGGGATAAGAACCGCCGTCCAAATGGAGGTTCTGGCCGGAAATATAGCCAGCATGATCGCTGCATAGAAATGCGAACGCCGCGCCAAACTCCTCGGGTCGACCGAGTCGGTTCGCTGCAATCGATTTCACCTGCAACTCCCGCGCCTTTTCATAACTGATGTTCTCGCGCTTCATCGCAGCATACGCCATTTGCTCCTGGCGATTCGAGTCAATTCGTTCAGGCAACATATTATTGATCGTCACATTGTGTTTGGCGACATCAAACGACAGCGCTTTCAGCGAGGCGGTCAACCCTGCGCGCGCGCCTGCCGATAGCGTGTGGTGTGGTCGCGGCGTCGATACCATTGCCGAGGTAATGTTGACGATTCGACCAAACTTGCGCTCGATCATGCCCGGCAATACACCGTGTATCAGCAACAATGGCGCGATCATGTTGCCGGCAATTGCGACGTTCCAGTCCTCCGGCTCAGTATCGAGAAACATCTTCGCACTCGGGCCCGCATTATTGTTCAGCAGGATATCCGGGCTCGGACAAGCGGCCAGCAATGCGGCGCGACCGTCGTGTGTTGTGACATCAGCCGCAACAGACCTGACGTCCCCTGCCCCGAGCCCGGCCAGCGTTGTTTCGGCAGCGGCCAGCTTTGCTTCATCCCGACCATTAATGACGACATCTACGCCTTCGCGAACCAGCGCCGAAGCGCACGCAAAGCCCAACCCCTGGCTTGAAGCACAAATCAGTGCGGTACGTCCCTCGATCCCCAGGTCCAATTGCCTATTCCTCTATCAGTCGTGATCATGGTCATGAAAATGTTCATGACCATGTTTGTGCGAATGCAGGTAATGCTGCCGAAGCAGGTCAATCCCGAAATCGTTGCCGTTTGGTGTCCGGACTATCGTGTGTATGTGGTACTTGAGCGGCATCTCGTTGGTCAGAAACAGCCCGGGATGATGGTCGAACTCGACAAACACGACGGGACTCTGAATTCGATAATAGAACGGATCGTCTGGGCCATAACCACCGATCCAGCAGAAATGCGTATCGCCAAGATGCCGCTCGAATTGCTCGAGCTTTGCCTGCCTTGGCCCGTCAGGCAGCGGCGCGATATATTCCGCCACCAGGTCAGTCAGGAGCCGCTTGTGGCGTGCGTCGAATGCTGATGCCTCAGCACCCTCGTAGGGAACGATTCGATTGTCGTGGTACGGCCCCCCAAGATGCATGTAGTCCGCCAGATGCCGCCGGCCCGGCGGAAGGCCCTCTCCAAGCATCGAGTGTCCAACGATCGCCTGCTCCCGAAACTTTTTCGGCAGTGAATTCATGAACTCGAGACCGAGGCGCTCGTGGTCGCGAAACAGGGTCAGGCCTTTGTGAGGCCCCTCATCGCAATAGACGATCTCGGCACCCTGGAAGAATGGCGTCAATACCATCTGCCCGCCGACACAATAACAGTTGAGAACCAGGTGATGACCAAAGAACTGCCAGCCCCACGGTTCTGTCGTCGACGGGATACCGAACAGCGTGAAATTGTAGCTCCAGCGATTCAACACGCCAGGGGCCTTCAGGACCTGCCCCAGGAACTCGTTCAGCAGGGTCACGCCGATGCTGGTTTCGAAACCGCTTTTTGACAGGCTGGCCTTGAGCACCTCGAGAATTCTTGCACGGGTCTCTGTGCTGGCATTTTCCAGCCGCACGCCGTAATTCTCGAAAAACATCTCGGTTTGTTGCCACTTGCGCCACAGCGGAGAACCCACGGGATGCTGGCATCTGCGTCGCTCTTCAGGTGAGAGGTTGTCGAGCACCCCCCAAGCGGCGGCCGCCATCCTTTCAACGGGCGCCCCTTCATCCTTAAGCGAATACAGGCCTTCCTGGACCTCTCCGTCGGTCGTTATGCCGACGAACGGCGTTTCGTAAAGCGCTTGCCATTCCTTGAATACGGTCTGAATGCGCTCGGTTTTCAAGCGCCCGGCAGCGTGCTCCTCAGCCGTCTCACCGGTTATTCGTGATTCCTCACGCGTAGGAACAAAAGGGCGGTAGTCGGCATAGTTCATAAGCTTGGTTACCCGCCAGTCTAGTCTACTCAGGCGGCGCCGGATGCACGAATGGCCAGGGCGACGATTCGGTGCGCGCCTCAATCGGAACAACCAGGAGTACCGGCCCGTCCTCCTTGAAGCCGTCTTCTATCGCCGCCGCCAGCGCATCTGGCGATTCCACACGGACCCCTTTCGCGCCGAAACTTTCGGCCATGCGCACGAAATCCGGATTGACGAGATTCGAGCCGAAGTCGGTACCGTCGAAGCGGGTTGCCTGATCGCGCCGCACGTTCTCGAATCCGCCGTTGTCGAACAATACTGTCACCAGATTTATCTTGAACTGAACCGCCGTCGCCAATTCCTGCACACCAAACATGAATCCGCCGTCACCGCACACGTTGACGACACCCTTGTCCGGATTTGCAACCTTGACACCAAGGGCGGTGTGAAATCCGAAACCAAGATTGTCCTGGTAGCCACAGGTTACGTATTGCCTGGGTGCATAAACCGGAAACGCTACGCGTGCGGCGAAGCCGGTTTGCGTAATCTCTTCGACAAAAAAGCCATCGTCGGGCAACGCCTTGCGAATCGCGCGCAGGTAAGGCACCTGCGGTGTCATTGCCGAGAGCTTTTCATCGGCAACGGCTTTGTAGCCAGCGAATTCGTCAGTCCGAACAGCACGTTTATCAATGGACGTCTCCAACTCATTGATCAGCGCCGTCGTGCCCTCCCCGGCATCGGCGACGACACCAACGTCCGGCTTCAGTCGGACAAACTCTGTCGGGTCGATGTCGATTCGGACCGTCTTGATACCTTCCGGCATCCAGTTCCAGCGGAAGTGGGCAAGCTCCAGGCGCGAACCAATGCCGATCATCAGGTCGCACTTGGGCCAGTACTCGAACGCGGCCGTGGAAAGCAACCCGTACGGGCTGTGATTGCTAACCACACCTTTGCCGCTACGGTGCGCTGTAACCGGGGCCTGGATCAGTTTCGCCAGCGCCTCGACTTCTTCACTGGCTTCAAAGGCGCCTGCACCAACAATGATCAACGGGTTCTTCGCCTTGCGGATCAGTTCTGCCGCTGCGGCGATGCTCTCATGATCGGGCGGCGGCGGAGCCGGAATGCTCCGGTCTACATCGAGAACGACGTCCGAGGATTGCTCGAATACGTCCCAGGGGGCCTCAATCGCGGCCGGCCGAATACGCCCTGTGTGCATCTCGCGAAACGCTTCGGCAACGACCGCGGGCGCCTGAGTTGCATGGTCGATTCTCTCGGCGTACCCAGTGAATCCACGCATCGTTGCCAACTGATCCGGCAGTTCGTGCAGCTGCCCGCGACCCTTGCCGATCAGATGCGACATGATATTGCCCGTCACGCACAGGATCGGCGTATTTGCACCGTAGGCGGTGCATAAAGCGGCCGAGGAGTTGAGCATGCCCGGTCCCGGCACCACGGTATAAACCCCTGTCTTGCCGCTGGACTTTGCATAGCCGAACGCCATATAACCTGCGCCTTGCTCATGGCGGGTGGTTATGAAGTCGATGGGTTCTTTGGCAACGGCGTCGTTGAAGCCGTACATGTGAACACCCGGGATACCAAACATCGTATCCACGCCGTGAGCGACAAGTGACTTGGCGACCGCAGCGCCGGTGGTCATTCGCACAGGTGCGTGTGTGGGGTCGGTGCCTGGCGATGCGGCTGCATTGCGCGCTGGTTCAGCGGTCATTTTTTCCCCTTGTTATCAGGTGCCGATCCATCATAGGCGCGCCGGTTTTGGTCACCCAATGCCATTTTCGCCGACTGGCATAAGCCAACCTTATGGCAATCAGGAATCGACGATCTGGCTGCGTAGTACCGACCTGAAGCCGTTGAGTGCCGGCGTCGGCGTGCTGGACTTCAAATAGGTGATCCCGGCCTCGAAGTCCCACAAAGTGCCTTTATGGTCGATGATGCTTAGTCCGAGTGCTTCGAGTGTGGGTCGCGCGACAGACGCGAAAGTCGTGAGGTGGTCAGTGCGCCTTACGACCGCAAGCGCACCCATCGCATTGGTCTCCATAACGACATGCGGCGGTTCAAGCCCGTTGGCGACGAAATAGGCGCCGATTCGGCCTGAGCTGATGTGGTCGTCCGACAAGATCACCCAGGAGTACTGGGCCAGATCCTCGGGTTCGATGATTTCCTTGCTGACAAGTGGGTGCTTGCGCCGGCCGACGACGGTGTGACGCAGGCGCGTCAGTGGCTCCTTGACCAATTCCGCGTGCGCCGGAAAATCGAGCGCACCACAAACGGCGTCGACTTCACCGGTCAGCAATCGTTCCAATTGAGAATCGAAGCCGCCGGCCGACAGCGACACACGGATATCGGGGTACTGCCGATAGTATTCGGCCATCACGGACGGCAGAATTTGCAATATCCAGGCCGGGCCAGCCGCGATATTGAGGTGCCCTCTGACGCCTTGGGTCCACTCAGTGACCTCGGCCATGGCGTGCTGGTATTCCAGGTTCATCAGTTTGGCGCGGCGCGCCAGAATCTTGCCGGCCGGCGTCAGGATGATGCCGCTGGGCGTTCTTTCGACGAGCTCGACTTCGAGCAGCTCTTCGAGCTGCTTGAGGCTGCGGGTCAATGCCGGTTGCGTGACACTCAGCTGTTCGGCCGCGCCCGTAATGGAACCGGCGTTGGCAATCGCCAGGAAATGATAGAGCCTGCGCGCGTGAAGCAAGGGTTCGTCCTGGTAAGGCGGGGTACTAGTCTCGCCGCGTTCGTATACGCCAGACGATCAACAGCAGGGCGACTATCGGCATAGCTGCGAATGCGAGGTCCGGGTGCGCGTGCACGACTCCATCGAGTTCGTGGCTTGCGGCCGTCACCGGCAAAGCGAGGAAGGTGGCGATACCCGCCACCTGCTCAAGGTGTCTCATCATTGGATTGGGACTTATATCCATTCGTTGACAGAGGTTCCAGCCAGCTTCTGGATATGTAGCGAAGCTCTACCCCGAGCATTGCGGCAATGATAGCGCAAAGAGAGGCCCGCTTGGAGCGGGCCTCGGGGGACAAGACGATGCTCGGGGTAGAACTTCACCATATTGACGGTTCCTCGGAGTGGCCAGCGCCAACGCTCCTCGCCGTCCAGCCGCGCCTGTCGCCGACGCCGGGACACGGCTCGAGTGTGTCCACCGCACCCTGAAAGACGCCTGGGTTCAAAATCCCGAACGGTTCGTCCACGGACCCCCGAAACCCCAGACCCTGCCTGACAAGGTCTGGATCAACCCGCCGCACGAGAAAGAAACTACCCAGGTGCTCACTAAATCATGAACAACGGTGTCTCAATGTCCTTGACAGGTTCCGGGTTCCGCCTGGAAGTGTAAGCTACTGTTTTCCGGGTCTTCTTTTGTAGACTTTTATCTTGCTCCGGTATGGTGTTTAGCAGAAATAAAATCACTGCGACGTTCCATTAAAAAAATTATGCCTCCCTTGTCGTTGCTGTAATTGCGCTGATTTTCATGCGACGATTGTCTGCTTACTGACTGGCTATCCGGGAGGATCCGGCATGAACAGGAGATTTCGCAATTCCGGACTCATACTGACCGGGTTTGCTGTTGTCGCTTTCGCCACGCTGGCACAGGCACACCACAGTTCCGCTCCCTATAACCTGGACGAAGAGGTAGTCGTCGCCGGAGAGATAATCGAATACACGTGGGCCGCTCCCCATGTCTATATCGGAATTCGCGATGAGACCGGTCAGAACTGGATCATTGAAGGTAACCCGCCCAATGTTCTTGCGCGAAATGGCTGGAGCCGCGATTCCCTGACAATGGGAGAGATCATTTCTGCACGTGCGAATCCTTCCCGCGACTCGCAGAGATCTGAAGTGCGCCTGATCTCGCTGATTGCAGAGGGAGGAGCGAGCCTGCAGGGTCTGCCAGGCAATCAGCTCATACGTGATGCAGATGAAAACGCGACCACTGATACTTTGGATGGCGTCTGGCGCGGGAACCCAGGCGATGCATTCGGAAATACCGGGTGGAACGACGTGCCACTCACGCCCAAAGGTCAGGCGGCAAAAGACTCTTACGTCGAGGAAATAGAAGATCCAACCCTCGAGTGCGTTGCATACAACACGCCGCGTACTCTGCGGCTAAACGCATTTTACCTGTCTGAATTTGAAGTAATGGAAGAGCGGATTTTGCTGCGTAATGAGTTTGGCAATATCGAACGCACAATCTATATGGACGGCAGGACACATCCTGAGAATGGAGAAAGGACTAACCAGGGCTATTCCGTGGGTCACTGGGAAGACGATGTGCTGGTAGTTGATACCCGACTGTTTTCGTCTAATAGAGACCCAGGCACCAAGGGAATCCCGTCAGGGCATCAGAAGCGTGTAATTGAGCGGTTTGAAATAGCAGATAGCGGCAGGCAACTCACAGTACATGTCTCTGCTACGGACCCTGAGTTCCTGCAGGCCCCGTTCGTTGCCAGCTATGACTGGTTTTATTCCCCACACCTGCAACTGGATGGCTTCGACTGCGACACAGAAACTGCAGGTCGCTACGTGCACTAGCTGGAGTGTGATTCAGTACTCAGCCTCCAAAAACCAGCGCACTCAGCGGATATGTCAATGCTGCCAATACCAGGCAGCTAATCATCGTTACCACAATGCCATTGCGGAATGTCACTCCGCCACCACCCCACGGTGATGCGTATGAAAGGCCGATCAGCACAAATTACGGCGGAATCGTAAAGGCGAGGTTTGAACCGACTGACAATCGCTTTCACGCACATTTATACAGTCTATTGCATTGATCAATCGGAGCAAGGCAGTGAAAATCATCAGACATTTCTTAGTGCTCACTCTTTCGTTTTTCTGTTTGGTTGCACTTGCGCATCACGGGCCCGTCAACAATGCGTTTCTTTATCACTCCGATGAACTGATCGAACTTGAAGGCGAACTGACTGACATTCTCTGGCGAAATCCGCACACACGAGCAAAAGTTCAGGTTTCCGGTGATGACGGCGAACAAATCGAATGGGAACTGGATTTCGGTCCTGCGCCCGATCGCTTCCGCTATATGGGCCTCGACAAGGAAGACTTTCTCGGCCCCGTCAAAGTCGCCGGATACCTGGCCAGACGACGCGAACGTACCCTGGGCATTGTCAATATTCTGTTTCCCGATGGACGCGAGTATGTCCAGGTCCTTCCGTCTGCTCCAGATCCGGGCTTGCGCTGGTCAAACATACGCTTGTCGCACCGCGCTCCTGTTTTCACACCAGAGCAGGTTGCTGCGGCCGAAGCAGCCGCTAACGGCATTTTCAGAATGTGGGACGTGCCGGTCGGGCGGCGCCTCGATGCGATCCTTGACGAAGCAGAATTCACCGAAACCGGCGCGTCGCTCAGCGCATCCTATGACCATATTACCGATAACCCGCTGCTTAAATGCGAGCAAGGCATGCCGGAAACTATGAATGATCCGCGGCCGATTCAGATCAGCGACCTCGGTGACCGTATTCGCATGGAGGTAGCGCAGTTTAACGTCGTGCGCGTGATTCACCTTGACCTCGAGGAGCCCCCGTCAAATGTGGAACCGTCGAATGTAGGCTTTTCAATCGGCCAGTGGGAAACGCCGAGCAGACTCGTCGTGGAAACCAGCCACGTCGACTGGCCGTGGTATTCCGCGCTAGGGACACCCCAGTCAGATCAGGTGCGCTACTACGAAACGTTTACGCTCGAGGATACTGAAGCTGGCCCGCGCCTTCACCAGACTATGACGATTACTGACCCGCTGATTTTTCAATATCCGATCTCATATGAATACACCCGAGTGCCGATTCCAGGGTATGAGATCGAGCCTTATGACTGTGTCAGCGAATGGGCAAGGGCGGAGAATGAGTGAAGCGCATTGATTCGTCAGAAAATCGAGCCGAATACGGGTGTTATGACGAGTTCGAATTGCAAACTCGTATAAAATACGGTTTGATAATTCTGTTGGACCGCGACTCGATTCTGCTGACTGGTGTCTACAGGAGGTAGCGATGCGTTTACTGCAGTATCTCGCTGTTTTTTCTGTAATTTCCGCTCTGTGTGCGTGCGCGACCTCAGAACCGGTTCCTATGATCAGCCCGGCACCCGCCGTCGCAGAAACTACCGCCGAGACAAACAATTCCGAGAGTACGGAACCTCTGGAACCCGTCGTGGTACATGTTCGGCCAGCGCCCGCGACAGCCGATACCGTCGTCTGTCGTCGCGTGGCTAGCACCGGCACACACATCAAGCGACAAAGGTGTGTTTCGGAGCGGCAACTCAGACGAGAGCGCGCGGCATCACAGGAGTGGATGCAGACGGACGGGAGATCTGGCTCGACCGTCACCATTGCGCGCTAGTATGTGCGCCTGATTTATCGTTTTGTTGCAACTATTAATTTTTCCAATCTCGATACGCACAGTAACCTAATAGGTTTTTGACTAGCCCGCCCGATTCCATAACTATTCATAAGAGCGTTGGGAAAACACATCATTAACGATGTGGACACTCGTTCAATGGATACACTCAGGGGGTTAGCTGTGAAAATTTTGCCTTATCCGAAATTGGCGGTTCTTGCCACATCACTATCAGTGGCATTGCCTCTGACTGCGCAGGAAACGACAGATCAGGCGATGGAGCTCGTTGTCGTAACCGGTTCCTACATTCAGCGAGCGGAGGACAGACCGCAACCGATTCAGGTCACTTCCGGCGTTGAAATCCAGCGGGATCAGAAGTACTCGCTTGGAGAAATCTTCAGAGACATGAGCATCACGCAGGGAAGCCTCGGTGGAACTGCCGGTTCCACAGATGGCCAGCGAGCACGAGTGAACCTGCGTGGTCTTGGCACCCAGGCGACACTGACCCTGCTTAACGGCAGGCGGACAACAGGCGATCTCAATAGTCTGACACCCTCGATCATGATCGATCGCGTCGAGGTACTCACAGACGGCGCCTCTGCGCTGTACGGATCCGACGCAGTCGCCGGCGTCGTCAATGTGCTGACGCGGAACGACTTCGAAGGAGTGGAGCTGCAGCTAAACTCAATGGAGATTGACCGCTCCGGTGACCAGAATGATGGTTTCCAGGTGATGTTTGGTTCCCAGGGCGAGCGCACGAGCATCATCGCAGCGATGGAGTACACAACCCGGGATCAGATTCTCGCTGAAGAAGTCTATCCCGTTGAGCGACTCTACGCCGCACGCGCATTTCCGTTTGCAATGCCACCGAGCCTGCAGGAAGGCGCGGGCGGCCGTGCAGCACGCTTCGCCGATCCACTTTGTGGTGACCCGCGCCTTGGCGGCGAACCGTTTGGTGGCACGATAGGAACGTCGGTTGGCGGCGGCTGCGGATACCTGTTGTCGCTGGCTCGCGAGATGCAGTCCGAAAACAAACGCACGACTGCGATGACCTCGATTACTCACGAGTTTGAAGGCGGCATTCGAGCGAACGTTGAGCTTGGCGCCAGCAGGTCAACAAATAATATGATTCTTAACACCCAGCCGATTAACAATCAGCCACGTCCGGTTGCGCCGACCGGCAACCCTGGGCTTGCAGAATACATCAGCCAGGGCGCGCTTAACCCGGTCCCGCACAGAGTCTGGATGCGGTTCCGCATGCCGACGCCGCTTGACGATCGATTCGATCCGGAGGCTGAAACTAAAGCAACCACGCTCAGATTCGCCGCCACTCTCGATGGCGACCTCAATGACAACTGGGCCTGGTCAGCAACACACTCGACTTCTAACGACATTTTCTTCACGAAGGACAAAGACACGCTACGCCAGCGCTTTGATGATGCGCTTTATGGCTATGGCGGAGCGGGCTGCAACATGTCAAGTGGTGGCGCATCCGGATTCGGGCCGGACGGTACGCCAGGGACCGCAGACGATGGCGTGGCCGATCCGAGTTGTCAGTGGTACAACCCGTTCGGCAACCAGTTCATCGCCTCGCCGGGTGATCCAACGTACAACTCAACGGAGATCCTCAACTACATGTACAACATTCGCACTGAGGAAGAAGACACTTCTTTGCGTGTGATGGAGTTCGTACTGAGCGGCAACCCGACCGACTGGGTCGGAATCGCGGTTGGCGCTCAACGCCGAACGCAGAACCAGTCCGTAGACTATGACCCGATCAGCAACGCCGGCGGTTTTGCCTTCGTTGACGAGGTGCTTCCCGACTTCTCCGGCCAGATTGAGGCTGATGCCATATTTGCAGAGGCAGCTTTTTTCCCGACCGACAATCTTGAGATTCAACTGGCAGCCAGGGTTGAGGACTACGACACTGGCGCATCGTCGACGGACCCGAAACTCGGACTGCTATGGAATATCTCGGACAGTTTTGCGCTGCGTGCGAGCTACGGAACCTCATTTAGCGTTGGCAGTACGGCCGAGCTCTTTGGTATCGGAAGGGGCTTTGGGACGAATGCCGTCGTCAATGGCGATGGGCCGGCGTCCGGCGCAATCATTCTGGGCAACCAGAACCTGGAACCAGAAGAGTCCGACGCGTATTCGGTTGGCTTTACCTGGGATGCGACGGATAACCTGACCTTTACACTTAACTACTGGTCATTTGATTTCACCAACCTGATCATTCAGGAAGGACCTGATATCGTATTTGCCCAGGACGCAGCGGACGGAATCATTGGAAATGACGGCCGCGTTACGCTTGCCGACACAGTCACCGATGCATCGATCGTAACGATTGGACCCAACGAATACACCGCGCCCGGCTTTTCCGCACAGGATATTCTTGGATTTAATCTTTCCTATCTCAACTCCGCCTTTCTCGAAACTTCCGGTGTGGACTTCGCTGTTGACTTCGGCGCCAATGTTGGCGAAGGCCGACTCGGGTTCCGCTTCGATGGTACCCAGACCTTCGACTACGATATTCCGGGTGTGTTCGGTGGCGTAGTAGATGGAGTGGGCAATCACAACAATTCAAATGACGGATCTCCGATCGTCGAAACGAAGGCCAACGCTCGCATTAGCTACGCGTGGCGCGATCATTACATTCAGTTCACGACTCGCTATCTAAGTGGGCTTGAGCAGGATATCCCTGATCTGGGCACCGTGCCGTCGGAAAACAAGACGTTCACGACGTTTGACCTGCTCTACACGTATTCATTTGATATGCCAGGTGGACCGCTCGATCTGAATTTTGGTGCGATCAATCTGACCGATGAATTCGATCCGGTAAACGGAGATAATCTCTCCACCGCACAGGGCATCGTCTACGATACTCGCGGACGCGTGTATCGCGTTGCTTTAACCAAGACCTTTTAGGGCATCAGACTAACGGGGTCTTCGAATCCCATTACAGCCGGCAGGAACCGCAAAGTTCCTGCCGGTTTTTTTTTGGGGTTATGTTCTGGGGTTATGTTCGCTGCCGGTCCGGTCGTCAGCGAAGAGGATGACGGGCCGAGCGGCCGCGGGCTAATCATTATCCGAGCAGGATCGTTCGAGGAGGCGCGAGCAATCGCTGATGCAGACCCGTTTCATGCAAACGGCCTGAGGCAATACGATATTCAGCGCTGGAGCCTGAACGAAGGCAGCCTTCGCCTTAATATCAGCTTTTCAACAAAGTCTGTGGAGGTTCAGTGAACGCCGATTGACGGCCTAGCGGAATTCATCGAAGAAACGCTGCGCCGCTTCTCTATCGCATTCGAGATTCTCGAGCGTAAGTTCCGGCCGATAGTCGAATCGATTCAACCAGGACACCTCGCCGACCAGAAACGCGGGATCTTCCATCACAAAACTGTAGTCCATGGATGTTCCATCATCTGACAATTCAAATCTTTCCGCGAGCCTTTTTTGATTGCTGTTCGCAATCCCGTTATGGATGATTTCGGCAAAATTTGTCGTTTCGATCACGAGTGAGCTGCCCTCCCAGCGTCCAACCGAATGCCCCAGTGGAAATGTCGTTGCGACGGGCGGATGCTCTCGTCCGTCCATAAATATGGTTCGTTGCGCACGCATCCAATCGCTTCTAAACACGATTCGATCACCCTCATCCCGAAATTCAGACGCTGTGCTGTAGACCATGAGCCACGGCGGGCTGGTTGGCGTGCACTGCGCGTGTGGCGACATGATCGGCGTGTAATCTGCCATCCTCTCCTGCCCTGCTGCAGTTAGCTGCCACTGTCTGCTGGCGCGAGCCAGCGGTGGCGGACCTCCGCGCGCAACCCATGTACCGAATATTGATGACGCTGACTCGCCGGAAGTTACCGGTGTCCGAGCTGCTTCAGCCGCAGCGGCGGCTGCATCTCCGAGCCTGGATATATTCGTAATGACCGGAACGATCGTCCCATCCTCTTTAGTTAACTGCACGCCCTGCCCGGCACTATCAGGGAATCGCCTGCTTGGGCTCACGAACGCCGTGACCCGATCCCCTGGTTCGAACGTGTCCGCTGCGACACCGCGGAGCCTCAATGTGCTCGGTGAACCACCTTCAAGATTAAGCGTTATCGGTTGACCAGATTCCGACTCTGTTTCAAGGACGATGCGAATGTGTGGGTTTGCCCAGATGAAGTCACTTACAACGCCTTCGTATTCAATAACGACCGTGGTATCAAATTCGGATGCGGCATGATGCCCGACAGCCGGGCCCGCGCAGATGCCGAACAGAACAGCTGATGAAACAGTGACTAACCGAATTCTCATTGAGGCCCCCAATTTGCGAGCTGGTGTTTTCCTAAAGTCCGATCATTGAACTGATTCCGACACTCGCTCCGGCCAGGCCAAGCTTCATCGCCTCGCGGCGACTCGTCGCGATATCGGCCTTCTCGCTCATCTCATGCGCCCGGCAATCTGCCTCAGCATTAAATATGACGCAGATTCGCTTCGCAATCATCTCATTAAAAAAAACAATACCCGATATTCGATGGTCCTGCCCACGCGCGGGTGGCCGATTCTGCTATCGTAATTGGTGCTCCTGACTGCAATGGTGGCGCAATGAGACGATTCGCAAGACAGGTTGATCGACGGCGTTTCATGGCGAGTTCAGCAGGCGCGATGGGTGCCGCATTCTTCTCGCGGTTTCCACTCGAAGCAATGGCCCAATCGAGCGCACCCGGCAGCGATAACTGGGATCGCGGTGCGGTTCGCCATCTTCTGCCAACCGTCAGCGATTCGCGCATACTGCTGAAGGTATCGTTTGATCAGCCGTTATCCGAGGCTCCGGTGTTGCGCATTGACGGCCGGTCCTATGCAGGCCGGATGAGCGATACGGCAGGTGAGTTCTGGCAATTTTTTGCTGCCGATCTCGCTTCGGAACAGCAGCACACACTCAGTCTGTACGAGGCTGGCGGCACCTCGCTCTGCGAACCCTGGCCGTTATCAACGTTTCCATCACCTGATTCGCGTCCGGAACAATTCCGAATGCTGTTCTATACCTGTGCCGGCGGTGTCGCTGGTGAGTGGGAAGGACCAGGTCAATGGGAGAATTATCTGCCGACAGCTATTCGCAATCGGCTGCTTCGGCGCGCACTCTCATTTGCGCCCGATGCAGTTGTTGCAAACGGTGACCACATCTATTGGGATCTGCATTATTCACGCGGCGCAAATGCAGGAAAGTTGACCGAATATGCTCGGCAGTCTGATTTCGACTATGCCGCAAACGTGCTCGCCACAAAAAACGAACTCGGCGTGAAAAAAGCAGCAGGGCCGCAGATCATGCCCGTATACGGCGTTGATTTTCGCTCAACGCCGATGTTCTTTCTGCAGGATGATCACGACCACTGGGAAAATGACGGTGTTTCGGATGAGATTGCAACTTATCCGATTGCATGGTTTCAGCTTCAGCTCGCACGCGCCACCCAGCGACTCTATTACCCAGAGTTTCTTCCGGATGCACGGCGTCCGGCCGGGCTGCCATGGTCAGGCGCCGATGATCGCGGCGATGTGTCGGAAAGTTTTGGCACAGTCCGCTACGGCGATCTTGCTGAAGTATTGCTTTATGACGTGCGCCGCACGATGAATCTTGCCGGACCCAATGCAATCTTCGTCGACGCCCAGGTCGAGAAGTGGCTGATCGACCGCAGCCGCGCGTACGATACGCGCCATCTCGTTCATGCGCCTTCGAATCCGTTCGGCTGGAGTGCCGGCAAATGGGGTGAGTGGTATCCGGACATACTCGATCGCGATGCGGGCGAGCTCACTACGCGAATTGAAAAGCCTTATTGGCAGGAAGGCTGGCTGCGACAACACGACCGCCTCGCGGCGGCAATGGCCAGCCGCATCGAGCGAGCGCCACTGACCATTAGCGGCGATCTGCACACGATGTGTGCGGGACAGATTCATCGAGCGGGCACGATTGATCTGGGCCACAACCCGATCAACGCGGTCGTCAGCGGGCCGATTGGCACTCGAAGGCAGGGATTTATTTCGATGTCACGCGGGATCGGGGCTACGCCCCCGCAGCATCTGGATGTGGACAACGCATTTACGCCGCGTGAAGACCATGGTTTCACACTGATCGATTTTCTGCGCGACAAAATTGTTTTGCGACAGTTCGCCTGGGACGCAGATCGCGAACCACCTGAGGCGATCGATCATCTGCAACCGTTCCATACGGCGGAGCTTGAACCGCCCGCGTAACCACGCAGAACAGCTCGTATCTCGTGAAGGTCGCATGACATGCAACTAATCAAATCCTGGATCGTAGTCGTCGGACTCAGCCTGCTCGCAGGCCTGTCCGTTGTCTCGCGTGTCGAGGCGCAAGCCGCCGACAGCTCAGCCGATCGCCCCAATATTCTCCTGATCGTTGCCGATGACCTGGGCTACACCGACATCGGCGCATTCGGGAGCGAGATCCGTACGCCTAATCTTGATCAGCTCGCCTTCAGCGGCGTTCGCCTGACGAATTTTCACGCGGGACCCGGCTGCCTGGAGACGCGCGCAATGCTAATGGCCAGTAGCGGCGACTTTCTGGCCATTGAGCCTGGGGAACCCTCGGACATCGGTGTTCGGTCGATGCGGCTTAAGCTCAATTGGGCGAGTCTGCCCGAACTCCTGCAGGATGCCGGTTACGAGACCTACATGACGGGCAAGTGGGATCTGGGATGGGATGAGGGCTACACGCCGGCGTCGCGCGGATTCGATCGCTCCTTTGTTCAGCTCGCCGCACTGGCAAGCCACTTTGCCGAACCCCTGTTCGGCGATTCGAGCTTGTACGAGCTCGACGGCGTGCGTGTGCCCTACGAAGCGCTGCCCGAGGACTTTTACTCCAGCAGCTACTACACCGACACGATGATAGAGTTCCTGGAGGACAATGGCGGTCGCGCGCCGTGGTTCGCGTATATGCCCTACACCGCGCCTCATCTGCCTCTGCAGGTTCCGGAGGATTGGCACGGTCGCTACGCGGGACGCTACGACACGGGTTACGATGCGCTCCGCGCATCGCGGGTGGCACGTGCGACCGAACTCGGCGTCATACGGGAGGGCGCTACGTTGGCTGACTTCGAGCCAATCGCCCGGCCCTGGTCGGAGCTGACCGAAGAAGAGCAGCGCAGATACGCCCGTGCGCACGAGCTCTATGCGGCGATGGTGGAGAACCTGGACCTGCACGTCGGGAGGCTGATCGACTACCTGGAAGCGAGTGGCCAGCTCGATGACACGGTGATCATGTTTATGTCTGATCACGGGGCGTCACCGGGCGAGTACGGACACCGCGAGCCGTTTTTCGGCGAAGGCGGGCCTCAATTCATACCCGATATCGTCGACAATCGATTCGAGAACTGGGGCCACCCGAATTCGATGGTAGACCGCGGCCGCGGCTTCGCTGAGGCGGCGACCGCGCCGCTGACCGGGTACAAGAGCAGTCTCCACGAGGGCGGGCTGCTCGGGGTCGCGTTCGTCACCTATCCGGAAACTGTCGCGCAGGGCGCAATTGACGATACCTTCGTGACGGCGATGGACATACTACCCACTTTTCTTGATATCGCGGGCTTCGTGCACCCCGGCGCGAGCGATTATCGGGGCAGACAAATTAACGACATGCGGGGCCGCTCGTTCTGGCCGTATCTCACGGGCGTCAGCGACACCGTGCATCTGGAATCCGATACCGCAGGTTGGTCGCGTAACGACGGTGGCGCTGTGATCCGCGACGGCTTCAAGGTGATCAAGGGCCGGCGGCCGGGCGCTACGGAGCCAACGCAATGGCAACTCTACAACCTCGCCGAAGATCCCGGCGAGCGCAACGATCTCGCGGAAGTTATGCCTGACCTTACCGCCGAACTCGTCGCCGAATGGGAGACGAACTGGCGCTAAACGATGGCGCAACAAATAATTTTTCAGACACTCCGGAACAACACGCTATGCAGACAAGAATTTCCTGGCCTTGCCTACTTGCAGGCCTCCTCGTCGTTGGGGCGGCGGCAGCCCAACAGGACTCGGAACTCGTTGCCCCCGGCGCGTCCGTCACGAAACTTGCCGATGGATTTCTTTTCACCGAAGGGCCCGCGGTGGACCCGGAGGGAAATGTGTTTTTCACGGACACTCGCGGCAACACAATATACAAGTGGACGATCGGTGAAGGACTGAGTGTTTTTCGGGAGAACTCCGGGAGCGCAAACGGACTATTCTTCGATTCCGAGGGTTACCTGATTGCCTGTGAGCAAACAAACCGGCGCGTGACACGGATCTCTATGGACGGCGCCGTAACTATCGTTGCCGACAGCTTCGACGGCAACGCGCTAAATAGTCCCAATGATCTCTGGCTCGACGCAACGGGTGGGATTTACTTCAGCGATCCGCGCTTCGGCTCTCAGGAGGGCGTCGAGCAGGATGGCAACTACGTTTTCTACGTCCCGCCTGACGGCGCACCGGTGCGCCGGGTCGTGGACGACCTCGTCGCACCCAACGGCGTCCTCGGTACGGCGGATGGCACGCGACTTTACGTTGCCGATCACGGGCCCCGAACAGGCTCCGACAACACGTATGCGTTCGACGTTCGACCGGACGGGTCTCTCGTGAATCGCAGAATGATCGCGCCGGAGGCAACGGATGGCATGACGCTGGACGAACACGGCAACCTTTACCTGGCCGCCGGCGGTGTCCAAGTCTATTCGCCGGAGGGCGAGAAGATTGCTTCAATCACCGTACCCGAGAACCCGAGCAATGTCGTCTTCGGGGGACCGGATCGCCGCACGCTGTTCATAACCGCGAGAACGGGATTCTATTCGCTGCAGATGGCGGTTCGCGGTCCGTAGTTATGTAGTCCGACCCCGATCGGCTATTGCTCGTTCGTCTACTCGTCGCCTTCGAGCATCCGCAGGATTTCCTCGATATCCGGAGCCTCATTGTTGGGCCCGAAGTCAGCACACGTCCATTCGCGGACCTGCTCGTCCGGGGCCCAGATCCATTCGCGCCCCATCGTGAAGGCTTCCGTGTAGTTCGCAGAGTCGTGGATGTCGAGGTCATGCTGAAGATCGAGCTCCCCGGGCTCTCGCCAGTATCGCTCGACCACACGGGCATTGGAGCTCATGGGCAGGCTGCCGCCGCTGATGACCCCGTCCAGCATGTGCGTTGTCTCGATGGTCAATACATCACCATCCCACCAGCCGGTCGAGAAACCGAGATGACTGTTTGGCTCGCCCTCGGGAGGAGAGGAGCCATCCATCGCAATCGTTCTCACGACGTTGCCGCGCTCATAATGAATGACCAGCTGGCCGTCCTGCTCGTAGATCTGGATCGGATTCCCAGTCCAGACGATTCTGGGCATGGTCTCCGGTGCGCAGTTGTCACGGACTCTGGGGTTGTCCCGTTCCGAGTCGTAGTTCGCGACGGCTTCCCGTCCCGCAGCCGTGTACGGAATGACATCTGGCTGCCGGCGCGGCGGGCCTCCGCCATCGTAAATGGGGGGACCGTAGATACCTAGAAAATCGACTCCGGCTGCCGAGACTGTTTGTGCGGAGGCGCCGGACGTACTCAATAAAAGCAAACCGGCAGCGATTATCGAATGTACGATCGTTCTCATCACACTTCTCCTGAAATCTTTCCTCGCCGCAGTCCGATCACGGCATCACATATCCCATCGGACCCGGGAATTCTTCGTTCAGCGCTGCAGCAACCTCATCGTCCATGAGAAAGCATTCTGTACGCTGCAGGCTCGAGTCTATATTTCCGCAAGTCGGGAGACGATCTTTGAGACGCTGCATGACCGGTGTATCTCCCCGGATACCATAGGAAACGAGCAGCTGATCTGCGCCGTGCTCGCCCTTGCCGTGTATCAGCAATGCGCGCAGGCGCGCACGACCGGACGTCGTGGAAGGCAATATGGCAACCGTCACCCTGTCGCCGTTCGCTACAGTGTCGTCGGACCATCCCTCGCGTGCCAGTTGCGCTGCGGGACTGAGCTCGATCAACCAATCGAGCGTTACTGCCTCATCATCCAGTGAGCTGATGATCAACGCACCGTGCGGGTTAAGAACTCGAAATGCTCTCACCGTACCCTCAAGCACGAAGATAGCTTCTTCGCCTTCCGGCGTCCGCAGCGCAGTAAAGGAATGGTGTGCGCTCAGCAACTGTGGCCAGAGCATGGCTGCGCTCAGGCACACGATAGCCGACCGGGAAAGACTGACAGTACGTTGCTGAGTACGCATGACTCACCCCTTTTCGAATTCGCCAACATATTCTACGTCTACGAGACATACCTATTGTCGCGATATTGATAACATTAATGAGGGCTATACAGTGTCGGTATTTCTGTGACCATTGTGGTACGACTAAACTCAGTAGTCGATCTGCCGGGTCTGGATTGGCAGATCGCCAATTTAGAATTTGTCTACGCACGCGTATCGTAATGGCTCCAGGTTGCAAAAACGGTTAATCGACAGTGAAGACAAACACATTGGTCCTCCTAATCGGGTGGTCTTTGGCTGTCGGCAACGCGTCGGCACATCATTCGTTCGTCGCAACTTATGATCGGGATCGGCCAGTAGAGTTACCGGGTGTCGTTGTCGACTTCGTCCTGAAGAGTCCGCACTCGCTGCTGCTTCTCGACGTCACACAGGACGACGGCGGTGTCGAGCACTACGAGGTGGAAATGGCCTCTCTCGCGATGCTGAGACGGCTCGGCTTCGACCAGGAGACGTTCCTGCCGGGCGACGAGATCACCGTGACGGCATGGCCGCATCGGCGCTCGATGCCGATCGTCTGGGCGCGGGCGTTCGCGCTGGCTGACGGCAGGACGCTTAGGGCCGACGCGGGGGGAATCGAGCTGACCACTGAGACGGAGTCGCGATCACGGACCGCCGGTCTGGAAGAACTCCAGGGGCGCTGGTCTCCCGTGTCGCGCCGTGACGTCAATCCTTTACCCCTCACACCGGCGGGCCAGGCTGCCCTGGATACGTACGAACCTCAGCAGTCGCCGGCCGCAGCCTGCGAGCC
>Ga0209021_1001748_pt1 | contig 20619 bp, 13 predicted proteins | sample PinacodermFT_FD_187299 | JGI IMG/M metagenome (GOLD analysis project Ga0209021, IMG submission 187299) | Host-associated microbial community of the marine sponge Aplysina aerophoba from Gulf of Piran - sponge pinacoderm, lysed by freeze-thaw... | ecosystem: Host-associated > Porifera > Sponge >... | reverse complement strand
CCGTCCATCCCGGCCGGAGCGTCACGATCCGCGACGCGGCCGCCTACGGCACCATCGTGACGCAAGGTCGCGGGCAGATCGGCGTTTGGGACGTGCACACTCCGGCGATGATTCGTTTCGGGGAACTGACCGCCGATGAGTACTTTGTCACGGCGGCCGCCGCAGGAGAGGGGGTGCGGATCACGAATCTGAGCGCCGACGAAAACCTAGTCATGCTCAAGCACTTCGGCCCGGACAATCCTGACGCTCGGGCCTTGGTGCGCTAGCGCCGGACAGCCAGCACTTCGGCACGGGTATTTCCGCCACATCTCACACCTGACCGGCTCCGCGCGTTTCGCGTCAGCGTCTAGGAAGCAGCCCGACTGCCCGGCGTTCGCCGCAAGCGCCGGTTCGTGCACGCCAGCAGCCGCGGGACCCGCAGAGTCCGGAGCGCTGATCTCGGAGACCATGCGCAGGATCAGCGAGTTGGGGTTGCGCTATGCGCTTGGCCTGGAAGCCAGCCGATGCTGCTGGTGGCGCAGGTGCGAGACGACCACGCTTGGGGCACGACCTAGACCACCGTCAGCGTCTTCAACCCGGACAATGGCCGGGCCGTGCCAATCCCGCGTGGGACAGCCCTCGGACTGATAGGTGTTCTTAGCCAGGAAGTGAGATTGCCACCCGCGCCCCTCAGCCAGATGGCGTGCGTCACGGACGGCTTGTGCGCTGTTGCAAGGGATCGACGACTGTCAGGAAGGGGAACTTGAGGAAATCGGTATCGCGCGTACAGATCCGGCTGATCCCGTGCTCGCGCATCAAGACAGCCGTGTGCAGATCGTGCATCACATTTCCCCGAAGGTCGGGCAACTCGGACACAGTCTGTGCAAGCAGGGTGGCGTGACGAGGGGTTGCAACTAGAACGTCGAATCCAGGCAGCGTGAGCAAGTCCCAGAGAAAGCGACTCGACTCCTTCGGACTCCAAGGTGATTCAAGTACATTGGGATGCGTAGTCAATCGCAGGAACTCGTAACACACACTCCAAGTAAGGAACGTTGGCGATGGGTCCATCTGCGCCTCCCGGAGCCTCTCGCTACACGGGAGGTAGTATGGCGAGTCTTGGTTGGCAGCATATACAAGGACATTCGTATCGAATAACAGCACATCACTTCTCTTCCATCGCTTCGTAGAGCGCGTCGCGGTTAGAGATGTCGACCAGTTCTCTGCCACCGTTCCAAGTCGGTAGCGGCGGGAACGTACTCGGCGGCTCGTTGGGCGGCACGGGCTCAGCTAGAACACGTCTGAGGCCGGCTTCTACGAGGACAGACATCGTGGTCCCTCGCCGTGCGGCTTCTTCTCGCAGCCGCTGCATGACCGAGTCGTCAATGTTCAGCGTTGTCTTCATATGGATAACCATATCACGGAAAATCGGCTTGGTGCCTAGCACTCAAGGCCAGTCCCGACTTCGCATGGTTTTCCGCCAGCTGGCTCGCAAGGGCGAACTTGATCAGCCAACTCGGTGAAGCACGCATGGGTGCAGCACTTCGATGAGATGGGCGGCCTCGCGGCGCTAGCCAGGATTGAAGACTCGGGGCCACTCAAGTCTCCTGTTTTCTACTCGCGCCCGAGATTGGTTCGGCCCGGACGGCTGCGAGCCCAAGGCGCGTGGGGGCATGGCCATTGGTGCTTCCTAGGCTGAGACTTGCCGGACCGTGTTCCCGCGCTCGCCGGCCCGGTGCGGTCTGCGCGGCGTGCACATCCAGCTCAGCTTGCGGGCGGCTCGAGCTGCCGCTATCAATAGTTCTTATCGCTCCTAGTGCCGCCCGTGATGCTGGTCGGCACTGTGATACGATGACGATTTCACAGTACTACCGAGGAAGAGAGCGCCCGTCGTGGCCGCACGCCCTAGTACTGATCCCCTCACAAGCCATATAGGAGGAAATCAATGGCTGTACAACGCACCCCTGCTGAAGTCTTGAAGTACGCAAGGGACAACGGTTGCGAGATTCTGGACCTGCGCTTCGCGGACCTGCCCGGAATCTGGCAGCACGTGTCGTACCCGATCGGCATGCTGGAAGAGGAGAGCTTCGAGGACGGCTTCGGCTTCGATGGTTCGTCGATCCGCGGCTGGCAAGCGATCAGCGAATCCGACATGCTGATCGTCCCGGATCCGAACACTGCGTTTGTCGATCCGTTCAACCAAGTTCCTACGCTCTGCGTCGTCTGCAACATTCTCGACCCGATCACCAAGCAACACTACGAGCGCGACCCTCGCTGGATCGCGCAGAAGGCCGAGAAGTACTTGCAGTACACAGGCACCGGCGACACCGCGTTCTTCGGCGCCGAGGCGGAGTTCTTCCTCTTCGACAACGTTAGCTACGACTCGTCGTACAACTTCGGTTTCTACAAGATCGATTCAGAAGAAGGCCGCTGGAATTCTGGCCGCCCCGACAACAACCTCGGCTACCGCCCGCGCTACAAGGAAGGCTACTTCCCGGTTCCGCCGACGGACCACATGCAGGACCTCCGCACCGAGATGGTCAAGGTCATGATGGACTGCGGCATTGAAATCGAGTGCCACCACCACGAGGTCGCCACAGGCGGCCAGTGCGAGATTGACCAGCGCTTTGACACGCTCGTGCTGTCGGCTGACAACATGATGCTGTACAAGTACATCGTCCGCCAGGTTGCCTACCAGCACGGCAAGTCGGCCACCTTCATGCCCAAGCCCTTGTGGAACGACAACGGCTCTGGCATGCACACGCACCAGTCGATCTGGAAGGACGGCGAACCGACCTTCGCGGGCGAGGGGTATGCCGGTCTCAGCGAGACGGCGCTGCACTACATCGGCGGCCTGCTGAAGCACTCCCCGGCTTTGGCTGCCATCGTGGCTCCGACCACTAACAGCTACAAGCGCTTGGTGCCGGGCTTCGAGGCCCCCGTCAGCCTGGCCTACTCGCGGCGCAACCGCTCGGCGGCTTGCCGCATCCCGATGTACTCGGCCAGCCCAAAGAGCAAGCGCGTCGAGCTGCGCTACCCCGATCCGTCGTGCAACCCGTACTTGGCGTTCTCGGCGTGCCTGATGGCCGGACTGGACGGCATTCAGAACCGTATCGATCCGGGCGAAGCCCTGGACAAGGACATCTATGACTTGTCGCCCGAGGAACTCAGCAACGTGCCGGCGCTGCCGGAAGATTTGGCCGGCTCGCTGCAGGCGCTCGAGCGTGACCATGAGTTCCTGATGCAGAACGACGTGTTCACCGAAGAGGTGATCGCCAGCTTCATCGACTACAAGCGTTCCGCCGAGGTCGATGAAGTGCGCCAGCGTCCGCACCCGTACGAGTTCTCGCTGTACTACGACATCTAGTCGCGGCACCTCGAGTTCGCACTCCCCATGGCCGGGGGTTCTTGCAAGGAGCCTCCGGCCATTTGCATTCTTGTGGGCTGGTTCTTGCAGCCAGCCGGGCTCTCTCGGCGATGAGGCTAGGGCGTGGTCTTGCCCCGTTCACGGATGTAGCCTTGAAAGCCGCCTAGGTCGCAGATGGTTGCGGATTGGCCCTCTATGAAGTCGCTCTGGCGGCAGACCAAGAATCTGCGCTGAGCGCCCACTAGGTCGGCGTTGGCATTGAGCCGGTCGAGGTCGCTGCGGCGCGGATTGGTGGTGAGCTTGGCCTCGACCGCCCAGCGTTCCGACTCCAATTCGACGAGGAGATCGATCTCGCGTTGGTCGCTGGTCCGGAAGTGGTACGCCTCGAACAAACGGTCGGCTTGCTGCAGCGTAGCTAGGGTTTGCTCGATCACGTAGCCCTCCCAGCTAGCCCCGACCCACGGCTGGTGAAACAGCGTGTCTTCGTCGGGCACGTTCAGCAGGGCGTGCAGCAGCCCGCTGTCGCGCCAGTAGACCTTTGGCCGCCTGTCTAGCCGCTTGCGAATATTCGCGTGGTACGGACCTAGGCGGCGCACCAAGAAGGCTCCTTCCAAGTAGTCCATGTATTTGTTGACCGTGTGGTAGGAAAGAGCCATGCTGCGGCCAATCCGGCTGGCGTTCCACTCCTGGCCGTGTGTGGCGGCAAGCATCCTTAGGAGCCGGCGCGTGGTCTGGGCCGTTGCAGGCAGCCCCCACATGGGCAGGTCTCGCTGCGCTAGCAAGTCAAGATAGTTCCTATGCCAGCGCGGGTACGCCTCCTCGGCCAGCACGCCGCCGTCCGGATATCCGCCACACAGCCAGTGCCTATGTGTCGTCCCTGGAGACTTGACCTCCGCAGCGGTAAACGGAGTGAGCTCGACGATCGCGAGCCTCCCGGCGAGGGAGTCGGTTACCTGGGACATCAGAGCCGGCGAGACCGAGCCTAGCAGCAGAAAACGACCGTTGCGTTTACGATCAGCATCGATCGCGCCGCGCAGCCGGACGAACAGATCTGTCCACGCTTGGGCTTCGTCGAAGATGACTAGGTCGCGCCGCGCTGTCAGCGAATTCCATGCCAGATCGGCGCGCAGCCGGTCCGCTTCTTGCTCGATATCAAAGTATTCTCCGGTTAGCGTTGTGGCGAGCGTGGTCTTGCCGCACTGACGCGGGCCGACCAGGGCCACGGCCGGATACTTGGCGAGCCGGTCTTGCAGTACCGCGATGATTGCCCGGGGCAACATTTTGCAAATTAGAATATCATTTCTATTTTACATGGATCGGGGTGTATCTGCACATCTGCTTCTGTCGGCCAAGGACTGAGTCGTTCAGAACCAGCCCCGCGGTATCCGTAAGGGCCTCGCTCGAATGGATCCTGCTTAGTAGAGCCGACGCTCAGGGGCAACGCTCGTCTAGCGCTTCACAACCCAGATTGGGCTTGACCAAGCGACATTGCCGTCTTCCTGCTCCACCCGCACGTAGTAGTAGTGCTCGCCCGCGGCCAAATCTTGCTCGCGGAACTCGAACTCCATGCTCTCGCCGTCCCCAGCTAGCGTGTGCACGTAAGTGTTGTCCCGCACCACCACCGCTTCTTTGATGGCACCGGTACCGCGAATCACGACGGTTGCGGTCGGTATCTCCGCCGAGGAGAACTCGTCGCCTTGGATCCACTCGCCGCCGCTGGTCTTGAGGCGGTAGTCGAGGATGATGTTGCTGGTGGCCGCATAGGTGTGGCGCTGGCGCATGGCGTTGACCAACCCCCGGCGGGAGTAGTCGTCGCTGAGGACCATGGCATACGAACTGTGCGTGGAAACGTGGTCAGAACTTGCCTGCACGCCCAACCTGTAGCCCTTCTCCCAGGCCAGCCAGACGAAGCCCTTGGGCCGGTAGCTCCCGGCCCACAGGTCCGTCCGCGCCGCCGAAGATGCCAGCGGCGCACCCTCGTGCTCGGCCGATGTGCGCGCGCCTTGGAAGATCTCCACGATCGGCTCCAGCTCCGGGTCGTTGTCGCGCCAGTCCGTCCCCATCGAAGTGTGAGAGGTGTGCGAGGTCGCGATTCCCTTCTGCTTCCGCAGCGCGTCGTACAAGTACGGCCCGGTGCTCGACTTGCGCTCCTCTTGGGTGATCGGAATCGGCTTGTTGCCACGCTCGGCGTAGATGATGTTGCGGTGTCCGTTGGGATACCCCAGGCTGCGCTCGTAGCCGAACAAAGTGACGAAGCGGCCCGGCACATGGAACATGTCCTCGGCCTTCTCGGTGCGCCACCAACTGTACTCGGTGTCATTGGTGCCCTTGTGGTCCGTGACCAGATAGAAGTCCATGGCGGCGCCGTCCATCATGTAGCGGAACGAATCGTAGAGCGAGCCATCGCCCGTGCCGTCGAGCGAGATGTCGGTATGGCGGTGCATGTCGCCGCGGTAGATCTTGAAACGCTTGCCGCCCGAGTTGATGGTGTAGTTGCGGATCGCCGCCACCTGTTCCGCCTCGCGTGGCTCCGCTGGTAGCATGGCCGGCGGCTCAGTGCCTCTCGGGCCGAGCATGGCCGGATCGATCCGTACGCCGCCAAACTGCGCGGACAACTCGGCGAAGAAGACTTGGTTGTCCCTCGGATAGTGCCCGAACCCCGGTCCCCCCCAGAGTTTCTGATCGGTGGTCCAAGCCGCGTAGACCTTTCCGTCAGCGCCTGCGACGGCATCCATCGGACCTTCGTTGCGGCCCACGCTGTCGGGCAGCGGGAAGGGGTCCACCCAGCGGTCCCCCGCGTAGTAGGTTGCCATCACCTCCCACTTGCCACCGGCGGCCCAGATCGACTCGGGCTTGACGGCGCGCACCCGCGGCCGCAGCAGCAGCCACATGCGGCCCTTGCTGTCAGGTACGAGTTCGGGTGTTTGGATGTAGCGCTTGACGCTGGGCCGGAAGCGACGGTTGACGTCATCGAGCGGAGCGAGCCACTCGCTGCCGTTCCAGACAACCACGCGGTTGGTGCGCGATTGGTAGATTCCCGTGCCGCCGCGCAGCAGGAAGCCTGTGTCTTTGCCCCAGTTCTCGTCCGACTCGTCGTACGAGATCCAGACCCGGTCTTGGGCATCGACGGCGATACTCGGAGTGCCGTGATAGCGCGGCGTGTCGGTCACCTTGAGCAGATCCCCGGCGCGCCCGCCGCTGACCGAGCGCAGCCGAATGTTGTAGCTGCCGCCTTGATAGCTGTCCCAGACCACCCACGCTGTGCCGTTGGTGTCGGTCGCGATATCGGGATACCACTCGTTGGCGGCCGCACCGGGATGGCTGAGCGGCACCTCCTCGGACCAATCGCTTCCGTCGAAGGCGCTGTAGTAGATCCCGGAAAAGCCCTCGCGCGCGGATTGCCACGCAAGGTGCAAGCCGCCGAGACGGTCGCTTGCCAGGACGGGGAAGAGATTGTTGCCGGAACCGGCTCCGACCGGGCTAGGGGCGCTCCATGACCCGTCGCTGCGCATTGCGTGCAGCAGGCTCCACGTCCCGCCGCTGCGCTTGGACCAGACCAAGTGCAGCTTGCCATCGCGGTCGTAGGCCGCGCCCAGTCCCTGCAGGTCGCCCGACCCTCCTGATATGCGCGCGATCTCGCCCCACTCGCCGTTGGAGCGGTCGCGGGCGAAGACTTGGTCGTTCTCGCCCTTGTAGCCAATCCAGGCCACCGATAGCGTCCCGTCGTCAGACATCGCCATGGCGGGGTAGTCGTCCTCGAACTCGTCCGTGGTCACGGCTTCGACAGGCGGAACGCGGCGCAGCTCGACCTTGGTGGACAGGATGTGCATCGCGTCTGATGGAGGCAGATCGGCGGGCTTGAAGAAGAAGTCGCCGTTGACGGTCTTGACCGACACCATCGCGTCGTCTGGCGCCCTGTAGTACAGCGTGACGCCGACGTCCTGCACGCGGGTCAGGTGCGGGAAGGGGAGTTCGTGCGGGTGCATGCCGCCGGTGGGCTGCACCCATGGATCGGTCCGGGCTACCCACGAGTTGTCTTCGCCGATGGACTCGCCGTCCTTGAAGCGGTACCCGCGCAGGGCGACGATCTCGCCCTTGTCGATGCTCAGTGACCCGTCCCACTTGATGGGCTCGTGATCCTTGACGCCGAACTCGATGTTGAGAGCTCGCAGCGGGTGCTCTTGGGCCAGCCCTGTCGAGCAGGCAAGCAACAACACTGGGACAAGGGCGAGGCGTTTCATGAGTGCCGAATATTATATGTGTGCGGACTGCCCGCAGGGGTGTCTCGCCCAAGCAGCCGCGCTGCTAGGTTGACCTGCCGCAGCCAAAAGGCTTACCCTGCCTAGCGTGCGCTGGTGGGTGCTATCGCTGCTCGTCTGCTTGGCTGGGGCCGCCGCCGGCCAAGAACTGGAGCGCAGCCCCTTCCACGGCGACGAGGCATCCATAGGGGTCGGCAAGGCTGCCTTTCGGCTGCGTTGCTCCGCCTGCCACGGCATTCATGCCGAGGGCGGCAAGGGGCCTGCGCTGAATCGCGGAGAGTTCGCTGCGGGCGACACGGACTTGGACATCTACCGCGTGATCGCGCTCGGCGTGCCGGGCACCGAGATGCCCGCCTTCGGCTCGCGCAGCACCGAGGAGAACATCTGGCGGGTGGTGGCCTTCTTGCGCACGTTCGAGGCCGCCCCAGGCGAGCAGGTGGATGGAGATCCGGCGCGCGGGGAGGAGATCTTCTGGAACACGGCCGGTTGTGGCGGGTGTCACAAAGTGGCCGGCCGCGGCGGTTCGTACGGTCCGGACCTGACCCGCATCGGACGCTCCCGCAGCGTGCAGCACTTGCGCGATGCGCTGCTAGATCCGGGCAAGGATCTGCCAGATGACTACTTCGTGGTCAAGGTCGTCACTCGAGACGGTCGCACCATTTCTGGGATTGGCTCGGGCATCGACGACTTTTCTGCGCAGCTGCGGGACGTCTCGGGCAGGTTGCACTCCTTTCTGCGGGAGGAGGTCGACTCCATCGAACGCGAGTTCACGTCCTTGATGCCGTCTGGCTACGGCGAGAGCCTTTCCGATCAACAGCAGCGCGACCTGCTCGCTTACATGCAGGGCCTGCGCGGCGAGGAGTCCCGATGAACAGACCGCTATGGCTTCCATGGATCCTGCTGGCTTGCGCCTCGGTGTCGCTTGGCCAAGTCGACTCCCAAGCTCTGGCGAACTCCCAGCAGGATGACGAGTCTTGGCTGATGTACGGGCGCAACTACTCGGCGTGGCGCTACTCGCCCTTGGCCGAGATCGATACCGGGAACGTGGACCGGATCGCGCCCGCTTGGATCTTCCAGACGGGGGTGAGCGGGAAGTTCCAGACCACCCCGTTGGTCCGTGACGGGGTGATGTATGTCACAGGCCCGTCGAATCACGCCTGGGCCTTGGATTTGAAGACGGGGCGCGAACTGTGGCACTACTCCGAGCCTGTGCCGGATGACCTGCCGCTGTGCTGTGGCCAGCCCAACCGCGGTTTCGCAATCCTGGGCAACCGGCTCTTCAAGGTCAACATGCAAGCGACCTTGGTCGCCTTGGACGCTGCCACGGGCGATGTCGTGTGGGAGGTCGAATCAGCGGACTACCGCAAGGGGTATTCCAACACAGTGGCGCCGTTGGTGGTCAATGGCTTGGTGGTGACCGGGATCGCCGGCGCGGAGTTCGGCACGCGCGACTTCATCGATGCCTATGACGCGGAGACGGGCGAGCGGCGCTGGCGCTTCTGGACCGTGCCCGGGCCGGGCGAGCCCGGTAACGAGACCTGGGGCGGGGACTCTTGGAAGCGCGGCGGAGCCTCGACTTGGATCACCGGAAGCTACGATCCCGAACTGAACTTGATCTACTGGGGCACGGGCAATCCCGGCCCAGACCTCGACGGGGCCCCGCGCCCGGGCGACAACCTCTACAGTGATTCCATGTTGGCGCTGGACGCTGACACCGGCGAGCTCCGCTGGCACTTCCAGTTCACCCCGCACGACGTGCATGACTGGGACGCGGTGGCCGACCCGGTGCTGATCGACGCTGAAGTCGACGGCCAGCCCCGCAAGGCGCTCGTGCACGCCAACCGCAACGGCCACTTCTACGCCTTGGACCGCACAAGCGGCGAATTCCTGTTCGCCCGCGCCTACACCGAGGTCAACTGGGCCGACGGCATGACGTCCAGCGGGCGTCCGATCCTGATCCCCGGGCGCGAGCCCACCGACGAGGGCACTCTGACCTGTCCGGGCATGGGCGGCGGGCACAACTGGCACGCCACCTCCTACAGCCCCCAGACCGGCCTGTATTACTTCAACTCCGGCGATGGCTGCCAGATCTACCACGGCGCGACGCAGGATTTTGTCGAGGGAGAGTTCTATCTGGGCAGCGCCATGGAGAATGTCACCGGCGAGCCGCGCGAGGGCTCGATCCTTGCGGTGGATCCTGGCAGCGGCGACAGGCTCTGGCGCTTCGCGCTGGTCAGCCCGCCGAGTAGCGGCCTGCTCTCGACCGGCGGCGGGCTGTTGTTTGCCGGCACCGCGGAGGGCTACTTTGTCGCGCTGGACGCGGCCAGAGGCAAGCCGCTGTGGCGTTTGCAGACGGGCGGGCCGGTGCGGGCTCCGGCGATCACTTACCGGTTTGAGGGGCGCCAGTACGTAGCGACCGCGGCCGGTTCGGCGGTCATCGCCTTCGCCCTGCCACGCTAGGTTGCGCGAATGTGGTGATGTCGTTCGCGCGCCCCTCGGCAAGGTGTACACTGAAGGTACAGTCTGTGGGGCAGGCAGGCAATCAAGTTGCAGTCGTTCCAGAACAGATGGTAAATGAGAGGTGAACAATGCGCGATGATATTCCACTTGATTCGCTCCGCGACTCGTTGCGGAGAATCCTAGGCGGGGGGCTGAGTTCGCTCGTCCTGATCGTCTTCCTGCTGATCCTCGTGTTCAACAGCTTCCAAGTTGTAGGGGCGGGCGAGCGTGGTGTCGTCTTTTCGAAGTTCGGCGGCATCCAGCAGGGGGTGCGCGGGGAGGGGCTGCAGTTCAAGATTCCCTTCATCCAGCAAATCGTCCCAATTGACGTCCGGATTCAGAAGGCCGAGACCGACTCGTCGGCGTCGTCGAAGGACCTTCAGACGGTGGACTCGCGCATCGCCCTGAACTACCACATCGCCCCGGAGTTGGCATCGCAGATCTACCAAGAGGTCGGCGTCTTGTACAAGGAGCGGCTGATTGACCCGTCAGTGCAAGAGGCCGTCAAGGCGGTGACAGCGCAGTTCACCGCCGAAGAACTGATCACCCGGCGTGCCGAGGTGTCGGTCAATATCAAGGAAATGCTCACCGCGCGCTTGGTCAGCCGGCACATCATGGTGGACGAGTTCAACATCGTGGACTTCAGTTTCTCGCCGGTCTTCAATGACGCGATCGAAGCCAAGCAGAAGGCCGAACAAGACGCGCTGAGGGCGCAGCGGGACTTGGAACGCATCAAGATCGAGGCCGAGCAGAAGGTGGCCGCAGCCCAGGCTGAGGCTGATTCGCAACGGCTCCAGCGCGAGACCATCACCGACTCGCTCCTGCAACTCCGCGCGATCGAGAAGTGGGACGGCGTGCTGCCTCAAGTGACCAGCGGGGCGGTTCCGTTCATCGACCTGAATTCCCTCTCTCAATAGGCCTGCCGGCCGGACTCGGGCACCGCCGCACAGCGGAGCGGAGGGATGCTGCGTCCAGCAAGCGCTGTTCAAGCGGCTGCGGCCTCGGCCGCTCGCAGGGCGCGCAGCGCGTTGCCGCCCATGACCTTGGCCACGTCTTCATCGGAGAACCCGCGCTCCTTCATGGCCTCGATCAGATTGGGCGTCTTGCCGATGTGCTCCAGTCCGGCCGGCAGCTTCAATCCCACGCTGTCGTAGTCCGATCCCAGGCCCACGTGGTCGATGCCCGCCACGGTTGCCGCGTGCTCGATGTGGTCCACCAGGCGGCTGATCGGCGGGGCGCCGATCAGCTCTACCTCGGCCAGATTGAGCTTCCACAACTCCTGCGAGAGCTGCTTGAGGTCACCGGAGAATTGCTGGCCGACTTCCCGGCGCTTGCGGCTTATCTCCGCCAGTTCCTTGAACCGCGCGCGGTGTTCGTCGTCCAGCATGCCGGTGTAGTACGCCACCCCCAGCACGCCGCCGTTGCCCGCCAGCGCCTTGAGCATCTCGTCGGTGAGGTTGCGCGGGTGGTTCGCTACGGAGTAGCAGGCCGCGTGCGTGTTGAGGATTGGCGCGGACGAGGTTTCGACAGTGTCAAAGAACGCCCTCTGGGAAGCGTGGGACAAGTCCGCCATCATGCCCAGCCGGTTCATCTCGCGGACGATCGCTCTGCCGTGGTCGGTCAACCCTTCCGGGCCGTCGTCGTACTCGGCCGCGCCGACCCAAGGCGTGTTGCCACTGTGGGTCAGGCCCAGATAGCGGGCGCCGAGACGGTACAACTGGCGCAACACCTCGATGCTCGAGTCGATCATGTGGCCGCCCTCGACCCCGAGCATGACGCCGATCTTGTCCTCGCGCTGGGATCGCTCCACGTCGTCCGCAGTGGTCGCCAAGAACATATCGTCGGGGTGTCTGGCGACCTCTTGGACGATCACGTCGGTGATGGTGAGGGCATCCTTGACCGATTCAATCGGCTTCTTGCTGCGGGCCGGACTGAACACGGCGAAGAAGCCCGCGTTGAGGCCGCCTTGCCGCATCTTGGGGATGTCGACCTGGCTGTATTCCGGGCTCTCGGCCAGATTCAAGCGCTCGCGCACAAGCCGGCCCGGAGTATCGATGTGCAGGTCGAAATAGAGCGGGCCGCTGGGCCCGGCGGGGGGCTCGGCGTCGGAGGGCGCCTCCGAGGTGGTGCCACAGGCACCGAGAAGGGCGGCTGCCGACGCCACGCCGAAGTCTCTTCGGTTGAGCATGTCGCAGAAGATTGTACCCGATGGAAACCCCCGTCGGCGAGATTCCACCAGCGGCGGCAGACAACAGGGCGGCCAGCCGCCCGCTACGGCAAACTCAATGTTTGGTGGTCGGACAGCGTCTCTGCAAGATATATTCGGTGCGTGAGGATTCGTTCAGTCCTCCGCGCGATTCCTTAGTAGTATTTCGTGCCGTTAGCGCTGCAATCGAACTTTCCCGGCTCGTCCAAGAACAAGTAGACGGTTTCTGGCATGAGCAATCTCGAAGGCTGAGAGGCCTAGCGTGTCCGGGCGAGATTCCAATCCGCAAACATTGAGAAGTCCTGCTAGCCCAACTGGACGGTTAGGTCGCGGCCGTCCATGTGCGCGGGAGGTTCGAAGCCGAACAGCCGCAGCGCGGTAGGTGCCATGTCTTCGATGCCGGGATCGGAAGCCTCGAAGTCCCGGTTGCAGAACACCACGCCCGGGATCAGGGGCGGGTCGACGCAGTGGTCCCCGCTCCAAGCCTTGAGGTTGTCCTCGAAGACCGGCCCGGTCACCTTGCCCAGCGCGACGCCCCACGAACTGCGGTAGCCCGGACTATAGCCGACGACTACGTCCGGTGCGGCCTCCACGTACGGCCCGCTGTAGATCGAGCTCTTGGAATAGGCGCGATGCACGGCAATCGATTCGCGCTCTTGGTCTCGCAGGCCCGTGAGTTTGTCCGCGATCTCTTGGCACAATGCGTCGGCAGCAGCCCGCGGGACGATGCCGCTGCTTTCGCGGCCCTCGATATTGAGGTAAATGCCCGCCAAGCCGAAGCTGTATGCCCTGGTCCTGCCCCAGTCGATCCCGCGCAGGTAGCCTTCGGCTTGCCCGCCTTCTTGCACGGTCAGGTAGCCCTCTTGCTGAAGCCACGCATTGAGGTTCACACCGCGTTGGAAAGACTTGAAGCCGTGGTCCGAAAGTACGAAGATAACCGTCTTGTCGTCGACGTGGCGCATGGTCTTGCCCACGATTCCGTCCATGCGTGTGTACAGGTCTTCGATGGTGCCCTTGTAGCGTTCGAACGAGTTGCCATTGGCGGCATGGGCAGGATGCTCCGGCTCAAGGTAGCGGTAGAACATGTGCTGGACGCGGTCGGGCGTGTCGAACACGCAGGCCACCACGCCCTTGCTGGTGCGGTCGAGGGCGGACTCGAACATCGCCTCGCGCTCACCGCAGATCTGTTCCGCCTGCTCGAGGAAGGCATCCTCGTCCACCACGCGCTCGTTGAGAGCCCAAGTGTCTTCGGCCAGCCCCAGAGTCGAGTAGTCGCCCAGCAGCTTGGCCAAGTAGGGCGCGTAGAAGGATGGATGGGAGATCGGCAGGGCCGGCTTTTCCGGGTCGATCGAGATCGGCGAAAGGTAGAGGCGCACGTCCGGCTCGACCTGCGCCAGGCGGAACTGTGCGATGCCGCTGACCTTGATGCCCAGACCTGCTCGGAAGGTCAGGCGCACCCAGGGCGTGAAGCGGCCCGGCGCGAGATCGTAGCGTTTCCCGCAGATCTCCAACCGGCCGTGGCCCGGGTCCCCGTCGATCAGCAGGCGGAAGGGAACACGCAAGTCCCCGGCGCCTTCGCGGACGCTGTTCTCCGGCCCGCGCACTTCGCCGGCATATGCTCCTGACTCGCGGCGTAACGCATAGCATGCGCCAGCCTCTTCGAACTCGGCGTCTGTCGGCGCGGTCGTGAAGACTTGAAAGCTGCCTTGCGTGCCGAGCAAGTCGGGCGTGCACATGGCCGATAGCAGGCGGCCTTGGAATGGCTCCGGCGGGAATGTGATCGGCACCCGCAGAATTGTCGAACCCACCAGATGTTCGCCCAGCAGTGCCCAGAACGGCTTGCTCTTGCGGCGCATGTCCACCGGCGGCTTGCTCAGTGGCACCCGCCAGCGTCCGATCTTCCACACGCGGGACGGCTGGCGGACCCTTGACGAGGACAGTTCCGGCAGGTATGTGCGCAGGTTGCGGTTGAGGAAGTCGAACAGGTTGTGCTTGCCGGGATTGGCCCCGGTGGCAAACGTCGACCATGCCACGGGAGACAGGGCGGGGTAGGTCGTCCTCAGGCGACTGTAGCGGCCCTGCTCGCGCAGCTTGGCTAGGTTGGGCAGTTTGCCTTCCTCCAGCAGGCGCTCGACCAGGTCGGGCTCGAGCCCGTCTAGGCCGAGGAAGATGAGTTTGCGGATTCTTGCCTTGCGGTAGCCTTGGCCACCTCGCAGCGCTCGCCATGCCATGCGGAAGGGCAGGATCAGGAAAGCAAGCGCCCCGGAGACCAGGGCGGCAAGCAGGCTGAACAGTGACCCGACGAACGCAAAGCCAGCGCCCGGGCCCACGTAGGCCTCTAGCGGGGGTGCGAGCAACAGGCCCGCAGCTAGCAACGCGGGCGGTAGAGCGCGCATATGACCATGGTAGCCCGGTCTCACGCCGTCCCTAGGCAGAGCCGTCGCCCGATTCGTCGCTGCGCGTCGACCGCATCAGCTTGGCTAGATGTACCTTGGCCGCAAATGCGAGCAGTATGCATAGCCCGATCGGCAGGAATGCGATGTTGGCGACCGCGCGCAAGAACTCGGGATTGCGCACGCCGCTGCGCGAAACGGCCAGGCGTGCCGCCTGGCGCCAGTGCGCGATGTCCAGCCAATAGAGGCCCTGATGCTTGTCTGCGACAAGAATCTTGGCCGGCAGCAGCAGGACCAAGGCCGCCTTCCACCCGGCCAGCAGGGGGCTGTTGCTGCACAGGATGGTCGCTACTGAGTGCCGTTGCCGCCGCAGTTCCAGCAGCATTTGCCAGCGTTCGGCATGGGTGGCGGCGTTGAACGAGCGCCAGCGCCGGACGGAAGTTCCCAGCCCGTCCGGATCGTCGGGCAGGCACGTGAACAAGTCCAGCGGTGCCGTTCCGCAGATGGATGCCCGCAGTTCAGGGATCAGGGCGGTCAGATCGGAGCGCGGGCCGCTCTCGATCAGCAGCATCCGCTCGACCGGCGGCACTTTCTTGCGCAGGAACCAGCGCACCTTAGCTAGGGTAGCGCGATACAATCGCCAGTATGGCCACCGTGCGCTTTTATCACAAGCCTAGTTGAACAAGCTGTCGCAAGGCTAGGAGTTTCCTAGCCGAACGCGGGGTCGATCTGGATCTGGTCAATCTTGGCAAGGGCCTGAGCGTCGCCGACTTAGATGCCCTGATCGGGGATCGCGACCACCTCAAGTTCCTCAACACCCGCAACGTGCTGTACCGCGAGCTCGGCATGAAGGCCAATCCGCCTGGCCGCGCGGAAGCGTTGCGCCTGATGTCGGAGAACCCCAACCTGATCAAGCGGCCTCTCAGCGTCCAAGGCGAAACAATCGTTGCGGGATTCGCGCGTGACGAACTCGCCACTCTGTGCGAAAGCTAGCGTGGGGGCTCTAGCTGCGTCAGGCTGGAGCCGACGACGGGACTTGAACCCGTGACCTCGTCCTTACCAAGGACGCGCTCTACCGGCTGAGCTACGTCGGCCCGTTGCACTATGCTGCTTCGCGAGCGCTGGAGCGGGAGACGGGAATCGAACCCGCAACCAACAGCTTGGAAGGCTGTGACTCTACCATTGAGTTACTCCCGCAACCCCCTGCCACGCCCGCGAACCGCACGATTGGAGCCGGCGAGAGGATTCGAACCCCCGACCGTCTGATTACAAATCAGATGCTCTGCCAACTGAGCTACGCCGGCTTAGCGGACTGCTCATTCATCATATCATCGGGACGGAACTGCCGCAGGCCATCGAGCTCTCGTAGCGCTTGCGGCCCTAGCGCCCGGAGCGCTGGCGCGCGGCCAACGGGATCTCGCCCTTGGCGCTGAGCGCGGCGTATTTTTTCGCCAGTGCAGTCTCGCCCATCGTCCGGTAGATTCTCGCCAGCAAGTAGTGCACCTGCATGTCAAGGATCACTCCGGCGCGATCCGGAAGTTGCAATGCCCGCTCCGCATGAGAGCGGGCCCCTGCCAGATCTCCGAGCCTCTCGGAGAGCTTGGCCCGCTCGTAGTGGACGGCCCGCACCGCGGGACTGAGCTTGACCGCCTCGTCGAGGTGCGACTTGGCATCGGCCAGCTTGCCGTGCTTGGCTAGAAAACGCCCGTAGTTGTAGTGCAGCATCGGGTCGAACCGTGGTCCCGAGTTCCGCGCCAGGCCCATGCGGTAGGCCGACTCGGCCTGCGCGAAATCACCCAGAGCTTCAAGGCTCAGGCCAAGGTAGTCGTAGGCTTGCGGGTCGGCGGGAGCGAGCGCCAGCACCTTGCGGAACTGCTCGGCCGCCCTGCCGTGCTGTTGCCGGCCGTCGTAGAAAACGCCGAGCTGGAAGATCGGAGCGGGCTGCCCCGGAGCCCGCGTGATGGCTTCGGAGAAAAAGCCCTCGGCTTGTCGGGCATTGCCTAGCGCGGCATGGACTTGAGCTTGCAGCAGGGGAGTCTCGCCACACTTGGGATGGCTCTCGGCCAGAGCTGCGAGCCGGGCTAGGGCAGAGTCCACGCGCCCTTGGCCTAGTTCCTCCTGCGCAGCCGCCAAGCCTTGTTCCGCCCCGTCGCAGGATGCGCGAGCCGCGCCGGTGGCGCCCAGCAAGAGGACCAGCGCTACCAACGAATTCAGCATGCGAGCGTGCATGGCGGTGTCTACCATGTCGCAGCAATCAGTCGAGCGCTCTGCCCGGACCCGTTTGCCGATGCCTACTCTGCGGGGCGCAACGAATTTGGACGCCACTCCGTAATACTATGGTAATCGCGGTGCCAGCGCTATCTGCCGCCCATTCTGGGTGGACGTCCGATGCCGATCTTGCGGCGTGGTCAGCTTGCACCGACCAGACATTTGATCCGTTCGGGTTCTTGACCCGAGCTAACAAGGGGGAAATATGAACACTCGCTTTCGCCACTGTGTGGCGATTCTAGCTGTCTGCTGCTTCGCGAGCAGCGCTGCGTACGGCCAGACGGCCTACGGTTCAATCAACGGCACAGTTGCCGACGCCAGCGAGTCGGTGATCCCGGCCGCGACCGTGACGCTGACCAACGTGGGAACTCAAGGACAGACCGATGTGGAGACCAACGCCAACGGCTACTACGTGTTCATCAACGTGGTTCCGGGAGTCTATTCGCTGAGTGTCACCGCTGACGGGTTCAGCCGGGCTGTCGAGCCCGAGTTCACGCTCAACGTGAATCAGACGCGCACGCACGACTTCGCGCTCTCGGTGGGTGCGGTGACAGAGACTATCGAGGTCATCGCAGAAGCCGCGCTGCTGCAGCAGTCGACCTCTGAACTTGGCACCGCGATCACAGAGGAAGCGGTCAAGGACCTGCCGCTGAATGGCAGGAACTACTCGCAGCTGCTGACCCTGACGCCAGGCGCCACGCCCGTCAGCACGGCCCAAGGCAATGCGGGCGGCACCAGCTTCAATGCACCCGTGGCCTTGCCCGGTTCGTCCTTCGCCCTGCCTTCCATTAACGGCGCTTGGAACCGCAGCAATATGAACTTGCTGGACGGCGTGATCAACCACTGGTTCTTCGGCCAGAGCTGGGCCGTGTTGCCCATCGTCGACGCGGTGCAGGAATTCAAGGTGCAGTCCCACAACGACAAGGCGGAATACGGCGGTGTTGTCGGGGGCGTGATCAACCTAGTGTCCAAGTCGGGCACCAACGAGTTCCACGGCGCGCTTTGGGAGTTCCTGCGCAACGATGCCTTCGACTCTCGCAACCCCTTCCTGGATGCCACAAGGGACGGTCCCACGCCTTTCCGACAGAACCAGTACGGCGTTGCCGTCGGCGGCCCCGTGATCCGCAACAAGACGTTCTTCCACTTTGCGTGGGAGGGTTGGAAGTACCGCCGCTCGCAGCAACAGTCCTACTTCCATCCGACCAACGACGAGTTGTCGGGCAACTTTCAGAACGCGATCCTCGACCAGCTCATCTACGACCCAGGCACGACGCGTGTGAACCCGGCCGATGCGGGCTCGTTTGTGCGGGATCCATTCCCGCAGAACACGGTCCCCAGCGCCCGTATTGACCCGATGACGCGGAATTACTTCGAGAACTACTTCGACCGGCCGAACATCTCGAGTCCGGCCTTCAATGTGATTAACACCCGGCCGCAGCAGAGCGACAACAACACGATCCAGATCAAAGCGGACCATCGCTTCGGCAATGCCGATAGCCTCTGGTTCCGCTATAGCCAGCTCAACAACCCCCAGACGCTGCCGGCGACCGTCAAGAACGGCCGCATCTTCAGCAACCGCCCGCGCAACATCGCCGGTGGCTGGGTGCATCTGCTGGGCACCAACGTTGTGCTGGACACCAAGTTCGGATGGGTGCGCGAAGCCCTCAACACGCAGGCGGAGTTAGCGGCTGGCATAGACCCGCTGTCCTCCGATGGCTGGATTGGGCTTGACGAATTCGGCGCCCCGGGCATCGGCCTGCAGGCGCCTTACGGCGGCCCGGGGGTGAGCACCCCGCGACCCGAGACGGACTGGCAGTGGATGGTCAGCGAGGGCGTGAGCTGGATCAAGGGCAACCACAACATCAAGTTCGGGGGCATGTGGGTCGGTCAAGAGCGCGACGCGCTGACGACTCAGCACAGCGTTCCATTCAACAACGCGCAGACGGCCGACCCGCTCAACCCCGGCACCACCGGCAACTCGGTTGCCTCCACCCTGCTGGGCTTCCCGGCGCAGTACACGATCCGCAACCAGAACTACAACGTCACCTGGCCGACGCTGGGCCTGTACGTGCAGGACGAGTGGAAGGCCAGCAGCAACGTGACGGTCAACATCGGCTTGCGCTATGACACCTACTGGGTAGGCAAGATGAACCGTGGCCTGCAGGCCGGGTTTGATTGGGACACCGGAGACTGGCTGATCGGCGGCGGTGTGCTGCCGGGCCCGTGCTCTCAGGTCGGTATCGCGCCGTGCATACCTGGCAGCGGCAACCTCGCCGACGTGCCGAACGGTCAGCACATCAGGCTGGCCAATGACCCGAACCTGTACGAGCCTGCGCACGACGGCTTCCAGCCGCGCCTTGGTGTGGCCTGGCGCCTGCGCGACACGACCGTGCTGCGCGCTGGCTACGGCGTGAATTACGACAGCTTCACAGGCGTCATGCAGGGGTTCCAGCAGTCGATCGGGACGTGGCCGGACAAGCAGTTCGCGCAGCCCGCCTACAACGCGATTGGCGAGTCGCTCACCAGCGTCGGTAGGGCCAACCAGCTCGGCGGCGCTCCGCTGCCCGACCCGTCACCGTTCGGCAGTGCCGGCTGGTACGCGAACCCGCGCACCAAGCCCGCCTATTCGCACCAGTGGAACGTCGAGATCCAAGAGCAGCTGAAGAACAACCTGACTTTCTCGATCGCCTATGTCGGCAGTCGCACCAAGCGGCTCGAGCACAACGGCACCGCGAACACCGCGCTGTCCGCGGGGCCGGGGTCGCCAGAGGAGGTTCGCCAGCGGCGCCCGTATCCGTACCAGACCACTATGTTCTACGGCAATTTCACCGGCCAAGGCTGGTACGACTCGCTGCAGATGAAGCTCAACCGGCGCTTCACCAACGGCTTCCAAGCGCTGATCAGCTACACTTGGTCTAAATCGCTCGACACGCAGAGCGGTTGGTTCGGCGCCGAGAACGGCATTGGCGGCAGTTCGGCGGTGCAAAACTACTACGACCCGTTGGGCAGCAAAGGGCCGTCGGGCTACAACATCCCGCACTTCGTCTCGGTCGCGGCAGTTTGGGAACTGCCCTTCGGACCCGGCAAGAGCCTGCTCGGTAGCGGGCCGATGTCGCAGGTGCTGGGGGGCTGGCAGCTCAACACCATTGCGCAGTTCCGCTCGGGCCAGCCGGCCAACCTGTCGGTGACCGGTGACGTCGCCAACATTGGCAACGAAGTGGCGTGGTGGAATTACGCCCGCCCGAACCTCGTCGGCGACCCCTTCTCGGGCGCGCAGACCGAGGAGCGCTGGTTCAACACCGCTGCATTCGACACGCCGATGTTCGCGTATGGCAATTTCGGCAAGAACGTGCTCTATACGCCGGCCGTGCACAACGTCGATATCTCGCTGTTCAAGCGGGTTCAGATCGGCGAGGTGTACAGCGTCGAACTCCGCATCGAGTCCTTCAACGCATTCAACATTCAGAACCTGGGTGCGCCGAACACCGTTCTGGGCAATCCTAACTTTGGCCGAATAGCCAGCTTGGCCGGCGGGACCAGGCCTAGGGTATTCCAGTTCGGATTGAAATTCATATTCTGAACGCGGCGGCGCCCGGCTTGCGCCGGGTGCCGCTGGCAAATCGCCGCATCCGGCGCGAATAGTCGCGGCCC
>Ga0209021_1001746_pt1 | contig 20626 bp, 20 predicted proteins | sample PinacodermFT_FD_187299 | JGI IMG/M metagenome (GOLD analysis project Ga0209021, IMG submission 187299) | Host-associated microbial community of the marine sponge Aplysina aerophoba from Gulf of Piran - sponge pinacoderm, lysed by freeze-thaw... | ecosystem: Host-associated > Porifera > Sponge >... | reverse complement strand
AGCATCGAAAGGCCCGAGGTGAAGGCGCTCGTTACGTTCTACATGGACCACGGATACGACCTTACCCTCGAGGAGGGCTACGTTCCCGTCGAGCGCAGCGTCTACGCCGACAACAAGTCTGCCGCCGGACTCTAGAGACAGCGTCCCCCTGTGGGGCGGTGGCCTTCCTCCCACGAGCATTGCTCGATGTGCCACCGCCCCACCTCCTTTTCTTCCTGCAGGGCTAGACGCGACGAGGACATGTGATGGACACTACGGCACGAGATGGCTTTGCAGTACCGATCGGACAGCGCCAGACAACTATGCAGTTGAGCCGCAATCGCAAGCGGGGCGCGCTGCAGGGCCGCATCGTGCACTGGCTCTTCTTCGCTTGCGCGGTGATGTCCGTCATAACCACTTTCGGCATCGTGGTCAGCCTGCTGAGCCAGTCGCTCGGCTTCTTCGGTGAGATCCCCTTCTGGGAATTCCTCTTCGGCACCAATTGGTCCCCCATCCTCAAGGACGCGGAGGGGAACCGGCATTACGGCGTGCTGCCACTGGTGAGTGGGACTCTCCTCGTCGCCTCCATCGCAGCTGCGGTTGCGGTGCCTGCTGGGCTGGCCATAGCCATTTACCTCTCGGAGTACGCGCCGGACAAGGTCCGCCGCAGCATCAAGCCGGTCCTGGAGGTCCTGGCGGGCATCCCAACCGTCGTCTACGGCTACTTCGCTCTCACGTTCGTCACCCCCCTGCTCCAGAGCATCCCGGTCCGCGTCTTCCGGGAAGACCTGCTCGTGTTCAACGCGCTGAGCGCAGGTCTGGTGATGGGACTGATGATCATTCCTATGGTCTCGTCGCTCAGCGAGGACGCGATGGTTGCGGTACCCCGGTCACTCCGCGCCGCCGCGTACGCCCTTGGCGGAACGAGGCTGGAGGTCTCGCTCCGGATAGTTGTGCCTGCCGCGTTCTCCGGCATCATCGCCTCGTTCATCCTGGCATTCTCACGCGCCATCGGCGAAACGATGCTGGTAACTCTCGCCGCGGGCGCAACGCCGCGTCTGACATTCAATCCCATCGAGAGCATCCAGGCGATGACGGCCTTCATCGTCCAGCTTGCGCTCGGGGAAACCCCACACGGCTCCCTGGAGTACAACACCATCTTCGCGGTCGGACTGCTGCTCTTCGCGCTCACGCTCGGCATGAACGTGATTGGGCATTTCCTGGTCCGCCGCTTCCGGGAGGAGTACTAGCATGGCTAAAGCAGAGGTTACGGCGCTGCTCAACCCGCGCCTTGCCATGCGCAAGCGCATCGGTTCGGTGGCCTACGTCATCTTTATCCTGGCCATCCTCCTTGGACTTGCCGGGCTCGCGGCGCTGCTCCTGCGTGTGCTCTGGCAGGGGGCTCCATGGCTCAGCTTGCACTTCCTCACGGACTACCCTTCCCGCTTCCCTGAGCAGGCAGGCATGAAGTCCGCCATCTTCGGGACGATATGGATCATGGCGCTCACCGGCCTCTTCACCGTACCCGTGGGCGTTGGCGCAGCCGTTTACCTGGAGGAGTACGCGCCCAAGAACTGGTTCACGCGCATCATCGAGGTAAACATCTCCAACCTCGCCGGTGTACCGTCCATCGTCTACGGCCTGCTTGGCCTCGCCGTATTCGTGCAACTGCTCTCGATGGGCCGAACAGTGCTCGCCGGAGCGATGACGATGTCGCTTCTTGTCATGCCCATCGTCATCATCGCCTCTCGCGAGGCGATACGCGCTGTGCCATCGACCTACCGTGAAGCGTCGTACGGTCTGGGCGCGACGAAGTTCCAGACGGTGAAGGACATCGTCCTCCCACACGCCACGCCCGGCATCATGACCGGCACGATCCTCGCCATGTCCCGGGCCATCGGGGAAGCAGCGCCCATGATCGCTATCAGCGCGCTCGTCTTCCTCACGTTCATCCCCACCGATCCGCTGGACGAGTTCTCCGTGATGCCTATCCAGATCTACAACTGGGTGAGCCAGCCCAGGCCTGAATTCAGGGGCATCGCCGCGGCAGGCATCATCGTCCTGCTGTGCGTCCTGCTCTCCATGAACGCCGTGGCGATCTACATCCGCAATCGAACGCAGAAGAGGTCCGAGGAATGACAACCACGACGGGACCCACCGCAACCGACACGACCCTGAGCGTCACGAACCTGGACATGTACTACGGCTCGTTCCGGGCGCTGCGGGACATCAACATGGAGATCAAGCGGCACAGCGTGACCGCTCTGATCGGCCCTTCCGGGTCCGGCAAGAGCACGCTGCTGCGCTGCTTCAACCGCATGAACGACCTCGTTCCCGGCGCCCGCGTGGAGGGCCAGGTGCTCTTCAACGGGGAAGACATCTACCACCCCAGCATCGACCCCACCGAGATACGCCTCCGCGTCGGGATGGTCTTCCAGAAACCTAACCCCTTCCCCAAATCCATCTACGACAACGTCGCCTTCGGGCTCCGCATCAACGGCTTCCGCGGCAACATGGATGAGGCGGTGGAGCGCTCCCTGCGCAGGGCCGCCCTCTGGGACGAGGTGAAAGACCGCCTCAAGGCGAGCGGCCTCACCCTCTCCGGCGGACAGCAGCAGCGGCTCTGCATCGCGCGCGCCGTCGCGGTTCAGCCGGACATCATCCTCATGGACGAACCCGCATCCGCCCTTGACCCTATCTCTACACTGGCTATAGAGGACCTCATGCGTGAGCTCAGCCGGGACTACACCATCATCGTCGTCACGCACAACATGCAGCAGGCTGCGCGTGTATCGGACTGGACCGCATTCATGACGATGGGAGAAGACCGAGCAGGCTACCTCGTAGAGGTGGGCGACACGCACCAGATATTCACCAACCCCCGGGATGAACGCACCGAGGGGTACATCACCGGTAGGTTCGGCTAACCACGCGGGAGGCGTTGCCAGGAGGACGTAATGACAAACCAACCCATGGGCAGGCACCAGCGTGCAGAGTTCGACCGGGACCTCCAGAACCTGCAGGACGAACTCCTCGCACTCGGCAGCATGGTGGAGAAAGCGACATTCCTCGCAGTCGAGGCACTCAGGACCCGTGACCTCGCGTTGTCCCAACAGGTGATCCGCGACGACGACGTCATCGACAGAAAGCGGGCCGAGCTCGAGGAACGGGCCGTCGACCTGATTGCCATCCAACAGCCGGTCGCCTCAGACCTTCGTATGCTCATCGCGGCCCTCCACGTCTCGATGGAGCTCGAGCGCATCGGCGACTACGCGGAGGGCATCGGCAAGATCAGCCTGATGATGGGCGACCAGCCCCCGATCAAGCCCCTGGTCGACATCCCGCGCATGGCCGAGAAAGCCACCGCTATGCTTCGTGCCTCACTCGACGCGCTGGTCAAGCACGACGTCGAGAAGGCTTACAAGGTACTGGCCGACGATGACGAAGTGGACGCCCTCTACGATCAGGTCTACCGCGAGTTGCTCCTCCTCATGGTGCAGGACCCCAAGGTCATCGAGCGCGGCACCTATCTCCTCTGGACCGCCCACGACCTCGAGCGCATCGCCGATCGCGCCACCAACATCGCCGAGCAGGTCGTCTACCTCGTCACCGGCAAGCAGGTTGATCCCAGCCACGTCTCCAGGTACTAGCCGCCAGCGCCGTCTTATCCTGCAACCTGCAGGACCAGGCTGTCCTCCAGCATGACGCCCCCCGCGGCGTACGACGAGTGGTCGTTCGCGTTCAGCGTCACCCGGACCTCGTGCGTCCCTGGTGCAAGGCCGTCCGGGTGGAACCACTCGCTATAGACGCGAGTCTTGACGCCGTTCACGTACAGGTGCGCATGACCCTCGCCGGGGACGTACGCCGCCCCGGCGCTCTCCGGCGCGAAGCGGAACCCCTGCGTCGCGATGCGCAGGTTATACCCGCTCACACTGTCCGCGATCACCTGCAGCGAAACAGACATGCCCTCCGACGCCTCGACCGGCGTGCCGTGTGTCATGCTGCCGTCGGTCATCGTTCCTTCGTGGGTGTGCGAGCCCGTCCCGGGAGGGTGCGTGTGCGGTTCGACTTCGGCATCCCCATCAACGATTCCGCATCCGGCCGAGAGCATCCCCACGGTGAGCAGCACAGCGATGGCGTTCCTTATCGATCGCATGCCAGTTCCCCTGTCCTCCACGGCCTGCCGAGCAGGACCCGCCTCACGACGGTCGCCGCCGCTTGCGGGGGACGAACACGAGCCACAGGATGGGCAGCACGATTCCCAGCGCCGCGACGAGCACCGCCCACGGGAACCCGCGGCTGCTCTCGCGCACCTGCACGGGTAGTGTCAGCGACGACGGTCCCCGATCCGAGTCGATATTGATGACGATGTCCCAGCGCCCGGGCATGTCCGGCCTCAGGACCGCCACGTATTCGTTGACCGAGGTCCGCCCCTGTTGCGCCGCCTCCGGCCCGATCCGCAAGCTTTCGCGCGACGCCAGCACAGCGATGCGGAGAGGGTAGGAAGGACCATCTCCCGCGTCGCCCATTACCGGATCGGCGACGATTGTCACCTCCAGGAATCCTACGAGCGGCACAACCGTCACCAGCACCTCATACGGCCCGCTGACGCCCTTGAACAGCGTCTCGCTGCCCTCGTGCGTCGTATGCGCCGACACTGGCAGCGCGCTACACACCATCGCCGCCGCAGTCACCGCCGTGAATGCCAGCAGATATGCGCGACGCATTCTCCCAGCCAACGCCATCGGCCTTATTTGGCTTCCCCGAGGCGGAGCACCGTTTCGAACTCTTCCTCCGTAACAGGGGTGATGGAGAAGCGATTGCCGCGCTTGAGCACCATCATCTCCGCGAGCGCGGGCTCGGCCCGCAACTCTTCCATCGTGACGATATCCGCGAACTTCTGATCGGCCTTGATGTCCACCATGTACCAGAGTGGCTTGTCGGGGGTGCTCTTCGGGTCCGGGTGGTCGGAGTCCGAGTCCCACGCCGTATGGTCCGGGTACCCTCCCCGCACGACGGTAGCGATGCCCACGACGCCTATCGGCTTCGCGCTCGAATGCCAGAACAGCAGGCGGTCGCCCGGTTTGATGTCGTCGCGCAGCCAGTTCCGCACCTGGAAGTTGCGGACGCCGTCCCACTCGGCAACGCCATCGCTCACGAGGTCGTCGTAGGAGTACGTTGTCGGTTCGGACTTGAACAACCAGTAACGGGACATCTGCTTGTCTCCCCTCGGAACCGCGCCGCCTACGCGAACTGCGGCGCGACCTCCTGCGCGAAGCGCTCCATGACGCGGGCATCGAACGGGCGAGGCGTCATCAGGATGAAGTGGTCTACGCCAGCGTCCACCCACTTGCCCAACTGCTCTGTGATCGCCGCGGGCGAGCCGAGCAGCATGCTGTCGCGAAACTGCTCTTCCGGCGTCGCGTAGTAGGAGGTCTCCTGCGTCGCAAGCGTCGCGCCCCTCGCAACAGTAGCCTCGACCTCCGAGGCGTCGTCGGTGAGCTTGATCTGTATCTGTATGGAGTGACGCATGCCGGAGAAGTCCCGTCCCGCTTCGTCACAGACCGCCTGCATACGGCTCAGGTTCACCTTCGCCTCTTCCAAGGGCGCGATCTGGTTGTAGTCGGTGGCGTGCTTCGCCGCGATCTGCATCGTCCGCTGGCCGCGCCCCCCAACGATGATGGGCGGGTGCGGCTGCTGCACCGGCTTCGGCATCTGCGGAGCTTCGTCCAGCGAGTAGTACGTCCCCTGGAACGATGCAGGCTCTTCGGTCCAGATCGCCTTGATAACGGAGAGCGCCTCGTCCAGCCGGTCAGCGCGCTCCTTGAACGGCGGGAACGGGATGCCGTGGACGTCGAACTCGTGCTTGACGTTGCCGCTGCCGATGCCCAGCTCCGCCCGTCCGCCGGACACGTGGTCGATGGTGTTGACCATCTTTGCCGTTATGACAGGGTGGCGGAAGTTGTTGTTTATCACCAGCATGCCGAGCCGGAGGCTCTTCGTGTGGCCGGCCATCGCCGCCATCACGGTCAGACCGTCGAGCCGCGCCGGAGTCGTTCCCCGGCCCGGGTTGATCTGCATCAGGTGGTCCGACGGATAGAACCCGTGGAACCCGAGCTCATCGCAGGTCTGGCATATGTGCAGGAAATCGCTCCACTCGAGTCCCGAGCTACCGCCAACGCTGAAGAGAACCTTGCCCATGTGCGCCCCTCCTGTGGTGTCGGGGGCATTGTACCCGCTCACCGCCCCCTCGGGGACTGAGGATGGCCCGGCGTGCATGCAACAAGGCCGGACAGTATTGCCCGGCCTCTGTCTTCAAGAGCCTTGGAGGGTACCTATACCGCCATCACTCCGACACCGGCCGTCACCATCGAAGCGGACACCCAACGGGAGCGCCCTTCCCGCTTCCCGAGGACGGCGCGCACGCTCATGCCGCTCGCCGCCACCCAGAACAGGAGCAGCACGGGCCTCGTCGACATGATCGCGGTGCTCAACGACACCGGACCCTGTTCGAACGCCATGAACGACACCACGAACGCGAAGAGGATTATGACCTGTGCAACACCCGTAGAAATGAGCGCCGGCCTCGAAGCGAGGGCCTCTCGTATGCCGGCGCGATTCCTGAACCACGCCATGCTTGCCAGCCAGGGGATGGAGAACGCCCAGGAGACCGCGTACATCTGCCAGATGGACATATGGCCTATCACTGCCTTCGCCAGCACGGAGTACGTCGCTATGGCGAGGGCAGCGCCCAGTATGGCCAGCAGCGAGCGGTTCAGCTTGATACGCGCGCCCGGCAGCGACTGATGCCACGACGCGACCATAACGCCGAAGGCCACTAGAACCGCTGCGCCTGCCTTCAGTGGCGTCAACGATTCGCCAAGCACCACCACCGCCATGACCAACACGAGCAGCGGGTACGCATCGAAGATCGGGACGATACGGGAGATGTCGGATTCCCTGCAGAACGCATAGCTGCTCAACAGCTGGATGGCTGCGTGCAGCGTTCCCGCGATGGCCATCGCGAGGACAGGCCACGAGAACCAGTCCGGAGGAGCTACGAGCAGAATAACGCTTGCGATGAACGCGTGCGGGATGCACGAGAGCGCCGCAAAGGTCACCGCCCCGTCTACATGGCGATCCAACACGCGCTTCTGGATCACCGAGTAGGCGGTGAAAGCAACTGCGCTAGCCAACGATAACACTACCCAATCCATCTCTGTCCTTCCCTCTCGCTTGGGCTGTGCTATGCGCTATACCAACTACGAGCACGCTCGTTCAGGAGTGAACGCGTGCTCGGTTTGGGGCGTCCGCCCGGGACTGGAGCGGACCGGCGGGGTGGTATCCCCTACCGGAGCCGAGGCGCCAAAGCGTTATTCTGTTCCCTCTTCGCTCTCCTCGCTGTCCGGGTTCTCTTCCGAAGCCTCGGCTTGCACCAGGGCTTCCAGGTCAAGTACCTCTCGGATACCTGCGTAGTTGACGCCCTTGTCGGATAACTCCGCTATGCGTATGACCAGGGCAACCTCGACATCCGAGTACAGCCGCGTACCTCCCTCTGTACGCTCGGGCTCGAGGAGCCCTGCTGACTCGAATGCGCGGAGCCGGTGTTCAGGCACGCCAGTGAGTCTCGCGACCACACTGATGGGGTATTTCCCCGTGTTCTCGTCCGCGTCTACCACCAAGGTAATCTAACAGCGCCAGACAGATTATGCAATAGACACTTGCAGGATTTCAGCCTGTTAGTCTTACGTTAATCTACCGGTTACAGCAAGGTTACGTCTCATCGCCAGGCAGATACCTGCAGGCGTAACGACCTGGTTCCTCTGGTGGCGGCCTGACGACGGAAAGCGCACACGCGGTACACTTGGGGCATGACCACCCGCGTTCGAACAGAGCCTCGCGCGCCCGAGTTCGCGAACCGCCTCGGCGCCCTGCCCGCACACCCCGGCGTCTACCTGATGAAGTCTGCCGGCGGGGGGATCCTGTACGTCGGCAAGGCCGCGAGCCTCCGCAACCGCGTGCGCTCCTACTTCCAGACGCCGTACGGCAAGGAGCCCCGCATCCAGGCGATGGTCCGCCACATCGCGGACTTCGAGTTCATCGTCACCGAGTCGGTGCAGGAGGCGCTGCTGCTGGAGAATCTGCTCATCAAGCAGCACAAACCCTTCTACAACGCCAGGCTCAAGGACGACAAGACCTATCCCTACATCAAGATCGACCTCGCCGAGGAGTTCCCGCAGGTCTATTTCACCCGCCGGGTGCTGGCCGACGGCGCGCGCTACTTCGGACCCTTCGCCAGCGCCAGCTCCGTCCGCAAAACGATGGACCTGCTCAAGAAGCTATTCCCCTACCGCTCCTGCACAAAGGTCATCACCGGCAACGACGAGCGTGCTTGCCTGGAATACTTCATCCATCGCTGCGTGGCCCCGTGTATCGGCGTTGTGGACGCAGGCGGCTACGGCGAGGTCATACGCCAGGTGCTGCGGTTCCTCGAGGGCGACTCCGAGAGCGTGGAGATGGAATTGCGCGTGAACATGGAGCGCGCGTCCGAGGCGCTCGAGTTCGAGCGCGCCGCCGCCCTGCGCGACCAGCTTCGCGCCATCGAGTCCGTCTCGCAGAACCAGAAGGTCGTGTCGAACCGGAACGAAGACTCGGACGTCATCGCGCTCGCGTACGACAAGGGCGAGGCGTGGGTCGAACTCTTCCGCGTGCGCCGCGGCAAGCTGATCGGACGCGACCACTTCGTGATGGAAGGAGGCGAGGCGGAGGACGAGCCTGCCCTGCTGGAGCACTTCGTCCAGCAGTTCTACGAAGCGTCCACGGACGTTCCAGGGACGCTGCTGATGCAGCACGACATTGAGGACGCTGAAGCTATCGCAGAGTGGCTTAGCGGGAAGCGCGGCAGGCGTGTGTCGATATACCGTCCGCAGCGGGGCGAGAAGCGGCAACTCGTGCAGATGGCGGCGGCGAACGCCGTGGAGGCGCTGACGCAGCGGCGCATCCAGTGGCTGCACGAGTCGGACAAGGTGCTGCAGGCGCTGGCCGAGTTGCAGGAGGCGTTGAGTCTGCCGGAACTCCCACGACGCATCGAGTGCTACGACATCTCGAACATCCAGGGCACCAACTCGGTCGGCAGCATGGTCGTGTTCGAGAACGGACGCCCCAAGAGCGGGCACTACCGCCGGTTCCAGATCAAGGGCGTCAGCGGGATAGACGACTACGCCTCGATGCAGGAGATGTTGCGCAGGCGCTTTCGGCGGCTGGGCGAGCAACGGCGTGCCGAGGCGGAAGCCGGTGCGAGCGCTCCCCTGCGCCCCGATGCCGGTGCGACCGGTGAAGCCGAGGGGCCGCCGGACGACGGGCGCAGTACGCAGAACTCGTTCGGGTTCGTGCCCGGCCTGGTCATCATCGACGGCGGCAAGGGACACCTCAACGCGGCGCAGCAGGTATTCCTGGAACTGGGGCTGACGGACATCCCGCTCTGCTCGCTCGCAAAGCGGGAGGAGGAGGTGTTCCTGCCACACGTGCCGGAACCGGTACTGCTGCCACGGCGGTCGCAGGGGCTGTACCTCGTGCAGCGCGTGCGGGACGAGGCGCACCGGTTCGCCATCACGTACCATCGGCAGCGCCGTTCGCGGGCGGCGACGCGCTCGCGGCTGGACGACGCGCCCGGCATCGGGCCGAAGCGCCGCCGCGAGTTGATACGCCGCTTCGGGAGCGCCGCGGGAGTCCGCGCCGCGAGCGTCGACGAGCTGGCAGACGTAAAGGGGATGAGCCGTGGCTCGGCGGAACAGTTGAAGGCTTTCCTGGGAGGAGACGACTCGCCTCCTCCACAGCCGCAACCGGAGGAGACGGAGCGATGAGCACAGACCAGAACGAGAGCAGGCCGCCGGTCTGGGTGGGACACGTCAGCATGGGGACCGCGAAACTCGCGGAGTCCCAGGCGTTCATGGAGCAGATCGGCATGAGGCCGATGTTCCGTAACGAGTCCGTCGCCATCTTCGAACTGCGCGGCGGGACACACCTCGTGCTGGTTGCCGATGAAAACGCGCGAGCGGGGGACGCGCCGTTCGATCTGATGGTGGAGGACCTGGACGAGACGCACGCCGATCTTGCCGAACGCGGACTCTCGCCCTCCCCCATCGAGCGTGGGCGCATCCACGCCTCGTTCACGGTGACGGAGCCCGGCGGCGGGCGCATCACCGTGAACTCGACGCACGTTTCGAGCCTGCCCGTCTAGACCCCTGATCACTTCCCCCTCGGTGGGGGAAGGCAAGGATGGGGGTGAACCCTGGGTCAGGACCTGCGCTTGGCGAGCGTCTCCCTTGTAGCGAAAGCCAGCAGCAGGCCGGCGATGAGGAGGACCGGCGCGTAGGCGAGGAAGGGCGCGGTCGGGCCCACCGTGTTGATGAGCAGCCCACCCATCAGCGGCGCGCCGACGCCTCCCACTTCCGCGACCGTCCGCCGGAACGCTTGCAGGCGGCCTCGCACGTGGTCCGGCAGGACGTCGTAGGTGCTCGCGGCAAGCGAGCCGAGCGAGAGTCCGTTGCACACCGCCATCAGGCTCACCAGCACCACGACGTGCGCATACGTGTCGACGAATGGCATGAGCAGGAACGTGACCCCAGGCAGGAACGTGCTCGGCACGGTCGCCCACTTCCGGCCGAGTTTGTCGAGCACAAACCCGGCGGGGAGGATCATCGCGAACACCACGCCGCCCGATATCGAGAAGAGGAAGCCGATCTGGGTGGGCGAGAGGCCCAGCTCTTCGTCCGCGTACAGCGGCAGGACGCTCTGGAGCGTGATGCGGAAGGTGAAGCCAGCGAACGTGGCGAGGACGAACACCCAGTAGCTCAGGCGCAGGCCGGGCTCGATCTGCTTGAACAGGTCGACGAGGTCCCGCACGCGCCCGATGAGTCCGGTGCGGGCGGGCGCGTCCGTGGGCCGGGATGCCTTCGGGGCGTAGGTGTCGTGCGCGAACAGGCCCAGGGCGACCGCGACGCCGGTGAGCGCGGCGAAGCCCAGGAACGTCGCGCGGAAGTCGATGGTCTCCGCGAGGAAGCCGCCGAGCAGCGGGCCGATGGCCAGCGCGCCGGAGTGCATGCCGTGGAAGCCGCTGAGCACCCTGCCCCGCTGGTCGAGACGCACGAGGTCGATGCCGGCTATCTCACGTCCGAGCGCCCAGAGGCTGTCCCCTATGCCCACGACGAACGTGGCCAGGAGGATGGGCCAGAACCACGGAGTGACCGCGCCGACGAGCGCGCCGAGCAGGACGAGTCCCGGCCCGCCGATAAGCATCTTCCGGGTGCCGAAGCGGTCGACCAGCACCCCCGCGCCCGGGATGCCGAAGAACCTCCCCAGGGCGTAGGCGGTGACGACCTGCGCGGCGGCGCCGGGGCTTATCTCGAAGTGGCGGACGAGCACCGGCGTGATGGGGAGCACCATCGCCCAGCCGGAGCCGGAGATGAGTGTGCCCGCGTACAGGTTGCCGAGGCCGCGGGCCGTGGGGCTTCGGAACAGGGCCGCCGGTGAGCGGTTCACCGGCGACCTCGGTCATGCACCCGACGCTCCGTCAGGAGACGGCCGCTTCCTGCCAGGGTGGCGCGTCCGCCCACGCACGCAGGAAGTCCTGAATCTCCTTCAGGTGCTCCGGGCTCTGGCCGGACTGCGAGGGCGTGAAGTTCGCCAGCCGCGCGGGGTTGTTCATGGACGGCCAGTGCTCCAGCGGCAGTTTGATGCACTCGTTCTCGCCCTCGTCCCGCACGACGGCCATCGGCTCGCCGCCGTCGGCCACGATGGCCATCTGCTCCGTGAGCAGCTTGCGGTAGAGGATGATGCCGCGGTCGGACTCGCCGAGGTGCTCGCGGTGGCGCGGCGCGATGCCGCCCTGCGTGATCCACGCCACGAAGTCCTGGTGGTTGACCAGGTCCTCGATGAGCCTCCCGTCCTCCTCGTAGAGGTTCACGTTGAAGTACGGGATGTCCTCCTGCGGCGTCACGGCCTGGCCGGGCGCGGCGCGGTAGAAGAACCACGTCACGTGGAGAGTGTTCTCGTCGTCGACGGGAGTGCGGAACTGCATGGAGCAGCGCACCGAGCTGCCGACGAACAGGATCTGCGGGAACATGATGGGGTGGCCGATGGCCCAGTCGCCGTGGCTCTCGTCGATGCCCTCGGTGATGCGGCGCTTCACGATGCCGTAGTCGAAGACGTCGAAACCGATCTTCTTGTGCGGCTTCGGCAGGATGCCGACCTCCTCGGCCTTGGCGAGGCCGAGGCGCACGGCCTTGTCGTGCTGCTGGCGGACGCCCCAGTAGCCGTGCAGCCACTCCAGGTGCACGGGGTCGAGCGAGTTCTCCATGCACTGGAGCCAGTTGCACGGGAGCGGCGCGAGCGCGACCTCGCTCCAGCCGTCGCCCCAGGTGAACGGCTCCCAGTTCGGGAGCAGCGGCGCGGGGGCCGGGCCCATGTACGCGAACACCATGCCCGCGAGCACCTGCACGGGGTAGCCTGCAACCTTCACCTTCTCTTTGAAGCGCCCGTCCGGGTGGACGGTCTCCTCGAACGGTTGCTCGATGCACTGGCCGGTCTCGTCCATCATCCAGCCGTGGTACATGCAGCGCAGGCCGTGTTCCTCCGGTATGCCGTAGGAGAGGTCGACGCGGCGGTGGGGGCAGAAGCGCTCGATAAGGCCTATGGTGCCGGACTTGTCCTTGTAGAGGACGAGGTCCTCGCCGAGGAGCCGCACCGCCTTGGTGGGGCGCTCGTCGAGTTCGCCCGCGGCGGCGATGGGGTGCCAGTAGCGCCGCATCAGTTCGCCCATGGGTGAGCCCGGGCCTACTCTCGACAGCCGTTCGTTCTCCTGGATACTGAGCATCGCTCTACCTCCCTGTGCTCACTTCACCGTTCCCGCGTGGAGGGCGAGACATCCCCGCCCCACCCCAAAGTACCCTCACCCTAACCCTCTCCCCTTGTAGGGAGAGGGGACCCGAAAGGGCCGGATGGCGGGATTGTACCGCACGCTGCAAGTTCCGGCGCGTCTTCTTCATCCGCCGGTTCTTCTCGGCGTTTCTTCTCGTCGTCCGCACTCGTGGGGCGCAACGGTTTCGCCTCATTGATCTGTTTATCGAGCAGGCCACGGCCTTGTTCCGCGTTCAACTCTTCAACTCGGCTGCCCGGAGACGCTGTGTTGTGTTCGGGAAGCGAGTAGAGCCAGTAGCCGCTTCCGCGCGGGCCACCTGGCGGACATATGCGGCGGTAGGTCACATCGAGAGCGGCACGGGCGTGTTTGAGGTGGTATTCGGCGATGCCAAGGTCGCGGGCACGCCTGTTGAGTTCGGCGGCGGGGCGGGGGCCGTGGGCGAGAGCATCGGAGAGGAAGCGGCAGGCGTAGGCCGTCATGTCCGGGCGCTGCGAGCGCGGCGCCTTGGGAGTGTTAAGAGCGAGGAGGCGCTCCTGGGGGATGGGTTCCCGCCAGGCGATGGGCGGGGCCTCGTGGAAGTTGAAAGGGATGGGCGGCAGGGCGTCCTGCATCGGGGGGCTGAGGGGAACGAGGAAGCGGGAACGGTCCTTTCCCACGAGAGCGATGGTGAATACGGTTCCGGCCATGCCGAGGCGGGGCTGCATATAGCGGGCGGCAGCGTTGAGGGAGTGGGCGGGGTTGTGCGCGAGGGCGAGCACGGCGGCGCCGGTGCGTGTAGCGAGAGCGTTGAGCATCCCAGCGACACGCGGAACCCTGGCGTTGTGCAGCAGCGCAAGGTGTTCGATCTGGTCGACGATCAGGAGCGCGGCGCTCCCGCGGGTAATGAAGTTGGCGAGCCGGTTCATGACGAAGCGGAGCGACGGTTCGCGCGGCAGCTCAGGAGGCTCAGGGGGCGGAGGCGGCGGGGCGAAGGGGTCGAAGTAGTGAGGCGGTCCGCCGTCGTGAGCGTCCTTAGCCACGTCATCGAGGGTCTCGACACCCGCTTCCTCGGGGAAGTCTGCGAGGTGCATCGGCGAGAGGAGGTCGGCGTGGTAGATGAGGCTGAGGTCGGCCCCGAGGCTCCTGAGTCGCGGGAGGAGTGATGCGCGGGGGTTCTTGAGCGGCGCGGCGATGACCACGGGAGCCCTGATGAACCTGGCGCCGGGCTGGTCAGGCGTGTCGGCGCCGAGGGAGACGCGCGTTGCGATGTCGAGGGCAACAGCGGTCTTGCCCGATGCCGGATACCCGGCAACGACGGTGAGCTCGCCCATGGGGATGCGGTTGGGCCAGATGACGGGATATGGGTCCCCTCTGCTTACAGGTCGAGCATGGGCGGGGCGAAGAGTTCCTCCATGTCCGGCTTGCGGGGGATGAAGCCCTGCTCGTGGGAGAAGCCGATCATGGTGTCGATCATCTTCTGGTTGTCCTTCAGGCCGTAGGTGAACGGGTCCGAGCCGAAGATGGAGCGGGTCTGGGCCATGTACTGGGAGCCGAAGATGAGGTCGCTGGGGACCTTGCTCGACAGCTCGGCGTACCACTCCTCCTTCGCCCGTACGAACGCGGCGTAGAGGTTGAAAGCGACCCAGGGGTACTTCTCGTGGATGTCGCCGCGTATCGCGTAGCAGTGGTTGGCGGGGATGTAGCCATGCGTGTCGAAGAAGCGCTTGCCCTCGCCGATAAAGTCAGGGAAGAGCGGTTTGACCTTCGCAAACTCCTCCGCCCTGGGGCGGATGGTCGTCGAGCGGTCGATGACGTTCTTCTCGTTGGAGAAGGCGCGGCCTATGGAAGCGGCGTCGAGTTCGCCGCGGACGAGCATCGTGGCGAGGCTTTTGTCCTCAGGTATGCGGTTGAACTTGATGCCGTCCATCGGCTTGAAGCCAGTCGCGCCGCCGTGGCTCAGCTCCTCGGAGCGTTCCATCCACCAGTCGACGCTGAACTGGTCGACGCCGAAGTCGTGCTGGAGGACGCCGCGCGTCCAGAGGGATGCGGTCTGCTGGTACTCGCCGACGCCGATACGCTTGCCGTAGAGGTCGTTGGGCTTCTCGACGCCGGAGTCGACGTTGACCGAGAGCAGCGCGTGCATGAAGCGGCGCGACGGGAAGACGGGGATGGCGACCATGTTGCTGCCGCGCGCCTTGGCGATGAGGAGCGAGGAGAAGGACATCTCGCAGACCTCGAACTCCTCGAACTTGAGTTGCCGCCAGAAGGTTTCCGAGGGGTCGGAGTTGGTCCAGACGAGGTCAACGCCTTCCACCTCCACCTCGCCGTCGAGCAGCTTGGCGATGCGCTCGTTCCTCGCTGATATGAAACTGAGTTGCACTTTGCCTGCCATAGAGTCGCCCTCCTCTGGGATCGATGGTGTTCCGCGTGGCGAACATACCCGCCGGTATGGGGGGTGTCAACGACGCGCCGTGTTACCGGAAGTGCGCCGCCAGGTGTGGTTCTGTTGCTTCCAGCATGCGTTTCGTGCGCGGGTGTTACACGCCGGTTACGAGCGCGGGCGGCGATTGCAGGAGTGGTGGGGCTGGCACCAGGTCGCTGACCTGTAACAATCTGCAACATTCAGCAACATCTACTCGTGGACCCCGTGGGTCGGGCTTCGGCGCAGTGGGGCTGCCACACCAGCGTAGGCAGCCGGTGGCGACGGCGCAATGGGCGGGTGGCACTGCCCCTACCCGCTCCGCTCCACCGCGTGCCCTGTCGGGCACTCTGGATTCCCGCCTTCGCGGGAATGACGGGAGAGGGGCGGGAATGATGGGTTGGGCCTAGCCCACATCCTCGGCGGCGGCGGCGCCTGCGATCTTGCCGAAGACGGAGCCTTGCATGAGACCCGCGCCGCCGGCGTAGTTGTGGTAGAAGAGGCCGCCGACGATCTCGCCCGCGGCGTAGAGGCCGGGGATGGGGTTGTCGGTGGTGTCCATGACCTGCCCGCGGCGGTTGATGCGGAGGCCGCCGAACGTGAAGGTGATACCGCACGTGACGGCGTAGCCCTCGTACGGCGGGGTGTCCAGCGGGAGCGCCCAGTTGGTCTTGGGGGGCTCGACGTTTTCAGTATGGACGCCGTCCAGCACGGTGGGGTTGTAGTCGCCGGGCTGGCAGGAGGCGTTGTATTCGGCGACGGTCTGCGCGAGCCCGTCGGGGTCGATGCCGAGCTGGTCGGCGAGTTCCTCGATGGTGTCGGCTTCGCCTTTCGTGACCTGGGGGATGCGGTACTCGTCGCGCAGGAGGTGGAGTGTCTTCTGGTCAAAGAGCTGGAAGGCGGCGCGCTCCGGCTGGAAGAGGATCTGCTTGCCGTACTTGGCGTAGGTGTAGTTGCGGAAGTCAGCGCCCTCGTCCACGAAGCGCTTGCCGTCCACGTTGACGATGAGGCCGAACGGGTACGAGTGCTTCTGGTAGAGGTCGGTGATGGAGCGGTTGCCGAACGGGGGCGCGTTGAGGTCCCACGCGACGGCATGGCAGCCGCTGTAGTGGCCGAACGCCTGCGCGCCGACGTCGAACGCCATCTTGTGGCCGTCGCCGGTGTTGTAGCGGACGCCGCGCACCTTGGCGAGCTCCCAGCCGGGGCCGAGGTAGCGCGCGCGCATCTCAGGGTTGGCCTCGAAGCCGCCGCACGCGAGGACGACGGCGTCACTGTTGAGGGTCTGGCGGCCGTCCGGCGTGCGGACGGCGACGCCGTTCACGCGCCCGGCGTCGTCCTGCTCGAGACGCATCGCGGTGTGGTCGTAGCGGATGTCGATGCCGCGCTCGATGGCGATCTCGAAGAGCTGGTCGGAGAGGCCCTTCCCGCCTCCGACCGCCTGCAGGCAGAGGCCGCCCCAGAAGCGGAACTTCCCCTCCACCTTGAACGCCTGGTGCGTCCACGACGGCACGAAACGGACGCCCTGTTCGTACATCCAGCGCATGGTGGGGAACGACTGGCGCACGAGCGTGTCGGCCATCTCCTGGTCGGAGAGGCCCTCCGTGACGCGCATGAGGTCCTCGAAGTACTTGGCCTCGGTGTAGGAGCCGACCTCCATCACTTCGAGCTCGGCTGGTGAGAGGTCGGGCACGAGCTGGACGACCTCGTCGATGCCCTTGTAGGAGAAGCGGATGGCGCCGCCGGTGAAGTAGGTGTTGCCGCCGCGCATGGGCTCCGGGGCTTTCTCCAGGACGACGACGCTGCGTCCGGCTTCGCGGGCGGCGAGTGCGGCGCAGAGGGCTGCGTTGCCCGCGCCGATAACGATGAGGTCTGCTGTTTTTGCGTTTGTTGTGCTCATGGCGGGTTAGGTTAGCACGTTGGAGGTACGCCGCGTGCGTACCTCCTGCTCGCTTTGAGGGGTGTAGTTCTTCCCACCCACCCACCCGGTATGTTGTGGGGGGACACCCCCACGCCCCCGGCAGAGGGGCGGAGCCCCTCTGCACTCCCCGTTGGGGACCCATCCCACCTCATCAAACCCTCACTCTACCCGTCTCCTTCAAGAAATGGGTGGGGCCGGAGTGCCTACAGGGGCGTGGCCACGCGAGGCAGCCCCGAGAGATTCCTCGACTCCGCTGCACTCCGCTCGGAATGACACCAATGGGGTCAGGTGATGGAGCGGGCGCCGTCAACGACGATGGTCTGGCCGTTGACCATGGCGGACTCGTCGGAGGCGAGGTAGAGGGCGCAGAGGGCGGTGTCCTCGGGGGTGACGTGCCTGCCGAGCGGGACGGCCTCCGACGGGGGGCCGGAGCCGCTCTGGCCGGTGATGCGCCGTTGGCCTTCGGCGTAGACGAGGAAGCCGGGCGCGATGGCGTTGCAGCGGATGCCGTAGGGGCCGTACTCGACTGCGACCTGCTTCGTGAGTCCGGCGATGGCCGCCTTCGCCGCCGCGTGGGCGGGATGGCGCTTGGAGCCGGAGGAGTAGCCGGAGACAGACGACACGTTGACGATGGAGCCCCTGCCCGCTTCCATCATGGCCGGCAGGACGTGCTTGCATGTGAGGAAGACCATCGTCAGCTCGTGGTCGAGCACGAAACGCCAGTCCTCGAGAGTCGTTTCGTGGAGCGGGCTGAAGCGTACGAGTCCGGCGGCGTTGTAGAGCGCGTCGATGCGTCCGTGGGCGTCAAGGGCGGCCTGCGCGAGGTGCTGGTTGGCGTCCCTCCTGCGTGAGGTCGCCGACGAAGGTTACGGGCGGTGCGGCTGCGCCGGTGAGCCAGGCGGCGGTCTCCTCGAGTCCATCGGCGTCGAGGTCAGCGAGCACGACTGCGGCGCCTTCGCTGTCGAACAGCTGGGCTGCGAGACGCCCCTGCCCGCTCGCTGCGCCGGTGATGACGGCGACTTTGTTGTTGAGGCGGTCGGCCATGGGTTCCTCCGTTCGTGCTATCTCGCCTGGCGGGTGTAGTTCTTCCCACCCACCCGCCCGGTACGTTGCGGGGGACTCCCCCGCGCCCCCGGCAGCGGGGCTCCGCCCCTCTGCACTCCCATCCCCATCGGCACCCAAAAGGGGCCTCAACCCTTGGCGTCAGCCCCTACCCAGCCCGGGTGCCCTCACCTCCCAAGGGAGAGGGGCCGGGCACCCCACGCCCCACGCCGTGTGCCCTGGTGGGCACCTCTGGATTCCCGCTTTCGCGGGAATGACGGAAGAAGCAGGAATGACGAGGGAGACGGGAATGACGGAGTACGGACGGCTATGCGCCGAGGTTGGTAGTGAGTTCGCTCATCGACGCGAGGGACTCGAGCGAGGCGACGCTCTCGATGACCTGGGCCGCGCGCGCCGCGCCGATGGCGGGTTCGCTCCACTCGGTGAACTTGGCCTGCATCTCCTCCCACGTCATGGGGTTCTCCGGCTCGCCCTTGGGGTACGGGACGGTGCGCTCGATGACGCGTCCGTCCGCCGTGCGCAGCGAGACGATGGACTCCATGCCGGAGCCGAACCGCTCGTCGAGCGTGACGCTGGTGCGCTGCATGAGGCGTCGCACCTCGGCGTCGTCCAGGCGGTCGTAGGCGTCCCAGGCGTAGGCGCCCTTTCCTGCCGTGGCGGCGGCCGCGAAGTAGACGCTGAACTGGCCCTCAACGACGTTGGACGGTACACGCTTCATCTCTGCGGGGTCGGCAACGAGGCCGTAGCCGGTCTCACCCATCGCGATCTGGATACCGTCGATGTCGGGTGACGCGAGCGACTCGGCGCGGACGATGTCGGCGACGGCGTCGATGGTGGCGTGGCTGTAGCGGCAGCACGGGTACGGCTTGACCGCAGTGTTCATCACTTCGAAGTCGCTGCCGAGGCCGTCGAGCGCGCGGGAGGCGTCCGCGCCTTCACCGGCGTAGAGCGCGAAGTAGCCGCGGCTGCCCTCGATGGGCGACGTCGCGCCGAGGTAGTCGTGCCGGGCCATGACGAGGCTCATCACGGCGTTGTGCGCAGCGAGGCCGGTGTGGAACCGCTTGTTCCAGGAGCCGTTCTCCAGGAATTGGGTGGAGCCTGCGGACTGGCTGACGTTCAGGCCCAAGGCGTTCGCGGTCTGTTGGGCGGAGTAGCCGAGCAGGCGCGCGCCCGCGGCGGAGCAGCCGAAGATGCCGGTGGTGGCCGTGGGGTGGAAGCCGCGCGCATGCATGGAGCCGCCGTGCGCCTTGCCCACCTTGCCGGTGACGTCGTAGCCGATGACGGCGGCGGTGAGGAAGTCGCGTCCGGAGACCTCGTGCTCATCGGCGAGCGCGAGCAGCGTGGCGAAGAGCGGCGTGCCGATGTGGATGACGGCGTCGCGGTGGGTGTCGTCGAAGTCCATGCTGTGGGCGAACGTAGCGTTCAGGAGCGCGGCGTAGTGGGCCGGGAGACGCTCCGGGCGTCCGAGCACGGCGCTCTCCCCTGCCGCGCCCGACGCGAGGTCCAGCACGCCGTCGATGACGGGGCCGGACGATTCGCCGGTGCGGAGGCCGCCGTAGGCGACGCCGAGGAAGTCGAGGAGCATGTGCTTCGTGCGCTCCAGGACCTCCGGCGGGATGTCCTCGTACTTGAGGTTCTGCGCGTAGTCGACGAGCGCGTTCGTGATGCCTGTTGCCATGCGTGGCCTCCTTACGCCGTCTGCGCGGCGGGCTGGGGAAACACGTCGTTGCTGGGGGCGTGCTCCCGCTTCCAGACCATGATGTCGCGTTCGAACTCGATGACGGTCACGCCCTCCTGCTGGAGTCCGCGCGTCTTGATGTGGACGATGCCGCGCCGGGGGTCGGACTTCGACTCGCGGGTGGCCATGACTTCGGTCTCGGACCAGAGGGTGTCGCCGGCGAAAACGGGGTGCGGGAGGCGGACCTTGTCCCAGCCGAGGTTGATGCCGTTGCGGCTGACGTCCGGCACGGTGAGGCCGGTGACGACTGCGAGCGTGACGAGGCTGTTCATCAGCGGGCGCTGGAACTGCGTGTTCTTCGCGTACTCGGTGTTGAAGTGGATCTGGTTGTCGTTGTTGGTGAGCAGCGTCATCCAGGTGTTGTCGGCCTCCAGCAGCGTCCTGCCGACGGATGAGCGGTAGACGTCTCCCACCTGGAGGTCGTCGAAGTAGCGTCCTTCCCAGCCAGTCTTGATACCCATGCGATACGAGTCCTCCCTCCGAGGATGGGGGTACTGTAGCGGGTGTGGCGGGGGGCGTACAGCCCTGGCGCCCCGTTGGGGTCCACGAGGGCGACCCTTCATCCGGCCAGCCCTCTCCACCCTACCGCGTGACCTGCCCGGTCACGCTGGA
>Ga0209021_1001740_pt1 | contig 20649 bp, 15 predicted proteins | sample PinacodermFT_FD_187299 | JGI IMG/M metagenome (GOLD analysis project Ga0209021, IMG submission 187299) | Host-associated microbial community of the marine sponge Aplysina aerophoba from Gulf of Piran - sponge pinacoderm, lysed by freeze-thaw... | ecosystem: Host-associated > Porifera > Sponge >... | reverse complement strand
CCCCCTCTCCCCGCGGGAGAGGGTTGGGGTAAGGGGTCCCATAACATCCCTTCCTCCTTGATGGGGGAAGGTCAGGATGGGGGTGAAGAAGTCGAAAGAGAATCCTGCCCATCCTGCTCATCCATGTCCGATGAACTCATCAAGCTCAACAAGAGACTCGTCAGCCAGATCAGAATTGCAACCCACGACGGCGCCTCTATGATCAGAAACCTCGTGGACATCATGGAGGGCGACGAGCCGCACACAAGGGGCAAGGACAGGATAGATGCTATACAGATACTCCTGCGCCTCTGCTACGACAACCCCGCTCAGCCCGACCCTGAATTCATGATGTTCTACGCGCCCTGTGACCCCGACTGCCTATGTGTCTGCAAGGACCTGCCTGACGACCATCCCGAGGTAGTCAAAGCGCACACCCCTCCGACTGCAGAGCAGCGCGAGCAGTGGGCAAAGGAACAGGCGCAGCAGGAGATTTGGGACAAGCGCACTGACGAGCTTATCGAGCGCAAGATGCGGGCAAATAAGCAGAAACGGCTAGAGCAGTTCTATTCCCCCGACGCAATGGACGATCGCCGCATCGAGCGAGAAGAACTACGCAAGAACCGCCAGCTCAAGCGAGAGCAAGAAAAGGAGAGCCGCCGAGAACTCCGGGAGCGAATATCCCGTGAGTCCCGCTTCGACACCTGGCAATACGACCAGCAACAGCAAGAAAAACAGCAACAGGACCGCGAGCGCGCCCGCAGTCCATGACCCATCCTGTTAACCTCCGCGCCGTGAAGCCACTATTCTCACAACCTGCCTTTTCTGATATAATTTTAGGGTTCGCTAGGCTTGTGAGAGTGTACGGTGTACATCCAGGGCGGTTAGCTCAGCTGGTTAGAGCGCTTGCTTCACACGCAAGAGGTCCCAGGTTCGAGTCCTGGATCGCCCACCACCTTTGCGGCGAACGGGCGAGACGTGCGTACTCGCCGTAAGTCAGAAAAGTGCCGAAGTGGCGGAACGGAAGACGCGCTACGTTCAGGACGTAGTATCCTTACGGATGTGTGGGTTCGAATCCCTCCTTCGGCACCAGCCCAATTCCGCACACCGTCAGGAGTCCCATTTCAAGCGCTTGTAGCTCAGTTGGATAGAGCGCAGCCCTGCGGAGGCTGAGGCCGTGGGTTCGAGTCCCGCCAAGCGCGCCACTCCCTTCTTTTCGAAGCCCATCCGCGTCACTTACACCGGCCCGACGCCCACCCACCACAAGGGCGATTAGCTCAGACGGTTAGAGCGCTTGCTTTACACGCAAGAGGTCGGAGGTTCGAGTCCTCCATCGCCCACCACTCACCGGTTCCCCGGCTGTCCCACTTCAAGCCTGCATTAAGCCGCGCTCAGTCGAGACAGTTCCGAATAGAAGATTCTAAGTCAGCGCGATCAGACTAGCTCCCCCGGCGACTCCATGCTCGCCTTCAGAGTCCGCATAAACTCCGCGACTGGCACGCCGTCTAGGGCGCGATGGTCGAATGTCACGCTCAGGTGCATCATGGAACGCACGACAATCTCGCCGTCCACGACGACCGGCTTCTCTATCGCCCGTCCCAGTCCCAGGATCGCCACCTGCGGCGGGTCTATGATCGGCGTGAACACATCGATGTCGTAGTTGGAAAGCGCGGTAACCGTGAACCCCGCGCCCGTCATGTCATCGACGCCAAGCGCGTTCTTCCGGGTCTTGTCCGCAAGCGTCCGTATCTGCCTTGCGATGTCCAGCAGGCCCAGCGAGTCGGCCCCTTTAAGCACCGGCACAACAAGACCGTCCGGAACAGCCACCGCGACGCCGATGTTGACTTCCTTGAGCAGCAGCACATCGCCATCAACCAGGTGAGCGTTGAGCCTCGAATGCGCCTTGAGCGACCGCGCGACCGCCGCGATTATCAGATCAAGGTCCAGCGGACGGATGCGGTGCGGCCGCCACTCCGCGACCAGCGACTCCCGGAGTTCCAGCAGCTCGGTGACATCGGCCTCTGTGGAAAGCGTTACCTGCGCCATCGTGCTGACACTCATGGTCATGCGGTCAGCGATTATCTTGCGAAGTCCGGTCAGCGGCACCACCTCTCCCACCGCCTCGGCGCGCGCTGCCCCGGCGTCCCGTTCGCCTATGGCACGTTCCACATCGGCAACCGTAATGCGTCCGCTCGGCCCTGAGCCGGTAACATCCGCTAGGTCTAAATCCTCCTGCCGAGCCAGCATCCTCGCCCGCGGGACAACCTGCGCGCGCGGCCTGCTCTGCCTCGCCTCGATTGCGTCTCGCACGTCCTGCTCGGTGATGCGACCGCGAGGCCCCGTGCCGTTGACGCTGTCTAAGTCGATGTCGTTGTCGCGGGCAAGGCGTCTCGCCACCGGCGTTACCTGTCGGGCTGTCGCTCCCGTGGGCCTTGCATCCCTCCGCCGTCTAGGTCGCCGAGCGCCAGCAGGCGCCACCGCGTCGGGATCGGGCCGAGGCGGGTTCTCGCCCGGTTCTCCAATGACTGCCACCAGTGCGCCGACCTTAACCAGCGAACCCTCGGCAGCCATGATGTGGTACACGACGCCGGAAGCTGGGGACTCCAGTTCCGAGTTGATCTTGGCCGTCTCGACCTCGACCATCGGCTGCCCCTCGGCGATCTCGTCGCCCTCGCTGACGAGCCACCTGGTCAGCGTCCCGTCCTCCATGTTCATGCCCCACTGGGGGAGCAGCACGTTCGTAGCCATCAGAATCCTCCAGTCAATCCCCGGCGAAGCACGCGACAGCGTCCGCTATTCCAGCGTTGCATAAATGGCGTCGGTGATCTTTTCCTCGTTGGGGAAGACCTCGGACTCCAGCGCCGGGCTGAAGGGGAAGTGGCAGTCCATGCTCGTAACTCGCTGGATCGGACTCTGTAGGCTCCAGAAGCCATCCTGAGCGACCATCGCCGAGATTTCAGACGCGACGCTGCAGCTCTTGTGCGCGGGGTCCACTATGACCAGCCTGCCGGTCTTCTCGACCGAATCAAGTATGGTCCTGGTGTCCAGAGGCACTATGGTGCGCGGGTCGATCACCTCAACGGAGATGTTCTCCTCGTCCAGCGCCTCGGCGACAGCCATCGCCCGTCGCAGCATGCCCGCCAGAGCAACCACTGTAACATCGGAGCCTTCATTTTTGATGTCGGCAACACCGAACGGAATGGTGAAATCGTCGTCCTCATCTACCTCGCCGCGTGTCCCGGTTAGGTTGTTGTCCTCAAAGAACATGACTGGGTCGTTGTCACGTACTGCAGTCTTGAGCAGTCCCTTTGCGTCAGCCGGTGTGGTGGGTATTGCTATCTTCAGGCCCGGCATGTTCATGAGCATCGGGTACGGCCTATCGGTGTGGTGAGCGGCGCTGTTGGCACCGTAGATCATCCCGCACCTGTACACAACGGGCAGGCTCACCTGGCCGCCAAACATGAAGCGCATCTTCGCGGCCTGGCTGATGAGCTGGTCCATTGCCACCCAGAGGAAGCTGGACAGCGATTGGACAATGGGCCTCATGCCTACGGCGGCAGCGCCGACCGCTGCGCCCATAAAGCCGTTCTCGGACAGCGGAGTGTCGATGACGCGGTCGCCGAACTCCTGGGAGAGGCCGCCGGTAACACCGTATATGCCACCGCGAATGCTCTCGCCCATGATGAATACTTTCTCGTCGCGGCGCATCTCCTCTTTGATAGCGGCGTTTAGCGCATCTGCGTAGGTTATCTCAGGCATGGCACATCTCTCCTGCGATTTCAGTTAGCGTCACGCTATTTGTATCTAGTTGTACACGGGCAGGGGGTCGGCGTACATATCGTTGAGAAGGTCGTCCATCTCCGGGTACGGACTCTCCCGCGCAAACTGCAGTGCCTCAGCGATCGTATCCGCCACGTCCTGCCGGACCGCTTCGATCTCTTCCTGCGAAGCTATCTCCTGATCGACGAGCCACTGGGAGTGGACATCAATGGGGTCGCGCTCGCGCCATGCATCTACCTCTTCATCTGTCCGGTACGACTCGCGCAGAATGCGGACCAGTCCCTCGGAATGGTCTTCGTATCGGTAGGTGCGCGCCTCAATGAGAGTGGGCCCCTCGCCCGCGCGCCCCCTTCTGACCGCCTCTGTGGTCGCCTCGTACATGGCCATCGCATCCTGTCCGTCCACGAGTATACCGGGCATGTCGTACGCGATTGCGCGGTCTGATATGTTCTCCACGGCGACAGACTCCTTGAAGCTGGTGGTCACCGCGTACTGGTTGTTCTCGCACAAGAAGATGACGGGCAGCTTCCAGATTGATGCCAGGTTCATGGCTTCGTGACACGCGCCTTGGTTGCTGGCGCCATCCCCAAAGAAGGCGACAACCACGCGGTCATTGCCCTGCATCTTGCTGCCCATAGCCGCGCCGACGGCGACCGGAAGCGCCGAAGCGACGATTCCGGACTCGCCAAGAATCCCAATATCGAAGTCCGCAAGGTGCATTGATCCGCCCTTGCCCTTGCAGTAGCCGGTGGCTTTGCCGAGAAGCTCGGCCATTGCGCGCCGCACGTCGCCGCCCTTGGATATGGGATGGCCATGAGAGCGGTGGTTCCCGGTGATATAGTCGTCGTCCCGCAAGGCGGCGCAGGCTCCAACGGCTACGGCTTCCTCGCCAATATAGCAGTGGGCCATGCCCACAAGTTCGCCACGCTGGACGAGCTGCTTGACGTTCTCCTCGAACTCGCGGATCAGCATCATTCTCCGGAGCATGAGCATGTAAAGGTCGCGTTCCTCGTCCATATTACCCTCCACTGATGTAACTAATGGCCCCCCATGATAGGCCGCAATATCCGCGCTTCCAGCTATTCTAGGCAGGCGTAGGCCCAGTGAAACTGTGTCCGTAAGCTTTGGGCGCATCTTATTACAAAGGCTGGATGGCGACAATAGCGGGATGGAGGCAAGCCCGCGCAAGCCTGGCGAGAGAATCATCCAGCTGCTACGGAGGGCGCAGAAGTACGATAGCTGTGGCGTTGAACATCCTGTGGTCGTTGCGCCCGAAGCGATGCCGCCGTACACTGTCGGCGTCTGAAATCCCCGTTAACACACTATGGAGGCATACCATGAGCGAACTTGACGAGCGCTACGAACGCGGACGAGAGACGCGAAGGATGTTTGGCGGTGGACAAATCACCGAAGGATCCTCACCCGCAGCCTGGGAACTTGCCCCGGACCTGGAGAGGATAACCGGCGAGGCGCTCTTCGGCACCATCTGGAAGCGGGAGGCGCTGACGCCGGTACAACGGGAGATGATCACCCTGTCATGCCTCATTGTCATGAACAGGGAAGTGCAGTTGAAGCGTCACTTAGGCAACGCATTGAACGTAGGACTGACCCCGGATCAGCTCGTTGAGCTTATCATTCACGACACCTGGTACGGTGGAGCGCCGGCAGGCATACAGGCGCTGACAATATGCAAAGAAGTCTTTGATGAGCGGGGGATAGACTTCACTCCGGCGCGGGTCCACGATAGCAGCGAAGAACCTGAAAGCCTGTTCCAGCGAGGCGAGGAGTTCCGGCTTAGCTACATGGGCAACAGTCCCAGAACGCGGACGAACGCACAGACGGAAGCTGAAACGGAATTGAACAGGATCACCGGAGAATATTACTGGGGTGCGACTTGGACCCGCCCCGGGCTTGATCTCACCAGCCGCTGCATCTGCACGATGGCATGTCTGGCCGCTCTTGGTCGGGAGGGACCGCTGCGGAGCCATATCAATGGCGCGTTGAACATAGGGTTGACGCGTGATCAGATTATCGAGGTGTTCGGCCACATGACGCTGTACGCCGGAATCCCGTTCGCGCGAGGCGCGATGGACATCGCCAACGATATTTTTGCTGGCGCGTGAAAATGTCGCCAAGCACCTGCCTATGGCTAACAGCCTATGGCGTTGAGGTATAATTCCAGTGAATCAGGGTGCCCGCAACCTAAGACTAACCTCTAGGTCCTCATTTGGTTCCCTTTCAATAGATGAATCCAAGTGGAGTTCTGAATATGATCCCTTCGAATGCTGATCTCGATTTCGATGCAATCATTATCGGAGCTGGGATTTCAGGCATATACCAGTTATACAAGCTGCGGGAATCGGGATTCAATGTCCGGGTCTTTGAAAGAGGGACAGATGTGGGAGGCACCTGGTATTGGAACCGTTACCCGGGCGCACGGTTTGATTCGGAGAGCTATTCCTACGGATATTCCTTTTCGCAAGAATTGCTTGACGAGTGGGACTGGTCTGAACGATTCGCCTCACAACCTGAAATACTGCGATATCTGCAGTACGTAGCTGATAAGTTTGACATTCGGAAGGATGTTCAATTTTCGAGTGACGTTAAGTCTGCCACCTATGATGAGGATACCCGGAGCTGGGAAGTCGGACTGGCGGATGGAAGTACCTACAGGAGCAGGTTCCTGATTACGGGCGTCGGCATCCTTTCCCAGCCGACGCTACCCAAAATTGAGGGAATCGAGTCCTTCAGTGGACAGTCATTTCACACATCTCGCTGGCCTCACTCGCCGGTGGACTTCAGCGACAAGAGGGTGGGGGTTATCGGCACGGGGGCGACGGGTATTCAGACAATCCAGGAAGTCGCGAAGAATGTCGGACACCTCACCGTATTCCAGCTTCGACCGGAGTGGTCTGCTCCGCTCCACAACTCGAAAATTGAGCCGGACGAGATGGATGCCATCAGAGCCGGCTACGACGAACTGTTTGAGCATTGCACTCGGACTGCGGCGGGTTTCATACATGATGTCGATCCCAGGAATACATTCGATGTGTCTGAGGAAGAGCGTTACGAATTCTGGGAGAGGTTGTACGCCAGTCCGGGCTTTGGAATCTGGCAGGGCAATTTCAAGGACATATTGACCAACCCCAGGGCCAACAGGGCCATATCCGATTTCATTGCTGACAAGATACGAGGGCGTGTGAATGACCCCGCGACTGCGGAGAAGCTAATTCCAAAGGATCATGGCTTTGGGACAAAACGGGTGCCCCTGGAGACCGGATACTTCGAATCCTACAATCAGGATAATGTTGAACTCATAGACATCAGCGAGACTCCGATACAGAGAATCACGGAGGTCGGAGTCCTTACTTCTGAGAAGGAGTTCGAGTTCGACTTCATTATCTACGCGACGGGATTCGACGCGATTTTCGGAAGCTATAACAGGATAGATATACGTGGCGTCAAAGGGCACAGTCTGAAGGAACAATGGGAAAAGGAGCTCGCAACTTTCCTGGGGATTCAGACCAATGGCTACCCCAACATGTTCATGATAATCGGGCCCCACGCATTGGCAGGAAACAACCCGCGTTCCATTGAATATCAGGTGAACTGGGTAACTGAACTCATAAGGCACATGAATGAGCTTGGACTTACCCGCGCCGAAGCCAGCGTGGTGGCACAGGATGAATGGCATGATTATGTGGTGGAACAGGGAAAGGACCTGCTCCGAAATGAGGTTGATTCGTGGCAGACCGGCGTCAACATCAATCTAGACGGCAGACAGAAGCGAATCGTCGGCATGTATTCGGGTGGTCAGCCATCGTACAGACGCCGCTGCGAAGAAGTAGCACGAAGCGGCTATAGAGAATTGAATCTGAAATAGGCTGTGTTGACTTAAATCATCGGAACTTGGAAATAGATGCCCACGCCGAGTGCGGTATCCAGAAGGCTTCAAATGCGGTCATTGCGCCTATCGTGAGGGCGCACGGAGCTCAAGCTGCATGGCTACAGTTACCAGTATCCTGCGGGACGAAGTAGTACCAGGAGAACGAAAGATGTCGACTAACTCAGAGATACACTTGGACTTTGATGCGGTTGTAATTGGTGCTGGCTTCGCGGGTTTGGGAATGCTCCGTCGGCTGCGAGACGAACTCGGAATGTCTGTCCAAGTCTATGAGACGGGTGATGGCGTCGGTGGAACCTGGTATTGGAATCGCTACCCCGGCGCACGGTGTGACTCCGAGAGCTACGTTTACTGTTTTTCATTCTCAAAGGAGCTACTGCAGGACTGGAACTGGAGCGGAAAATATCCCGAGCAGCCGGAGATACTATCCTACCTCAACCACGTTGCGGACCGATTCGACCTACGCCGCAATATCCAGCTCAAAACCCGGGTAATCTCCGCGAAGTTTCTCGAAGACCAAAACCACTGGCAAATCGAGACGGATCAGGGCGATTGCGTTACGGCACAGTTTCTCATTACCGGTGTCGGATGCATCTCGACGGGCAACGTCCCGGAGATTGCCGGGCGTGACTCCTTCGAGGGAGACTGGTACCACACCGGCAGTTGGCCTCACGAAGGAGTGGACTTCGTCGGTAAGCGCGTCGCCGTCATCGGCACGGGTTCGAGCGGAGTACAGGCAATACCCGTGATCGCTGAACAAGCTAAGAGCCTGACAGTCTTCCAACGAACGCCGCAATATTCCATTCCTGCCCGTCACGAAACCGTGGACCGCAGGTTCATCGAAGAAGAGGTGAAGCCCAACTACGATGAGATCTTGGAGAAGGCAAGGTGGTCAAAATCGGGCTTCCCGGTCGATTTCAGCGAGCGCTCGGCCTTAGAAGTCTCAGCCGAGGAGCGCCAGAGGACGTATGATGCCGCCTGGGATAACGGTGGGATGCAATTCATACACGGAACATTCAAAGACATCCGCACCGATATTAAGGCGAACGACACCGCCGCCGAGTTCATCCGGTCCAAGATACGGGAAATTGTGAAGGATCCCGAAACACTCGAGAAACTTCTGCCAATGGACCATCCTTATGGGTCGAAGCGTGCTCTTATAGACACCGATTACTTCGAGACATACAACCGCGAAAATGTTGAGCTAGTGGATATCCGCAACACGCCAATTCAAAAGATAACGCCGACTGGGATTCGGACCGAGCACGAAGAGTTTGAGTTTGACATCATCGTCTTCGCTACCGGCTTTGACGCGATGACAGGCAGTTTCTTGAAGATGGATGTCCGTGGGAGGAACGGTCTGACGCTAAAGGAAAAGTGGACAGACGGGCCCAGGACATATCTTGGCATCCAGGTCGCAGGATTCCCAAATATGTTCATGATAACGGGGCCGGGCAGCCCGTCCGTTCTCAGTAATATGCCGGTTGCCATTGAGCAGCACATCGAATGGATTTCTGATTTCATCGAGTTTCTGCGCGAACGCGGGATCGAGACAGCCGAGGCTGACGTCGATGCTGAGACCGAATGGGTTTCCCATGTGAATGAGGTTGCGAAACCAACGATGTTTATGCTTGCGAATTCGTGGTACTTGGGCGCGAACATTCCTGGAAAGCCCCGCGTTTTCATGCCTTACGCCGGTGGCATCGGCACTTACCGTAGAAAGTGCTGTGACATAGCGGACAACGGTTATGAGGGCTTCATTCTCAGCTCCGGAAGTCGAAAACGGGCTAGTATGGCAGCATCGTCGTAAGCAGGCTTACGAGCAAATTGGACCGGAGTCTCACGTAAGGTGAGTAGCTACAAGCGGCCCCCATTACCACCTCAGCGTTGACACAATTTTCAACAGACCGTAGCATGCGGAAATTGTTGAAAGGGGGATGCTGTCGAACTGATAACCATGGGCCTTCGGCATATGCTCTTGTCGGTATATCGGTAGACCCGCTCCGTTACTCACAGCACTTTCCAAGAGCAGAGGCGCATCAGGCGTCAAAAGGACTGGGTGCTGTTGGCGGCAGTGATGAGTGTGAATTCAATTGCTCATAGGGAGAATAGCGTATCCAATGGATTATGGAATAGGCATTCCTTCATATATAGAAGCTTGGCGCGAGGTGAAAGCGGCTGAGGAGGCCGGTTTCACACACGCCTGGTTCTTCGACTCCCAGCTCATTTACTCCGACGTATGGGCTACGATGGCACTAGCAGCGCAGCACACCACACGCATTAAGCTGGGGACGCTGGTCGCAATACCGAGCAACAGGCTTGCGCCCGTCACGGCAGCAGCAGCGGCGTCAATCAACAGGGTCGCGCCGGGCAGGGTGATCGTTGGACTTGGAACCGGCTATACCGGTCGGAACACCATGGGCCTCCCCGCGATGAGAATGGACGACTTCGAGGAGTACGCACTGCAGGTCAAGGGGCTGCTCGCCGGAGAAGACGTGCTGCTGCGAGAGGGCAGCCGGGAGCGATGGATACGGCTGATCCACTCCAAATCCAACTCAGGACGCGACGAGTTCTTCAACATTGAAGACCCCATCCCCGTGATGCTAGCTGCCAACGGCCCGCGCGGTCAGAAAATCACAGGGGAGATTGGGGATGGTTGGATAACGACCGCTAGGAGCGATAGCGTTCCCGACGGCTTGCCCAGGGTGATGGCTGCGGCGGAAGCGAACAGCAACAGCTTCGATGAGTTCGGCGGACATGGCGCAAAGCCTTACGTGACAATGCTCGCATCGGGGTGCGTTCTCAGGGAAGGTGAGTCGCTGTCTAGCGAGCGCGTGATCAGGAACGTGGGGCCGACGCTAATCCCGGGCATACACGCTATGTGGGAGCGCGACTTTGGGCCAGGCTCAAACCTTGGAATGAGCAACCCGGGACTCGCTGAGGAGTACGACCGGTACGTCCGAGAATACGGTGATAACCGCGCGAATCCTACGCCTGACGACAGACGATACCTCGATGTCCACGAAGGACACTACGTGTACCTGAAGGAAGGCGAGGAGCGTTTCATTTCGGATGACCTGGTCGGTCGCACGCTTAGCGGCACTGCAGACGAAGTAATCGAGAAGCTGGACGCCTTGGAGGCTATGGGCGTCAACAACGTGGCGCTGGCGGGTGTGACACGCCAGGCGGCGCGTGAGTTGATCGCAGACTTCGGAGAGCAGGTAATCCGGCGCCGCGGCTGATAATCAGTGACCGGCTCATATACACTTACATCTGGATTCGACAACAGACAGGGAGAGCGGAAAATGCCCGATAAGAAGCCCAACATAATCCTGATAATGTCCGACGACCTTGGATACGAGGTCATCGGAGCAAACGGAGGCACTTCCTACGCCACGCCGAGAATCGACCGTCTGGCAGAGGAGGGAATGCGATTCGAGGAGGCGCATGTGATGCCGTTGTGCACACCCACGCGCCTATCCCTGATGACGAGCAAGTACAACTTCCGCAACTACATTGGGTTCGGTCTGATAAAGCCCGACGAGGTAACTTTCGGACACCTGTTTTCGGACGCCGGATACAACACTTGCATATCTGGGAAATGGCAGCTCTACTCCTATAACCCGCCCGACGAGGTGCCTGAGATGCGCTCCAAGGGTCAGCAGATAGAGGATGCTGGATTCGACGAGTTCTGCGTCTGGCACGCGCACCACACCGAGGACAAAGGATCCCGCTATAAGAATCCCATTATCTACGAGAACGGCAAATTCAGAGACGATACGGAGGGCAAGTACGGCGAGGATATCTTCTGCGACTACATTATCGACTTCGTCGAGCGCAAGAAGGATGACGACACCCCCTTTTTCGTGTACTGGTCGATGGCAGCCACGCACAAGCCCCATGAACCTACGCCGGACAGCCCAGAGTGGGACGACTTCGACCCGCCCTCAAACAGGACGCTCGGCGGGAGGACCTGGGCAGAGCTTGAGGAAGGCTCCTGGGGCGACGACCCGCGCTTCTACAAAGACATGGTCGAATACCACGATAAGGTCATCGGCAGGCTCATGGACTATCTAGACGAGCAGGGTCTCGGCGAAGATACGCTGGTGTTATACCTCGGCGACAACGGCAGTCCCCATGACGTCTGTTCGATGTTCCACGAGCACAACGAGATTTGCGGTGGCAAGGGCAGAACGAACGACCGGGGCACGCATGTGCCGCTCATCTGTCGTATGCCCGGCACGATTCCTGCCGGTGTCGTGAACAGAGACATGGTCGAATCGACTGACTTCCTGCCGACAATGATGGAAGCAGCCGGGCTGGAGTTTCCTGATGACTATCTGGTAGATGGGAGATCGTTCTACCCTCAGCTCAGGGGCGAGTCCGGCAACCCGAGAGAGTGGATGTTCTTCCACTTCGAGCCGATGAACCCGCGTTCCTCCGTCTCTGCCACTAAAATCCGTTTTGTCCGTGACAACCACTGGAAACTCTACGAGACCGGTGAATTGTACAACTTGTGGATTGACCTGGATGAAGAGAGGCCGATCTACGAGGCGCAGGATACTGAGGAACAGGCAGAGGGAAGGGCCAGTCTGCGGCCCATCTTCGAAGAGTTAAGGTGAAGTGTAGAGGTCCAAGTGCCTCAATATTAGACGCCGTCTCGCCTGTGGGGCCAGGAAGACACTCGCGGGGCATAGGGCTAGGTTCCCGGCTGAGTCATGCGTGAGAGCCGAGTAAATCGGTGTCTTCCGAATATGCGAAAGGACGTGCCTGCAACTCGGGCTCTTTGCGTTTTGCCTCATTTCAACTTGCGCCTAATGACGTTTATCTGAAGCACAGGGCATGCCTTGCGATGCCGTCTGAGTATGTCCTGACAGCGGCGAACCGAGACATTAAGAATCCTCTATCGGAGATCTCATGTGGCATCGACTCAGATGAATGACCACGTCCAGTATGAGCCCGAGGAAAAGTACTCGATACTGCCCTCTTTCGTCGTAGGACTGCAGGGCATTATGCTGGTATTGCCGCCGGCACTATCCATAGTTGTCATCACTGTCCTGGCGACCGGACAAGGTGAGGCGTATCTCACTTGGGCGGTGTTTGCCGCGCTGATAATTGTAGGGATAGTCACTGCCCTGCAATCTTCCCGAATTGGTCGGCTAGGCGCCGGGCACATGGTCGTCGTAGGAGTCACACCCAACTACATCGCGTTGTCGGTTATTGCACTGGACGAGGGCGGGCCTGGGATGCTGGCAAGCCTGATGGTCGTTTCAGGGGTGTTCTTCCTCTTGGTGGCGACTTGGCTTCCACAGTTGCGGCGTGTGATTACGCCAACCGTGTCGGGCACAGTTCTAATGCTGATAGCCGTGATGGTAATTCCAATCGCCCTGGAGCGATTCAAGGACGTACCGGCCGGTGCATCGTCATTCGCAGGACCTTGCGTGGCAACGGTAACGCTCATTGTATCTACCGGACTGGTGATGCGCGCTCCACCTCGCCTCCGCCCGTGGTCGATGCTAATCGGATTCGCGACCGGCTGCGTTACCGCTGCTTTGCTGGGAGTGTACGACCTGGAGCGGTTGTACTCGGCAAAGTGGGTTGGTATCCCGCAAGTCGGTTTCCCCGGCCTGGACCTGACGCCGGGCGCGAGCTTCTGGGCGATGCTGCCTATGTTCCTGATTGTGACACTGGTACAGGCAATCAAGGGAATTGGCGATAATACGGTGATTCAGCGGGTGTCACGGCGCAGACCACGGATGACCGATTTCCGGCTGCTTCAAGGCTCGCTCTATGCGAACGGACTAGGCGTTGTGCTCTCCGGCCTCGCTGGAACTCCTCCCCCTTCACCATATTCGTCGTTCACGGCATCAGTCGTCAATATGACGGGAGTGGCTGCCCGCAATGTCGGATACGCCATAGCTATTATACTTTTGGCTCTTGCTTTGATTCCAAAGTTGACTGGCGCGCTGCTCACTATTCCCAGCCCTGTGATGGGTGCGTTTCTTCTGACTGCACTGGGGATATTTTTTGTCGAAGGATTGCAGACAATAACGCGGGACGGGTTAGACGTTCAGAAGTCCCTGATAGTGGGTGTGTCATTCGCGGTTGGTGCAGGGCTTCAACAGCAGAATATTCTTGCCGACCTGATAGGGCACCCGTGGGGAACACTACTTGGCAACGGCATCACAGTTGGAGCGGCAACCGCGATAGCTCTGACAGTCTTCCTGAACCTGACGAGCACGCGACCCAGACGGTTGGAAGCTCAACTAGACATGTCTGAATTGCATCAGATCGACGAGTTTGTCAAGGAAGTTGCTGAGCAGATGGAGTGGAGTGAGGCATCGACCGAGCGCCTGCGCTCTGCTGGGGAGGAAGCGCTATCCAGTTTGCTGCAACCCAGCAACGAATATGAAGCCGGCGATACTGATGGCAGGACGCCCCGCCTGATGATCGTCGCACGTCCGGACGGGAAAGCGGTGGAGTTGGAATTCATCTCTGTCCTGTGGGACGAGCAGAACTTGGGCGACCGCCTAGCGTACCTAGACGAAGAGGATGAGGCTGTCGATGACCGTGAGATGTCGTTCCGGCTACTGCGACACTACGCCTCATCTGTGCGCCATCAGAAGTATCACGGGCTGGACATCGTCACGGTTCGGGTCGAAAACTGACGCCTCAATTTCACAGTGAGGCGTAATATCGACGCAGATACTTCAATAACGAGACCCATCTGTTCTATCGTACAGAATGCCGTCTTCAGCGGATTGCGCCAGATGGCAGGGATGTGCGGCGGCACGACTCGCAGGCGAACGGCACATCGAGTAACACTTCATATCGCTTTGCCAGGTCTTACCGTGCAGACTTACGCCTGCCTTCGTATTCCGTGCCTGACAGAAATGGCGAGAGAGTTTGACGGCCTCTCGTCTCCCTTGACACCACCGCTCCCCAAGATACAATCTGCTTTACCACCCCGATATAAACTTTAACAAGGAGAACGCGCAATGCCGTTTTACACAAAGGGAGATGTTCGCATCCAGTACGAGGAGGTCGGGACCGGCTTCCCCCTGCTGGCAACCCCAGGCGGAGGCTTGAACTCCACGATCAACGGATGGCCCGGGCAGGTGTTCAACGCGATGGAAGTCTTCAAGGACGATTTCCGCTGCATCACAATGGACCAGCGCAACGCGAATGGCGGGCAGTCCACCGGCCCAGTCCAGGTTGATGATCCGTGGGGAGCATTCGCCGACGACCAGCTAGGCTTGATGGATCATCTGGGCATAGACAAATTTTTCTTCATTGGCTACTGCATAGGCGGCCCGTTCGCTATGAAACTCATTGAACGAGCGCCGGAACGCGTCGCCGCTGCCGTACTCTGCCAGCCCGTCGGCCATGCCAGCGCGACACCCGACTCCATGTACGACTCCGGGCACGACCTGTGGGGACCTGAGTTGTGCGCCAACCGACCGGACGTCACGATGGAAGTCGTGGACCAGTACCTTCACAATCTATACCGCATCCAGCCTGACTTCATGTACTGTGTGTCGCGGGATTTTGCACGATCCTGCCAGACGCCATTGCTCGTCATGCCCGACGACACACCCTCGCACTCCCTCGAAGCGGCAATGGCAATGGTGGACCTGGCGCCCAAGGCAGAGGTTACAGCTTACCCTTGGAAGGAAGACGAGGATACGCTGGCATCGACGATTAACCAGGTACGAGACTTCCTTGTGAGGCATCAGCCCGCATAAGCCACCGGCCGGTCGGCGGAGCGAATTTGATACATCTGGAGGACAGAAATGGCGAAATTCCTGTTTCAGGTTTCCTATACGAAAGAGGGTCTAGAGGGCCTGCTGAAGGAAGGCGGTACGCGTCGACGAGAAGCGGTTGAACAACTGTTTGCGAGTGTGGGAGGAAGTCTGGAGACGTTCTACTACGCCTTCGGAGACAATGACCTGTACATGATCGTCGACCTTCCCGACGACGAGGCGGCAACGGCAGCATCTCTTACCGTTGGAGCGTCCGGCGCCGGCAGCATCAAGACAACGGTGCTCATGACTCCAGAATCGATCGACGATGCCGTCCTACGAACGGTCGCCTTCCGTCCACCCGGCAGCTAGGATATCGTCCACTGTGCAGCCTTTGCTGCGTGCAAGTACGCTTCCATAGAGGTAAGTTTACTGACTCAAGTATAGGAGGGTTATCAGATGACGCAGCAAGCGAGGCCCACCGATCCGAGGTTAAGCTGGCAGGGAGCAATATCCTTTGACGATTCGACCGATTGGCGGATGCCCTGGCGGATACCCTACGAGCAACTCAGCCTGTTCCCACCGGATGCCCTGCGGGAACGCGCAGCAATGCCTGCAGGCGTAAGGATTTCCTTCCGTACCGACACCGACTTTATCATTGGTCACATAGATCCAATCACAGACTCCGAGGAAGATTGCAGCAGCATAGACCTGTATTGCAATGGCGAGTATCGCGGTTCAGTGCAGCTTTCCGGGCTCAAGTCCTTCCGATTCGACGGGCTTCCCACTGGGGATAAGCTTGTTGAGATATGGCTGCCTCAGCACAGGGAGTTTCGCCTCCGTAGTCTCGGCTTCTCCGACGACGCGACCATCACGCCCTACGATGACACCCGTCCTAAGTGGGTCACATACGGCAGCTCCATCACGCACTGCCGTGCTGCCGCGAGTCCAAGTTTTACTTGGCCTGCGATTGCAGCACGGGAGCACGGCCTGAACCTGACTTGTCTAGGTTATGGGGGCAATTGTCACCTTGAGCCTATGGTTGCCCGAATGATGCGGGAGTTGCCCGCAGACTTCCTGTCAATGAAAGTCGGGATCAACATCTACGGCTCTGAGAGCCTCAGCCCCCGTACCTTCCAGTCGGCGATCATCGGCTTCGTTCACATAGTAAGGGAGAAACACCCGAACACGCCCTTCGTGATCATTTCTCCCATCTTCTCGCCTCCGCGCGAAAATACTCGCAATGCTGTGGGATTCACACTCGATGAGATGAGGCAGGAAGTGGCGGAGGCTGTGCAAGCTATGAGAGACCAGGGAGACTCCAACCTGTACTACGTCAACGGTCTGGAACTTTTCGGTCCGGACCTTGCCCACCTGCTGCCCGATGATCTTCACCCCAACGCAGAAGGCTACAAGATTATGGGACAGAATTTCGTACAGAAAGTGGCCGGCAAATTCTTTACGAAAACCACCTAGATTGCGTACAGGCTGCAGGAACGCCATGTTAGCCCTCGTGATATTGCTCAGCAGAGCGAGTATTGTGCCCGGGTATCGGGACGCTCACTCGACATCTGCTAAGCTGGAATTAGTATATGTTCTTTGGGAGGGAGGTCCGACTATGAAGTTTGCAGCGTTCACAACGGTGGCGGCGTCCGCAGGAGAGGCAACCAACTCCGCCGACATGCTGGACAATCTCAGGCAGCAGACAATTCTGGCCGAAGAACTTGGATTTGAAGCGATGTGGCTGGGCGAGCACCACTTCGGACCCTACGGAGTGGGCGACATTCCGAATGCGATCCTGCTTGGCGCGGACCTGGCAGCGCGGACATCTACGATTCGCATCGGACAGATGGCAAACATTGTCCCCTGGTGGCACCCGATTCGGCTGGCAGAGGACCTGGCGATTCTCGACAACATGACTAGAGGCAGAATCGAAGTAGGATTCGGTCGTGGCATCTGGCCCTATGAGGGCCTCCAGTTCCATCCCAATGCCGACCCGCGCAAAGACAAGGAGAACAGAGAACTATTCAGCGAGACGGTGGACATTGTTCGCAAGATATGGTCAGAGGAATATTTCTCTCACCAAGGCGCAAATTATAGCTTCCCCGTGGAAGGCACTGTCTTCTCCCATCCGTCCTACCCCTCCAATCCGGCATGGCAAGTTGGTGATCGGGTTACCAAGCTGAGGGTCACGCCACGACCATATCAGAAACCTCATCCTCCACTGTGGATGACCGTGTCCACCGACCGCTCGGTTTCAACGGCAGCCGGGATGGGCCTGAAGGCATGCTACTGGCAGCCTCCTGCCCGCAGAATAAGGCAGCGTATGGAACTTTATGCTGAGGTGAGATCCAGTCTGGAGGGCCGCCAGTTCAGTCTGGGCGAAGATCAGGCAGTTATGCGCTCCACTTTCGTCGCATCCTCGATGGAAGAAGCGCGCCGCGAGGCCGAAGCAGGTATTATGTCGGCGTTCATATTCAATGATCCATTCCGTGGAAGGCAAGTCTTCACGAACCCGGGTGAAGAGTTGGACGACGACGTGAAGTTGGACTGGGACTTTCTAGAACCTCGTACGCTGCTGGTCGGCCCACCCGACCACATCGTGGAAAAGATTCAGGAACTACAAGAGGTGTGCAACCTCGGCTACCTGCTGGTCGAATTCGCACACGCCGGAATGCCGCTTCGTAAGACACTCCAGAATCTGGAACGTTTCGCAACTAAGGTCATGCCCAGATTTGCTGACACTTCCTGAATCCACCTGATGCCATCACCTGCCAAGCGTCATTCTTATGACAACCTGACTAGGCTTTATAGCAAGCAGCCAAATGGCCAGAGTCATCGCCCTCAAGCGGAGGATGGTCGTTGTCTCGGCAGAAGTTATCGGCTATTGGGCAGCGGTCGAAGAAGCGGCAGCGAGCCTCCGGGTCAATGGGAACTGACACACCGCTTTTTATGTCCACCGGGGGACGTACGACACTTGGGTCTGGCACAGGTACTGCGGAGAGCAGAGCGCGGGTATAAGGATGGCGCGGGTTCTGCAGAACGTCCTCAGTGTTTCCTATTTCAACGATCTTACCGAGATACATTACCGCTATTCGATCGCACATGTATCGCGCAACCGCAAGATCGTGCGTGATGTACAGATAGCTGACTCCAAGGCGGCCGGCGAGGTCTCCCATCAGGCGCATCACACCCGTCCTGACTGATACATCCAGCATAGATGTTGGCTCGTCGGCAACGACGAACTTCGGCTCCACAACCAGCGCCCTCGCAATAGCAACGCGTTGCCGCTGACCGCCGGACAGTTCGTGTGGATGCCTGAAGAGGAACGATCGAGGCGGCGTCAGGCCCACCAGTTCCAAGATCCTGGACACACTGTCGAGACGCTCAAGAGGGCCGCCGATTTTCTGAGTTTTTAGCGGCTCGGCGATAGTGTCTAATACGGTCCGTCGCGGGTTCATTGACTCGTAGGGATCCTGGAAGATCATCTGCGCTTTCTTCCTGAAGCCCTTCAGGGACTTTCCCGACAGTGTGGCGATATCCGTGGGTTCTCCTTCGCCGTCATCGAAGATGATATGGCCATCGGTGGGATCAGCCAAACGCACAAGCAACCTACCGGTCGTCGTCTTGCCGCAACCTGACTCGCCGACAAGACCCAGGCTATCGCCTCGACCCAGATCGAATTGGACTCCGTCAACAGCATGTACGAAGCTTGGGTCTCGTTGGAACCAATTTCCCGTGGTGACGGGAAATAGCTTTGTGAGTCCTTCTGCTCTTAGAAGGGGACCTTCCTTAGAGTTCCGCAAGTAAAGTGAATCCTCTCTCCGCGGTTCCTTAATCGGGAATCGCTAGTTAGTTATAATCCTCGTAGCTAAATCTGCGGATGCCAGCAGTGTGCCCAGTGATTTCCCGCACGCACTTCCGGAGGCGCCGTCGTACTGCATTCCTCAGTGGCGAATGGGCAGCGCGGATGGAAGCGACATCCGCCCGGCGGGTCAAGCAGGTTGGGCGCCTCGCCATCAAGAATGGTTAACTCTCTTTTCTCACCGCTGATGCTAGGAAATGCCGACATCAGTGCTTGCGTGTACGGGTGAATAGGGCTGTTGAACACATCTCCGGAGTTCCCGAACTCCACAACTTTACCAGCGTACATCACGCCAATGACATCGCTGACCTCGGCGATTACAGCCATGTCATGGGATATGTAGATCATCCCCATGTCGAGATCCCGCTGCACTTTCTTCATCTCTCTGAGGATGCGGTCCTGTACGATGACGTCAAGCGCTGTGGTCGGTTCATCCGCAATGATCAGATCGGGCTCGCACGCCAGCGCCATTGCTATTATCGCCCTCTGCTTCATACCTCCGCTGTATTCGTGAGGGTATCGCGGGATGAAGACGGAGTCCAAGCCTACGAGGTCATAGAGTTCGCGCACCCGTTCAAGTGATTCGGCAGGGGATGACTCGAAATGTTGCTCCAAGGCCTCAATTATCTGCTCACCAACTCTGTAAACCGGGTCAAGGGAGTTCATTGCCGCCTGAAAGACCATCGAGATTCGCGCCCAGCGATATTCTCGCATCTGGTCTTCGGTAAGAGTTACGATATCCTCGCCGTCAAGCAATATACTGCCGTCCAGGATGCGGGCATTTTCAGGCAGTATTTTCAACAGGCTTAACGCGATTGAGGACTTGCCGCATCCGGATTCGCCCACCAGCCCAAGCGCCTGCCCTCTTTCAACGGAGAACGAAACGTCGTCCACCGCCCGGACCTCACCTTGCCTGGTAAAGTAGCTCATGGTTAGGTTCTGCACTTCGAGAAGCGCTTGGACATCGGCGCTTTCGCGGTGCCGGCTTCCGGCTCGTATATTCATGCCCGCCTCAATCTTGGATTGACCACTTCATCCAGCGAGCGTCCAACAAGATAGAAGGAGGAGCAGAGCAGCGTAATGGAGAGGCTGGCGGGGAATATCAGCCACCAGTACTCGGTGACCTGAAGCAGATATCCTGCAGATTCGGTCGTGTGGATCATGAGTCCCCAACTCATGCGCACGTCAAGCAAGCCCAGGAAGCTGAGAACCGCTTCGGAGAAGATAGCGCCGGTCACGGTGAACATCATATAGAGGAAGGACAGCGGCAGTAGATTCGGCACTATGTGAACGAAAATTATATGGAATGGCCCACCCCCAGCTATCCTTGCCGCGTCTATGTACGGCTTTACCACCACCGAAAGCGCCTGTGACTTCAG
>Ga0209021_1001722_pt1 | contig 20853 bp, 17 predicted proteins | sample PinacodermFT_FD_187299 | JGI IMG/M metagenome (GOLD analysis project Ga0209021, IMG submission 187299) | Host-associated microbial community of the marine sponge Aplysina aerophoba from Gulf of Piran - sponge pinacoderm, lysed by freeze-thaw... | ecosystem: Host-associated > Porifera > Sponge >... | reverse complement strand
CGGACGATGGGGTGAGGCAGAACGTTCCGTCACCGACACGCCCCGAGACGTTCCCCGCGGTGCCCTCCACGAGCCCTTTGGCGTACATGACCTGCGCCGTCTCCAGCACGGCCTGCGCTGTGTGCCGGCGCGCCTGCCCGCCGGGGGTGTCTTCGGCGTTCACGTGAGGACCTCCGGGTTGGAAATGTGGGCCGGCCGCTCGCCGGCGAGCAGCCGCTGCAGGTCGGCGGCCACCATGGAGGCCTGCACCCGCTCGGTGTGGTAGCTGGCCCCACCGATGTGTGGCGTCAGAACGACGTCGTCGCGCCCGCACAGCGGGTGTCCCTCGGGGAGTTGCTCGCCGTCGAAGTGGTCCAGCCCGCAGCCACCGAGATGGCCGGACTCCAGCGCGGCCACGAGCGCATCGAGGTCGTGCAGGACCGCTCGGGCGGTGTTGAGGTACACGGAGCCGGCCCGCATGGCGGCGAACTGCGGGGCACCCATCATGTGTGCGGTCTCGGCTCTCGGCGGGGCATGCATCGAGACGATGTCGGCGGTGGCCAGCAGCTCGTCGAGGCTGTGCCGCGCCTCGGCGACAAAGGGGTCGTGCGCGATCACTTCCAGGCCCAGCCCCTCCATCCGCCCGCGCACCGCCCGGCCGACCGCACCGAGGCCCACGATCCCGAAGGTCTGCCCGGCCAGGAGTTCGCTGCGGTAGCGCTGGTAGGGCAGCGTCTCGGTGAAGACCCGCCCGGTGCGCACGTCGCGGTCGGCGGGAATGATCCGCCGGTTCACGGCGAACAGCAATCCGACGGTCAGCTCGGCCACCGCGTCGGCGTTGCGCCCGGGGGTGTGCAGGACGGGTATCCCCGCAGCCGTCGCCGCGACCACGTCCACGTTGGACGGCTCGCCACGGGTGGCCACGATGGCCCGCAGCGGCAGCTCCATCACCTCCCCGGAGCAGAAGTCGGCCTCGCAGATCAGCAGGTCGGCGCGCACCTCGGCGAGCCGCTTGGCCAGCCGGGGCGGGTCATACAGGCGGATCGGGACGAACTCCAGCCACGGCTCGTAGACCACGTCGAACTCCTGCTGCAGCGCCTCGAATCCCGGCCCGCGCAGCGGGGCGGTCACGAGCGCTCGCAGCCGGGCGCCCCCCGGTTCAGCCATCGACGCCGTGCTTGGCCTCGGCTCGGGCGGCCACGTTGGCGATGGCGTCAAGTGTCCGGCGCACGTCGTCGTCGATCTCCTCGATGGGGACATGCTCCACCAGCTCGTGTAGATGCTTCTTGGGCATCCGGTTCCGGAGGCCGAGCTTTCCGAAGTAGCGCTCGAAGATCGGCACCAGGACGTCGTCGCTCGCCTTCACCGCAGAGCCCCAGGGAGAGCCCTTCCCGAGCGTGGATAGAGCTGTTGCGATCTCGGCGATGGCCTCCTCCATGGCTATCACATGCCTCTGAGCTTCGGCTTCGGTAAAGAGAGGCCCGAGCGATAGTTGGCGTCCCAGCGCCGCGGCGTAGGCCTCCAGCGCTGCCGACGTGCACAAGTAGTTCTCGATCTCGTTCCGACTCCACATCAGACACTCGACGGGATCGAGATCCGGAGGTCCGCCGTCAAGCCGGTCGAACAGGGCGATGCCCCCGAGGCCAGGGAGCGCTTCTCGGAGTCCGTTGAAGTGCGGCGGGACCGCTTTTGAGACGTTACTGACGTAGCGCACGAATGGTTGTTCCAGGGCCTTGGAGGCTGCCTCATGACCGATTCTCTGCGCGAATGACCGGAGAATCGCTACGTCCGTCGATCCCTCGAGATACAGCACCCAACCCGTCTGCTCCGCTTGGTAGTACTGCTCGAACCCGATCTCGCGGAGCGATTTGAGTACCTCATCGCGACGGTTGTCGATCCGGTGCGGCCGCCCGACGAACGCAACGACGCTGTCGTTGCCGGCAGCCTCGTTCAGAAGAACCTCCGAGTGGCTGGCGGCGATGACCTGGCTGCCGCTGTTCCGGGCGGCGCTGGAGATGCGCTCGTAGATCTGCCGTTGACGAAGGATTTCGAGATGCGCGTCCGGCTCGTCGAGTAGCAGGACGGCCCCTGGGTTGGCGTACATGTAGGCCAGGATCAGCAGAGTCTGTTGCAGCCCCCGCCCCGCCGACGACAGATCGAGCGCCACGCCCCGTTCGCGATAGCTCATCGTGATCTCGCCGCGTTCAGCGACATAGCGAGGTGCGTCCAGTTCCGCACCGAAGAGAGTCGAGATCTGCCCGACGAGTTCGCCCCAGCCATCGGAGTCGTCCTCGTGGATGCGGTAGCAGAGGTTGCGCAGCACTTCCGCTGTCCGACCCTCTCCGATGCGAACATCGACAGCGCCACCGTCGAGGCGTGTCTCCGTCGCAGCCAGCCCGGACATGGGGGGAAGGAACGCCACTTGGACCTCCCCTGCGGCAGCAGGGACCGACATCCGCTCCAGCGTGGCGTCGGTGGTGATGCGAAGCGGCCGGCAGTAGAACGACTCCTCGTTGGCGTAGTCGAACTCCAGGCCGCAGGCCCACTCGCCGGTAGCCGTGGTTCCCATGTCGGGCAGATCATCCGTGGCCGGCGCACGGTCGGCGACACCCTCGACGACGATGTCGATGCGGACGTTCCGAGTCTGCTGCTTGCCCCCCACCTTGCGCACATCACGCACGTGGAGGTCGCGCCAGAGCAGATTGGCAAACGGAACCGGAACGGCGAGCAGGTCGCGGCGACTGATCGCAACACCGGGCCGCCTCGCAGGCGTCGTGGCTCCGCCGCGCTTCTCGTTCCATCGCTTCAAGCCGACACTCCAGAGGGCCAGCGCCTGCATGGCCGAGGTCTTGCCCGAGTTGTTGGGGCCGATGAACAGCACCGGACTTGCGAGGTCGACCTCTACCTCATCGAACTTCTTGAAGTTGCGGATGAGCAGCCGAGTAAGCATTGGCCGAATCTAGGCGTGTGCCGAGCCATCCGCCTGCAGGGCCTGCTGAGCCACCGCGACAGGGGATCCGGCCTCCGCCGGAACGACGGGAGGGGCACTTCGCTGCATTAGTCGGCGGTCTCCCCAGAGGGCGCCGGGTGGCGGTAGAGGCGGCGGGCGAGGCGGTCCGCCCCGGGATCGAAGCCGGGGAGCTGCATGGGGAAGCTGCCGGTGCGCTCCACCACCAAGTCGCGCACCAGTTCCTCCACCTCGAGCCAGTTGGTGGCCCGGGGGTCGGGCAGGTGGCGGTTGTAGGGCTGGTCGAACACGATGACGGTGTGGCCCGCGGCGCGCAGGTCCTCGATCTGGTGGGGAGCGTCGTCGATGAAGGCGTCGGCGTTCACCGACGACTTGGCGGCGATGAAGCAGAGGTCCCGGTAGGGGATCCTGGCGGAGTCGAGCCACTCGGCGGTGTCGCCCGCGGTCACGGCATGGCCCCAGTTCACATACAGCCGGTGGGTCACGATGCGGATCCAGACCCCGGCGTCGGACAGCCGCCACAGCGCCTCGGCCGCTCCGGGGATCAGATCCATGTGCTGCAGCATGTGGCGTTCCAGCACGGCATGGCGGTGCAGCTCGTCGAACTCCTCGGGGGTCTCGATCCCCCACTCGTTGCATCCCCAGGAGACCTCCCGCGTCAGCGACTCTTCGGGCACGCCCCACCTCTCGGCCGCGATGCGCCGGAACGTTCCGATGTAGTCGCCGCACACGCCGTCGAGGTCGACGCCCAGCACGAACCTGCCGCTGCCGGTCACCCTCGCCTCGCCGTCGTCTGCCGGGTCGGCATCGCCGATCGCCTCGTCGCCGTCAAGTGATCTAGTGGCCCTTGGGGTGCCACACTGTTTTGTACTCGCAGAATGCGGAGATGGCGTACGGGCTCTGCGCCGAGTCCTCGAGCCAGCGGCGCTCGCCGGGCGCGGCGTGCACCACCCGGGTCACGGTGTCCGCGGCCAGCCGCTCCGCCTCGGCGGCGAGGTCGTCGCTACCGGTACCCGCACCGTCGCCACCCTCCCCGGCCACCGGATCGCAGCCGCTGAGGTCGACGCAGTCCACGTCGCCGTGTCCGGCCAGCGCCCGCACGAGTGGCGCCCGGTGCCCGGTCAGGATGTTCACCACGCCGGCGGGCACGTCGCTGGTGGCCAGGATCTCCGCCAGGGTGACCGCCACCAGCGGGTAGCGCTCGCCGGCCAGCACCACCGCGGCATTCCCCGGCACCAGGGCCGGCGCCAGGCGCGACACGATTCCCGCCAACGGCGCCTCGTCGGGTGCCACCACCCCCACCACCCCCATTGGCTCGGGAACGGTGAAGTTGAAGTAGGGCCCCGACACGGGATTCGCTCCGCCCAGCACCTGGGGGTACTTGTCGCACCAGCCGGCGTACCAGACCCAGCGCTCGATGGCCACGTCCACCTCGGTGGCGGGATCGGCAGCCGCTTCGACCCCTTCGGTGGCGCGGGCCAACTCGCCGATCAACTCGGCGCGGCGGCTGTCCATGACCTCCGCCACCCGGTACAGGATCTGACCCCGGTTGTAGGCGGTACGCGCCGCCCAGGGACTCTGCGCTCCTCGCGCCGCCCGAACGGCGTCGCGCACGTCCTTGCGCGACCCGGCCACGGCGTGGGCCAGCAGGTCGCCGCCCGCCGAGCGCGCCGGATAGGTGCGGCCCGACTCCGAGCGCACGAACGCCCCGCCCACATACATCTTGTAGGTCTTGGGAACCCCGAGTCCCCCGCCGGCGGCGCTCACCGCCCGATCCCCTGCAGTTCCAGGTATCCCAGCAACCCTTGGCGGCCACCCTCCCGCCCGAACCCGCTCTCCCGGTAGCCGCCGAACGGGCTGGCCGGGTCGAAGCGGTTGAACGTGTTGGCCCACACCACGCCGGCCTGCATCCGCTCGGCCATCTGTAGAATGCGCGAGCCCTTCTCGGTCCAGATGCCCGCCGACAGGCCGTAGGGGGTGTTGTTGGCCTTCTCCACGGCTTCGGTGGCGGTACGGAACGCCAGCACCGACAGCACCGGGCCGAAGATCTCCTCGCGGGCGATCCGGTGGGAGGGCGACACGTCGCAGAACAGCGTCGGCGGGAAGAACCAGCCCCGCTCCGGCAGCGCGCAGGATGGCTGGTACAACTCGGCGCCCTGCTCGACCCCCGAGGACACGAGTTCGCTGATCCTGTGCAGCTGCGCAGCCGAGTTGATGGCGCCGATGTCGGTGTTCTTGTCAAGCGGGTCGCCGACCAGCAGCGTGTCCATGCGGCGCCGCAGCTTGGTGATGACCACGTCGGCCACGCTCTCCTGCACCAGCAGGCGCGAGCCGGCGCAGCAGACCTGACCCTGGTTGAAGTAGATGCCACCGACGATGCCCTCGGTCACCTGATCCAGCGCCGCGTCCTCGAAGATGATGTTCGCCGCCTTGCCGCCGAGTTCCAGGGTGAGGCGCCGGCCGGTGCCGGCGAGGGTGCGCTGGATCTCCTTGCCGACGGCGGTGGATCCGGTGAACGCAACCTTGTCGATGCCGGGGTGGGCCACGGTGGCGGCCCCGGTGGCGCCGTCGCCGGTCACGATGTTGACCACCCCCGGCGGCAGGTCGGCGTCCTGCAGCACCTCGGTCAGCAGCAGCGCGGTGAGCGGCGTTGTCTCGGCCGGTTTCAGCACGACGGTGTTGCCGGCGGCCAGCGCCGGGGCCAGCTTCCAGGCGGCCATCAGCAGCGGGAAGTTCCAGGGGATGACCTGGCCCACGACGCCCAGCGGCCCGGCGGAGGCGCCGGCGAAGGCGTAGTCCAGCTTGTCGGCCCAGCCGGCGTGGTGGAAGAAGTGCGCCGCCGCCAGGGGGATGTCCACGTCGCGGGACTCCTTGATGGGCTTGCCGCCGTCGAGTGTCTCCAGTACGGCGAACTCCCGGGACCGCTCCGCCAACAGCCGGGCAATGCGGTACAGGTAGCGCGCACGGACGCTGCCCGACATGTCCCGCCAGTGCGACTCGTAGGCCTCGCGGGCGGCCAGCACGGCCCGGTCCACGTCGGTGGGTCCACCCACGGAGAAGGTCGCGAGCGTCTCGCCGGTGGCCGGGTTCACCGTCGGCGCCATCCGGTCGCTCTGCGCCGGCACCATCTCGCCGCCGATGAACAGGCCGTACTCGTCGGCTACCTGCACCAAGTCGGTGCTTTCCGGCGCCGGGGCGTAGGACTCCGGGCCGAAGTCGGGTGGGTCGGCCGCCACCGCCCCGGCCACCCCGGCGCTGGGGGGGATCGAGGCGGGGAGGTGTTCGCCGGTCTCGCTCACCGCCTCACACCACTGTCTTGTCCGGGCGCGGGTAACGACCCGTGCCGAGCCGGTCCAACTGCAACAGCACGTCGTTGAGCAGGCTGGAGGCGCCGATGCGGAACAGGTCGGGGTCCAGCCATTGCGGTCCCAGCGTCTCGGCGATGACCACCAGGTACTGCCAGGACTGCTTGGCAGTACGGATCCCGCCCGCCACTTTCAGGCCGACGGCGCGGCCCTCGGCGTCGGCGAATTCCCTGATGGCCTCGGACATGCACAGGGCGACCGGCAGGGTCGCCGAGGTGCCGATCTTGCCGGTGGAGGTCTTGATGAAGTCCGCTCCGGCGGCCATCGCCAGCATCGAGGCCTTCCGCACGGCGTCGTAGGAGCCCAACTCGCCGGTTTCCAGGATGACCTTCAGGTGGGCGTGACCTGCCGCCTCCTTCGATGCCGCCACCTCGTCGAAGGCCTGCCGGTAGCGCCCCGCCAGGAACGCGGACCGGTTCAGCACGATGTCGATCTCGTCGGCGCCGGCGGCGACGGCGTCGGCGATCTCACTCAGGCGCACGCCGATCGGACCGAGTCCGGCGGGGAACGATCCCGCCACGCTGGCGACGCGCACCGGCGTGCCGGCCAGTGCTCCGGAGGCCACAGCCACCAGCTCCGGGTACACGCACACCGCCGCCACCGGCGGGACGGCCGGGTCGGTCGGCTCGGGCCGCAGGGCCTTGGCGCAAAGCGACTGCACCTTGCCGGGCGTGTCGGCCCCTTCCAGGGTGGTGAGGTCCATGCAGCGAACCGCCAGCGTGAGGGCGGCACGCTTGGCCGTGGTCTTGATCGACCGCTTGGCGAGTGAGTCGGCTCGCTCGGCCAACCCGACGGCGTCGGTGGGCGTGATCGGCAGCCCGACGAGCCGTTCGGGCAACGAACCCGCCACGTGGTCGCAGCCTGGGACCTCCGAGGCAGCCGCCCGGGTCGCCACCGTGTTCACGTGGCTGACACTAGAGGCCGCGGCCCCGCTTCCGACAGTCGGCGCGCGACAGCAGAGGTGGCACGCGGGCTCCCGCTGTGGGTCGGTCACGACCTCCGCACACCACGTCACCCATACCCGACGGTCGAGCGACCCGACGCTGCAGCGAGGCCCGGACGGCGGCGACCCGACATGGCATTCCGCCGCACTCACTCGCCCGCGGCGGCGTCATCGGGCATGCTGAGGGCCGTGAACGTCACCATCGTCGACCATCCTCTCGTGGCCGAGCGGCTCACCCGGCTGCGCCGAACCGACACCAAGCGGGCCGGCTTCAGGCGGAACCTGTCGGAACTGTCCACATACCTCGTCTACGAGGCGCTGCGGTCCCAACCCACCACGCCGGTGCACATCGACACACCGCTGGCACCGTTCGCCGGTGTGCAGATAACCGATCCGCCGCTCGTGGTACCGGTGCTGCGGGCCGGGCTGGGGATGCTGGACGCCACGCTGCAACTGCTGCCGAACGCCCGTGTGGGCTTCGTGGGCGCCAAACGCAACGAGGAGACCCTGCTGCCCGACGCCTACGTGAACACCGTTCCCGAGGACCTCGACGGCCACCCGGTGCTGGTGCTCGACCCCATGCTGGCCACCGGGGGCTCACTCATCCACACCTGCAACCTGCTGGTGGACTCCAACGCCGGAGCGATCACCGTGGCGTGCGTGCTCGCCGCACCCGAAGGCATCGAGGCGTTCGAGGCCAAGGGGTTCGACGCCGAGATCTTCACCGCGGCGGTGGACAGCCACCTCAACGAGGTGGCCTTCATCGTCCCCGGCCTCGGCGACGCCGGCGACCGCCAATTCGGCCTGGCCTGATCCACTGCCGCAAAACAGGAGCTACGAGAACCTGTGGTGCCAATGTCCGATCAAGGTTGGGTCATATGCCATTCGACGTGAAGAGTGCAGACGGAGAGTTTGATCTGCCGAATAGTGATCTTGGCATCTGATCGATCCAGAGACACCTTGGCTGCGACGGATTCACCGCGGTAGGAGCAATCGACAGTCGGTCCGTCTGCCACGAACGCTGACAGGGGGGCATCCTCGAGCGACGCAAAGATCGCCGTCGGAATCTCGAATAGTTGATACTTGGTGGGGATGACGTCGCCAGACTCTCGGCACGCTCGAAGCATCAAGATGGCGTCCACGGATTCGCGGTACGTCCTGAACAGTTCGAGAGTATTCCTCCGTCGGTCCTTGGGAGTCCTTGCATCCTGAATCCACGCGGCCTCCGTCAGTTTGGAGATCAGGACCTTCTCGGGGGACTGATTGCTCTTGGCCGCAGTCGACTTGAGAGACAGCTTCAGCTGTGTGGCATCCTCGAACTGCACAATTGCATCGACGAACCGCCTGGTTGCCGAGCCTGGCTCGTCAACTGCCCACGCAACGGCTTCGCACGCATTGCGGAATGCGACTTCGAAACCGGTCAGTCCGAGGGCCTCCGTGGTGGTGCCGTGGTGGGCTGAGATCGTCAGACCAAAGTACTCGACCCACTCCGGGTTGGATGCGAGCCAAGTTCTGGCGACCTCGGCTCGCGGAGGTGACGACAACGAGTCGATCAGCCGAGCTACGAATCGGACGCCCATTGGGGAGAGCGATTCGATGCGGGCCTTCAGGTCGGTGAGGCTCACCCGCAACTCCCCGCGCGGCTCACCGCGCGATCCGTCGTTCGATCAGGTCGACGTATTCGGACTTCAGTTCGATGCCGACCCACTTCCGGCGGAGTTCCGCGGCGGCCAGCAGCGTCGTGCCGGACCCGGCGTACGGGTCCAGTACCACATCGTCCGGGCGACTGGTAATGCGGATACAGCGGCGAGCCAGGGTCATCGGCATCACCGCTGGGTGATCGTCGACTCCCCCGGATTCGCGCCGGCGAGGCTCGGTATTGATGTCCCACATAGTGCGGAGGCGCCTCCCGTTCGGACCCTTCACGGCCGCTACGTCGTAGAAGTAGTCCTGGTTCTTCGAGAGCAGGAACACTGTCTCGTGCGATTTCGTGGGGCGGTCCCGCACCGACTCGGGATGTGCATTCGGCTTGTACCAGATGACCTCAGATCGAACCCACCAGCCCGCGTCCTGCAGCGCAAACGCCAAGCGCCACGGCACGCCGATCAGATCCTTTGGTTTCAGACCGGCCGGAGTGGGGGGACGAACGGACATTGCGCGCGCGCGGTTCTTTCGGTCGGGTGCGCGGTACTTCCGGTTTCCCGACGTATAGCTGTCGCCGACGTTCAGCCATACGGTGCCGTCATCGGCGAGGACCCGGCGGAGCGCATCGAAAGTGACCACAATACTCTTGACGTACTCCGCCAGTCCGTCGTCGCAGCCGATCTGCTCCGCGATCTCGTAGTCGCGCAGCGACCAATACGGCGGTGACGTCACCACCGTTTGAACGCTGCGGCTCGGCAACAGACTCAGAGCCTCGGCAGCATCACCGGCGACAAGCACCGGCTCAATCAGCGATTCCAGCGGACGATCCACACCCGCATCCAGTCGAACATGCGATCCGACCGGTCGCGGCGTCGATCGGAGCGCCTCGACCTGCAATGGGAGCCGCAACGCTCGCGCCCGTTCGCTCAGTCCCACATCCCGAACCTTAGTTTCAGGACCGCCCTCGACAGGCTCATTTCCGGTCGCCGCGGATCGATCGTCGAGAGGCCCAGTCGCCTCAGCCATGTTTTCTCTCCCGAGGTGGCAAGGAGTTGGGTCGACTGGGTCGACAAGACGGCCGTGTGGGTCCGCAGCCCAGCGAATCAGACCTCGGTGGTCGGTTACGCAGAACCTAGACACATCCTGTGACAGCACATGCGGATACTCGTGTCAGGTTGAGGGCCACCTCGCCGTCTGTGTTCGTCATCCGGTTGCGCGCATGGGCTCGGCGGGCTGTACCTGGCGCGCGATGTCGCTTCCGGATCGAATCTCCGCGACACGTAGCTCGAACGTCTTCTGCAGATTCAGCCAGAGTTGGGGCGTTGTGCCGAAGTAGCGCGCCAAGCGGAGGGCCGTGTCCGCCGTGACGCCGCGTTGGCCGTTCAGAATCGCCGTCACCAGGTTGGGAGGTACACCCAGGGCTGCCGCGAGAGCACTGGCCGAGAGGCCTCGCTCATCGAGTTCCTCACCCAGAATCTCCCCGGGGTGCACCGGCCGCATGCCACTACCGCTGTTCATTGCCGACTCTCCTTATAACTCAATCCATGATGCCCTGGGTGCTGTAGAGCCGGAACAGCAGGGGCGCCGGCTCAAGGAGGCGTGGCTAGCCTCCGGCGGTGCGGGCGATGAACCAGTCGAAGATGGGGTCCGGATCGGGCAGCAGTTCGGGGTGCCACTGGACGGCCACGATCGGGGCGTCGCGGCACTCGAGGCCCTCGATGGTGCCGTCGGGCGCCTCGGCGGTGACCGCCAAGCCTTCGCCGAGGCGATCCACGGTCTGGTGGTGCAGCGAGTTGACCATGACCGAGGTTCCGTAGACGCCTGCCAGAGCCGAACCCGGCGTGAATGTCACCTCGTGCTGCAGCTTGTCGGGCGGCTCCTCGAACTGGCCGTGCTCGGGAACGTGCTGGTGCAGGGTGCCGCCACGCCACACGTTCACGACCTGCAAACCGCGGCAGATGGCGAGGACCGGCACTTCGGCCGCAGCGGCGGCGTCGAGCAATTCCAACTCCTGGGTGTCGCGGGCGGGTTCGGGCTCGAGGGCGTCGGCTGAGGGCTCAGCGCCGTACAGAGCGGGATCCACGTCGGTGCCGCCCGGCAGCACGATCCCGTCGAGCCGCTGAACGATCTGCGCGGCGTCGGTCTCCTGGGAGAGCAGCACCGGCAGCCCGCCCGCCTCTGCGACCCGGCGGGCGTAGTTCCGGAAGTAGAGCTCCAGGTCCAGATTGGCCAGGACCGGCAGCATCCCCGACACCTCGCCGGCACTCTTCCGGCGCCCCGGCAGCCCAATGAGCGGCGGGCGCCTGTGGGCAGGCCCTTGCGCCGACTCGCCGGCGGTCACGCCCCGCATCCGGTCATCGCCAGAGAGCGCATGCGCGCCCGTCCTGTGCCTTCCCGCAGGCGTTTCGCATGGTCACGAACGACATCGAGGGCCAGTGTATGGAGGCGGGCGAGCGTCGGACCGGAACGGTGACCGCTTCCCGCGGGCACCCGGCGGATCGCCGGATCGCGGCGGGAACGCCAGCCAGGGCCGCGGCACACGCCGGGCGCGTAGTGTCGCGACCGATGCGTGAGCTCGCCGGCCGGACGGACACCACACCATGAGCGACGTGGACTTCATCGGTGCCCATCTCGTGGCGACACCGGAGCGGTTGCTGCGCCTGCAGCGGGTGGCGTCGGGCGCCGAACCCGCCGACCTGGCGCTGCGCGGCGGGACGGTCCTGGCGCTGCACGGGCGCGAGATGCTGCGCCGCGACGTGCTGATCTGCGGCCCGCACATCGCCGCGGTCACGCCGCCGGGACGCCTGGCCGCTGCCACCGAGATCGATGCCGGGGGCTGCTGGGTGTCGCCGGGCTTCATCGACACCCACCTGCACATCGAGTACACGCTGCTCACGCCCGGAGAGTTGGCTCGCCTGGTGGTGCCGAAGGGAACCACCACGGTGCTGGCCGACCCCAACTGCCTGGCTAACGTCCTGGGGCCGTCCGGCATGGACATCGCCGGACGCACCGGCACGCCATTACGCATCTTCCGGCAGGTGTCCCACAAGGTGCCCCGCTCTCCGGAACTCGAATTGGGCGGCGGCGAGGTGCCCGAAGCCGAGATCCTTAAGCGCCTCAGCGACCCGCTCGCAGTGACCCTCGGTGAGAGCAACCCGTTCGACCTGGAGGACTCGGCGGCCCGCAAGTCGCACCGGGCGCTCGCCGCCGGGCGGCGCATCACCGGCCACACGGCCCGGATCTCCTCCGAGCCGCTGTGGGCCTACGCCGCGGCAGGCATCTTCGACGACCACAACGCCTTCGAGCCCGATGAGGTGATCGAGCGGTTGCGTCTGGGCATCGGCATCACCGTCATGTCGGGCTCCATGAACGACAACGTCCGCCCCTTGTTCGCCGATCCAGCCCGCCTCGCCGGCGGGTTCGACCAGTTCACCTTCTGCGCGGATGACCGGCACGTGGGCGACCTGGCGAGCGAGGGCCACATCGATCACCACGTGCGCACTGCCATCGACTGCGGTGTCGAACCCATCGAGGCCTACCGCATGGCCACGTTCAACGCCGCCCGCTCGTACCGGCTCGACCACCTGGTGGGCTCGGTCACGCCCACCCGCCTGGCCGACCTGATGCTGCTGGAGGACCTGGAAGACGTGCGCCCGCGCCTGGTGCTGGTGGGCGGTGAGGTCGCCGGCCGAGACGGCGCCGCCACCTTCACCAACGACGACACCCTGCCGGCGTCCTGCCGCGGCACGGTCCGCCTGCACCCCGACATCGGCCCGGAGAGCTTCCGCGTGGAGGTGCCATCTGCCGAGGTCCACGACGCCGGGACGAGAACCACAACCGAGGGGAGCGATGCCGGGGGCGCCGTAGGCGGCCATTCCGAGGCCGCCGGAGCGCCACCGGCAACGGTCCCCGGTCCACCAGCCCGCTCGGGAACCGCCAACACCTCGGATCTCGTGGCCGTGGTACGGGCCATGGAGATGTATGACGGCTACTTCAAGCGGGCCTTCGAGGCCGAGTTGGCCATCGCCGACGGGTCCGTAGCGGCTGACCCTTCAGCCGACGTCGCCAAGATCGCCGTGGTGGACCGCCACCACGCCAGCCACACCCTGGCCATGGGGTTCGTGCGCGGTTTCGGGCTGCGCGCCGGCGCCATCGGCATCACCACCAACTGCGAGAACCAGAACCTCGTGGTCCTGGGCACCTCCGACGGCGACCTGGCGCACGCCGCCCGCGCCCTCGAGACCCTCGACGGCGGCTACGTGGTGGTGGCCGGCGGTGAGGTGCTGGCCAGCCTGGCGCTGCCCTTCGGCGGCTGCATGAGCGACCGCCCCTGGGAGGAGGTCCACGAGGGCCTCGACGAGGTGACGGCCGCGGCCCGGTCACTCGGCTGCGCCATCGCCTCGCCGTTCATGATCCTGTCGTTCGTGGGCCTCGCCGGCGTACCCGACTACGGCCTCACCGAGAAGGGTCTCATCGACACCTTCACCCAGACGTTCCTACCCGTCCTGGTGTGCTGCCGCTGCCCCACACACGCCGGAACCTGACCCGGCCCCCGCCCGCTCGGGCGGGGACCCGGTCGGTTCGATTCGAGCGCCGCCCCTAGAACGAGTGCAGCCCCTAGAAGGGGAAGGGGATCTGGATCTCGCCTGACTCCACGCCCGCCACGAAGTCGTCGAGGATCTGCTGCAGTTCTTCGAGGCTGGTGGCCGTCTCGACGGTGGCGTCGGTGTTGATGGGCAACACTTCGATACCACCGTTCTGGATGCTGCCCGGGTAGAAGGCGTTGCCGAACGTGCCGTCGCGCACCGTGTCGAAGTACGTCTGGAACAGATCGCTGAGGCGGATCACCGTGGCGCCGAGGTAGACGTCCGGCGCTGTCTCGTACTGCGAGCCGAAGCCCACCAGGATCGGCACGCCGGCGGCGGAGGCCGACTGGGCGGCGCCGATGCAGATGCCGTCGCCGGAGCAGTAGATGAGGTCGGCGCCCTGATCGATGAGCGATGTGGCCACCTCGGCGGCCTTCTGCACGTTCACGAAGTCGCCGGCGAAGCCCTCGAGGAACTGGATGTCGGGGTTGATCGACGCCACGCCCTGCTGGAACGACGCGTGCATGACCTTCACGAAGTCGAACTCCGGCCCGCCGACGATGCCGATGGTGTCACCGATGACGGCGTTGGCGGCAATGATGCCGTTCGGATACGCCATGTCCTGCACGTTGTAGAGCCAGTCCACCACGTTGTCCTGCGGGTCCGCGCCCTCCACGAGCACGCCGCCGGTCATGGCGAAGTCGACATCGGGGAACTCGGAGTACAACTCCATGATCGGGTCCACGTACTCGATGCCGTGACCGATGATCAGGTCGAAGCCCCGGCTGGCGAAGCCGCGGAGCGCCGGCAGCGAGTCGGTGGGCTCGATGATCTCCTCCAGCATCTGGTACTCGGCGATGTTCCCGTCGGCCTCCACGGCGTCGAGCAGGCCCTCGGCTGCTGCCTGGCTGAAGGAGTTGTCGTTCTTGATGCCCGGCAGCAGCAGCGCCACGCGCAGGCCCTCGTCGCCGGCAGGGGCCGGTTCGGGAGCCGGTTGGGGCTCGGGCGCCGGAGCGGCAGCGGCCTGCTCTGCTGCGACGGCTGCCTGGCGGGCCTCGTCCGCCTCGGCCTGGGCTGCGGCCGCCTGTTCCCGCGCATCCTCGGCGGCACCCTGGGCCTCGGCGAGTTGGGCCTCGGCTGCGGCCACGGCGGCCTGGTTGCCCTCGGCGGTGGCCTGCGCCAGATCGGCGGCCGCCTGAGCCGCCTCGGCGGCCTTCAGGGCCGCGTCTGCCGCTGCCCCCGCCGCCTGGGCCTCGGATTGCGCCGCGCTTGCATCGGTGCTGGCCCCCTGTGCCGCCCCCAGCGCGGCGGCGGACTCATCGGAGCTGTCATCGCTCGCGCAGGCGGCGGCGACCAGTGAGACGGCCAGCAGGGCCATGAGCAGACCCGCAAGGCGCCCTCTGGCCCACCGGCCATGTTGTGGGTTGTTCTTCGTGGGTTTGATCATTGTGTGACCCCTCTGTATTGGTGCGTGCGACTCGTTGCGGAGCCTGCCGACGGACGCCGCGAACACCCCGGTGTGACTCGCCGTCGATCAATGACAACTTCGGCGCCCCTCGCCGCGGCCGCATCCGATGCGACCAACCGGGGAGACTACTATCGCCAACCGCCGGCTGTACGGGCCGGAGCACCGGCCGACCGTCCACCGCCGCCGCGGCCCACCCGGCTGGGGTTCACACACCAGGGCAAACCCGCACGACGGCGTCACCATCCCAGCACCGGGAGGTCTGATCGAGAGATGCTGCCTGAAGGAATGCACCGCATCCGGGTCCTGTTCGCCGATCAATTCGGCTTCGCACGGGGCAAGTACGTGCCCGCCGCTGCGATCACCGGCGAGGTTGGGTTCTCGGTAACGATCTTCGGCGTCGGATACGACCGAGACCTCATTGCGGCCCCCGGGGCCGAGGTTCTGGAGGGGATGGGCGACCTCAGCGCTCTCTACTCAGTCGAGGAGGTGCGCCCCAGTTGGGACGAGGGCACCGGCGTGGTTATCGCCGACCTCGAACGTCTGGGACAACCCTTGGCGATCTCCTCCCGCCTGGCTGCCCAACGCGCCATCGACGCGCTCGCCGAGGCCACGGGCGGGACACCCAAGATCGGGGTGGAGTTGGAGGCGTACGTCCTGCAGCCCGACGGCTCGGGCGGCTGGGAGCCCTGGGACACGCCGGGGGCATACTGCTACGGCACCGGCACGGTCGTGGATCCCGTCGGGCTGTTCGACGACATCCTGGCTACCGCCGAGACCTCCGGGATCGGCATCGAGACGGCGGGCAGCGAGTACGACAACCCGCAGTTCGAGTTGGTCGTCGGCTACGGCGACGCCCTCGACGCCTTGGACCGGGCCTTCCTGCTGAAGCAGCTGTGCAGGGAGGTGGCGCTGCGCCACGGCCTGCTGCTGACGTTCCTGGGGCGCCCCTTCCAGGATCGGGGCGGCAACGGCACCCACTTCCACCTCAGCGTCACCACTGATGACGGGCGAAACCCGTTCGACGACCCCGGCAGCGACGACGGCCTGTCGGACATGGCGAAGCATGCGATCGCGGGCGTGTTGGCCCACCACGAGGCGCTCACCGCCCTGTGCGCCCCCACCGTGAACGCCTACAAGCGCCTCAAGCCGGGCGAGTTGGCCGGATACTGGGCCAACTGGGGCTACGACCACCGCTCGGTGGCGGTGCGGGTGCCCTCGGGGCGGGGCGCCGCCAGCCGCCTCGAGCACCGGCTGCCCGACGGCGCCGCCAACGTGTACCTGTCGGCGGCGGCGCTGATGGCCGCCGCCCGCTTGGGGATCGAGGCCGGAGCGCCCCCTCCGCCGGCGGAGACGGGCGACTCCCTGGAGACGGCCAACACCGAGCGTTGCTGCCCGGAGAACCTGTCGCTGGCCCTCGACGCCCTCGAGGCCGACGAGGCGCTCCGCGACGCTGTCGGCCGGGAGATCACCGAGCACTTCGTCGTCATGAAGCGAGCCGAGTGGGCCCGCTACGCCCGCGCCGTCACCGACTGGGAACTGCGGGAGTACCTGGCGTTCCACTAGCCCTGGGGGTGGCCGGCAGGCGTTGCCCGCGCGCCGCCGGAGCGCGGATCCTGGCTTGTGCCGGATGGCCCGGGACGCCACTCGACCTGAGGCGGCAGATGGCACGAACGGTTGAACGCCGGTCGACATTTGACAATACTGATGCTGCAGTGCGGTGCTGCTCCGTGCCGAAGCCGTAAGTCCCGGAGGGCCAGGCCGAGGATCCGCCATCGGCGGGTCGACTAGGGCGGGAGCCGGGACTTTCGCATTTCGCACCACGGAGGTCAACCATGTACAGCCAGCGAGCCATCGACGTCGGCCTCGGGCGCCGATCCGCCGACAAGGTCATCACCGGCGGAAAGCTCGTGAACGTCTTCACCGCCGAGGTGTACGAGGCGGGCGTGGCGATCGCCGGTGACCGCATCGCCGCCATCGGCGACGTGAGCGAGACCATCGGCGAGGACACCGAGGTCATCGACGCCTCCGGCATGCACATCGTGCCGGGCCTCATCGACCCGCACGTGCACACCGAGGTCACCAAGATGTCGATCACCCGGTTCGCCTCGGTGGTGGTGGCGCGCGGCACCACCTCGGTCTGCACCGCCTTCGACCAGATCGCCCCGGTAAGGGGCATCGACGGCATTCGCTACATGCTCGACGAGGCGGCCGACCTGCCGCTGCGCATCTTCAATCCGCCGCCGTCGAAGATCCCCTACACGATCCCCGAGGGCACTCTCGGGGCCAGCGTGGGGCCCGACGACCACCGGATCGCCATGCAGTGGGACGAGGCCAACGGCATCGCCGAGACGACCTTCGATTTCATCCGGGCCGGTGACACCGATGTCATCGAGTCCATCGGGCTCTGCGAGGCGCACAAGCTGCCCGTCCACGGCCACGCCCCGTTCGTGACCGGCCTGGCGCTCGGCGCCTACGCCAACTGCGGCGCCCGCGACGACCACGAGTGCTTCTCGGCCGAGGAGACCATCGACAAGCTGCGCAACGGCCTCTTCTGCCTGCTGCGCGAGGCCACGATGGCCTTCAACCTGGCCGACTGCATCAAGGCGGTCACCGAGGCCGGGCTGCCCACCCGCCGGGTGAGCCTCTGCTCCGACGACACCGACACCTCCACGCTGGTGCGCCTCGGGCACATGGACCACATCGTGCGCCGGGCCATCGCCGAGGGCGTCGACCCGGTGACGGCCATCCAGATGGTCACCATCAACGCCGCCGACGCCCTGCGTGTGGACGATCAGGTGGGGGCCGTGGCGCCGGGCCGCTACGCCGACATCCTCCTGGTGGAGGACCTGGCGGCCTTCGAAGTCTCCGCGGTGTACTCCGGCGGCGAGCTCGTGGCCTCCGGCGGCGAGTTGCAGGTGACCTTGACTCCGCCGGAACGCCCGGCGGAACTGCTGCGCACCTTCAAGATGACCCCGGTGGAGCCCGACGATCTGCTGTTCCGCACCGACATGGAAGACGGCATGGTGGAGGCCATCTCGATGTTCATCCCCCCGGAGATCCCGCTGCGGCTGCGCCGGGACGTGGAGTTGGAGATCCGTGACGGCGTGGTGCTGGCCAACCCCGCCATCGATGTGAGCTACGTGTCGGTACTGGAGCGCTACAACGACACGGGCTCGCGCTCCACCGCCTTCATGTCGGGCTTCAGCCTCAGCGACGGGGCGCTGGCCACCTCGCTGTCGCCCGACGACGAGAACGTGGTGTGCATCGGCGCCAACACCGAATCCATGGCCACGGCGATCAACCGCGTCATCGAGCTGAACGGCGGGCAGGTGGTGGCCCGCGGCGACGAGGTCCTGGCCGAACTGCCGCTGCCCCTGGCGGGGATCATGAGCGACATCTCCCCCGCCGAGATGGTCGAGGCCGAGGACCGGCTGATCGCCGCCGCCGGAGAGCTGGGCTGCGGCCTTGCGAACCCGTTCATGTGGCTCATCTTCCTGCCCATCACAGCGATCCCGCAGTACTCGCTGCTGGACCGCGGCTTCGTGGAGCAGGCCACGCTGTCGTTCTGCAGCCCGCTGGTCCGCCGGGTGTAGAGCGGCCACTTCGCTCGCGTGGATTCCGGCCTTCGCCGGAATGACACTCGGGATGGGTGGTAAGCAGATGCCCGTACGCACGGCGTGAACTTCCATCGGGTCCATTGAGCTGGGAAGTCCCGACATGAGGAACGGCGGAGATGATGACGGCCGGTGGGTGTCGCTCGCCGAAGCGGTCGAGGTCCTCGAACCGACCTCCGCGGTGGTCCTGCCGCCGGGCGCGGGCGGGGCGAGCGCCATCGAGCGCGAGATCGGACGGCAGGCGGACCGGCTCCGCGGGCTCGACGTCTACAGCGGTCTGCTGCTGTCGGACTACCCGTTCCTGCACGACGGCATCCGCTACACCACCTGGCACGTCATGGGCCCGGTCCGGCGGGCCGTCGCCGACGGGTCGGTGCGATTCCTCCCGATCCGCGGCTCGCAGGTGTCGCAACTGTTCCGCACGGGTCGCCTGCCCCTCGACGTGGCCGTCGTGCACGTCGCACCGCCCGACGGTGACGGGCACTGCAGCCTCGGCACGTCGACCAGCTACCCGTTGACGCTGGCCCGCATGGCGCCGACGGTGATCGCCCAGGTGAACCCGCGGATGCCGCGTGTCGCCGGTGAGGCGAGCCTGCACGTCTCCGAGATCGACTGGCTCACCGAGGTGGACGAATCGCTCGGCGAGCACGCCCGGTCGCCGATCACCCCGACCGCTGCGGCCATCGGGGAACACCTCGTGGCGCTGATCCCATCGGGGACGACGCTGCAGGCGGGAATCGGCGCCATCCCGGAGGCTCTGCTACAGAACCTGTGCGCCGCCGACGTGGGCGACCTGCGCATCTACGGCATGGGCGTCGACGCCATCGCGGCGCTGGACGACGCCGGCAGGCTTCGACCCACCCGTGACGGGCGGCCGTCCTCCCTCTGCGCGGAGCTGATGGGTACCACGACGCTGTACGACTACGCCGACAACAACCCCGCTCTCGAGATGCATCCGTTCGACACCATCCTGGATCCGGCGCACATCGCCGTCTTCGAGGGATTCGTGTCAGTGAACTCGGCGGTTCAAGTCGACCTGATGGGCCAGGCCAACGTGGAGCAACTCGCCGGCGCGCAACTCAGCGGCGTCGGTGGTGGCTATGACTTCGCCCAGGGTGCCTGGCTCTCCCCCGGCGGCAAGAGCATCATCGCCATGCCCTCCACGAACCGCCGGGGCGACGTGTCGCGCATCGTGGCGCGCCTGGACCCAACCGCTCCGGTGGGCGTTCCCCGGCACTTCACGCAGTACATCGTCACCGAGCACGGCGTCGCCGACCTCTCAGGCCTCGGACTGCGGGAACGGGCGGAGGCACTCATCGCGCTCGCCGCGCCGCAGTTCCGCGACGAGTTGGCGGACTCGGTCGGCTGATCTTCCCGAACTCGTCCACGACGGCCGCGCCCTCGGGAGCCGGTTCGCCAGTTTCACCTCAGCGCTCACACCCGAGTTGGTGCGGGCGTTCGCGGGCGTGACGAACCTCCGGTGGTGAGCGGGAGCGCGTCCACCTCGGCGAGAATCAACCGGAACAACCTACGACCGAGTTCGGAGACGGGAAGGGGTCGCCGCCATGGGCCGACCGATCGTGATGGGCATCAACCTCGACGAAGTGGAATGGGAACCGGCCGAGACGATGTGGGACGACACCGGCGAGGCCGTTCCGACAGGACTGCTGGTCAAGGTCCTCAGCGTCGACGACCACAGCGGGGCGAGCACCGTGCTCGTGAAGGCACCGCCGGGGTGGACCACCGACGCTCCGGAGGTCCACAGCGTGCTGCAGGAGGGCTTCATCCTCGAGGGCACTTACCACAACGGTGACGTGGAACTGCGGGCGCCCGCCTACTTCTGCCTGCCGCCGGGCACGGTGCACGGCCCCGCCCGATCGGAGGGCCACGTGGTGCTGAGCATGCTGTCGGGACCGCTGGACATCACCCACGTGACCCACGACGGCTGACCGGGTGCGCCTCAGCAGCCGTGGCACGCCGAGGGTTATAGTTCTGGCCGGCGCTTGGCGGCAGGGGAATTCTCTCGCGGGAGAGTGAGGCCGTCCGGCGCCTGAAGCGGTCAGGAGGTCGACCATGAGCCGCTCCCGAATCGTCCGTACTTCTCTGGTGTTCGGAGTTCTCGTGCTCCTCGCCACGGCCTGCGCCGAGACCGGCGGCGACGAAGCCGCGGCGGTGAGCGCCGCCGCAGCCGACGCGCTCTCGGAGGCACTGGCGGCCCGCTCGGAGGCGACCGCCGCCGACAGCGCCGCCACAGCCGCCGACGCAGCGGCCGAGGCCGCCGCAGCC